>Ga0207707_10000967_pt1 | contig 27615 bp, 31 predicted proteins | sample KBSC83BmetaG_FD_184336 | JGI IMG/M metagenome (GOLD analysis project Ga0207707, IMG submission 184336) | Corn rhizosphere microbial communities from Kellogg Biological Station, Michigan, USA - KBS C8-3B metaG (SPAdes) (version 2) | ecosystem: Host-associated > Plants > Roots > Rhizosphere ... | reverse complement strand
TGTCTTCTCGATTTTTTGGGCGTTACGGCGGCATTTATCGTGTTTCTTACGGCAAGCGCGCTCCTCTTTATCATTTCACGAATTTTTAATGTTCGTTTGATAACATTCGGACGGGCTGCGCTTGCAAGCAGCCTCCTCGTGGTTCTTGCGCTCTGGGGCACATGGGCTCGCGTGGGAGCGCAGGGCGATATTCTGCGCCTTTTCGCGCCGACCGTGGGAAGCGTGGTCGTAACCTCGCGCGTCGACATCATCATAAGCCGCTTCCGGATATTCCCGTCCCATCTGGCAACCCTCGCGCTTCTTGGCGGGCAAACCGGAACCGTGGTGCAGGCCGCAATCGCCGTGATCGGCTTGATTCTTTTCGCCGTCGTGGCGGGCATCGCGCTTGTGTCGCTTTTGTCCGTCTATTTACCGCTCTGGCAGGTATTCCAAGAGGGGAGATTTGAGGCGGCCGCTGCGGCGATGCGCATGCGCATGGGGCCCGCGGCATTTCCGCGCGCAAAAACGGCGCTCGGTGCACTCTTCGAAAAAGAAGCCCTCATGTTCGTCCGTGAAATGAAGGGTTTGTTTTGGTTCTTTTTCCTCTTTTTCTTGTGGGCAGTCCAGATCGGACTCGAGTTTTTCATCCGCGCGAACCTTCTTAAATATGGCGTTGATCTTGCGAAGATCATCGCGCAGGTGGAATCGCTCGAACTCGTAACGGCAATCTACTTCATGGGCGCGTTCATTCTGCGTTTTGCATACCCGTCGTTCAGCGGAGAATTGAAGAAGGCATGGATTTTGGGAACCGCGCCCTTAAGCGTACAGAAAATTTTCTGGGCGAAATTCTTTTTCTATTCCGCCGTGTTTCTATTCCTCGGCGCCATGTTTTGCGGCGTGAACTTTGCGATCATTCAGCTGCCGTTCTCGCAGGCGCTGGCGTTCATTGTGTTCGCGCTGCTTATGGTTGCGCTTCTCGTTGCCTACGGCTTGGGTTTGGGCGCCATGTTCCCGGATTTCGATACCGACGATCCGGAGCTTTTGAGCACGTCGCTGCCGGGTCTCGCGTTCATTTTCGGATCGCTCTTGTACGGTGGCTTCGGTTCGTATCTTTTTTATAAATTCCTGTCCGGCGGATCGGTTTTGCCGCTCGCCGCGTTCGATGTTTTGACGGCCGCGATTGCGTTCATAGTTCTGCGGCTTACGATGCGCTCGCTCGACGCATTTGAATTCGTGCGCGGAGATTAAAATGTAAACGCCCAGGGACTCATGTTCCCCGGGCGGTTGATGTTGACTCCGATGTTCCTCGCTTTTGCGGATAACTGATATTGTCTTTTTTTATTGCATACGCAAGGATTTTGAGCGCCTCAAGGGTCTGGGGGCTTTGCCCGCCACCGATCATGGGAGTGCGGAAGCGCTGGGAAAAATGCGTGTCTTCAGGATCGGGTGTGGCCGAAAAAATACAAACCCACCCGTCCATATCTTTTGTGAACGCGACCAAAACATGTCCCCGCGGGCTATCGTCTTCGAAGCGCCGATATGCTTCCTCGAGGTGGATCGCTTGCGGAAATACGTAGCAGTCCAAAATGATATCGAGGATCGCGTCGGGATTTTTCTTATAGAGCGATTTAATGACGGACTTGGCTTCTTCGATGCTGATTTTCCGTTTCGGCGAGCTGCGGTGCTTTTTCTTTCCGGGCAATGGCGGCCTCCATTTCTGATTCTGTTCGTAGTATATGGATCGGCCAGCGTGAAGTCAATGAATCAAATTTTCATCTCTCCATTTGCCCGCAGTGGGTATTTCTTTTTGCGCACGTACGCCATATATCCGGCAACGCCGATCATCGCGCCATTGTCGAGATTGAATTTGAAATCGGGCACGAAGAAATTGCAGCCGATCTTTTTCGCTTCTTTCGCGAGGCGCGCGCGCAGCATTTTATTCGCGGCAACGCCGCCCGAGAGCATGATCGACTGCGCACCGGCTTCGCGCGCGGCGCGGACGGTTTTGAATGCGAGGACGTCTTCCGCGGCGCGCTGGAATGATGCCGCAACATCCGCTTTGCGCGCGGGATTCGTGAGAACATCCGGGTTGTCGCGAATATAATAGAGGACGGCGGTTTTCAAGCCTGAAAAACTGAAGTCATAATTTTTGTCGTGCATCATGGGGCGGGGAAATGCGATCGCGTCCGGGTCGCCGGCTTTCGCGAGTTTTTCAATTTCCGGACCGCCGGGGTAGGGAAGATCAAGCAGGCGCGCGACTTTATCGAATGCTTCGCCCGCGGCATCGTCGCGCGTTTCGCCGAGGCGCTTCCACCGTGCGAATGAATCAAGCGCTAAAAGAATGGTATGGCCGCCGCTTACGATGAGCGCGATCGCGGGGAAAATGTCGCGCGGCGCGGGGATTTTGCCGGCGCTTTTGCCGCGTGCGCGTCCTCCTGCCGACGAGCCGGGAAGCAGGAATGAATAGAGATGTCCTTCGAGATGGTTTGCGGGAACGAGCGGCGCGTGCAAAGACTTCGCGAGATTCTTTGCGAACTCGATGCCGGTCCAGAGCGCCGGCTCGAGGCCGGGGCCTGCGGTTACGGTGATGATATCGGGCGCAAGCTGCGGGTGCTTTTTAGAAAGCTTTGAGAATAAAATCGGAAGATTTTTCAAATGCTCGCGCTTCGCGAGATTGGGGACCACGCCGCCGAATGGCTGGTGGATTTTGATCTGCGATGCGACGAGATTGTCGATCACTGTGAACTTCGGCGCACGCACGCCGCCCGATGCCTCGAGGAGCGCAATGCCGGTTTCGTCGCAGGACGTTTCAATCGAAAGGATTTTCATGCACATCAATTATAGCTTCTTGAATAAAAAAACGGGAGGTCCATCATGGACCTCCTTGGTTTTTCTTTGGCGGCGGCGGAGGAAATAACTCTTCATCCGTCACCGGTTTGAGTCGGCGCATGAAAAGCCATGTTTTCGTCCGGCGTTCGACATAATATATGATCGCGGGATTCGTGCTGCGTAGGCGGATCAGATCGAATGCCGCCGCGCTTTTGCTTGTCCACGCACCGTGACCGCTCGTGTGTTCAATCCGATTTTCCCAGGCGATCCTATATGAAGAATCTTCCGAGAGTGCCGCAGATGAAATAAAGATGGCTACGGCAAGTACGGCACAGCAATAGCAATAACGATTCATATCCACCTCCGTGTGGGTTATACGGGAGTCGCTTTCGTTTTATGACGCTCGGCGCGGCAGCTTTGGCGCTCGCAGGAATTTCCTGAGTTTGACCATTCCGCGCTCAGAGCGGCATCGGGCTGCTCGGTCGGTGATGCCGAACCTCCTTGCGATATCTTCATTTTGATGACCCTCCAGATAGTGGAGGATAATCGTCTCACGTATTTTAGGCGTGAGCAGTAAAAGAGCTTTGTGCAGGATCTGGGCGCGCTCCGCGAGTTCCAGGCATTTTTCGGGGTTGGCTTGATCGGGCGACACAAGTCGGTGTATGACCGCCTCGATGTCGATGGTCATTTTGCGTCTGTATCTGCTTACGTTTGTACGCAGACTATTTGTTAAGATCGTGCTCGTTGTGCGGTAGAGCCATGTGGTAAACGAGGATTCTCCTCGGAATTGCCATATGCACCGGAACACCCGGAGAAAGACATCGTGCACGAAGTCTTCCGCGTCTTCGTGGTTGTTGAGCTCGCGGAAACAGATATTGTACACGAATGCTTTATGCTGTTTATAAAGGAGAGCGAATGCCGCCGTGCTGCCCCTTTGAGCCTCTTTGATGATCTTCCGCTCTTCAGTTGTTTTCATAACTACCTCAAGAGGTGAGTGCGTTGCTGCTCATACTATGCATCGCACGATGAAGTATGTCAATAATTGCCGATATCAAAAACCTCTCGGGACGAGAGGTTTTTGATGCATACTGCCGCCGCAGCTTTACTGTGCGCTCGTCATAAGCGCAACGCCTTGCGCGTTCGTCACGATCGGTACGTGCTGCGATGCAAGATAGTCCGCGAGGTTCTGGAAGAAGGACGTACTCACAACTTCCGGTCCGCCGGAATCCGTGTTGTTCACATGGTGGAAGACGAGAATGATCCACTCATGGTTCGCGAGCGCGCCTTGGATTTCCGATTCCACTTGAGAGAGAGACGTGGTATCCGTCATGTTGATGCGGTCGAGCGCGAATGGATCGCTCGCCGTCGTATTCGTGCCGTCGTTCGTGCTCCGCGCGCCGATGAAGCCGGCGTTTTTCACGGCTTGCTCAACGTGCGCGTTGAACGAGCCGAATGGATACGCGAACGTCGTCGCGTTGATGCCGATGGCGGCGAGGTCGGCTTTCGATCCCGCAATCTCATTTTGCAATTCCGCGTCGCTTAACGTTGTGAGATCGGGATGGCTGCGCGAGTGCGCACCGATTTCGTCGCCGGCGTTCTGGAGCGTCATGAGATCATCCTGTGAAAGGAATCCCTGTGCGCCGATGCGATTCGTCACGACGTAAAATGTCCCCACGAGGCCGTCGCTCTGCATGATCGGCACCGCGTTATTGAAGGCGTCGATATTCCCGTCATCGAAGTTCAGGGAAACCATGCCGTCGAAAGAACCGGGAGCCGTCGAGGACGGCGCAGGAACGCGCGGCACGATCGCGATCGGCGGGATCATCATATTGCCGTTCTCGTTCTCGTTGTCGTTATCGTTTCGATTATTCCCGTTGTCGTGGTTATCGTTGTCGATATCTTCGCGATCGCGCCCCATATTGTTCCGTTGATCCTGCATCTGCATTTGCTCGTTCACGCGCAATTCATTGGCGCGCAAAAGATTATCGTTCGCCTGAAGCCGGATCGATTCATCCCGGTCATTCATCTGATTATCATGATTGTTCTGATTATGTATCGCTCCGTCGCGATCATCATCGCTATTGTTGTTTCGGTTGGCAATGCTCACGCTCGAAAAAGAATTTACGGTCGAGTTTACGGAAGCGCGTGCACTCACGTTCACCATGCTTGAACTCAGAAAACTTTGCGCGTTTGCGCCCACGGCGGAAAATGCGAGCCCGAACGACAGGGGAAGGATGAAAAAAACGGCGAACCGCTTTACTGGTATTTTCATGGAAGAAAATATGCTGCAATTAATTTATATATATAGAGTGACCTTTTGCCGAAACCGGCGCCACGGCTCCGACTTAATTCATACGGATGAAAAAGAAATACATTGCATGCGATGCAATTGCACATACGGCTTTGCATTTGACGCGCGCACGCCGCCCGGTGTAGCTTTTGAATAGCTGATTTGAATAGCTGACTTGAGAGGTCGGTCGGAGGATGGAGTGAATAACGAAAAATATCTTCAACGCGACAGAATGCCGTGCTGGTATGAACTATCGTGGCGCAACGGCCTTATCGTGCGGCTGCACGCCGATAGCATCCGGCACATTAACAACATTCCGGCCGACGATCCGGATATCAACCTTTTCACCGAACAATTCGGCTTTACGGAATGGAGCGGCGACTTGGGCGCGGACTGGGGCTTTGAACATTCGTTCACATGCCGCGGCGTGTCGGGCGACTTTGTGGAATACGAAGCCGTCATTCCATGCGTTCGGGAATATAAGCCGTGCGATATGTGCAACGGATCGGGGCGCAATCCATTCAGCATGCATGATGATATTCCGTGCATGTTCTGCGAAAACGGACGGGCATCGGTCATCAATATGCGTTCCGCATTTCCCGTTTCGGCGAGTCTTTCGTTTTTGTTCGCCCGGTTGCGGTATCCGCAATTTGCAACGCTGTCGCTCGTGCCGCAACTTATGGCGATCGACGCCGCGGCGTTCGAAGGATCCGGCGGCGGATCCGTTTCCGGCGTGTACGGCATCGAGCTTGCGGGCTATCTTCGCTCCCGTCCTCACGGACGGATGCCGGAGATTATTGCGGCCATGCGGTCGGCGCATGAAAAATTATTTATGCGCATCGATGCGTGCCACGAATCCGGCTTCAAGGCCCAGCTTTCGGATGGCGGCGCGCTCGTCATTGATTGCCCCGGAAATGCCACGGGGATTTCTCCCGACTTTGGCAGCATGAAGCCCGGCAGGGGATATGAATTTGTTGAACATAATATGGACACGCCCATGCATCAGTTGCAGATACTTGCCGGGCTTGCGGCGCTCCACGATCTTGCCCGCGCCGCCATAAAGGACGATGCGGCAAAACAATAACGCGAAAATAAAAAAATAGGGCGCACCGTTTGCGGGTGCGCCTTTTATTTACTGATGATGAAAAGATTATGCGAGTGCCGGTTCGGGCCGTTCCTGCGCGGCAAGCAGCGGATAATTATCGAGCTCGTTTTTGGCGGCTTCGATGATGTCGGTGTAGCGATACCCGGAATACGGCTGTGCGATTTGATTTCCGCAGACAAGATACAGCTCGCGTTCGTAGCGGTCATTCCATAAAACGCTTACGCGCAATACGGGAGCTTCGGTTCTTGATTGCGTCACGAGAAGTTCGGCTGCAATGAGCGGCGTCTTGCCCGGTTCATATTGGGGATAGGCTTTCACGATCGTGAGTCCGCGCGCTTCCGCAGAAGGTTCAATCTCACGCCAGACATTTTCGAGCGCGTCGATGCCATGATAGAACGTGCCGCTTTCAAGCTGCTCCACGCGGGTTTGCAATTGGCTTTTTCTGCGATACCAGGTGAGAGCGAAGCAGGCGGTGGCAATCCATGCTGCGGATTGCCCCAGGATGAAGAGCTTTAAAAGCATAATCAGCTGACCTCGTCGGTTTTAAATGAACAACGTTCGTTATTATAGCTGATTTTACTGATGTTTTCAAATTGACGCCGTGTTTCATTTCGTTTATATAAAGGAAAGCAATTCGAAATCGAGGAGGGGACATGTCGTTGCCTTATCTCTATCTCTTGCACCTCTTGGAAGCTATTCTCCAGGGCGTCGCTCAGCACATCTTTTTATCCCCTTCACGTCTGATTCCAGGAATCGGCTTTGTTTGGGCGCATATGCTTCGCTGCCAACTGAAGGGATATAAAATCGAACCGTATCTCTACATACTTTCGATTGTACTGCTTGTGGCATTTATGGTTTCTATTTTTCCACCATACTTTTTTGGCGCGTGGATCTTGTTTCCGCTCGGAGCCGCATTGAATGTGATTCCTTTTGTAGCGAATGGTCTTCATATGCCAGTTGCGGAACCATTGTTTAGAAAGGCGGGATTTAGTTCGCGGAATATTTTTCGCTCACCGTCTCATGTTCGCGCAACAAAAGAAGTGCGGTGTTATTTTTTGATTGATCGTCTGGCTCTTCCCCGATGGTATTTGTGGGGAAAACGCAATAGTGTGCGAAGCATCGGCGATGTTGTGGTTGACCTCGCTGTTTACATCACCATCGTTCAAAGCGTATGGTTCGTGCTTCGTAGTACCTTCTAGCGATCAGCAAACAAAAGGCCTGCTCAGGTGAGCAGGCCGATTTTTTATTTGGCTGTGTTATGCACGAAACTGCAAAAACGATTCCGCGTGGAAGCCTCGTTGCCGGACCGCGATCGCGAGCATGATGCCGTGCATCACGATCGTGATCACATGCTTTGCGGTCAGCTTTCCGAATTGCACAGAGAAGAAAGGCAGGATCGTTGGGGCGCGTGCCGGTTCCGTGGATTGCGGCGCGGTTGGTAAGCAAGATATGCATAAGAAAAAGCCCGGCGCGCATTTGGCCGGGCTTCTTGTTGATAGGATGCCGCTGATTATTGAATGGAGTGTTGGGGAATAGCGCATGCGAATTCGTGCGCTATCGGTTGGATAGTTTCGACCCAGCCTCCATACCGAGCGTGCAGCCATCCCAGATTGAGGATAGCGGTGTCCGGCACGAGAAGCAGATCGTTTTCGACGTTGATCCCGATGGTGTATGGCAGGCACAACTGCACGGCAGTGTCGAGAGATTTTGAATAGAGACGCTTGCCATTGTGCGTGAAGCGCATCGGTATGGGAAATACTTCGGGATGCGTGCGATACAGTTCGGCGAATCCGGCATAGAGCTCTTCGTCGGTAATGCGCGTCCGGCCTTCGATGGTTGATGTTAACGATAGAACCGCCATCACGAAGTCGCGAAGCGTCGGTCGTTCGATTGAAAGTTGAGGATCCATGAGCCAACTCCTAGGGTGCTATTTTCACGGTACTCCCGGCGGGAGGATTTGTAAACAAATAGCCCTGACTGCTTCTTGACGCTCCGAGCCGCTCGGGATATAAAAATAGCGTTCAAAGAAAGGAGTGGTTCCATGCTTTGGTCCATCTTCGTGATTCTCCTTGTGCTGTGGTTGCTCGGCGTTGTGAGCGGCTATGCCATGGGTGGATTCATTCACATACTGCTTGTCCTTGCGGTCGTCGCACTGATCCTCCAGTTGTTTACCGGAAGGCGGCCGGTGCAATAAGGCAGGCTGTTCAAAAAATCGAGGCGCACCTTTGCGGGTGCGCCTTTTTTGTTGAAGTGAAACTGTCTTACTTTGCCTGGATGAGCGGCAGGGGAATGTTCGCCGCTATTTCCTGGGCATATTCTATCGCCATCCGCAGATGGCTCAGGTCGAAATTTTTGGTTTCGTATCCGCCGCCTGTGGCTCGGACGGTGATGCTGGCCGTGCCACCGAGCAACCCAATATCTATCTCTATGAGATCTTTCAAATTGAGCACGGCGGGTGCCGTTACCATGATGAACTGGGTGCAAGTAAAAAAATCCGATCCCTCGCTTGCCCAGTGTTGATCCGTCTGAATATGGAATTCGCGGCGGACGGCAATGTCTTCAAGTGATATCGAGATGATGGTGCCGCACTGCTCGAGTAATCTTTGAATGGCCGCTTCGCGGTTGGTGCGTTTTCTCTCTGATGCCTCGAAAGCGTTGCGGTAACGCAAGACGAGATTGACGAGCAGAATGATCGCCAGCACAGCCATCCAAACTGCTAACATTGCCCCATGTGCTTTCGTGAAGACAGCAAGGACAATTACGATAGCGAGTACGGAGAAGAGCGATGTTTGTGAAACCAAGCGAGGCCTCCTTATCGAATTGATTGTGCACTTTCGTGATCGTTTTGATTTGAAATTGGAAAAGAGCAATTCTCTTGTCCGTGGATTATGACACGCAGAAAAAAGAGATGCAAGGACATTACAAATGTAAAAAAGAAACGCGGCTCCTTTGTGAGAGCCGCGCAATTGAATGATCCGAAGGAAATCAGACCGACATGAGGATAGGGTAATCGCAGAGTTTCCGGCGCACGGAGGACGTGAAGATGAGCCAATCCGCCATCCAGAAATGAGTGGCAGAGAATTGATCGATATCCGCGTCTTCGCCTATGCGTTGTTGAAGCACGATATTCGGTTCGCCCGCCGCGGTCCAGGAGAACGTGATGATTATGAGCGTTGCCTCGGAATTTTGGATGGTCGCGGCGACCTGCATGAGTTCGGGATCCTTTGCTCTCATCATGAAAAGTCCGCGCCGGTCCAGTTCGACCTGCAATTCATCTTGTAGAAGGTTCGCGTTGATGGCGAGCGATTCGAAGAGCGTCTTCTTCATGTCTTCGAGGTTTGCTTCCTGGGTAGAGTACGACCTGATCGAGCGGCTGATCAATACCGCAAGTACTGTGGCGAGTACGACGATGATGCCGATATGCCAGTGGATGTGCATGGAACATCACTCCTTTCAAAAGTATGGTGTGTGAGTTATGTCTTGCCGGCCGGTTTTGCCGGCGGTTTGATGGTCGGGAACGGGCGCAGTATAGATTTTATTTCGTTGAATGCGCGCCGCCATTGATGGATCGGGAACGAGGCAGTCTTTCGTTCCATGCGCGGTCCGTGTTCGAGAATTAATGTATCAGTTTCCACGCTGCCCTGCACGGTGAGCGTCAGGATGCAACGTTTTTCGGTGAAAATCGCGATGCTCTTAAGCGCCCCGAGAACGACCGTTTCATTTTTGGTGACCGCTTCGAATGCGTGCGCTATGGGCAGGCCGCGTTCCATTGCCATTTCGAAAAGTTCTTTAAACCCTTCGTTGAATGCCGCGTTTTCCGCGCGGTCGCGCAAACGTAAGATGATGAGTACGATAAGCGCGCCGATGATTCCGGCTTCTACGCTTGCCCAACTGATTTGCAGCCATTGCCACATCGTTCGCCTCCGGTTTTCAAATGGAAAGGGATTCTGGCCGAGTTATACCATTAATTTTGAAATAAACAAAGTGCGGGCACGATGAATAAACGGTTGCCGCTGCCGGCATAAAAAACGCGGCTCCTTGTGGGGAGCCGCGGGAATGGTGAGTGGATAGCTTCAATATTTTACGTTGAAGCTCTTGAGCGAAACGCGAAGGCCGTCGGGGGCGAGTCGTTCGTTGAGCCATGGCTCAACGAGTTTCCGCATTTCCGCGAGCTCCGTCCTGTCCGTCGGATTCGAAAAGCTGCTTAACTCCTTCGAATGTTCATTAATGTAAACGTACGTCGCGCTTGCGGTTGCCCGCCCAATTTCGGAATAGGTCGAATCCGGATTCTGGAGCCGCAAATCAGTGATGTCGAAGTCCATAGCAGGATTCGGATCGGCATTTAGGGGAGAATGTATCCGTTCCGGAACCGAAAAAAATTTATCGGCATCCGTGATGGATACTTCAAGGGTGAGATAAATCTTTCGGACTTTCGGATTTGGCGTGATGGCCGCGACGGATCCGGTTACTTTCACTGGTTGGGTGGGCAGAATGATGCAATTTTTCGACCACTCCCATCCGAACATTCCGAATGGATGACGGATTACGTGGCCGTTGTTGATCGACACCACGGTGGAAAATGGTTGACTCGGAAATTCATAGTAGGCCGGTGAAAGCCAGGCTACACAGCTAACGGTGGCGACAAGCGCTATGCGCACGCCCTTCGGGATTTGTTTGAATCTCCGCAATCTCTTGCCGACGAATTTCGTCATAAAGACGGTCGTGAGAATGCCGAGCGCCAGCCAATATAAAAACTGCATCGTGTTTTCCTCCTGGAAAAGAACTGTGGGGCACGGGCAATTTATACCATAAATCTCATGGTTTTGCAAGATCGATGAAAAACGCGGCTCCTTGACTTCGCGTCCTTATTCAAGGTAAAGCAAAAGGAGAACACTATGAAAGGAGTCTGAAAATGGATCCGTCCAACAGACTTGAATCAGTTCTTTGTCCGCCAACACTATATCCCATCGACTTCACTACGCTCACGCCAATCGATTGGGCTCGGATTATTCGGCACCTGATTGCGTTTTCGAAGCAACAGCTTAAATATTTTCCCGGCATGCAACAGCTCGAAGAGATGCTCAACTTCCGGCAGAGCAACAACTTCTATGCCAGCCGAAGAACGGATATGGGAAGGATCACTCCGCTCGATTTTCCGATAAAAAAGCGGTGCATAACCCTTCTCCGGCAGGAGAAAAAAATTGATAGAGAGTTTATGAATGAGATACGCCTCCTACTCACGGATACCGGCAAGTTGTTTCGTTGGTATGCTGAATATGAATACGTTGTCGGCCGGCGTGGCCATGCTGAAGTAATTCATCAAACTGCGCTTGTGTCGCGTTTTACCCCCTTGGTGAGTGATGTCGAGTTGGCGAAATCCATCAATTTGAAGATAGTTCAGGAACAACTCTTCCAAACATTGATTGACCGCATCATTGATCCCGGCATCGAAGACCGCAAGCGGCACCTCGAGGCCTTTCAGGAGATTCGCAACGAGGCGACGAGAATCAGGAACGCCATTTCCCTCACATAATTTTTTCGCCCCGGCACGGATGTGTCGGGGCGGTTTTTGTTTATGGCGATGGCGTGACTAATTGTGAATCAAAGCTGATCTCCCGGTTGCACTTTGGGCGCTGTACGTGATGTATATGTCGTAGCTGCGCTTTTGCCTGTTCGCGCGACCGCGGATCGCTTTCGTCGAATTCGCACTGGCTCAGCCAGTCGCACTTGGTGCCGCAATGTCCGATGAGACTTGCTTGTGCCATGGATGCTCTCTCCTGAATCTAAGGATACGGGAAACGGGGCGGGAGGGGAAGGCGGGATGCGCACGCGGTGAATTTCTGGAACTCAAATCGTTTTTATAACGAAGTCAAAATATAGATTTCCCAAAAAATCAGCGGCCCGTTGTGCGGGCCGCGATCGTTGATTAATCCGATGTTCGTTTAGAGGAAATCTTCGATGCCGGGGGCGTCGAAGTATCCGATGTAGCGCTTCCGTGCGAAGAGCCCTGAAGGCTTGACCCATATGAGCGGGTCTTCGTCCAGGACGTCGAGGCCGGTTTGCGCACCGGGAACGGCGACCGCAACGTTCATGAGTGCCGCGGCATTTGGAGGAATTTTCCTTTTGAGTTTATGCCGGGGTATCGTTCTCCACCGGGAGCTCGCTTTCGTGAAGTTCGTACTGCGGTCATTTACCCCAAGAGAGGCGAGGTAGGCGTTCGTGAATATAAGCGAGATAAACGCGATTCCCGCAATGATGCCCGCAGGCCAGGCTATGCGAAGCCAGAAAACTGCGAGAAGCCAGAAGGTGCATCCGATTGCCGCCGCGCAAGCGAATATGCGTCTGACCATTTGAGCGACGGGGAGTTTGCGGGGCGCGATTACCTTATCGATAAACCACGCGATGACGCAATTTATCGCGAGCGCACGAATGAATCGCGCGAGCACGACGTGTCGGCCCCAGAACCCCTGGGCCGAATTCCGCAGGCTCGCGATCGCGTGTTCCTTGTACTTGATGATGCCGCGCCGGTTGAGGATGTCGATGCCTCGTTTGGCGAGCTGTTCGTTGAACGTCTCTCGCGGGAAGAAGTAGTGGTACAGCAGTGAAAGGTGTAGGAACATGAGTGAACCCCTTCTTCGAAGAAAGTTGTAAAGCAATAAAGAGGCGACGCCTCCCGTGGATCCATTTGTTTTATATCATCCGGGAGGGGATTGGGCAATGCGGGGTGGATTCACGGAGGGGGCGGGGGACAAGGGGATGGTTATCCCAAAATGCTATAGTGGAGGTAAGTAGAAGCTGGATTTATGACCTGCTCAAAGTGCAATAATTCAAATAGAGAAAACGCAGCATTTTGTAGTTCTTGCGGCGAGAAGCTAATGAGCGATATTCGTGCCGCCCAGCCGTCATCAGTTCAGTCGCTTCGAAAGAAGAAGTGGGTTTTTTGGGGGATCGGAATTTTTATTTTGATTATTTTTGCAATAGGCGCGCCGAAGGCATCCGACTTTTTTACGGTTCAGGGCGTTCTTAATCAAGTGAAAGGTCTGGAAGCGAAAGGAAATTTTCAAACAGCGCTTGCAGCTTTGCAATACGTTGAAGAGAAGTGGATGCCTGGATCAACGAAAGAAGCGGTGAATAAAATGGAGGCACAGGAAAAATCTTATATCGATGATCAGAATAATTTTGATGCCGCCATCAAAGCCGAAGATTCCGGAGATTTAGATAGCGCGCAGAAATCAATGCAAGCTATTTCTTCGGATTTTCCCGCATACGGCAAGGTTCAAATAGAATTGGCGAATGTAAATGCAAAGCTAGCTGTTCAGTTGCAAAATGAAGCTCAGCAAGCAAAAGATGAGGCGGCAGTGGCTAAAGCAGAGAAAGCTGCTGCGGATGCGAAGGCGGCGCAAGCAGCTCAAGATAAGGCGCAGGCCCAAGCTGAGGCAGCAGCAGCCGCTCAGGCCCAGGCGCAAGCAAACATGGAAGCGGAGCAGCAAGCCGCCGCGGCCGCAGCGGCGCAGGCTGAAAAAACACATCAAGTTTTATTATCTTTTTATAATCAATTAAGCTCGGCTTTCTCGGCGCTCAGTAGCGGTATTTCTTATTATAACGACGCAATGAGTTACTATAATAACGGCTCTTTCCTTGCGGCGATTGCGGGATTCGGACAAGCTCAAAGTTCATTTCAACAAGCGTATCGGGATGCGGGTGCAATCAACACTACCTTTTCGGGAATGCCCGCAAACTATGTCAGTGCGGGATATGCAATGGCAAGCGCGGCAAACGCTTGCTTGCAGGCGGCCAATGACATGATTCAAAATAGCGGCGCAGGCTTTGATGTCGCTGATCCCGGGTCGGCACAAAATACGTGTGATAGCGAAAAGAGCAGTGTCTCGCTGTTTTTGACAACAACGAATCCTTAAGCCGCATGTTCTGTCATCAGTGTGGAGCTGCGCTCGAAGGGAAACCTAACCATTGCGACCGTTGCGGAGCGCAAATTTCCGATAATTTGCAGAATCCTTCCGTAGTGGAGAATTTGTTGGAAAATAAAACGAGATTAGCGATCGGAGGAGGGGTCATAGTTGCGGTAGTAATTTTAATCATCACGCTGAACACGCAATCCAGTGTGCGGCAACTGTTGTCGTCGGCTAATTATCCTTCAAGACTCTCATCCTCCGCTTCGAGTTCCGCTGGTTCCCTTACTATTGCCTCGATTAATCCCGCGACAGTGATTGATCGCTTCACGAATATAATCACCATTAAGGGGTCAGGCTTTGATTCAAATGCAACGGTAAAAATCAACGGGAAAGAAGTAGTGGTGACCGGGGCGGTTCCTCCTGACATTCTATATATTCAGTACAAAGGAGATTTATCACCGGGAACATATAATGTGACGGTTATAAATACCGATGCAACCGAAGCTACATTGACAAATGGTTTGCATATTACGGCAGGGAGCGAAAACGTGAGCGGCGCGAGTGCCGTTGAGTTGACTCCCGCGCAAATTACTAAAAAAATTACACCATCACTCGTACTCATTCGTACCAATTTTGGTTGCGGCAGTGGTGTCATTATCAATTCTAACGGCACGATACTTACTGATGATCATGTAATCAAAAACGCAAACTTCATCAATGCGTACTTGAGTAATGGCGTCAGCTTCCGAGCTTTTGTCATAAAGGAAGACAGTCAGAAAGACTTAGCCACTCTTTCAATAAATACGAGCGGCCTGACGGCGGCAAGTTTTGGAAGTTCTGATGAAAGCGATTTATCACTTGGCTCAAACGTGTATGCTTTTGGATATCCTTTGACTTGTAATACGGATCAGGTCTTAGAAGTTGAACAAGGAATTGTAACCGCGCGGAGATATGATCCTGATCTGGGAGATGTTATCCAAACATCTGCGCGCATTAACCCAGGCGATAGCGGCGGCCCCTTGGTGGATGCATCCGGGAAAGTTGTGGGCTTAAACGAATCTATATTCAGCCTCTCGAATTTAGATTTGAACGTTACGGGAATTGCTTTTGCTACGCCAATTACCACGGTTCACGACTTTTTAAGCGGAGTATCCAATAATTTCGTTCCTCCTGCGCCGCAGTCGCCGGCGCCAAGCAGTCCGCCTCCGTCGAACCCTCGCCAATTCACTTTAAATGCGAACGGGATTTGCGATAACAATTCGAATGGCACGATTCTGCTTACGGGATATCCATATGCAAACGGATATAGTATTCCAAATATTGACATAACGTACTGGTTTGGGAGTACGGTTTCATTCATTGTTCCCACGGATGTATCGGCTGGAACGTACCAAGTTACGATTACGGGGTATGAGCCGGGAACTGGCTATTGTCCAACAGTAAGGGCAGGAGCGATTACGGTGCAGTAGGAGGCGGAAAATTCTGCGTGGTGAGCAAGTTCTCGTGTTCCTTGACTTCTTTTCTCCTTCGCACAAGATGAAGAGAGCTACTCGCTAAAGAAGGAGGGAGTGTGAAAGAAAGAACTACGTGGGATAACGCCAGAGGCAATCTGAAGGCTCGAATCGGAGAGGGGATCGTCGAAAGTATCCTCACTGAAGCCGGCAACGATGTTAGGCGTTTTGGTCAGGAGTGGAGAACGACTCAGTTTCTCGAATTTTGCCCAAAGATCTTTGACCCCAACCCGCTTCCTGAGCGCTTCAGGCAGAAACCAGATTTTGTTATTAAGAATCGCGAAGGTAAGATCGAAGGCGTGGAGGTGAAGTTCAGAACGAATTCGGCTTTCGTGTATATGTTAGATAAATCTTACCTGAGGACTCTGCACACTAATTGGCCAAGAACCAGAATTGTCGTTGTAAGCCACGATGCGGACATCACGATTGGCGTACTCTCACCGCCATTTCTGAATGAGAGCGGAGATTTATTGGAGATCGTTCCAATCTTTGCAATTCAAGAGTGGGGCGTCGATTCAACGCTTTTCAGCAAGTACGATAGCATCATTCGTTATTTGCCGATGTATCTATTCACTTGACTCAAGTGATGGCGGACCGGAGGTTCGCCGTTTTTATTCTCTCAACTCCAAAAAACAACCTCCTCCGCTCCTTCTTCTGGCACATCCAGAACTGATGCTTCTCGAAAAGTAATCCCGTATCGTTCAGTTTAAGCAGAATCCCTCGCTCGCAAAGGCGGGAGATTCTGTGTGGGGAGCAAGTTTTTTGACGAAGCAACTTCTTATTTGGATGAGGAATATATGTAATCAACTCCTCCTTTACCTCTAACCTCGTTTTCGCGAGCTATCAGCAATCCATCTGCTACTTCGAGGATTGACGGTGTTGTCGTCCACCAAGAAGTGCAAAAAACATTTTGCTGGTCATTTGTGTATTCAACTTCAACTCGAATAGGCGCGGCTTGTGCCTCGCACGAAATCCATTCTTTAAATGTTTTAGCGATAGATACTCTAAAATGAAACTCTGCTTCTGCATCCAGGGATTGCGGAGTTAAATGCAACGGAGTTGGAGTCCATCCTTCGTAACTAGCATTTATGACCTTGGGAGTCTTCACGTTAAATGCGACGCCCGTACCAAGGTTCTCGCATTGCACATAAATCATGATTGTGATAAGTTCCTGATCCCCACGACTAAAGGGGACATTCCACTGTAAGCCTTCTTTTCCGGCAGATACACTCCAGTACTGATGTGGTCTTATGGCTACACTGGGAACGTGAGCCAACGCTAAGGCTTTATCCGATTCTCGGAGGGCATCGGTTGAAAAGATTATCGATCCAATTGCTCCAATCGCAATAACGATTTGAGAAACGTCTGCAACTCCCGAAAGAGTGATGTTGCATGCGATTGTCGAACAGATTATTGAACCGCTAATTATGATGCTTGCGATAATTACGCTTAGACCAAAGATATAAGGCTTCATTTTTGAGGGTGTTTCTATGGTGTCTGTTTGCGAAATATCGATTCCGGGAGTTCATATTCCCATCCTGGCTGCCATTTCCAGGGCGCAGGGATTATTTGCGAAAGGGGAATGTGATTAAGCCAGAGTTCCAAGGCGTACTGCGTTGCTCGATGGCCGATGATCATCACCTTCTTGCCGTCATAATCCTTCAGTAGCTCGACGAGAAATCCTCTCATGCGTTCTGAAGTTTGAATATAGCTTTCGCCATTCGGAAAGGGTACGTCAATCCGTTTCGGCTTTTGAGGATCAATTTCGCTGCTCGGGTGCTGTGTTAAGTCTCCATAGTTGCACTCACGGAGCCGCGCGTCTTTTATGATCGGAAATTGTGTGCCGAATGCAATTTCGGCAGTTTGGTATGAGCGTTGGAGGTCGGAACAAAAGATCGCATCGAAATGCGCGTCTTTGTATCGTTCGCCGAGTTCTTTGGACTGGCGTTTTCCAAGATCCGAGAGCTCAGCGTCTGCCCATCCTGAAGCCAGATGTTTTTCGTTATCCGTTGTCGTGCCGTGGGATTCAAAAATGATCGTGACCATAATACTCGAAGACTCACTGAATAAACTCCTTCAAAAGCTGTAGATAGCTTCTTTGCATCTCCAACGAAACCCAATCGGCTGAGAGCGGCTGGATGTTTCCGGTTCGATCAATATCCTTGCATTGCGAGAAAAAGAATCCCTCGGGTGTGGCGAGGAAAAGCCAGATATGCTCTGATTTTTGCAATTCTATCTTGGCGATCTTTTTGGTTTCTTCGATGTTGAGTGCGTGGCGATATTTGACCTCTACCAAATAGAGAGACGTCTTGTCTTTCTTGAAGAGGATAAAATCCGGATTGTGCTCAAAGAACTTTAAAACCTCCTTACCTTTGACGCCGAGCAGATTCTGATATTGGGCCAACTCTGGATGTGTGTATTCGTATCCGGCGCGTAGAACAGTGACTCGATCCATTTCACGGATCATCATTTCAAATATCAACTCGGCGATTTTGCCTTTTATCAGCTTTCGGGTGAATTCGACGGTTCTGTCCGTCAATCGGGCGGGCGTGATTTCTTGCATGGAGAGAGGATTATTAGGCCTTTTCTTGAATCGTACTCTGGTTTACAACGAAGTCAAAAGGCCGAAAAACCAAGTCTTACATTGATATGTGGAAGCCACCGGATGAATCGTGGAAATACGAAATATTGAAGAAAGAGTTCCCGGATCTGTCGGCGGAGGATCAGGAAAAGATGAAGGATTTCTTGGATGGCTATGCGGAGCTGGTCATTAGAATTTGTGACCGGATGGAACGGGATGGGAGCCTAGAGAAATTATTGGACCAGAAGTCTGACGACGCAGAATAACTTCAGATCTGCTCGTTCAGTTGATCTATTTGGGCATACCAATCGCGAAAATAGACCATAAATCTCTCTCGGTCTTGTTTTTTTAGGGCTGTCGAGTGCGCTATATTGTTTCTAGATAATGCCAACTCTCTGAGTTTTTGGGTTAACCATGAAAGGCCGCCAGGCAAGTGCTTAAAAAATGGGTTGAAGTCTCCAGCGTTCCGATTCAAGATCTTCACCAGATCAGCGAAATCAGAATAAAAAATTTCTGTCACGCCGCGGGAGCCATGCCAGGGGTTAAGTTTTTCCTTTTGCATTCTTTCCTTCACGGTTGTTTGTACGTCGGTTGGCACGTTGGTCTTCCACCACTTGGCACCATACCGTTGCTTTAATACGGCTTCAATAAAATTTCTGAGAGAATTTTCAAAAAGGAAAAGAACGGGATAGATTGAGCTATTTTCCGTTGCCTCCTTGATCGTGTCAGAGGGTAAAAGGGGAGCTTTCGGTATGACTCCCTCAAGTTTATTCACCTGCAAAACCCTTTTCGCGGGTTTTGATCGTCCTTCGGCTGACTTGTGCGGCAGCTGTTGGGGGTGGCTATTCGGAATATTACCACTCAAACTCATTACTTCTCCTTGAATTTGTGGGCTAAGATTTTTTCGAAAAGTTGCAGCGCCGATTTTTTCCGATATTAGCCAGTGCACGAAATAGGCTTCCGAGGAAACTCGGTGTTTTAATGCTCGCTTGGAAATTTGCTCCCTCACATATTTCGCGGGCTTTCCAACTCGCCTTGCAAGTTTCGCGAGCAACTTCGGATCTAGTCGACTCGGCATTTATCTTTTTATCTTCTTTACGCCCTTTAGTATCGAGGTCACTCGGGGCGTCCCCATTCCAAGACGACGTGCGATGCTGTGGTGGTCCATATCGCTGAACAGATAAAGGTGGAGGACGCCGAGGCGTTCGAGAAGATCGATTAAGCGATTTTCTTTACTACTGTTTTGATTTTTTCTTCTTGCCATGTTGTTTGAGAATTCTCCCTTTCCGAGAGGGAAGAATCCTTTCGATCGTTTTGTAGGAAACCCCCAATACCCCTCCGATTTCGCTAGTGGATGCACCCTCGCGATAAAGTTGAAATATGAGGAGACGTTTTATATCTTCAAGCGTTTGATCGTCCATTGTTATTGGGGCAACTTCACGTATTTAGCGATCGCATTCACGGTACTCAAACTCGTGCCAAGGATTTTTGCGATTTCTTTTTGGGGCACCTTTGCAATGCTGAGCTGAACGATGAGGAGTTTGCGCAGAAGTTCTTCTGTCGTATTCCCGTTGCTCCGCTTTTTGTTTTTTGCCATTTTAGATAGAGATATGATTTACGGATCGACCTTGAAGCGCTTGCAACGCATTCCCGGGCATCTTTTCATTAAGGGTACTCCGGATTGTCGGGAAGTCAAAAGTTCGATTCCTCTCGGGGGTCATCCCAAATCCCGCATCGCAAGCAGATTTGCGAAGTATCAAAAAACCCAGAGTTCATCTGGGTTTTTTTGATGCAAGACGCTATTTCCTGCATGCGGGGAGGGTCAGTAGCCCCGGGGAATCTCACTGCTCGGCCCGCTATACAGCGGGCCTGCGCTTTCGGAACCCTCGGTTCCGAATAGCCGCCGAAACGGCGACCCTCCTACACGGGAAAACCTAAGGTTTTCCCGACCCCTTTCCTCGTTCGATTCCCTTAAGAAACGAGACTCAGAAAATAAGGATACCTGAAGACCCTTCGGAGGCACGTAGGTGCCGAGAACGAGCAGCTCGCGCAGCAGCGCGAGACTGCGTGTCTTCAGGTATCCTTATTTTCTGAGTCGTAGCCCCAAGGGGAATCGAACCCCTATTTGCGCCGTGAAAGGGCGCCGTCCTAGCCATTAGACGATGAGGCCAAATGCACTGGGTGCGAACGTTCATATAGTATAATAAAGTTACTAAATTTCAAAGGTCGAGCGTTCAACTGAAATTCTGACAAACTCTGATTGAACTGTTATGGAAACATTTTTCTTTTATCTCTACGCGAGCTGGGCGCTCCTTATTCTGCGCATCGCGGTGGGAGCGACGTTCCTTGCGCACGGTTGGCCGAAGATCAAGAACCTGAAGGCTACGCAAGAGAATTTCGGCAATATGGGCTTCAAGCCGGGCAAATTGTGGGGGACGATCGCCGCCGTGCTCGAATTCGTGGGCGGCATCTTCCTCATCGCCGGATTCTTCACGATGCTCGTTGCGCTTCTTTTCGTCGGCGAATTCTTCGTGATCACGATCTGGCAGATCCGCCGCGGCGCGAAGTTCTATGAAGGATGGGAAATCGATACGCTCATCTTTGCGATCGTCATCATGCTCTTCGCGGTAGGCGCGGGGCCGTACTCGCTGGACCGCCTGCTCCACTTCTGGCTTTAGGGAATGTCTCCCCAGAACACCCTCGTGATTTCATTCGTGAGGGTGTTTTCTGATACGACAACTTTCAGTTTGCGCGTGCGGTTTTGAGATGCCGCCGTCGCGATGATCGTCACTTCGCCGATGAGCGGCGTGTCGCGCGCGACGCTCACGGTCGTAGGAATTGCATTCGTGGTTACGGTATATCCCGGGCTCGAAAAACTCGCGGGGTTCCGTTCAAGCCGCAGAAGCGCATCTTCCGCGCCTGCGGTGGCGGCAGCCTGTGCGGTTGCGACCGCCTGATTTCCGTAACTCGTATTCGCGAATGAGCCAACGATGACGACGATCGTTCCTGCGGCGAGCACGAGCGTGATGCCGGCAACGAGTATGAGTGCGAGGAATGCCTGGCCGCGATGATGCTTCATTGGTTTCATTGGCTCCAGTGGATGGTGATTTGGCTTATCGAGGGCGCGACAGTTTTTCCATTGTCCGGCGAGAGGCGCACGATGTAGCGGAAGTAGCGTGATTTGAAAAGCGTATAGTTGTTCGTCGTCGTGATGAGCGGCGCGGATGCATTGGGAAGAACGCTGAAGAAGCTAAGCGCGGTGCCGTCGCTGCCGACGAAGTTCCAGGGGCCCGTGGGGGAGCTGCTCGTTGCGAATTGAAAATCAACGGCGCTGCCGCCCGGTGCGGTGCCGGACCAATACACGGAGTGAAGCATGGCGCCGCTTGCCGCGCCCATGTCGATAACGGGCGATTCCACGCCGCCGCGATCGGCGCCGGGGAGCAGCGTGAGCACGCCAAGGCCCGCCCAGTTCACGCTGGTTGAAGCGGTGAAGAAGTCGTTTTTCGGCGCGGTAATCGGACCCGCATCGCCCGCGCCGCCCGACCAGTCGCCTTGCGAGTACACGCTGTCGTTATTGCGGGTGATATATGTTGCGAGCGTTCCCGTTGCGCCGCCGAGGGTTTTATACACGACGTTCACGAGTTTGGTTGCGGGATCGTAATTGAGCGGCGAGGACGTGAGGTTGCCCGACGTATCGCGATACGCATCGGTTATAAAGAAGTAGCGGGTGATCGTGCTCGTGCCGATCGCGAGCGTTTCGGTGCCGGTCGCCACCGAAAAAGGAGACGTCGAGGCGTTCATGAAATAAGTGTGAGCGGTTCCCGTGGCGCGCTCGAGCGTTCCCGGCCAGTTTGCTTCGGATGCGATGAGGACATTATTCAAAAGCTCGCCGCCGGCGGACGATGCGACTTCAATATCGGATGCCGCGGTGCGCGTGTGAAGCGCCGGAACGATGGCGCTCACGATGCCGATTAAAAAAACGGCGAAGATCCCCACGCCGAGCATGATTTCGATGAGCGACTGGCCATTTTGGCGATTCGTCCACATGCATTCAGTATACGGTACATGCTATAGTGATAAAAAGTGTATGTGCAAATCATCGTCCGGATACACTCTCATCGAACTTTTGGTGTACATAGGCGTTTTTGCGCTCGTCGCGGTCGGCCTCACGACGACATTCGTTGCGGTTACGCGCGTGCAAACGGAACAGACATCCGACGTAGAGATTGATCAGCAGAGCGCGTTCCTTCTGAGCCGCCTGCAGGATTACATTGCGAATGCGAGTTTAATCGACATCCCTGTGAGTGCGCCGACTTCGACGCTCAGGCTTCGCGTGCCCGCGCACACGTCGGATCCGACGGTGATTACGGTTACGGGCGGCGTTGTGTATGTGGCGCAGGGGGCGGGCACGCCGCAGCCGCTCACCTCGAACAAAGTTTCGGTTTCGAATCTTACGTTCACGCGCCAGGCGAATCCCGGGAGCCATGATTCGGTGAGTCTTTCCTTCCGCATGTCGCCCGTCGGATCGATTCTTGCGAACGCGATTGCGGAAGCGTTTCAGCTTTCGGTGGAACGCGTGTCGGCGGCGAGCTTCGATTCCGATCTCGTTCCTTCAAGCACAAATTTGAATCTCGGCGTGACGGGGAATACCTGGACCTCGGTGAACAATGTGATTTATTTCAGCGGAACGAAAGTCGGCGTGAATAATAATGTTCCGGTGCAGCCGCTCGACGTTTCGGGGAATGCCGTGGTCCGCGGCGATGTAGGCATTGGGAACACGTCGCCTTCCGCGCTTCTTGATCTGAAGAGCCTCGTTGCGGGAACGCATCCGGCGAATACGACGCTCGCCGTGTTCCGCGATTTTTACAATAACGGCGCGAACGGGCAGCAGCTGTGGATGAATGCCGAAGGCGCGGCGGGAACGCTCGTCGACATCAATCTTACGAATGACTGGGGCAAGCTTACGTTCGGCGCGGGCGGCACGGGGCAGACGGCGCGCGACGATCTTGAGATCAGCGGCGGCAATCTCGGCCTCGGCATCGGCACGTCGAGTCCGCGCGCGAAATTCGAAGTGAACGGCAACATCATCAACACGACGGCATACAATGCGAACGCGAACCTCGGCTCATATGATGTCGGCGTGGGGAGCGTCGGCGCTTCGACGGTCTACGCATACACGGCGCTCTGCGCGAATAATGGCCTGGGCGACTGCACGAGTTCCGGCGGCATCGTGATCGGCCGGCAGAATTCCACGGCGGCAACCAACATTCCGACGGCGGGCGCGACGTTCTTCAATAACGGAGGCAACGTTGGCATCGGACTCACGGCGCCCACGCGCGCAAAGGTGGAAGAATCGGGATTCGTAGGCAACACGACGGCGATCTTCGGTGCCGGCACGACGGGCCTCGGATTCATTGAAGGATGGCCGGGCATCGGGTTTAATAGTTATTTTAATGGAGGGCAAAAATCGATCTCGGCGGGATTCACGGGTTCGATCTGGGTGAGCCCGAACGACGGCCACTTCGAAGTGCGCACGGGTACGACGAACACGACCGCGGCGGATCAGACGACCGCCGAAACAACGCAGCTTTCGCTTTCGAATGCGGGCACGCTCACGATCGGCGGCGGTACGGGAAAGGTGAACGTGGGCACGGTTGATCCGGTTTACACTATTAATGGAGATAAATTTGCAACGTACGATCCGGGTATGACGGGGCAGAAAGAAGAAACGACGGGCGTTGCGGAACTTTCGTGCGGCAAGGGTGCGTTGAGCGCGGACTGCTCGGCGGCGCTCGATGTTTCGGGACCAAAGGGCTCCGACCTCTGGCTCTTCGGCCAAGTGACGAACCTTGCGCGCAATTTCCAAAATCTCGTCGTGCTCCTTACGCCGTCGTTCGACGGTCGCGCGTGGTACACAAAGGATGCAAGCGGTATGAAAGTTATAATCCACGGCGATCATGCGGGCGAGGTTTCGTACCGTCTCTCCGCGCCGCGCTTCGATGCCGCCGAATGGCCGAATGCATCACATGATTCCGCTGCAGGATTCATCATCAATAATTAATATGGAGCGCGCTAAAAATATCGGGATCGCGATCATTGCGGCAGCGGCCGTCATTGCCGCATTCGTCTTGCAATATCATGCGCCGGTTGCACGCGCGCCCGAAGCGAGCGACACCGGCTATCCGCCGATTCCGCATGGCGCACAGACATATGGCGTGGGCGAAGCGCAGGGAACGCTGCCCGCGATAAGAACGGTTTCGGTTGATGCGCCGGATGCGGCGCAAGGCGACACGCAGACGTTTTCCGCCGTCGTTTCATCCGATGCGCCGATCACGTCGGTTGTCGTGACGACAAAAACGGATCACGGTTCAACGGACACGCCGCTCGCGGCTGCGGGCAATGCTTCATCTTCTTTGTACGCCGGTTCGTGGATGATGAACGACACGCATGCAACATCGTACCTCACGACGTTCACGGCGAAAGACGCGAAGGGCCGCACGAACGCGGTGACGCTCACGTGGCGCGATCCGTCCGTTGTCGATCCTGCGACGGGCGTGTGCGGCCAGGAAGACGGCGCGAGCTTCACCCTCACGGCGACGTGCGTGGAAACGGGCGTTGACGGAATCAACAACGCGAACTTCACGATCGCGACGGGCGGCACTTTGCAGCTCAATAATCCGGCGCAGTTCGCGTGGAACAAGGGATTCAGCATTTTCATTTCGGGTACGGGCAAATCGCTCATCGCGGCGGGCGCGGCGATCAAAAAAGGATTCGTGTGCTTTGACGGCACGTCGTATTTCATCACGCCTGATTCGGCAACGTGCACCGCAGACGGCGGCACGCTTCGCAATGTGAATAATCTTCAGTGCCGCACGCTCCCGCGGCCTCCGGATTGCCTGTAGGCTGCGCGAACGCGGAGAGCCTTGCGCCCGTATCATTCAGGGATTATTCTCGCACTATATTATGAACCGTTTGTACGACATCATTCCGGGCGTCCTTGCGTGGCTTACGCTCATCGCCATGGTGCTTTTTTCATGGCTTTTGCCCGTGTGGGTTTCCATATTCATCATCCTTTTCGATATTTACTGGCTTTTCAAAACCATCTATCTTTCGCTGCACCTTCGCGCCACGTTTGCCGAAATGCGGCGGGTGATGAAAGAGGATTGGCTCGCGCGCGTGAACGCGCTGCACGTGGAAGGGGGCCGCACATTGCCGTCGATCCGGCATCTCGTCATTTTGCCGATGTACAACGAGCCGTACGAGCTCGTGCGCGAAAGTTTCGAATCGCTCTTGCGCGCGCATTATCCGAAAGAGGACATGATCGTCGTGCTCGCGCTTGAAGAGCGCGCGGGCGCGGCGGTTGCGGAAGTCGGCCGGCGCATCGAGCACGAATACGGCGCGATGTTCGGAAAATTTTTAATCACGGTGCATCCGGAAGGTTTGCCCGGCGAAATTCCCGGCAAGGGATCGAACGAGGCATGGGCGGCGATGCGCGCGAAGCTCGAAGTCATCGATCCCGCGGGATACGATTACGACAGCATCATCGTTTCGGTTTTCGATGTCGACACGCAGGTTTTCCCGGAATACTTCGGCCGCCTCACCTATGTATTTCTTACGGCAAAGGATCCGCTCCGCGCGATCTACCAGCCGATTCCTTTATTCACGAATAATATTCACGAAGCACCGGCCTTGGCGCGCGTGGTTTCCTTCCAGACAACGTTCTGGCAGATGATGCAGCAGTCGCGCCCCGAGCGTTTGACGTCGTTTTCTTCGCAATCGATTCCGTTCCGCACGCTCGTCGACATTGGTTTCTGGAACCGCGACATCGTGTCCGAAGATTCGCGCGTGTTCTGGCAGGGATACCTCACGTATCACGGCAATTTCCGCGTGGAGCCTTTATTCTATCCGGTTTCGATGGACGCGAACGTGGCGAAAACATTTTGGGGCACGATGAAAAATTTATACAAACAGCACCGCCGCTGGGGCTGGGGCTGCGAAAATATTCCGTACATGCTCGAAGGATTCCGCCGCGACGCTTCGATGCCGAGGAGCAAGAAGTGGTATTGGAGTTTCAATTCGATCGAAGGATTTCACTCGTGGGCCACGAACGCGCTCATGATTTTCGCGCTCGGATGGCTGCCGCTTTTGCTCGGAGGAGGGCATTTCGGCGCGTCGCTCATTTCATACAGCTTGCCGCGCATCACGCGCTTCATCATGTCGCTTTCGATGATAGGCGTGGCGACCTCGGCGTTTCTGGGGATTTTGCTTTTGCCGGAGAAGCGCGGAGGGAAACCGACGACATTTTTTGAATATGCGATGCACGTGCTCCAGTGGATTCTCATGCCGATCACGCTGATTGCGTTCGGTGCGATTCCAGGGCTTGAAGCGCAGACGCGCCTCATGCTCGGCGGCAAATACCGCCTGGGTTTCTGGGTGACGCCGAAAAGCCGTTCGCAAAAGCCTGCGCCTCCGGGATCGGGCAAATCACGGGCGCTCACGCGAGTGTAGGGTGCGCCGCGGGGGCCGTTCCGATTTGCTATACTTTTAGTAATGAAGGAGCGGCACTCTTCACAACGCGCGTTCACTATTATTGAGCTTCTACTCTACACGGCCATTTTTACGATGGTCGTTTTGGGATTTATCACGCTTCTCGTTACGACGACAAGCGTGCAGACCTCGCAGCTTGCATCATCGGAAGTGGAGCAGCAGAGTCAGTTCGTGCTGCAGCAGCTGCAATATTACATCGGTCTCTCGAGCCTTGTTGATATTCCCGCCGACACGGCAACTTCGACGCTCACGCTCCGCATGCCCACCTCCTCGATCGATCCCACGATCATCACGCTTTCGAACGGAGCTATTTTCATTCAGCAGGGGAGTAACGCGCAGCAGGCGCTTACGTCGAATAAGGTGAATGTTTCAAGTCTCACCTTCACGCGCCGCAGCAATGCGCCGGGACATGATTCGGTTTCGATCGGACTCACCGTTGCGTACAGCGGCGGCGCGGCGCAGGCATTTTCGGAAGCCTTCCAGACGTCCGTTTCGCGCGTTTCGGCCGCGACGTTTGATTCGGGTCTCTTTCCATCGGGTGCGAATCTCCCGATCGGGAATGGCGTGAGCACGTGGAGTTCGATCAATGGCCTCGTATATTTCGTGGGCAGCAACGTCGGCATCGGACAGCCGTCGCCCCAGGATGCGCTTGATGTGACGGGCGGCATTCGGTTGAATACATCCGCAACGCGGCCCACGTGCAACGCGACGATCCGCGGCGATATTTGGGTTACGGAATCCGCGGGGGGCGTAACAGACAATCTTTCGGTGTGCCTGAAGAGCGCGGGGGGATCGTATAACTGGATTCAAGTCGTAACCGGCGGCTGATGGGAAGTATGAATATCATTCAAGGTGAATCCGTT
>Ga0207707_10000966_pt1 | contig 27651 bp, 23 predicted proteins | sample KBSC83BmetaG_FD_184336 | JGI IMG/M metagenome (GOLD analysis project Ga0207707, IMG submission 184336) | Corn rhizosphere microbial communities from Kellogg Biological Station, Michigan, USA - KBS C8-3B metaG (SPAdes) (version 2) | ecosystem: Host-associated > Plants > Roots > Rhizosphere ... | reverse complement strand
CGGAAGGCGTGCGATCGAGATCATCGGCCGCATCCGTACCCTCATCAAGAAGGAGCCCCCGCGGAAGGATGCCTTGGAGGTCAACGAAGCGATCGTTGAGGTCATTGCCCTGACCCGTGGCGAAGTGATGAAAAACAATGTCTCGGTGCAGACGCAACTGGCGGAGGGCCTGCCGCTCATTCAAGGAGATCGAGTCCAACTGCAGCAAGTGATCCTTAACTTGATCATCAACGCCGTCCAAGCGATGAGCGGTGTCAGCGAAGGGTCGCGCGGGTTGCTGATCGGCACTGGGAAAGACGCATCGGACAGAGTGCTGGTCGCCGTGCAGGATTCTGGCCCGGGACTGAAGCCGGAGAGTTTTCAACGCCTGTTCGACACATTCTACACCACCAAGCCCGGCGGTATGGGCATGGGGCTATCGATCTGCCGTTCGATCGTCGAAGCTCACGGGGGACGCATATGGGCCACCCCGAACGCCGGGCCAGGCATCACCGTGCAATTCAATTTGCCGATCAACGATCAAGCCACGGCATCCTTGCGTCCGGCGGCGTGATCTTTACTACTATTCAGAAATTCTGCCCCGCCGCTGGCGAGATTGCCTACCCGGTGCTGTCTAATAGGCGGAACATCGTTGTCATCGCCGATGAGGACATCGGAGCCAGTATGGTTTCCAAGCAAAGGTTGAGCAGAGTGCAGTCGAACTCTCCTATGGCTTTGCCGAGTATCTCCGCGACGGCCTCCCCAACGCGTCGTTTATCGGCTTTACGGGAACATCGATCGAAGAGGACGATGTGAACACGCCCGCTGTTTTCGGCGACTATATCGACATCTACGACATCAGCCGCGCGGTCGAAGATGGTGCGACCGTCCCGATCTATTAAGAGAGTCGCCTTGCACGCATCGAGCTTCCCGATGAGGAGAAACCGAAGATCGACGCCGAGATCGAGGAGCTGACCGAGCGATAACCGAAAGCGCATCAAGCGTAGATGGGCGGCCGTTGAGGCGCTGGTCGGTTCCCAGAAGCGACTTGCGATGGTTGCGGCTGACTTGGTCGCCAATTCGAGGATCGTCGCGGCCATGGACGGCAAGACGATGGCGGTTTGCATGAGCCGCCGCATCTGCGTCGCGCTCTACAATCAGATCGTCGCCCTTCGGCCCGATTGGCACAGCCACGATGATGCGACAGCTTCGATCAAGGTGGTTATGACCGGCTCGGCCGCCGATCCTCAGGCCTGCGATCATGATCTCGCGAGCCTGCAATTTCGTTGATCGCCCGGTGATCTTATCCAGCTTGTTCTCCTGGAAGAAGCTCAGTGCACCGATCGAGTCATTGAACACACGACGAAGATGGCCGCGCCTCCCAGCGCGGAGCATCATCGTTGACCGAAATGCAAGTCGCCGAAATCAAATTGGTCGGCGCTCCCTTCCTGACGGCATGAGAGAACCATCATCGATCATCGTCGGGATGTAGAAGCACCGCACCAGAGTGCGGACGTCATGTAGCAGGTCCCACTCATAGTCGTCCCCGATCATCCCGCTCGGAATGCGCCGGTCGAGCTCCTTCCGGTTCGTCTTGTTCTTGAGATGGAGCTTCAAATAGATCAGGCCGAGCCACACAAAGAGTTCGAGGACGCCCCGCCGTTCGAAGAAATTCTGGATCGAGTCCGGCTTGCCGCCGATGACGGAGCTGATCCGTTCCTCGACCATTTTCTCCATCAGCGAATTGCATTCGGCGCAGCACGGGACGGTGTGGCGGCCGTAACGCGTCGTCTTAGGAACACCAGGTTCGACCACCTGGACGCTTACGGTCGGACTCCGGCGCAAATTGTTCCAAATATCTCGCCTTCAGGCCAACTGATCGCGGGACCCAGATAAGAAATCATGCCCAGTTCAACATCGGGGTTTGATTTCCCCTCGTCGTCCTAGCCCATTTGCCGTTTTGCGCTCGATTGCTTGATAGTTGTTGCTGAAATTCGCATTTCCTTTAGAAGCTCGTGCAGCCTAGTGAAGGCAGATGCGATTTTCCATCTGTCCGAAGGCTGCATATTTCACGATCTTGAGCCCGAACGCGAACCACAACATGACCGAGCTCCCGGACGGGCGCCGGCAGCTGACCGAGCGGTCATGACGGATTTTTATCCGATTTGGCGCCCTGCAGTGCCGATTCGACGCATCCGAGCAGAACCTCCTCGTCGATGGGTTTGGCCAGGTAGCCAACGACGCCCTGACCCAGAGCCCGAGCTCGCGCGCCGTCATCGGGGTAAGCGGTGATCAGAATGGTTGGTATGTTATAGCCAGATCCTACCAAGCGGCTATGCAACTCAGTCCCAGTCATTCGCGGCATGTGGACATCAACAATCAAACAGGAGGTATGGCGGACGTTGGGAGACGCCAAAAAATCCATTGCAGACGGGAAGGCCTCAATCGTGAAACCCATTGCCTGCATGAGACCCGCTAGCGCCGAGCGAGATTGCTCATCATCATCAACGATCGAAATTTGAATCTCGCTAGACATATCCCCACCTTGATTGTTGGGGATGCGGTCCGCCGCCTCTCGCGTTCCGTGTCCATCTCAAGAAGCGCGCTGCGCGGCTACCCAATCATCGCACCGTAAAGATAAGGGTCTGGACTGGCCATTATAATTTGGAGATGCGGTGGTAGACTTCGGAATAATCAATACTATACTTTGGAATAATTGATGCAGAACTTCTGTATAGTTTAACCCGGTTTAGGCCACGTCCAAACGCTTGGGCTGATGCCATGTGTCTTGCGCTGGACGCGGCAGCAGGGCTCTGGCAACCGATTAAAGCATGAGTTGGTTTGCGCAAACAACAACCTCTTTGCAGCCATCACGAAGCGATTAGGACCGCGGCGAGTTTATGCCAAGCGTCTCCGCTATTTTGACAAGCTCGGCTAGCGATTGCGCACCCATCTTCTGCATCAAGTGGCCGCGGTGCGCCTTTACAGTGATCTCTGCTACGTCTAGCTGGAAAGCGATCTGCTTGTTCTTTAAGCCAGTGGTCACGAGAGCCAGCACCTCTCGCTCGCGCGGGCTCAAACGCTCGAGACGCGATCTCAGCTCCTTTAGCCGCTGCTCGGCCTTCCGCTGCGTCCGATCTCGCTCCAGCGCGATCGTCACTGCATCCAGCATGTCTTGATCGCGGAACGGCTTGGTCAGAAAATCCACAGCGCCTGCCTTCATCGCCTTGACCGACATCGGAATGTCGCCGTGGCCGGTCATGAAGATCACGGGAATGGAATCGTTCGCCTTCGACAGCTCGCTTTGGAGATCGAGACCGCCCAAGCCCGGCAATCTGACGTCAAGTACGAGGCAGCTCACCACGTCGGATAACAACCCGTCTTTGAGCAGCTCCGCGGCCGACCCAAACAACTTGACCCTGAAGCCGACGGAGTTCAACAGATCTCCGAGTGAGTCGCGAAAGTCCTTGTCATCGTCAACGACGACGATAGTTGGCTCCTCGGCTACCGCACGCTTTTGAATGGAATGCTGCGCCACGAGATACTCTCCCAACTTGTGTAGTACCATCTTCTGTCGACGCGATCCTTGCCGTTCTGATGAAGTCACGCCTGCAGGTGAAATAGTCTAACGACAGGGTTCGAGCAGCCGTCCTTGAGACCAACGCATATCTCCACCATCCCGATGTTCAGCTCGAAGATCGTTGCTCTTTGAACGGGTCGCCGTAAATGTGGTATCCGTTAAATTCCCATAAGCCGGGCGATTCCCGATCCAACAACTCGATTCCGCGCACCCACTTCACGCTCTTATACGCATAGAGATTTGGCACCACGAGGCGCAGCGGGTAGCCATGCTCAGCCGTAAGGGGTTCGCCGTCATGCCGCAGGGCGAAAATCGTCGTCGGGCGCAGAAAATCCGAGATTGGCAGGTTTGCCGTGTAGTTGTTCTCGCCATGGACCATCACATGCCGCGCCTCTGGCCGCAACCTCACTCGTTTCATCAATTCTGTGGCGAGCAATCCTCCCCAACGGCTGTCGGACCGGCTCCAGCCGTTGACGCAGTGCATGTCCGCAAATACTTCGCTCTGCGGCAGATTGGAGAGCTCTTCCCACGAAAGCCGCAGCTGCTCCTCTACCAGGCCGAACACGCGAAAATCCCACGTCCTGGGACGAAAGAGCGGCACCGAGCCCACATGCAGCACTGGCCACTTGAGCGTCAACGACTGTCCTGGCGGCAGCCGCCCAGCGGCATGCATCTCACGTTCCCGTTCGCGTCGCTCTTTCGATTCCACAAATAGCTCCACCGCCAAGTATAGTGCGGCCTAGTTGGCGCACGTCGTAATTTTCGGGGGCCTGAAACGCGGTCAGCCGGCTTGCGGCGGACATAACCACACATTGAGTTTCTGGTACCCCACACTCCGAGAAGCGACCTAGCGAAGGGGGAGCCTCACTGCTCCCCTTCACCGATCTTGGAGTCATAACTACTTGCAGACTCGGAGAGTAAGCCAGGGACAGTCTTGCTGGTATTGTGACGGAAAATGTTGACGGCTCCGATCACTTCGTCCTCATTGTCACGAATTGGAAAGACATTAACGAGCGCCAAAAGACGATTACCGTTGGGCTGCTCGCAAATCACATCGGCGTTCCGAACGGTGCCGCCGTTGTTGATCACCACGGAAGGTGGTGCAAGTTCGTGCGGCATCACTTCTCCTGAAGGGTAACGAAGAAGGTGTGATCCGCAAAACTTTTCTGAGGTTCCCAGAGACGGCGTGCGTCCCCAACCCGCGATTGCAGCTTTGTTGCACTTGACGACGGTGGCATCTTTTTCGAGAACGTATATCCCCACTGGGATAGAATCCATTGCCGTTTGGTCTGCAAGAATTCCTTTTGCGACGAGGTGCCCGTCGACTAGTTCTCCTCGGAAGTCGATTTTGTCGAAGTCGCCATCCAAAATCATCGTGCCTGTTGCGCTGGTTGCCATTTCCAACCTCCTTTGAGTGGCTCCGATATCCATGCAGTGATCATAGGGGCAAACATGGCGCAATTCCATTCGCGCTTTTGCTCGGGTATCGAAAAAGAGAATAGTCCGCCCTGCGTATCGTTTAGATGAGTACCCGTTTCGTTGACTAATTAGCGAGCTCTACTAGCTGTAAATCGCTTTATCTGGCGAGCCAATCGACGAGCACGAGACATAAAAATTTACTGACGGACGGAATGCCGTTGTAACGCAAAATTTCGCGGGCTCGTCGAACGAGCCGGTACGTGCTACCGAACAAAATGGGGAACTGTATTTTCCGTGTGGGATGACGAGACCCGCTCGTCAGGCAAACCGGAAGGGTCAATACGACCGGCGCCTCCATGGACTCCCGCCCGCCTGACGGCTTGCTTAATTGCAGTACATCCCCTCGTCTCCAAGCGCCCGCTGGAGAGGTTTCTGCAACGTGGCTCGGTCGAATGGCTTGGCGAGATACGCAATTGCGCCACGCTTTATGACCCGGTCACAAGTGCCGCTGTGAGGAATGGCAGTGATAAAGATAACCGGGATGTTTATGCCGCAGTTTATGAGATACTCTTGGAGCTGCGGGCCACTCATTCCGGGCATCTGCACGTCAGCTATCAAACATCGTGTTTTATCGAGCGACCGCGAACCCAAGAATGCTTCACATGATTCAAAGGTCTCAACGTCGTATCCGAACGTCTCCACGAGATCGCCCGTTGCCACCCGGACGCTATCGTCGTCATCTACAACAGATATCAGCGGAACAGACGACACCGAAATGCTCCCTTTGATGCCGTATGACAGAGGACTGGGCCGGAACTCAATCGCGATTTTTGCCACCGCCATTCACCAAATAGGGGGTCGATTATCGCTTCGATTAGTCAGCTTGCCCTTTCGATGATGCAAGGCCCAGTTTGTCGGCCATTCGAACCAGATCAGCGGTCGATCGCGCTCCCATCTTGGATACGACCTGGTTCCGATGAATACGAACTGTCATAGCGCTTATGCCAGTTTCGCCGGCGATTTGCTTCGTCATTCGCCCCTCGGCTAGCAACGCCATCATCTGTCGTTCACGAGGTGTGAGCGACGCAAATCGAGACCGAAGATCGGCCAATGCCTGGACCTCCGCGCGGCGCGATTGATCATGCTCGATGCCAGTTCGAACCGCATCAAGGAGCTCCTGGTGCCGAAAGGGCTTGGTCAGGAATTCTATCGCGCCGGCTTTCATAGCTCGGACCGACATTGGAATGTCTGCATGAGCGGTGATAAATACGATCGGGGTTTCGTCATTCGAGCTGGCGAGCTGCGCCTGAAAGTCGAGACCCGAAGGGCCGGGCAGTCGCACGTCCAGTACGATGCAATTGACCAGGCGCGACTTGCTCGCTTGCAAATACTCCTCAACCGATGCGAACAGGTCTGCTTTGAGGGAAACCGTCTCGAACAAGCTTCCCAACGCGTCACGGATCGACGGATCGTCATCGATAACCGCAACCACAGCTGGTTTGTCGGTCATGGAACATCAACCTCCAATGGGCAAACTGAACTGAAAAACGGCTCCATGAGGATTCCCTGGCATTGCCGAGATACGCCCGTCATGAGCTTCGATAATTGACCGGCAAATAGACAATCCCATTCCCGTTCCATTTGGTTTGGTAGTGAAAAAGGCTTCGAAAATGTGGTTAGCCGACGCCGGATCGATGCCTATGCCTGTGTCATGGAGGGAAACCTGTATTCCGCCCTCTTTGTGCGGTTCCGACTTGACGGACACGACCCTCGGCCGATCCTCCACTGGCGCCATTGCCTCCATTCCGTTCAGGACGAGGTTGAGGATGACCTGTTGTAGCTGGATTCGATCACCCAAGATCATTGGAAGCGGTGAGGACAATTCGGTCTTCACCGATACTTTATGCCTTCGCAACTCCCACGCCGTCAGGTCCAGCACCTCGTGAATCAGAGCGTTCATATCGAGAGGTACGCGTTCAGCACCAGTTTTGTTCATCAGGGACCGAATGCGTCCGATGATGTCGATTGCCCGATTCGCATCCTGTCCAATTCGTTGGGTAATCGTTCTCACCTTTTCGATGTCGGGCTTTTGGCTTGCTAGCCAATAGAGGTTAGTCTCGGTGTCGCTTATTATAGCCGACAGTGGCTGCTTTATTTCATGGGCGATAGATGCGGTGAGCTCTCCCATCGCCGTAAGGCGAGACATCCAGGCGAGTTCTTCCCGAGTTTCGCGAAGCGTCTCAGCGATCCGCTTGCTTTCTGTCAAATCACGCACGAATGCGGTGAATGTCCAACGATTACCCACCTTCACAGGCGCAATTGACAACTCGATCCGCAGCTCATGTCCGTCTTTATGGAGACCTGTGATTTCGAAGCGTTTGTTCAGCAGTGGGCCTTCGCCTCCGGCGAGGAAGTGTCTCACTCCGGCCTCGTGCGCTGTTCGATATCTCGGAGGAACTATTTTATCGACCAACCGCTTGCCAAGTATCTGCGCACGAGGCCATCCAAATGTCGCCTCCGCCTGTTCGTTCCAACCCGAAACTATGCCAACGGAGTCCATGACGATGATTGCATCGAGCGCGCGATCCCAGTCGAAGGATCGGAAGGCCTCGCCTATCTTGCCGCCGGCGCGCGGCGCACGTTTCTGACGCGACCGACCAGAAATCGCAGCCTTATGCTGTTGACCGTTGCGACTGTTGGGCCGGTTTCTTCTGCGCGGTGCTTTGTACACTTCTCCGCTTACTCGCACACCCTGACCTCTCGTTGCTATATGACAGAGGCTCGCCTAAATATAATCCTGTGGCGTTCTGGGGGCAAACACGATGAGCGGACGGTTCCGATTGCAGTTCCAGTATACCGCGCGTTGTGAATCTATCGCATCAAACCGATGAGTTGCGGAGCGGTCCGCCCAGGATTGGTTGGCAGGTAATGAGCCCGGCTGTCTCGACGGCGCGTGGTACCGGTGCATCCTTATTCAATGATAGGTGAGTAGCACGTGTTGCAGGTGGCATTCGGACGCTTCAGACTACGTCGGAAGTCTCTATCTTGCGGAACCTCTTTAAGTAACTGAGAAACGGGCTTCGCGGAGGCTGGCCGCCACATCTATGATAGTGGGACTATGAGTCAGGTGATGAGGGCGACGAGGACAAGGGATAGATAGTGCGTGACGTGGACGGAGCGTGAAAGATCGCGGGGGTAAGCGCAGTTCACCGTTCAAGGATCATCTGTTTTTGGAACGCTAAATCAGGTAGGTTTCCCAATAAGTTGCGGGAGGCACTGAGGGACGCCGGAACTGGCCGAAAAGCCGCAATCCAGGAAGCGGACTTCTCGAGACTTGGCTCGGCTTTATGAGCAAACGCCCTGCTGGAGGCTAATCCGTATGCCTTGGGCACATCTGCGCAGAGGCTTGGCGGAAGCCAACGCGCTTGCCTGGTGAGCAGGAGTACCGCGGCGGGAGAATCCCGTTGATGAAAAGAGCCTTGTCAGTTCGTTAAAAAGTTCCAGTTCGTTAGAAAGATTGAGCCAACTCTACGGCCGGCGCGGCCATCGATATTTTCGTTCCTGTTGACATCTTTCTAGCGTCCTGTCCAAATGAATGTTCCGAGGTCGTGATCCCGTGGCGACAAGAATGTCACCTATCCCGGGGCTCTCGGGGTACGTGCTGGTGCCCCTGCGGGAAAGCGCGGACTTTACCCTTTACCGCGGCCGAAAGCACGACGACCCCTCGCCGGTCCTGGCGATCGCACTCTTTGAACAGCCGTCGCCTCAGAGTATCAGGCGGCTCATGCACGAATACTCGTTCGCAGCCGAACTTGATCCCGCGTGGGCTGCCAAGCCTCTTGCCATTACTCGTCATGAAGGGCGGACGATCCTCTTACTCAAGGACCCTGGCGGTCAGCCGCTGGATCGGATTCTTGAGCGTGACCAAGGGCAACCGCTCGACCTGAGTCGCTTCCTTAGCACCGCCATTGGGTTGGCGAGAGCACTCGGTCAAGTCCATCAGCAGGGCCTCATACATAAGGATATCAAGCCTGCGAATGTCCTCGTTGACGACACTGGCAACGCGTGGCTCACCGGATTCGGGATTGCGTCCAAACTTGCTCGCGAGCGCCAGTCGCCCGAACCTCCCGATTTCATCGCAGGAACGCTCGCCTACATGGCGCCCGAGCAGACGGGACGAATGAACCGTTCGATCGATTCTCGGAGCGATCTTTACTCGCTTGGAGTGACCTTTTACGAAATGCTGACCGGGAGTCTTCCATTCACCGCCTCTGACCCGATGGAATGGGTGCACTCTCACATTGCGAAAAAACCAGCCGCACCCAGTGAGCGGGTGGGAACCGTGCCGGCCGCGGTCTCCGCGATCACGATGAAGTTGCTCTCCAAGACGGCGGAGGAGAGGTATCAGACAGCGGTGGGAGTTGAGAGCGATCTTCGGCGCTGCCTGTCCCAATGGGAGTCCCGGGGGTGGATCGATGACTTCACTCCCGGCGCTCGCGACGCCCCGGATCGCCTCATGATCCCCGAGAAGCTGTACGGGAGGGACCGCGAGGTTGACACTCTGCTTACCGCCTTCGACCGCATCGTTGGCGGTGGCCGAGCGGAACTGGTGCTGGTCTCCGGATACTCCGGCATCGGCAAATCCGCAGTCGTCAATGAGCTCCACAAAGCACTCGTGCCGCCACGCGGCTTGTTTGCGTCAGGCAAATCCGACCAGTACAAGCGCGACATTCCGCATGCCTCGTTGGCCCAGGCGTTTCAGAGCCTCATACGGCGGCTCCTCAGCCAGAACGAGGAAGACCTGCGCAAATGGCAGGACGCACTTCGTGAGGCGCTGAGTCCGAACGGACTGCTCCTCGTCGATCTCGTCCCGGAATTGAGGCATGTCATTGGCGAGCAACCGCCAGTGCCCGAACTGCCGCCGCAGGAAGCGCAGAGACGTTTTCAGATCGTATTTCGACGGTTCATCAGCGTATTTGCGCGACCCGAACATCCGCTCGCGCTCTTCCTCGATGACATGCAATGGCTGGATGCCGCCACACTCGACCTCCTCGAAGATCTGTTGACCCGCAACGATTTGCAGCACTTGCTGCTCATTGGTGCGTATCGGGACAACGAGGTCGATGCCGCCCACCCGGTGGTACGTAAGCTAGAAGCGATCCGTCAGGCAGGAGCGGCAGTGCAGGACATCGTTCTCACACCACTCAGTCGCGACGATCTAGGTACACTGCTTGTGGACTCCCTTCATTGCCAACTGGAGCGCGCGGCCCCACTGGCAGACTTGATTCACGAAAAGACCACGGGCAACCCGTTCTTCGCAATCCAGTTCGTTTCTACTCTGGCGGACGATCGCCTGCTGAAATTTGATTATCGCGCGCGGCGTTGGGTATGGGACCTGCTCCGCATTCGTGCCAAAGGCTTCACGGACAATGTAGTAGAGCTGATGGTCGAGAAGTTGAAGCGCCTTCCGCCAGAAACCCAAACGGTACTTCAGCAGTTCGCCTGCATAGGCAACAATGCAGAGTTCGAGATGCTGCGGATTGCGTATCAGGGCCCGGTCGAGGATATGCACGACCATCTCTGGGAAGCCGTGCGATCGGGCCTGATCTTCCGTGCGGATAATTCCTACGGATTCCTGCACGACCGCGTTCAGGAAGCCGCCTACTCGCTGATTCGCAGGAGCAGCGTGCCGAGGCTCATCTGCGCATCGGAATGCTCCTCGCCGAGCGCACGCCCGCTGAAAAACGTGAGGAGGCGATATTTGAGATCGTCAATCAACTCAACCGGGGCTCCCATCTCATCACCTCTGTTGAGGATCGCGAGCGCGTCGCAGAACTGAATCTGATCGCAGGCCGGCGCGCGAAACTCTCGACAGCATATGACTCGGCGCTCAAGTATCTCAGGGCCGGCAGAGCCGTTCTTGCAGATGAGACTTGGGAAGGTAATCGCCAGCTCGTCTTCTCGATCGAGTATCTGACAGCCGAGTGCGAGCTGCTGACCGTCACGGTTTGCCTCGCCGCCGGGGATCCACTCGCGGAAGTGCAAAAGAAATGCGAGAACGGCCTGGCATTTGCTAGGCGGGTGCGTTTCCGCCTGGCCATCGAGCGCTGCGGAGCACAACTCGGTTTGATCCTCACCTTGCGCGGGCTGACTACGACGTTCGGGTGCCTGGATCATGAGGGATACAGCGAAGTCGATACCGAACGCCGCTTGGCCAACAGCCCCGATCTGGTGCTTGCCGAGTTCTCTTATTGGACGCGAAAGCTGCAGGCGCACTTTTTAGCCGGAGACCTTGCGTCGGCGGTCGACGCCTCGCTGCACGCGGAGCCGCTGCTTTGGACGTCGGCGGCAATGTTCGAGTTAGCGGAGTATCAACTCTATGGCGCGCTAGCGCATGCGGCGGTCTGGGATCACGCGCCGCCAGAGCAGAGACAGGGGCATTTCGATTCTGTGCTGGACCACCACCGGCAGCTCCAAGTGTGGGCGGAGGTCAATCCCGAAACCTTCGAAGACCGCGCTGCCTTGGTCGGCGCCGAGATCGCTCGCATTGAGGGCCGGGTACTGAACGCTCAGGAGCTGTACGAGAAGGCCATCCGCGAGGCTCACAAATACGGGTTTGTGCACAACCAAGCGATTGCCAACGAGATTGCTGCGCGTTTCTACGCAGAGCGCGGTTACGAGAAGATCGCGGTGACCCATTTGCGGGCCGCCCGGGCCTGCTACCTGCGCTGGGGAGCCGACGGAAAGGTTCGCCAACTCGAGGAGCTTTATCCGCACCTCAAAGTGGGCAAGTCGATCCCGGATTCCACGGCGACGATAGTGACACCCATCGAGCAGCTCGACTTGGCTACCGTAATCAGAGTCTCGGAAGCAGTGTCAGGCGAGATCGTTTTCGAGAAGTTAATCAACACGCTCATGAGTTCGGCAATCGAACATGCGGGCGCCGATCGAGGACTCTTGATTCTTCCGCGAGGCGACAAATATCAAATTGAAGCAGAAGCCACAACCAGCAGTGACAATGTGAACGTGGTCCTGAAACAGGCACGCGTCACGGCCGCAGATCTACCGGAGTCTGTGTTTCACTACGTCCTTCGGACAAAAGAGAGCGTTCTCCTGCACGACGCGTCCAGTCAGAACTCGTTTTCAGCGGATGGCTATATTCGCGCCCACCGCTCACGTTCAGTGCTCTGCCTACCGATACTTAGGCAGACCAGGTTGATTGGGATGCTGTACTTGGAGAACAATCTAACGACTGCCGCGTTTTCTCCTGCTCGAATGGTGGTCCTCACACTGCTCGCTTCCCAGGGGGCTATCTCAATAGAGAACGCCAGCCTGTACCGCGAGCTAGCTGAGCGGGAGGCAAGGATACGGCGGCTCGTTGATTCCAACATCATCGGCATCTTCGTCTGGGATCTCGACGGTCGGATCATCGATGCCAACGACGCTTTTCTCCGCATCGTCGGATACGGCCGCGACGATCTTGTCTCCGGCGAACTGCGCTGGCGGGATCTGACGCCCACCGAATGGCGCGATGCCGACGACCGCCGTGTGGCAGCGCTGGAGACAACCGGAACAGCGCAACCCTATGAGAAGGAGTACTTCCTGAAAAGCGGGGGCCGCGTGCCGGTGCTGGTCGGGGCAGCGACGTTTGGCGGGCGCCATGATCAGGGCATGGCCTTCGTAGTAGACTTAACCGAGCGCAAGCGGGCGGAAGAGGAAGTTCGCGAAAGCGAGCGGCGCTACAACGAGGTGCAGATGGAGCTCGTGCACGCAAATCGCGTCGCAACAATCGGGCACCTCTCGGCTTCGATCGCCCATGAAGTCAACCAGCCGATCGGGGCGGCTCTCAACAATGCTTCTGCGGCGTTGCACTGGTTGAACAAAGAACCGGCAGATCTGGAGAATGCTCGGCAGGCTCTCAACCGGATCTCTGCAAACGGCAATCGCGCCAGCGAGGTCATCGGCAGGATGCGCGCGCTTTTCAAAAAAGCACCTCTCCGGAAAGAAGAGGTGGACATCAACGGAGCAATCGTCGAGGTCATCGCCCTGACCCGTGGCGAAGTCGCGAAGAATGGCGTTTCGGTGCAGTCAAACCTCATGGGGGGCTTGCCGCTCATTCAAGGAGATCGGGTCCAGCTGCAACAAGTGATCATGAATCTGATCATCAACGCTGTTGAAGCACTAAGCTCTATCCGCGAAGGGCCCCGAGAGTTGGGGATTACAACCAGCAAGGGCGAGCAGGACGGCGTGCTCGTCGTAGTACAGGATTCGGGTCCAGGTCTGAGTTCAGCGGCTCTCGAGCGGATCTTTGAGGCCTTCTACACGACAAAGCCCGGCGGCTTGGGCATGGGTCTATCGATCTGCCGCTCGATCATTGAAGCGCATGGGGGACGACTGCAGGCAACCACCGCCCAACCTCAGGGTGCGACTTTTCAATTCACGCTGCCTGCACAGTCAAATCATTCAGCGTAAATTGAACATCCTGCAGCGGGCCAATAGCGGAGCGGATGCCTACCGACGTTACGAATCCTCACTCAATAAACCCGCAAGAATGAGAACGCCGTAACAAAAACTGCGCTTAACGCCGCGACCAAGCCGCTCTATCTCTAGTCCGCGAGAACATCCGGCACAGCAACGTCACGGAGAACAAGGATGCGCATATTCCCAGCGGTAACTGTATCGCCTAATGGCGCCGATGTGACCGTCGAGGACACCAAGCGTTTTGCCGACACCCATGGGTGGGGCTACTACAATTCAGTCATGATGAGCCAAAAGCTGAGATCGCCAAAATGAGAGCGAAGGAGGAAATGCGAACCGCCATATCGCCAGCACCAAGGAGGATGACGTTTGGACCCTGTTCTATCCTCTGCTGCACAAGTGACTCCGCAGCCTCCCTCGCATGAAGTAAGAAACCTTGCCGGGAAGAGCACTATGGAGAACACCAACGTCATGGTCATCGCCATAGAGGCAATGCCGGCGATGGTCTATGGCAACGAACTGGAACGGTCCGAACCACGGCAAATCTTTCGAGTATGAGTATGCAGCTGCAGTTTCATCAGGTGCGATATTTCCTAGCCCTAGCAAGGACACTCAATTTCACGCGGGCTGCGGAGCAATGCAATGTGACGCAGCCGGCGCTGACAAAGGCGGTACACAAGCTGGAGCAAGAACTCGGTGGCGCGTTGATTCACCGTGAACGTCACCTCACCCAGCTTACCGAGCTGGGCAAGATGATTTTGCCCACGCTGGAGAAAATATTTGCCGCCACGGAGGCGGTACGGATTCAGGCGCGAGGCTATCAGAAGAAGACAATCGCCCCGATCAAGATCGGACTGGTGCCGTCAGTCTCCGCCGCACTCATTACGGAATTGCTCTTGGAACTCGCCAGGATCATCCCAGACCTTCGAGTCGATCTCCGCGAGGCGGATGCCAACGGGCTTGTTGCGATGCTTTTGGATGGCGAGATCAATGCCGCACTCGTTGGTGATGCCGTGGAGCTACCCGAGCGTATCGACCGCTGGCGGCTATTCGAGGAGCGGTGCGTGCTGGTCCTGTCTCGGAAACATCCGATGGCGAGCCAAACCGTCATCCCGCCCCAAGACTTGCATGAGGTGGTATTTCTCGAAAGGGTCGGATGCGACGTCGCAGGCCGATTCAAACAGGCTTGTTTTGCCGACCATCCAGGCCCTAATGTTGTGCACAGGAGCGATCAGGAAAGACATCTTCAGCAAATGGCATCCGCCGGTTTTGGGGCCATCGTGGCGCCAGAGCACGCTCCCAGGCTGCCGTCGCTCGCCGCTATTCCAATTGAGGGCGACCCCGTCCGGCGCGAGGTGCAGCTTTTGGCCGTGGCGGGAAGGCAGTATTCGCCGGCACTTGACGCCTTTATCAAGGTTGCTCGTGTTCGCGACTGGACGAGTGCGCTGGACAAACTCCGCCGCGCATCTGCCTCGAACAAGGACAATATTCGCGAGGCTGACGCACAAAGTGCAGGCGCCTCGATCTAAATAAATGGGTCCCCTCCTCAAGCCCGAGCTTGTCGCGGGCATCCAACCGTCGTGCTAAAGTGACGCGATGTCGTGGATGGCCGGGACAAGGCCGGCCATGACGCAGTTGCAGTCGCCCACGCGTAGTCTCTTGAATTGACTCGTCTCATTTCCGGTCAGGCTCTAAGGGCGAGGCTTAGGCTCATCCAATTCGGACAGGGCAGCAAGCAAGGTTTCGGTCTTCGCTCCCGTGATGGAGCCCGGCCCGACACACGTTCGACGGATGATCCCTCGCTGGTCAAGGACATAGGTGGCCGGCTTTGGCGACATCCATAAGGAGAAGCCATGGGGGCGCAGAGATCAAGGCCGCGCCGCAAGAGACGGATCTTTATCTCCGCCGGCACCACGGACACCAGGCCGAACGAAAGGCTCACCCCAAGATCTGGGTCGAAGAGGATTTCCAGATCCAGCCAGGGGGCGAGCGGTATGGCCTCTCGATTGCACGGCTTTTGGTCGAAGACGACGGCACCGTTGTCCTAGTGGCACGGACGACGGCTAACCCGCTAGGGAGCCGGGTCTTTCGGAAGGAAAAGTCGAGACGATTGTCGCAGACTTCTGTGTTTGGGAGTCGGTGAAGGCTCCCATTGCAAGAATCCATATCGAGACTCGACACCTCAACGCATCAGGCGATCAAGGTGTACTCATTCGTCGGCCTACTCCATGCAAAAAACTGGTCTGCGTGTGCGTTAACCAAGGCCCTCGCAATGGAACTCGGCGTTCAGGGGCGACAATACCGGCAAAGTGTTCTGGACGGCGAGAGTGTCGACAATCGTGCGAATGCGGCCATGAGCCGGTTTGAAATGCCCATTGGCAACGGTGCGTTCGCAATCGCGTACTTCAAGGTCGAAGACGCTCGGTCGTCCTGCACCACACGCAGGTGCTGCAAAAGTTGTTTGGCCGGGTACGGATCGCGATAGGCGTATAGCGTCTTCGAAGCGTTGCGACGCGATAATGGTGATCGCGAAGTAGCCGTTCAGGTCTTCGCCACCCGGCCCGAGTGAGGCACGGCCCTCGATGGCTGACCGCAGACCGACGGGGCGCACGCGACAGCGCTGTTAGGCAACGATATCCCACCCTTATCGAATGCATGTCCAAACGGAATTTCTAATTTCGCCGGCTGCGTCCGATCCTGAGGTCCACTGGCTCGGCCGAACACGCCGCCGCCGACATTGAATGAAGCCATTGCGCCGAGCCACAGTGCCGCGCGCGAGCGACAAAGGAGCCCCCATGAAATCACCAAAGACCGGCGGCCCAGTTGCTGCGGTCGCGCTGGTCGCGGCCACCGTGGTGGCGCTCGCGTAGATGAGCGAAGCGGCTCCGGCCGGTCCGACCGCCGACGTGGTGGAAGCCGATCACTGGTCAGGCCGCCCCCCTACATCGAGCAGTTCTTGGGAGCGAGACCACACTGTTCTGCCTTCGCTTTCGGAAACTACCCATGGCCTTGCCATTAGAGGCCGACGGGCTCCATCGCCACGGCATTTTCACCGAAGAGACGCGAATGCACTCTCGTATCTCAACCTATCCCTTCTCCCATAGGAATCGCCATGACCGACGAAATCACTATGACCGGCGCAATCACCACGACCAAAATGACCACGACCAACGCCGTCATCGAATGTATCTTGAGTCGTAGCAGCGCCAAGTATTACGACCCTGCCGCCAGCTTGAGCGACGAGCAGATCCACGAACTCGTGCGAATCGGCACCACCGCGCCGACATCCTTCCATTTACAGAACTGGCGCTTCATCGCCGTGCGCTCGGCTGAAGCCAAGGCTCGGCTGCGTCGGATCGCTTGGGACCAGCCCGCGATCACTGAAGCAGCCGTTACCTTCATCGTCTGCGGCCAGTTGGCCGATTCCAGCGTCGTACCAGAGCGTCTGGCACCGCTTGTGGAAGCGGGCATCATGCCGGCAGAGATGGTGCCGGAATGGGAAATCCCCGCACGCGATCTGTACATGGAGTACCCGCAGCGCCAGCGCGACGAGGCAGTACGCACCGCCACGTTCGGCGCGGCGGCGATGATCTACGCGGCCCGCTCGCTGGGCCTGGGTTCGACGCCGATGATCGGTTTCGATGCCGAAGCGGTGCACCGCGAGTTCGGACTGGCCGAGGACGAAGTGCCGGTCATGCTGTTGTCTGTGGGACCCGAGCGTCCGGGAAACTGGGCGCAAAAGCCGCGCCGTCCAATCGCCGAGGTGCTGGATCTTGTATGAGTATTAGTAAAGCTCGTAACTTGCGGAAGACCACGATGCCAAGAAGTGCAGCTCGCGAGGTCAAAGAAAGTCTTCCTCCGTGGAGGTTTGTTCAAGCCAAGGGTGACGAGCGGTCGATCACCATCATGACGGCTTGTCCTTTGGCTTGAGAAGCAGATGTTTGTTTCGCACCGTTGATTTTTGCATGACGAGCCGGTGGCATCGATTCCATAGCCGAAGGTCATTGGATCATCGATTTTCACCGTTCTATTTTCCCTCATCCGGAAAGAATTCTGAAATGACGACATCCCGCATATGGGAGGTAGGTGATGAAGGCGATCGTAGTAACGGACCAGGGTGCGGGAACGGCCGGGATGAAGCTGGCGGAGCGGCCCGAGCCGCAGGCAGCTATAAACGACGTCGTCGTTCAGGTTCATGCGTCGGGATTCACCCGGGACGAGCTGTCATGGCCCTCGACCTGGACCGATCGCCTCGGCCGTGACCGGACGCCGGTGATTCCCGGGCAAGAGCTGGCTGGAGTGGTCACCGCCCTCGGCTATGGCACGACGGGGCTGTCGGTGGGACAGCGGGTGTTCGGCCTTACGGACTCGTATCGCGGCGGCACCCTGGCGGAGTATGTGGCAGTCGAGGCACGCAACCTCGCGCCGCTGCCTGCCGACGTCGACTTCACGGTGGGTGCGAGCGTGGCGATGCCGGGCCTGACCGCGTGGCAGGGACTGTTCGAGCATGGCCGTCTTCAGGAGGGGCAGAGCGTCCTTGTGCACGGCGCGGCCGGCGCAGTCGGTTCGATGGTAACCCAGCTCGCACGTGAGGCCGGCGCCTATGTTATCGGCACCGGACGCGCTGCACACCGGCAGTCGGTGCTCGACTTCGGCGCGCAGGAGTTTGTCGACCTCAAGAACGACGTCCTTGAAGACGTTGGCGGAATCGATCTGGTGTTCGATGTCTTCGGCGGCGACATCGCGAAGCGGTCCGCAGCCGTGATCCGGGTCGGAGGAACACTGGTGACGATCGCCGGGCCAACCGAGGCACGGCCCGCCGACGGCCTGACGATTGACTTCGTTGTCGTGTCCTATCGCGCCCAACTGAGTGAGATCGTCCGGCGGTTGCGTGACGGACGGCTGCGGACGAACATCGGCAAAGTATCGACTCTCGACGATGCGGTCGCCGCCTTCAATCCGACCGGGCGGATCAAGGCCAAGCGGATCACGGGGAAGACGATCGTCCGCGTTCATCCGTAGGGATTCGCGCCGATCGATGCACCCGGCCGGTGCTGTCCGGATCGGCCGACTGCGTCCTATCAGCCCCGTCGAGGGCAACCCGGAAAACCACCCGCGGCCCCGGCACTAGATGTGCGGTTTTTACTGCTGGAATAAATCCGGCAAAGAGACAATGACCGAGGAGAAAATTATCATGAAGGCAATCGTTGTGACGGACCAGGCTGCGGGAACGGCCGGGATGAAGCTGGTGGAGCGGCCCGAGCCGCAGGCAGCGATAAACGACGTCGTCGTTCAGGTTTATGCTTCGGGGTTCGTTCCGACTGAACTGGCGTGGCCCTCGACCTGGACCGATCGCCGCGACCGTGACCGAACACCGTCGATCCCCGGGCATGAGTTGGCCGGAGTGGTCACCGCTCTCGGCTACGGCACGACGGGTCTGTCGATAGGACAGCGGGTGTTCGGCCTCGCCGACTGGTATCGCGACGGCACCCTGGCGGAGTATGTGGCGATCGAGGCACGCAACCTCGCGCCGCTGCCAGGGGACGTCGACTTCACGCTGGGCGCGAGCCTACCGATCTCGGGCTTGACCGCATGGCAGGGACTGTTCCAACACGGCCGCCTTCGCGCGGGTCAGTGCGTGCTCGCGCACGGCGCGGCCGGCGCAGTCGGGACAATGGTGACGCAACTCGCGCGCGAGGCAGGCGCCTACGTCATCGGCACCGGGCGCGCGGCCGACCGTCAGACGGTGCTCGACTTTGGCGCGCATGAGTTTGTCGACCTCGAGAATGACGCCCTGGAAGACGTCGGCGAAGTCGATCTGGTGTTCGATGTCATTGGCGGCAATATCGGGAAGCGTTCCGCAGGCCTGATTCGATCAGGAGGAACACTGGTGTCCATCGTCGGGTCGGCCGAGACGCGGCCAGACGATGGCCTGGCGGTCGACTTCGTTGTCGAGTCCGATCGTGCCCAGCTGAGTGAGATCGTACAGCGGGTACGGGACGGGCGACTAATGACGAACACCGGCAAAATCGCGACCCTCGACGGTGCCATCTCCGCCTTCAATCCGACCGAGCGACGCACGGGGAAGACGATCATCCGCCTTCGTCAGTGAGCAACACGCGTCCACCGATGTACGCGGCGAGCCGGCGCTGTCCGGCTCGGCCGGCCGCGTCCTCTCGGCCCACAGCCACCGAGAGGCATCCATAGCTTTTAAGGATCAACGGCACATCCCATGAGGTCGATGTCGACGGCGACACCCCGCTTTGTGGGTGTTGCGCGATGTGCTCGGCATGACCCGGGACCAAGTTCGGTTGCGGCCGGGCGCTGTGCGGCGCCCTCGCGCACGGCGTGGACGCGGGATTTCGTACGGCTCGCATACGACTGCCCGCGTCTCTCCCGCCCCGTCTACGTCGATCGGGACATGTGGGAGAAGATCGTCCTCAACCTCGTGTCGAACGCTTTCAAACACGTCTGTTGCCGGCCCTTATCGACGAAAACCAGCGTTCGTCCAAATGTCGGCCGTTAGGGGTAGACCGGAAATCGCTGACGCGCGGCAAAATCAACGCGAGTGCCCCATTTCTAGTCGGGCTTTGAGGGCGCGCGTGCCATAAACCTTCGTATAGGGTCTGCGACCTCTTCAGATGTCCGACGCTTACCTACGTTCAATTGAGCCGCCGATCGCGATCGTCTTACCTAGGCGTATGCGGTAGCTCCCCCCGCTATCGCTGCCCTCCATGGGCATTTCCTCCCTAGACTTGGGCCGCTTACGGCAGCGCAGGTGGCCTTTCTTTTGTTTATGCCGTCAGCAATTCCGCGCCAACACAGATTCAGCGGATGCGCAGTCTAGGCTGTGCGAAAACGCTAAAGCGATCAATCGCGACAGAACAACTTATTCGTTCAAGGTTGTTTCAGGTGTCAATTCGCAAGGGCGTTCAACTTTGAATCAAACTCGAGAATATCATTCTCGTAGCGCTTCGAACTTTTGAATTTTTCACACGGCCTGGGCTCTTACCGACCACAGCCATGTCGCCCGGAAATGTGGGCCATCGGGTTAAGGTAAAAAGAGCGAACTCGTTGTGATAAACCTGAGTTTTGTCGTTCGTGACCCACAGGGGACATGGCCCGCTTCTTGGCCAGCATCGGATCATTTCCGCACCATCGATCAACGACTTCTCGGTCAAGATGCGGCGTATGACACATCGTTCAGTTTGACTTTACCGGATCGGTCAGGAACCGCTCGCAAGAGGCGACTAAGGGCGGCTCATCGTCGCAGCGGGGATCGTCATTGCTTTCAACACGGTGGTGGTCATCCGACTCTCCTTTCATTTTGCCTGCGTGCCATTTGATCCACGTGCGTAGCGAGCGCGAGTTGTTCCGGCTTCATCGCGCATCGACATCACTCCGCCGCGGCCGCCGTCGTCTGGGTCGGTTTGCCCTCGTTCTTGCCTTCCGCGAGGTTGCGCACCACCATGTAGAAGATCGGCGTAAAGATCAGGCCGAACAGCGTGACGCCGAGCATGCCAAACAACACGGCTACGCCGACCGCCTGCCGCATCTCCGAGCCGGAACCGGTCGACACCACCAGCGGCAGCACGCCAAGGATGAAGGCGAACGAGGTCATCAGGATGGGCCGCAGGCGGAGCCGGCAGGCCTCGATGACAGCCTCCAGGCGCGGTCGACCCTCGAGCTCGATGTCGCGCGCGAATTCGACGATCAGGATGGCGTTCTTGGCCGCCAGCCCCACTAGCACGACAAAGCCGATCTGGGTCAGGATGTTGACGTCTTGATGCATGATGCGCACGCCGACGGTGGCCGCGAGCAGGCACATCGGCACGATCAGGATCACCGAGAGCGGCAGGCTCCAGCTGCCATATTGCGCAGCCAGCACCAGATAAACGAACAGCACGCAGATCGGAAACACGAACAGGCCGGTATTGCCGCCGGTGACCTGCTGATAGGACAGGTCGGTCCACTCGTACGAGAAGCCGCTCGGCAGCGTCTCGCCGGCGAGCTTCTTCATGGCGGCGATGGCGGTCGCCGAGCTCGTGCCTGGCCGTCCCTCGCCCTGGAGTTCGGCCGCGGGATAGAGATTGTAGCGCGCCACGCGGTCGGGCCCAGAGACATCCTTGAAGTCCACCACGCTGCCGAGCATCACCATGTCGCCGTTAGCGTTGCGGGTACGCAGCCGCGCGAGGTCGGCCCGCTCCTTGCGGAACGGCAGGTCCGCCTGCGCCGTGACGTGATAGGTGCGTCCGAACAGATTGAAGTCGTTGACATAGGTCGAGCCGAAATAGGTCTCGATCGTATTGGTGATGTTCTGGATGGGAACTCCGAGCTTCTGTGCTTTGACGCGATCGATGTCGACGAACACCTGGGGTGTGTTGGCCGAGAACGGCGAAAACACAGTGGGAGCGAGGAGCAACGGCGACTTGCGGGCCGCGTTGACGAGTTCATCGGTCGCGGCGGCCAGCAACTCCGGGCCGCGGCCCTGACGGTCCTGGACTCGCATGGTGAAGCCGCCGCCGGTACCGATACCCGGAATAGGCGGGGGCGGGATCACGATGATGAAGGCGCCCTGGATCGCGGAAAGTCGCTTGCGCAGTTCGTTGGTGATGACCGCCGCCGTCAGCCCCCTCTTCAGGCGGACCTCCGGCTCCTCGAACACCGGAAACAGCGCCGCCGAATTGCTGGCCTGGGTCCGGGTCGCGCCCGAAAGACCGGCAAAGGCGGCGACCCTGACAATGCCGGGCGTATCGAGCGCGATATCCTGGATCCGCTTGACGATCTCGGTGGTTCGCGCCAGCGAGGCCGCGCCCGGCAATTGCGCCGAGATGATGACGTAGCCGCGATCTTGCGCCGGGATATAGCCTTGCGGGGTGGTCGCGATCAGCCACCCGGCGCTGCCGATGAGCCCGACATAGACCAGAAGCATTACCGCGCGGTGGCGGATCACGAAGTCGGCGAGACGGGCATAAGAGTTCGACAGCCAGTCGAATGCGCGGTTGAAGAGGCCCGTGAAGGCCATCCAGGCACGACCGAGCAGGTTCCAGCGCGCGGGAGGCCGCTTCTGCTCATGCGGACCGAGCATCTGCGAGGCCAGCGCCGGCGACAGCGTCAGCGAACAGAAGCATGAGATCGCGGTCGCGACCGCGATGATGACGGCGAATTGCCGGAAGAACTGGCCGGTGATGCCGCCGAGGAATGCCGTCGGCACGAACACCGCGCACAGCACCAGCGCAATCGAGACCAGCGCGCCGCCGACCTCCTCCATGGTCTTCAGCGCAGCGTCGCGCCGGCTCAAGTCGCGCGCGAGATGCCGCTCGACATTTTCGACCACGACAATGGCGTCGTCGACCACGATGCCCACCGCGAGCACGAGGCCAAACAGAGTGAGATTGTTGATGCCGTAGCCAAGTGCCGCCATCGCCGCGAAGGTGCCGACCAGCGACACTGGGATCGCCGCGATCGGGATGATCGCCGGACGCCAGCCCTGCAGGAACAACAGCACCACGATCACAACGAGGACCATCGCCTCGTAAATGGTCTTGATCAGCTCGCGAATCGATTGCGCGACGAATTCGGTCGGATTGTAGCCGATGTTGTAGTCGAGGCCCTTCGGAAAGCTGGCCTTCAGCTTCACCATCGTGTCCGAGATGCCCTTTGCAGTCGCAAGCGCATTCGAGCCGGGGCGCTGGGTGACGAGCAGCGCGACCGCGGTCTTGCGCAGCATGAAGCTGTTGGTGGAATAGTCCAGCGCTCCCAGTTCGATCCGCGCCACATCGCGCAAGCGCACGGTGCGGCCGTCGGCGCCGGCCTTGACCACAATGTCTTCGAATTGCGAAGGATCCTTCAGACGGCCGGTGAAGGTCAGGTTGGGCTGGAAGGCGCGGTCGGCGATTGGGGGGCTGGCGATCTGCCCGCCGGTGATCTGCAGGTTTTGCGAGCGGATTGCCGCGACCACGTCACCCGCCGTCATGCCCAGGTGCTCGATCTTGTCCGGATCGAGCCAGACCCGCATCGAATAATCGCGCGCGCCGAAGATCTGGATGTCGCCGATGCCGTCGAGCCGCAGCAACTGGTCGCGCACCTGGAGCAACGCATAGTTGGAGATGTAGAGCTGGTCGAAGGTGTCGTCCGGCGACAACATGAAGACGACCATCAGAATGTCGGGCGAGTTCTTCTTAGTGACGACGCCGTTGCGCTGCACTTCTTCCGGCAATTGCGGCTGCGCGATCGCGACGCGGTTCTGCACCAGCACCTGCGCCTTGTCGAGATCGGTGCCGAGCTTGAAGGTGATGGTGATGGTGAGTTGGCCGTTCGAAGTGGCTTGGCTGTACATGTACAGCATGTCCTCGACGCCGTTGATCTGCTGCTCGATGGGAGCGGCGACGGTGTCGGAGATGGTCTGAGCAGAGGCGCCCGGATATTGCGCGGTGACGACCACGGTCGGCGGCACCACTTCGGGATATTCGGCGACCGGCAGCGTCCGGTAGGCGAGCGTGCCCACGATCAGGAGCACGATCGACAGCACCATCGCCAGGATGGGCTGATTGATGGAGAGGCGTCCGAGATTCATGACTTGTTGCGACCGATCTCGCCCTTCTTCGGAGCGACCTTGGCGCCGACGCGGGCCCGCTGGATGCCGTCGATGATGACGCGGTCTTCCGCCTTCAGGCCGCTGCGGATCACATGCAGGCCGTCATCGAGCGGCCCGAGCTCAACCGCGCGCGCTTCCACCGTGTCGTCGTCCTTCACCACGAACACGATCTTGCGCGACTGGTCGGTCGCGATCGCCGTGTCCGGCAGCAGCAGCGCATTATATGGCCTGCTGCCGATGATCCGTACCCGGCCGAACTGGCCGGGCAGGATCGACAGGTCCTTGTTCGGAATGACGGCTCGGCTGCGCAGCGTACCGGTCGAGACGTCGAGCCGGTTGTCGATGAAATCCATCTTGCCGTCATGCGAGGGCTTTGTCTCGCCGGTCAGCGTCACCTGCACCGGATTGGGTGTGTCGCGCGAGCTCGGCCGCTTGCCCTCGAACCAGAGCCTGTTGTTCCTCAGATATGTCGCCTCGTCCACGTCGAAATAGATGTAGATCGGATCGAGCGAGACGATGCGGGTGAGCAGCGTCGAGGCGCCGTTGTCACTGCCGCTCACGAGATTGCCGGTGCTGACGAGATGGCGGCTGACGCGGCCGGTGATCGGCGCCATCACATGGGTGAATTCGACATTGAGCTGGGCCGCCTTCAGCGCGCCTTCGGCGATGGTCTCGGCGGCGTGCGCGGCCTGCAGGGCCTGACGACGCTGGTCGACGACCTGTTCGGAGACGGCACTGGTTTGCACCAGCTTGAGGCCGCGATCGAGCTCGCGTTTGGCAAGCTCCGTCTTGGCGCGCGCATCCGCAAGCTGGCCGTTGGCCTGGGCCGCCACCGCCTCGAACGGACGGGGATCGACGATGTAGAGCAGGTCGCCGGCATGGACCATGTCGCCGTCCTTGAACTCGACATTGGTGACGAAACCGCCGACGCGCGCCTTGACCTGCACCTCCTCGACCGCCTCGAAGCGGCCGGTGAACTCGTCCCAGTCGGTGACGGTCCCTTTGATCGGTTGTGCTACCGTCACCGGCGGCGGCGGAGGCACGGCCACCCGTGATTGCGCCTTCTCCTCGCAGCCAGCGAGCGCGAACACGAGCAACGTACCGATCAGCGCGCCGCCGCGTCGTGCAAAGCGACGAAGCGAACCGCGATCGAGCCGGGTGGCCGGAACTGGATACTCCGTTCTGTCAGTCGCGCTCACTTCCGTCTTCTCAAGGACCTAGGATGTTGCAATTGAATTGGATAGGCGACGATGCTTTGGAGAGTGACATTGCAACGCCAGCAAGGGAAATCGCCTCTCGCCATAGAATCGATAGACGGTTGTTATTGCCGTATGCCGCTCGGCGTGGCGCCATAGCGAGGAATGCCACGAGCTACATCGCCTCGAAACCGACGTCCTCATTCTGCAGGAAGTCTAACCCGCGTTCAGTCGCTGTATCGGCAATCAATGCCGTCGCAGGTTTGCACAACTGGCGTCGCGTTCGAACCGTGGCTCCGAAAGAAGCTCGTACATGGTGCACGAGAACGGCAAGCCGCGTGCAAAGCATTGTTGGTCATTCATGATCCGCATCAATGACTCAAAGCATTTTCATGATCACCTCTTGGACGAATTGATCATTTGGTGCGCCAACACATTTGAAGAGCGCTCAGCAGATGACCAGCCTCTTCGGTTTCGAGGTGCAATGTTGCTTCGCCGCATTCCTCGCTACGGCGTCACGCCACGGCAAGCGGCAATAACAATCGTCTATCGACTCTATGGCGAGAGGTGATTTCCCTTGCCAGCGTTGCAAAGTCACTCTCTTGCTGCCTGCTCGGTGCCACGTTCAATCTCTCACGCGATTACCCGGCATCTCGCATTAGGAGAAGCCTCAGCATGATCGAATACCTAATCTCCTCGCGCGCCACGATCATCCTCTGGACGAGCCTTGCAGTGGCGCTCCAGTCGGGATCCTCTTTGACGCGATAGAGGCCGAATTGGAGCACCGCGGCGTGGAGCTATAGGACTCCCTGCTTGGTTCTGCGGCATGTGTCAGTGAGGAAGAAACTTGGAGCCCAAAATGACAAGGCACGTTGCACCGTTATCGGATCCCGATGGATCGTTGCTTCTTCGTGAGTTGAACCACAGAGTAAATAACGAGCTCACTAGCACTATCTGCACGATTTCAGCCAAAGCGGTCGAGTCGGATGACGTCGCAGTCAAGGCCGCGCTGCTCGATGTGGTAGACCTCCTGCATGGTTACGCTGATGTTCACAAGGCACTTCGGATTCCCGATCCTGGGCATCTGACCGACGCCGCAAGGTACCTCCAGCATCTTTGCTTCTCCATTACAAAATACCGACTGGACCGGCTGAGTATACGTCTCTTGTTTTCGGCGGATGATTTGCGGCTTGAGGGCGAACGCTGCTGGAAGCTTGGGTTGATCGTATCCGAACTGCTCACCAATGTGGCACGACATGCGCAATTCGACGATAGACACCCGGAAGCGAAAGTGAAGTTGCTGCTAGCAGGTAACCTCGTAAAGTGCGCAGTCTCTGATAATGGCTCGGTATCCGATCTCATTGTGCGCGGTCGCGGGCTAACGATCGTCGGCGAGTTGGCCAGCAGTTTGGGTGCCCGCGTTCATGCGTCTTGCGCCGCCGAAGGGTCTTCCTTCCTTCTCACCTTCCCATTGACTGACTCCGAGCAACATGCTGCCGGTGCAACTCATATTGTATTGAAGCGAACGAAGGCGCGTCGTTCTCACAAGTCGCAGGTCCCAAGAGCCGAAGATGCACCGGCTGGCTAGGCCAGTCGCCCCACTGGACAATGTTATTCGATTCATCTCAAAATCTGAACTCGAGTAGCCCGCCACATCTCGTACACTGGTTTCTTTGTTGTGACTTTATAGGATTATGATGGAAGCATTCGCTCGCCCGCAGACCCGCAGAAGGTTTCTTGAGAAGCGCTTTGACTATTTGGCTCTGGTTCCGGCAGCGGCGGCGATTTGTTATCCATTTCTGCTCGATGCTTTTCATGCCATCGTCGGCACGCAGGCCGCAAACCCGCCACTGCTCGCAATCGCGAGCGCGACGCTCATCCTAGTCGTTGCGTTCGCCGTGCCGTTTCTTGGGATCGCTCTGGCTTGTCGTTCCACGTCCAATCCCGCTTCTAGACGCCTCGCTTATGCCAGCGTAGTGTCGCCGACGCTCTATGTCTTTCTCGGCGTTCTACAGGCCTTGATCAAGAGCCCTGTTCCCGACGAGGTCGTCTGGTGCGCGATTTGGCTCCCAATCGCGATCTGGTCGCAATCTGCCCGAAATCCGGTCGCTGCAGATGCGCCTGCAGTCGGGGGTTGGCGAGTCGTCCACGGGATAACGGCCGCAGTCCTGGTCATATATGTGGTGTTTCATCTCACCAATCATCTGTTCGGGTTGGTAGGGCCGGATGCGCATGCGGCCGTTATGAAGATCGGACACGTGGTTTATCGCTCTGCGGTAGGTGAACCGTTGTTGGTGGCGGCCATGCTTTTCCAGATCAGCACCGGCCTCTTTTTGGCATGGCGCTGGAGCAGCGCAGCGCATGACTTCCAGCGGACCTATCAGGTCGCTTCGGGAGCCTAT
>Ga0207707_10000965_pt1 | contig 27666 bp, 23 predicted proteins | sample KBSC83BmetaG_FD_184336 | JGI IMG/M metagenome (GOLD analysis project Ga0207707, IMG submission 184336) | Corn rhizosphere microbial communities from Kellogg Biological Station, Michigan, USA - KBS C8-3B metaG (SPAdes) (version 2) | ecosystem: Host-associated > Plants > Roots > Rhizosphere ... | reverse complement strand
GGAGCCGAAATCCGAGAGCTGGAAGCTGTGGCCGCTCGCCCCCGCGAACGGGCACCCGGTGGGGCTGCACGATTTGTCCTTCGATACGCATCACGATCTGACCACCGATCCTCACGGCCATGGAGGCGCCGGCAACTGGGGCGACATTCCGATGATTCCGAACGAGCGGGTGACGCTCGAGGAAGCGCGGGCGCTGGCCCGATGGATATTGAGCCTCGAGTCCGGCTGAGGTGCGTCATCGACGGCGTCTCAGCGGGACGGCCAGTCATATTTGAGCGGCGTCGTCGCCAATGTGGCGGCTGCAAAGAACGCCGATTTGTCGACCAGCCGCTCGTGCGCCGAGAGTTGCGGCGGCGCGTTCTTCGCATGCCGGAGCATTCTCACCGCTATGGAATTGCCGCGTTCTTGCCAGCATCGCTGGTAGCCGTCCGAGCTGCTTGCGATATGTCGGGCAAGCAGCCAGCCCTTCTCGAGAGGGCAGGGCTGCGTGGTCAGGCCGAGTGAGGAATAGTCGGTCCCGGTCGCGCGGTTCGGCGGCGATTCTCCCACCGCCACGATCCTGGGTTGTATATCCCTGGCATCGCCCTCTGGCGGCAGGAAGAAATATCTCGGGGCGAAGGCCTCCGCGGCGGGTACCTGCAGAATGGGTTTGCCGATGGCGGTGCCGTCGCTCGCGTAGACGACAATCGTTCCTGCCTTTCGATCTTTCTTGCTGTAACAACCATCGTGCTCGGCAGCAGGAGCCTTCTGCATGGGCTGATAGCTGAATAGCCTGGCTCTGGCGTACCCCGGCTGTGCACCGCAGGGCTCACTCAACAGTACGATGGCGGCGGCGGGGCGCAACACTATCCCGCCGATGAGGTCGGCCTCCTTGCCCAGGTAGACCTTGGGATTGCCGTGCGAAGCCGGATTCACGCCATCCTGTCCGGAGTCCCCGGCGACGTTGCCACTGGAGATGCCGGATAGAAATGCCGCGACGAGCAGGCTGGCGACAGCGGATGATTTCATCGAACACCACTGGAATCTGCGGGGCGTTCCCTGCGGAACAGCCGGCGCACCAGATGAACGGTCAAGCGAAAACCCACCGCCGCCGCGAGACCCACGCCCGTCGCGATCGCGAGGGTGAGATCCTGTCCTGCCATGTGCGCCGCGGAAACCACGCGGCTACGATAGAGCCGGCGCAGGTCCCTGTCGAGAGAAGCGCTCCCCGCTACGGGGCGCACGCCAGAGTCAGACTTCTGCCTTCGGACAGGCGCACTTGTTGCAGCGGATGCCCGTCGCACTGGAAGGAGATCTGGCAATACTTGGGGTGTCCGAAATCCGGATCGCCCGCCAGGTGATTGCCGCAGGCAACACTGCAGCTGTCGTATGAGCGCGAACACGCGGATTGCAGCACATACGTCACGTCAAAGCTGCGACCGTTGCGCGTACTCGCGTAACGCGCGTAGCGGATCTGAGGCGCAGGACCGGAGGCGCGCGCCACCTGCAGACCCGGCGATCAGACGGGTTTCGCACGCAGGGTCCCTTGTTCGCGAACGAATGGCCTCGCATGGTACTGGGGATGCCTCTTTGTGCGGGGCAGGTCGCTCTGAAATCGTGAGTCCGTTCACGGCATTGCAGCTACGATCGATACCTGAGTCTCAATGGCCGGCGCGCAGCCTTGGACGCGCACGATCGAAAGCCCACCTCGACCTGCGCGGGTCGGGATACGATGTGCCAGTGATCCAGCACCTCCAGCACAACTGGCCCCTCGCCCTCATCGCACTCGCCCTGGCGGTGTACCTGGCGATCGTTCTGGTCGGTGGGACCTTCTTCACGAACCAGGGTCGCATTGAGCGCGCCACTGACCCGTCGCGATACTGGCGCTGGATCCGGATCTTCACCACCCTCTTTGTGCTCAGCGTAGTCGTGCTGATCGGCTCCTACGTCCTGGGGCCTTCGCATTGACTCACTCGCCATTGGTGATCAGAGCATGACTTCAAGATCGATGACCCGTCGGGACTTTACAGTGGCTGCGTTGGGAGTCGCAGCCGCGGGCTCTTGTGCCGGGCGCACGGCATCGGCGGCGGTTGGCAGGAAGCGGTCGGCGAGCGAGTTGGCGGATCTGAGCGCACGCGATGCGGCGCGGCACATTCGCGAGGGCGCCGTCACTGCCGAAAGCTACGTGACTGCGCTGCTACGGCAGTATCGTTTGCACCGAGACCTCAATGTGGCTATCTCGTTTCATGGGCCGAGTGTGCTCGAAAGCGCTCGCGCTGTGGATCGGGCGCGCGCGCGAGGAGAGGCGCTCGGTCCACTGGCGGGTGTGCCCTTCATCGTCAAGGATCAGATCGATGTAGCGGGTTACACGACCACGGCTGGGACGCCCGCGTTGCGACACTACATGCCCAGCCGCAACGCCGTCGTCGTCGACACCCTGCTGCGCAGCGGCGCCATCGTGTTCGCGAAGGCCAACATGCACGAGCTGGCGTACGGGGTGACTTCGTCCAACCCCACATTCGGTTTCGTCCGCAATCCATACGACCCTACGCGCATCCCGGGCGGGTCCAGCGGGGGAACGGCCGCGGCCCTGGCCGCGCGCATGGTCCCTCTCGGGCTGGGAGAGGACACGGGCGGCTCCGTGCGCATTCCGGCCGGCTTCTGCGGAGTCTGCGGACTGCGCCCATCGACCTGGCCGGCCAAGCGCTACTCCGACGCGGGAATCGTTCCAGGAGCGGCGCCCGATGACACCCAGACCATCGGCCCCATGGCGCGCAGCGTGTCGGATGTGGCATTGCTGGATGCGGTGGTCACCCAAACCAGCGAAGCTCAGCCGCTTGATCTGCGGGGAGTGCGCCTGGGTGTCCCCAATGAGGGTTTCTGGGCGGACAAAGATGTGGATCGCGGCGTGGCCGCAACCATGCAGGCCGCGTTGGAGGGCCTGCGTGGGGCTGGCGTAACACTCGTGCCGGTCGACTTGCAGGCCGTGCTTGCACTTGCCGCACCGTTGCCCTTCATCCCCCCGGATGAAAGAGCGCGCATCGCGATGTGGCTGAAAGAGCATGTACCGGGGGTGACGCTGCCGGATCTCATCCGACAGATCGCGAGCCGGGATGTGAAAGCGATTTTCGAAGCGCCCGAGCCACCGGCCGGCAGTGGCTCCGCCCAGGAGCGAGCCCGGCATCGATCGGTGGCCGTCGAGGCCTACCGGCGCTTCTATCGCGACGCGGGAATCGTTGCTCTGGCCTTTCCCAATCCCCTGGTACCCGCACCGCCCATTCCCGCGCAGGGGGACTCTGCCGATCCGCAGATCGAAGTGAACGGCCACCGCGCCCGAACCATGTCGGTCGTCGGCCGCTACACGACATTTGCGCCCCGAATGGGAGCGCCGGGCCTGACACTCCCGGCGGGCCTGACCGCCGGTCTACCCGTTGGCCTGGAGCTCGAGACGCTGCCCGGGCAGGACTCGTGGCTGCTCGGTTTCGCGCTGGCGTGCGAGCAGGTCTTGAAGCCGTTGCCAGCGCCGGCCATGGTGCGCTGAGCGGAGCTGGCGGATTGTTGGCGGGGCGACCCGCAGCTTTAGTGTGTGCGTCCATGCCTGACTGTATAGTTGCCGCGTCGCGAGGTCCGAACGAGAGGGGAGGGTCTGTGGGCCGAGTCTTGCTTGCCGCCGCTCTGGCTGTGCTCGCATGTGTGCCGGCGGCTGCGCAGCCGCGGATCGATTACTCGAAGCTCGAGATCAAGACGACGGATCTCGGCCACGGGGTCTATCTCCTGGGCTGGCAGGGCGGGGATTCCCTGATCCTCGTCGGCGACGAGGGTGTCCTGCTGGTGGATACCTCCGTCGCGCAGATGGGCGAGAAGATCAAGGCGGCGATCGCCCGTGTGAGCGACAAGCCGATCAGGCTCGTCATCAACACCCACGCGCATGCCGATCACTTCGGCGCCAACGAGTTGCTGGCGAAGGGCGGTGCTCTCATCGTCGGCCACGAAAGACTGCGTGAGCGGATGGCGAAGGGCCAGTACCTCGCCGCTTTCAAACAGACGATTGCGCCCTCGCCACCGGCCGCGCTGCCCGCGATCACCTATGCCGATGCGATGACGATCCATTTCGACGGCGAGACGGTCCAGTTATTCCACGCGCCCCGGGCGCACACGGACAACGACACCCTGGTGTATTTCAAGCGCGCGAACGTCATCCATGCGAGCGGCACCTTCGGTGGCGACAAGAGCTATCCGTTCTTCGACCTGTCCTCGGGCGGCTCCCTCGCCGGGATGATCGGCGCGGAGGAGAAGATGCTCTCTCTGGCGGACGACAAGACCCGGATCATTCCCGATGAGGGCGTTCCGGGAAGTACGCAGGGCCTGAAGGCCTCGCACGACATGCTCGTTACCCTCCGGGGGCGGATAGAGAAGCTCATCGCGCAGGGCAAGAGCGAGGATCAGGTCGTGGCCGACAAGCCCGCAAAGGATCTGGATACCCGCTGGGCGCAGCAGGGGAGTCCCTTGAACGGCGACTTCTTCAGTCGGCTCGCGTATCAATCGCTGCGGAACATCACGCCCCCCACGCGCCCCCCTGGCAACTGAGAACCCGGGTCTGCCGCCGCCCACCACATCGATCGTGGCGGCCGCAAGTCCCGGATAGAACCGCACCGGACCAGATTGGGAGAACAGAACATGCGAGCAGCGATCACGGCAATACTGGGGCTCACGGCGGCAACGTGGCTCACATGGGGGCATGCAGACGTCGCGGTGCTGGCGGTTCGGCTTGGCGCGACGGATGTCGCCGCGCTCGCGAAGTTCTACGACACGGCTTTCGGCTTGAAGGAAATCGATCGGGTCGGGCAGCCGCCACGGGAGATCGTCATGCGTTACGGCGCCACGGTGGCCGCGGCCAAAGCCGGCTCGTCGCCGGAGTTTCTCCTGCAGCGTCGCGAGCCCGGTGCGGCCAACGACCCGATACCGCACGCGGTGTTCCATGTTTCGGATATGAGCGCAACTCTGGCGGCTGCGAAGGCCGCAGGTGCAACGGTGAAGGGCAACGTGGCGTCGGTCTCGATCGGAACCACGGCGGTGAAGGTAACAACGTTGGTCGATCCCGACGGCAATGTGCTCGAGCTCATGGAGCTGCCCAAGGGTGTCGACCATCTCAGGCATCCCTAGAAAAAAGTCAGAAACTGATCCGAGAGGGGGAAGATCATGGGCGTAGACCGCAGAATATTCCTGAATGGTGCGGGGGCCATCGTCGGCTGCACATTGGGCCGAGTCGGCCTCGCGGAAGCGGAAGCAGCGCGCAACGGACGCACCCCGATCACCAAACAGGAGTGGGGCGAGATTATTCGTGGTGGCACTACCGGCACATTGACCTGCGTGCAGACGCCAGAGGTCGTTGAAGGCCCGTTCTACTATGAGTCCTCTCTCGAGCGACGCTCACTGGCTGAGAGCCATGCGGGTGAGCCGCTGCGCCTCGGCATCACATTGGCAGGCTTGATACCCGGCGGTAGCCGCTGCACGCCGCTGTCCGGTGCGATCATCGATGTGTGGCATACCGACGCGGCGGGACTGTATTCAAATGTGGGTAGTGACCTGCAACCGGTCGACACGGTTGGACAGACTTTCCTGCGCGGCCATCAGGTGACCGACGACCGGGGGTACGTCGAGTTCGAAACGATCGTGCCGGGCTGGGAGATCGTAGCGGCGCGCCCTCCGGTAGTTGCAGCGCGCCGCACGACGCACATTCACGTGAAGGCATTCCACGGGCGCCAGGTCCTGACCGCACAACTCTATTTCCCCGACCAACTCATCGATGATCTCTACACGAGCGTCGAGCCCTACAAGTCTCATCAGCTGCTGACGGCCCCGGGGCTCACGCGCTCGTATGAGCGCATACACAACGCAGAGGACTTGTTCTATACCAGCAGCAAGTCGCAGCCAATGACGGTGACGCGAGAGAAGGGAGTGCTGGTGGCGAAGGCGACGCTGGGCGTCGCGAGCCAGGGCAATCGCGGATTCAAGAACTACTTCCGCTAGTTGAGCCGGCCTGCCCCCACGTTGATCTTCCGGGCCCCATTATGACACCGCTTTACGGGGCTGTGTACGCGTCGCGCCCCGTTCCCCGGGCGTTCCCGTAAGGTTGATGTAAGTCGCGACCCTGCGCTCCACGGCGCCTCGATCGAAGGCGCCGCGCGCCATCCGCAGTGGCGACGGCCTCCATGTTGCACTGCACAACACGAGCCGGACAGTTGGTTGTCAGGTGTTGGGAACACCCGTAGCGCGTCGTTGTAGGGAACGGGTCGGGCGGCCCGGGACAGTCGCGGGCTGGAAACATTGACCCTGCAGACCAACAGGTGTGAGTATTGGTCGCAAGGGACGCTCGCGAAAAACATTTCGACTTACCGAACAACTCTGCTCTGCCAGGAGCATCGCGTCTAGGGGGAAACATGAAGATCAGAGCTTCTGCGGCCGAGCAGTCGGCTGCTCCGTCGCTGCGAATGTGCAAAAGCGCCATTGCGATCGCCGTAGCGGCCGCCTGTGGTACCTCGGCAATGGCGGCAGAGGCGCCGTCGGGGCCGGCGACGCCGGCGGCAGCCGCCAGCGACCAAGGGCTGAGTGAAGTGGTGGTGACCGGAAGCCGCATTCAGCGGCGCGACTACGAGTCGCCATCACCGATTGTGACTCTCAACACCGACGACCTGAAGAACTCCACCGCCGAGGTCAGTATCGAGCAGGCGCTGAGCAAGCTCCCGCAGTTCACGCCGGGATCCAACCAGTTCAATCAGGCCGCCAACGTTCAGGCAACGGCGGCGAGCGCACCGGGCATTGCGACGGTGAATCTGCGCGGCCTGGGCAGCAACCGGACCCTGGTGCTGCTGGATGGCCGCCGGGCGCAGCCGGCGGACGCGAGCCTCGAGATCGACCTGAATACACTGCCGGTTGCGGCACTCGACAGCGTGGAGGTGGTGACCGGCGGCGCCGCATCGACCTACGGCGCAGACGCGATGGCCGGCGTCATCAACTTCAAGCTCAAGCATCGTTTCGAGGGCGTCGTGATCGATGCCCAGTATGGCCAGAGCTTCCATAACGACGACAAGAACGTTCAGGGAAGCGTGCTGCTCGGGGCGAACGTCGCCGACAACCACGGCAATGTCATGTTCGGGGCGACGTACTCGGACCGCACGCCGGTCTACGTCCAGGATCGCAAGTGGGCGAACGCCGCCAATACGGATCCCAATTCCCCCGGCGGCGCGTTTCCGGGTTTCCCGGGGTTCAACCTGATCCCCTACGTGCCGGGGTCCTTCACGCCGGCGAGTGGCTTCGGGTTCAACATACCTTCGCAGGCGGCCGTCAATTCGGTCTTCAGCGGCTATCCGGCCGGGACGGTGCCCAATACCACGGCCCTGTATTTCAATACCGCGGCCACAACCGCCGGGGCGACGATATTCGACGTCAGCCCCGGAACCGGAGGGCAAAAGGCGCCGGGATACACCGGCGGGACGTACCCGCTCTACAAGTATCTGTCGGACGGTTCGCTCGCCACCAACAATAATCCCAGCGGTCCGATCTCGGCGGGGTTGAAGCAGTACTCGTTCTTCGGCAGCGGCAACTACGAGATCAACGAGTACGTCAACGCGCAGGCGCAGGGCTACTTTACGCGCACGACGACCGACACGGCATTCGGAACGGCGGTACCGGCGGTCAATCAGTGGGGCGTCACCATCCCCGACGACCCAGCGCATCCTGTGCCAGCGCAGCTGGCGACACTGTTGAATTCGCGGCCCGATCCGACCCAACCCTGGCAGCTCAACACGTTCCCGAACTACATCGGCCCGCGCGCGAATTCCTACTACACGGATACCTATCAGGCATCGATGAGCCTGAACGGCAAGCTGGGGCTCGGGGACTGGACGTGGGACACCTACGGGTCGATCGGACAGACGGACATCGTGGCTGACTACTTCGGCTACATCGACCTGAACTCCTACCAGACCCTGATCAGTGCGCCGAACTATGGTGCCGGCTACACCGCCAACTTCGGTCTCATCGGACGCCTCGCGAGCTGTACGAGCGGCATCAACCCGTTCGTGAATACGCCCGTCACTCAGGATTGCATCAATATCCTCGATGCGCAGCTGAAGACCACGACGCAGGTTTCGCAGCGCGTCGTCGAGTTGAACTTCCAGGGGGGCGGCTTCGACCTGCCGGGCGGCCAAAGCCGCTTTGCGGTGGGAGCGGATTATCGCTACGACGGCATCAACTACAGGCCTGACAAGGGGATGCAGGCCGCCAACATCGTCTCCAATGCGATCGGAATATTCGGTGCACAGCCCGTGAACGGCTCGGAGGACGTCAAGGAGGCGTATGCCGAGGCCGACCTGCCAATCCTCGGCAATCTCCCTGCAGTCAAGAAGCTCGTGGCGAACCTCGGCTACCGCTACTCCGACTACAACTCGGATGCCGGTAAGGTCAATACCTGGAAAGGACTGATCAACTGGGAGGTCAACAATTACGTGACCTTCCGCGGTGGTCCGCAGCGCGCTAACCGCGCGCCGAACGTTGCCGAGCTGTTCACGCCGTCTACGGTGCTGGTGACCCTGTGGCCTTCGGGCGATCCCTGCTCGATCAACAACGTCGTGCCTTGGGGCAATACGCCGGGCAACCCGAATCGGAACAAGGTCATCTCCCTGTGTAACCAGATCTCGGGTGCAGCACCGAACCTGACCGCGCCGATCAGCTCCACCTACGGCGGGCTCGGATTCTACTTCCCGCTGGCCCTCGACCAGCAGATAGGCAATCCGCACCTGAAATCCGAGAGCGGCACGACCTGGACGGTCGGCGCGGTGCTGAAGGCGCCGTTCGACTCTCCGGCCCTGAGTGCGCTGACCGCTACGATCGATTACTACCATATCAAGATCGACGGTGCGATCACGCCGCTCACCAGCCAGATCGTCTACAGCCAGTGCCTCAACAGCAATGGGATCTCGAACCCCAACTACGACTTCAACAATGCCTATTGCCAGTTGATCCGGCGGGCTGCGACGGGCGCCACCGACACGGTCCTCGGCGAGTTCACCAATATCGGCTTCGAGCAGACCTCCGGAATCGATTTCACCCTGGACTGGCATTCGATGCTGGCGGATATGGGCATGTCGAGCGCCCCGGGCTCGCTGTCGGCCACGCTGGCCATGAGCTACCTGCGGGAGTTCATCGTCCAGGTGGCTCCGGGGGACACGCCGGTGGACTACAAGGGCTCGACGGGGTTCGACATCAATACGGGGGTGCAATTCACCTGGAAATCCGTACTGACCGTGGGGTATGCGGTAGGTCCGGCCAGCTTCAACGTGCGCTGGAGACATCTGCCGAGCGTTGAGAATGCGGCAAGGGTGCTCAGCCCCACCGCTGTGGTGGCAGATACGCCGGCGTACGACGAGATCGATCTGTTCGCCAACTATCGCATCAATGATACGGTCACCTTGCGCGGCGGCATCGAGAACGTGGCGGACAAGGACCCGCCGCTGGTGGGTGTCACGCCGAGCAATACCCAGGCAGGTACGACCGACCCCAGCGGCGTCTATGACATCATTGGACGGACATTCTTCGTCGGCGTACAGGCGAAGTTCTGAAGTGCGGCTCGCAAGCCGGCGACGGCGCTGAAGGGATGCCCGGGAGCGCAAGCTCCCGGGCGGCCCCTCACTTCAAGCGATGCACGCGCACGACCAACGTGCCGTCGGCGGTCTTGAGGAAGAATGCACCTAACACGCCGTGGCTTATCGTGACCTTCTGGTTGGATGCCGCGGTGATCCTCTTGGCTTCCGACTGTTCCCAGATTTGTCCGTTGTCGAGCTGGAAGGCGCTGATCAACGGTTGACGCGGGATCACCTTGACGAGCATGGCTTCGATAGGAGCCGAAGCCGTGGGTGGTGGCTCGCCGCGTTCCGCCCGCTGGCGCCGCAGCTCGCTGGCATCCAGTCCGATATCCCTGTCCGACGAGCTGGCAGCGCTCACCACAGCGGGAGCGGGCGCCGGCCGGGCAGCGGTGGTTGAGGATGGCATCTGGGCGGCGCCGGGTGCAGGTGCCGGCCGAGCAGCGGTGGGTGCGGGCGCCGATCGGGCGGTGGGCGCGGATGCCGGATCGGCGGCGTTGCGGGCAGCCTGTTCACGGTCGAAGCAAGCGAGGCGCGCGGTGGGATCATCGTTCTGTGCGCAGATGTCGAACGCGTCGGGTGGCCGCGCCAACGCGGGAGCCGAGAGGCACAGGATCACCACAGCGGTGCACACGGTTCGCAGGGACACGGCGACTTCCCCTATCGGCTCTTGAGGGCCGATGTTGACATCTGAGCCTACTATACGGGCAGTGCGCCAAGGCGGCTAGAACGAACGGCGGGTCGCCCACGCCTCGAGAGCTTCATCGACCAGCCTCCCAGCTATGTGGGCCGCAGCGCGACCGCTATCGGCAGCCGCGCCGCGCGAATCGCCGGAAACAGCCCGCCGAGGAGCCCGATCGCACAGGCCCAAGCGATACCCACGACCAAGAGACTCGGCCCGACGCGAAGGCGAAAGGATACGTCGCTGCCGAACTGTCCGCCGTTGGTGCTCAAAGCGTTGCCGTTGAAGAGCAGCCATGCGACGGCGGCGCCGAGCAGCGCACCCAGAAGCGACAGCAGCAGCGCCTCCGCGAGCACCGACACCACGACTCCCGAGGGGCCGAAACCTATTGCTCGCAGGGTAGCGATCTCGGCCGTGCGCGCGGCGACCGCGGCGTACAGAGTATTGAGAGCGGTGAATATGGCTCCGATCGCCATGATCGCACCGACGACCCTGCTTACCAGGTACAACAGGCTCGTGACTTGCTTGGCCTGGCCGCCGTAGTAATCCTGCTCGTGAAGCACGTCGACATCGAGGGAGGAGTTCGCGAGCAGCGCATGCCGAAACCGGTCGAAAGACACCGGCGAATCCAGTCGCACCGTGTCGGAGCTGTATGCCGGCCAGTTGAAGGCGGACATCAGCGTGCGCGCGTCGGCCAGGATCTCAGAATCATGCGAGTCGCCGCCGCTGTCGAACCGGCCGACCACGGTCCAGAGGCTGCTTCCGAGCTCGACCTGACTGCCGATATCGATACCCGCGAACTCGGCTGAGGCCGCGGAGCCGACGATGACCTCGCGCAGTCCGGGCTTGAACATTCGTCCGGTGACGATTCGCCATTCGGGGTGGACCAGGAAGGCGGCCGCGCCGATGCCCCGCAGGGTGATGCCCGCCTCGACTCCGTCGGAGCGCTTGGGAAGATTCACTCCCACGACGTACTCAGGGCTCGCGGCGGCCGCGGCGTTCGGACCCCGAAGCACCCCGGGAGCGTCCTCGATGGTTCCGACCCAGTCGATGTTGATACTGCTGAAGCCTTCGCTGGTCGCCGCCTTGTGCAGGACGATGGCGCGCGAAGGGTCGCCCGTGTTCTCAAACGCTCGGTTGAGGCCCGTTGCCATACCGAGCACCGACACGAGGACGCCAACGACTCCCGCGACTCCGATCACGACCACGAGCGAGGGGGCGAGGCGCCCGGCCAGGCTCCGCAGGTTCATGGCTGTGACGGTGGATATCTGCTTCCACATGGGGAGTCCTGCGTCCCTTCAGCGTGCCGCGAGCGCTGTCGCCACGTCGAGTCTCGACGCGTGCCACAGCGGAGGCCCTGCGCTAACGATCGCAAGGGACGCGGCAATCGCGAAGCCGGCACCGATCACGGTGGCGGGAATCGGGATCGGCGCGAGGCCGAAGCGCTGCACGACTGGAGGAAATGCCAGGGCTGCGAGCGCTAGCCCACACAACGCAGCCACGAGACACAGCAGCGTCGCTTCGAGCAGAACTAGCACGGAGATCCTGGCGTTCGAGTAACCGAACGTTTTCAGGACGGCGAGCTCGCCAACGCGCACGCGTAAGGACTGCATCATCGTGTTTGCCGTGAGCGCGAGAAGGGTGAACAACACGGCTCCGGTGATCGCGTTGACGATGAAACGGATGTTGCCTGCGCTGCGGATGTTGGCCTGCATCCAGGCCTTCTCCGTCTGCGTCAGGGTGGGGGACGCCGAGCTGCGAAAGAGAGTATCGATCTGCCGGCTGATGCGCGTGGCGGCCGCCGGATCTGCGATGCCGACGATGAACACAGAAGCCTGGTCCTTCATGCCCCCGCCCTCGGAGAAGTAGTCGTAGTTCATCCACAGGTTGTTCGTTGGCACCTCGGCCTGGTTGAAACGGAAGATGCCGACGATGTCGAACACCCAGCTGTGGCTGCCGTCCGGATGCGCCCAGATCGGGGTGTCGACGGTGATGTGATCGCCCACTTTCCAACCGTACTTTTTTGCGAGGTCCTCACCGATGAGCGCCCCAGTGCGCGTGTGGAGCATCGCGGCACGCTCGTCTGCGGGAAGCACCAGCTCCGGATAGATCTTGAACAATTCCGCCATGTCGACGGCGTAAGCGCCGAGCTGGTTCTTCGGGTCCTGGTAATAGCCGCCGAAGTAGCCGTTCGCGACTACGGCAGTCACACCGGGAATGCGCGCGATCTCATTTCGAAGCGAAATCGGCATCCAGTGGGTGAAGCCGATGCGGTTCAGCACCCGCAGGCGCGTATCGCTCATCGAGCCGATCAGCGCATCGAGGCCGCCGACCACTCCGTGGAGCACGCCGAAGAGCAGAAAGGCGACCACGATCGACAGGAACGTCAGCAGCGTGCGCAGTTGGCTGCGAGCGAGTGCGGCCCAGACGAGCGGGAGGAATTTCATGAGGGTGGTCGCCGGAGACCAATTGTAGCGCGGGGAGCCCGTGATTGCCTGCGTTTGCCGCTGCGGCTACGATGCCTTTCCGACCTCATCATGACAATCACATCTTATAAGGACATCGGTCGCGAGATCGGCATCAAGGCGCGGCTCCCAGTGGTGGTTCCGCCGCTCGCGGCGCTGATCTATCCTTTTACTCTCAAAGGCTTCAACGCCAGCGTTACGCGCATCGCCGAGAACGGTGCGGACGCCTTTTCGTGGGTGAGCGCGGCGGTGTACCTCGGCCTGGCGTTCGCGATGCCGCTGGTCGCTGTGCTCGCGGCAATGTCTCTCTCCGGGATTGCCGTTCCGACGGTGGCGCAGTTGCGGGCAAAACGCGTCGCTCTGCTGGCCGTCGCGGCGCCGACCCTGTTCACCTTCGTCGGCGTCATTCTCTACATGCTGCACGATCCGGTGCCGGACACAGGGCTCTGGGTCGGGTGCTGGGTGATTGCGCTCGCAGTGCTGCTGCGTTCCGACAGGGTCGAGCCGGCGAGTATCGTGGCACGTGCCGTCCCAGTGCCGTTACGCGTCGCTCATGGAGTATCGGCGCTCGCCCTGGTCGCGATTTTCCTGGCGCTTCATATCGCGAATCACCTCATGTTCCCCGCCGGCCCTGCGAGCTACGAGGCCGTGATGAAGCTCTTCCGCCACATCTATCGAACCGAAATCCTGCAGCCGCTGCTCGTAGCGCTCTTCCTGTTCCAGATCGGCAGCGGGCTGTTCTTCGTCTGGCGTGCGACGGCGCTGCCCAGCGACCGCTTTCGGACCTTCCAGATCGCCTCCGGCGTGTACCTCGCGTTCTACGTGCTCGGACACATGAACTCCGTCTTTATCTACGCACGCACGTATCTGGGCATCGACACCGGATGGGCCTTCGCAACGGGAGCACCGACGGGGCTCATCAGGGACCCTTGGAACATCCGTCTCGTGCCTCACTATTGGCTGGGCATATTCTTCGTTCTGACACATCTGGCTGCAGGAGCGCGTGTGGTCCTCATGGCGCACGGTATTCGCAAGGTATTGGTCGACAGATTCATGATCGGCGGCGCGGTCGTCGCCGGCATCCTTGCGACGGTGATCATCCTCGGCATGTGCGGAATGCGCATCTGATGCAGACGCTCCGCATGAGCCCCGTGTCCGCAGCGCTGCCGCCCCGCGGGGAGATTCTGATTCGCGGCGCGTATGTCATGACAATGAGTCCCGGGGCGGGGGACATCCCCATCGCAGATGTGCACGTGCGGTCGGGGCAGATCCTTGCAGTCGCCGGGACTGTGGATGCGCCGGGCGCGCAGATCATCGATGGCCGCGGCAAGATCGTGATGCCCGGGCTCGTCGATGCGCACACGCACCTGTGGCAGTCGGCCATGCGCGGGTGGTTCGGCAGCACGACGGAGCAGACGTATTTCAAAGTGCGCAATGCTCTGTCGGACGGATTCCTGCCTGGCGATATGTATCAGGGGACGCTGCTGGGGGCCGTCGAAGCGGTCTCGGCCGGTATCACGACGACGGTGGATTTCTGCCACAACAACCGTGGCCCTGAGTACATCGCCGCATGCCTCCAGGCTTTGCAGGCGAGTGGTATTCGATGCCGCTTCCTGCTCGGCGCCTCGACCCGATCGCTCCCCACTCAATCCGTGGACCTGGGCTATCTGGAGGAGCTGAGTGGCGCGTGGCCGGAGATTGTCGCGGATGCCCCATTGACGCCGGGCTTCGCCTGGCGTGGTCCTCTCGGAATCACGGCTCTTGGAGCGGAGCAACCGAACGTGTCGGACATCGCTGTCGCGCGCGAGGAATTCGTCACCGCCCGTAGGCTGGGACTCCCCATTGCACTGCACGTGAGCGGCGCCGTAGCGAGCCGGGTGTTCGATTCACTCTGCGAGCAAGACTGTCTGGGGCCGGATGTGCAGCTCGTCCACTTCACCAATGCCACGATGCCCGATATCCGGCTTGCCGCCCAGTCGGGTGCCTCGGTCGTACTCACCCCGGTCACGGAGCTGCGCGTCGGCTACGGAATTACGCGGCTCAGCGATTATCTGGAGGGTGGCATGCGTGTCGGCCTCGGCATCGACTCGAGCGCTCTCGCTGGGAATGCCAGCTTGTTCCAGGTGATGAAGCTGTTCCAGCTCATCGAGTGCGGCCGGCTGCAGCAGGAGACGGCGATCTCGGCCCGCAGACTGCTCGAGTTGGCGACTCTGGAGGGCGCCCGCTCCATCGGCATGGACGGCACGATCGGCTCCCTCGAGCCCGGCAAGCGGGCGGACCTGATCATGTTGAGCACCGACGCGCTCAACATGGGGAGCTTTGTCTCAAATCCCGCGCACCTGCTGGTGGAAGCGGCACAGCCGGTCAACGTCGACACTGTCATCGTCGACGGGCGGGTGCTGAAGCACGCGGGCCGGATGGTGGCTGTGGATCAGGAGCGCGTGATCCGCAGTGCCGCGGACTCGATCAAGGGTGTGCTCGCGAGAACGGTGCAGCGCCCCTGAAGGCGCTGCGCCGGGATACGGCTACTCCCAGCCGCCCTTGGCCAGATCCAGCGGAAAGATGCGTATGAACGCCTCGACGGCGTGGATATGCCCGTCATATACCTTGAACGCCTCAAAGGCGGTGAGCTGATCGCCCGTGGGCTCGCGCACACCCCAGTTCAGCCGCAAGAGGGCTATGCCCATGCGCTCGTCGATGCCGACGACGCGCGTCGTGACGTGACCCAGACGCTTGAAGATGGCGAGCGACTGGGTGGAGATATTCTGGCAGCCCGGTGCGAACGTGCAGTCCGGCCCCGCCATGATCTGGCCGTTCTCGTGTCGATACGCGGTCGCGGTGAAGGGCGCACCCACGTCGGCGAAGGTTTTCGCCGCGTTCAGCCCTTCGGGATATTTCAGCGCCGCCTTGAGGACGTCCTCGCGTGAGTTCAGCTGATCCGGGCGCGGCGCGTAGTTCATCCCTTCCGTCGGGGCGCTGAGTCCGTCGATGTTGAAGATGAGGCCTTCGCTACGGCTGCGGGTCGCGACCATCTCGATCTCAGTGATCTTCTCGTCGACCACCTTGAGGCGCACCACCAGCAGAATCGGCGCGCCGCTTTCTTCCACAATGGAGGCGGCGGTGGCCATGCCGTCACGCACATCGAGAAAGTCCTGCCGATAGCCCCGCAAACGCGTCACCGTTTTCACGAGGCCGACCTTCGCGAGCGGCTTCTCGATGGCATCCTCGGTGACGCGTACCTTGTCACTCAGTGGAAGCTTGCTCGTATCGTGGTTGAGGAGCGCATAGAGGTACTCGGTGAGCATGCCGCGCAGGCACTCGCGGTCGCAGCTCGGAGCCGCCGCGGGTGCAGGCTTGGACGGCTTGTGCGCAGCCTGCGCAACGGACGCGCAAGCGAGCAGGATCAGGCACAGCGAAGTGAGTTTTTTCATGTTTCCCCCTGAACGCAACGGTAGCCGAGGCGTGCTGCAGCGTCCATCTTTAGCGTTGACATTCTGCGCCGCCGCCCGCAGGGCGCACCGATTGCGCGGCGCCGCGATTCACCTGGTCCGCGGCAATGTCCTGACGAGCGCGTCGTTCAGCATCTTGTCGAGCCCCGCCCGGTCATAGGTGTACGGTTGACCCTCGTTGAGCTGGACGAGCTGATGGATCTGCGCGCTGAGCGTCCAGTCGGCCTCGTGCTGGTTCGGAACCACCATGTAACGGTGCTTGGGGTTGGGCTCCGCCAGCGCCGCCTCGACGGCACTGGCGACCTCATCGGGCTCCTTGTAGTTGGATCGGTCGGCCTGCAGCTTGTAGCCGGGCGTGCGCAGCGCCGGCGAGTTGGCGCCCACACGCATGACCGCGTTCTTGCCGAGCTCCGAGTCGTAGTTGCCGGGCTCGACTACGATCACGTGCACGCCCGTGTCCGCGAGCTCCACTGCGAGGATGTCCGTGAGCGCCTCGATCGCATGCTTGCTCATCGCGTAGGCCATGAGATTGGGCGAGGCGCCGATGCCCGATATCGAGCCGATGTTCACGATGCGCCCCCTGGCGGCGAGGATGAGCGGCTCAAAGGCCTTGATCATCCGTACCGGCCCATAGACGTTCACCCGCATCACCAGATCGAACTCGTCCATGCTCATGTCGGCAATCCTGCCGGCAGTGGCGACGCCCGCATTGTTCACCAGCGCATACAGGCCGCGTCCGCCCTGCTTGATGGTCTGCACGGCCGCGGCAATTTCCTCCGGATGCGTTACGTCGAGGCGGATCGCCTGCACGTTGTGGAGGGCGCCGAGTGCCTTCAGATCCGTCTCCTTACGGGCCGTGGCATAGACGAACCAGCCGTCGGCGGCGAGCTTCTCGGTAACCTTGCGTCCGATCCCGGTGCTGGCTCCCGTCACCAGCACCGCGCGCTGGCCCGCAGGCTCGGCGCTCTGCGCGTGGGCTCCCCAAGGCAGCGCCAGAAGAATGACCGTGAATAAGGCAGGTAGACGCACGGCAGCCTCCTAGTCCTTCCGGCCTGCCGGGGGTTCGGTGCCACCCTTGATCTGGCGCGTCTTGTAGCGCCATTGGCTCGACATGTCCTGCGCCTGCGCCGCCGGAATGGACATCAGCGTGAGGCATCCAGCGAGAACGAGCGCACCTGTCCACATCTGTCTGGAACATTCGGCGAAAGTCTTCACGCGCAACCCCCTATGGCCGATTTTGTCGGGCGTAGGATACTCCTGAGCGCCCGCAGACGCGCTTTGAATCCATGTCCGAGGGAGGCGACCAACCCCTTGTGCGGATCTGGGGGTCGATCGGGACAACCCGGTTTGTGTCTCCGGGCGACAATGGGAGAAACTCTCGTCCAGAGTGAGTGGATACCGTTGGATAATCGCTGGGTTGTGGCTGCTGTTCGTTGCCTACTGGGCAGTGTCTGCCGTGGGTGTGAAGCGCAGCGCTGGCAAGCGGTCGTGGGGCCGGGAGATCGGCCTGCGTCTGGTGCTGATTCTAGTGATCGCCGCGCTCCTGCAGTCCCGATCGCTTCGACAGTTCCTCGCGCAGACCCACCGTCATTTCAACCACTCCGATATCCTCGGCTGGATCGGCGTCGCGCTGTGTGTAGTGGGCTTCGGCTTGGCGATCAACGCGCGGCGCCACCTTGGGCGCAATTGGGGCCTGCCCATGTCTCGCAAGGAGCAGCCCGAGCTGGTTACAAGCGGGCCCTACGCACTCATTCGGCATCCGATCTACACGGGCCTGAGTCTGGCGATGCTCGGTTCGGCAATCGGCGTTGATATTTTGTGGTTGCTGCTGTTAGTCCCGGTGGGCGCGTACTTTTTCTACAGTGCCCGGCGCGAGGAAGCCGTCATGTTGCAGCTATTCCCCGAGCAGTATCCTGCTTACAGGGCACGGACAGGGATGCTCGCGCCCCGTCTGCTGCGCCGGCGTTGAAGCGATCCTCCGCCTCATGGAAGAGGGCAGGGCGATCGTCCGTCCGGTCAGGAGCGTTTGATTGCCGCACTTCGCTGAGCTTCTAGTCCCCACCACGCCGTTTGCGACTGACAGTCGCCTTTCAAGACAATCCCAGCCGCTTTTGGTGCTGGCAAGCCCATGGTTTGAGCGTACGACCCGGCAGCGTGGGATTGGTTGCTTTTCCGTTCTGCCATGCACGTGTCGTTGACATACGCCGCAGCGTGGACAATTCCGCTCCCTTCGCCTGGTCGGCGTTGATTGGAGGCACGCGGCGGACTCCGACATGCGGGTGTAGCACTGCGACCGGCACATCGATTGCTATACGAAGCGCGCAACGACAGAACCCCAGCGCGAACTTCGCGGCCAAGAATAGTCGCCACTAAAGGAAGAGTCCCCATGACCAAATCAGTAGCCATCACTCTGGTTGCCCTGCTTTTCGCTTCGTGCGGGGGTTTCGGGCAATCCGCATATGCCGCGGCGGCAGCGACGGCGCCATCGACATCACAGGCTGCCACGGCCGTCAAATACAAAGTCGTCGAGATTCCATACCTCTCGCCGACATCGGCGAACTTCTTCACGGCGTCCTGTTCGGTCGCTGCTGTCAACAAGCACGGCGTCGCCGTCGGTAGTTGCCAGCAGGCCTGTAATGGTTGCGGCGGCGCCCAGGTCAATCCGAGCGAAAGGGCATGGATGTATCAAGAGCGGTCGGGTGCGCTGGATGAGCTCATATTCGAGCCCGGAGAGGCCTCCGCCCATGCGACGGACATCAGCAACAAGGGCATCATCACGGGGTCGGGCGACGTACCTTCCGGACCGCCAGAGCAGCCGGTATTCTGGACCACATCCGGCGGCGCAGTTCTGCTCACCGGCGAATTTGATGCCTTGACCGAGGCCACGGCCGTCAATGCCCACGGCACGATCGTGGGGACGTATACCGCCTCCGGCGCTCCCGGCAGCGAAGCTGTCATGTGGAGCGGCCCGAACCATGTCCAGACCACCCTTCCAGGACTGGAATGCGACCACTGCATAGTCACCGGGCTTTCGGTCAATGCCATCAACAATCGCGGGACGGCAGTTGGACAGAGTCTGTCCAACAACGGCCTGCTAGCGGTCGAGTGGCAGGCCGGCACCGTGACCAGTTTGGGCTCATTGCAGAATTCGGGCACCAGCGACGCCTTTGGAGTCAACAACAAGGGCGATATCGTCGGCAGCTCGAATACGAAGCAGGTTGGACCGGTTGGTGAGCTCACCCACGCCTTTCTCTATCACCAGGGCGCGATGACGGATCTCGGGACGTTGGCGGGGGATACTGACAGTTCGGCGTTGTCCATCAACGGCAAGGGTCAAATCGTCGGCACATCGACCAACTCGGTGAACTCCGGTCGAGCCTTCCTGGACGAGGACGGCCAAATGTTTGATCTGAATACCCTGATCGAGCCCACGAGCCCACTGGCCGGCTCGATAGAGCTCGAAACGGCGGTGAGCATCAGCTCCAACGGGTGGATAGCGGCAAACGGAACCGACACGCGCGATCACCTGTCGCACGCCTTTTTGCTGATTCCTGTCCGCTGAGCTGTCGGCTGGAGCCGCCGGTTGATCCACGGCGCTGCGTGCGGACTGTCCACGCGCAGCGCATCAACCGGACCATCGGCGTGAGCTCGCGTTCTGATCGGAGACCCCACTTCCGATCAAAGGGGGGATGCTCAGGTAGCCGGCTACCCTTTCGGCCCCCCGTGTGTCAGGATCGCAAGCACCTTCCTGGGAGGGTGCTATGCGCAGCACAGTCGTACCTGTCGCCTGGGTCACCGCAACATGCGCCGCCGCTCTGCTGTCCGCTTGCGGGTCACAGAGCCCGCCCGCAGCGCCGAGCGCGGCGCCGTCGGCAGCGGCGGCGCCGGAAGCTTCCAACCCATACGCGGCGCTGGCCAAGCTGCCCGACTGGGGCGGGGTATGGGACGTGACCTTCAGGCCACCGCAGGCCGGTCAGGCTCCGCCTGCTGAACCGAAGTTCACTCCGCCCTACCAGGCCCAATGGGACAAGTATCAGGCGCTGAACAAGAAGCAGAAAGGCCTCAACTTCGTCTCTGAGGTCGCGAGCTGTATTCCGCCCGGGCTGCCCCAGAGCATGACGCAGCCCTACCCGATGGAGTTCCTGTTCACACCGGGACGCGTGACGATCCTCATCGAGACCGAGGGACTCACGCGCCGCATCTACACGGATGGCAGCCCGCCGCCTGAGAGTCCGGATCCCTCATTCCAGGGCACCTCGGTCGGTCACTGGGAGAATGACACGCTGGTGGTCGAGACTTCCGCGATCCTGCCGGAGACCAGTCCCGTCAATGGCATCAACGGTCACAGTGACAAACTGCACATCAGCGAGCGAATGCGCCTGGTGGATCCGAACACGTTGGAGATTACGACGACGCGTACCGACCCGGCCGTATTCGTCGAGCCCTATACGACGAAAGTGGACTACAAGCGACACCGCGACTGGAAGATCATGGAGTACGTGTGCGAGCAGAACAATCACGATGCTCTGGATGCGAACGGCAACGCCGCCTTCAGCCTCAAGCACAAACCCGGAGAGTAGGTCGTGAAGCTCAGAAACTGGTCATTGATCGCCGTGATTTGCGCGGTGAGCCTCGTTCTCGGACACTCCGCAATCGCCCACCATTCGACCGCCATGTTCGAATGGGGCACGGAAAAGACGTTGAGTGGCACGATCGAGAGGTATGAATGGACGCAGCCTCACACCTTCATCTGGATCGCCGTGCCCGGCAAGCAAGGCAAGATGCGGGAGTGGGGCCTGGAGGGCATGAGCCCGAGTTGGTTGGGACGGCGAGGCTGGACCCTGCACTCACTCAACACCGGCGACAAGGTGGCCATTGTCTACTATCCGCTCAAGGACGGCAGGCCGGGCGGCTTCTACGTACGGGTTACGGCGCCCGATGGCAAGACGCTGGAAGCGCTGCCCACACGCAATCAGTGATGACTCGACCTGTATCGCTCAGCCTGTATACCCCGCAGGCAGCCTGCGGCGGTCAATCAGAGGCATGGGAGGGAAGGGGTGTGCCGCCGGGGCGGTCGGTCGGAACGACATTGGCATTCAGGCGAAACAGGTTCGTCGGGTCGTAGCGGTTTTTCAGCGTCACCAGTCGCGAGTAGTTGTCGCCGTAGTTGTCTCGAAAGGCCTTGAGGTCATCTTCGTAGCGTGAATTTACGTAGAATCCCTTCGTGAGGGGCTCGAGTTGAGCCCACACAGCGTGCATGCCGGCGACGTGCGCGTCCGTCTCGCTGGGGTCCTCCCAGCTCGTGATGAGATCCATATCCCACAGGGCCTCGCGGTGAAAGAACGCGGTGTCTCCGGGCTTGACGCGGTGGGCTGCGCCGCCCATGCCCTGCAACTGCACGGTGAGGGGATACGAGCGCGGAGTCTGGAAGACATCCAGGAGCATTCCGACGGCACGGGGCGTGAGTGCGCTCACGAGTCCGGACTTCTGGTAGTACTTGCGACCATCGGGAAATCCCGCATCGAATATTGACTGCAGATGGACATAGGGCGTCGCTACGACGGCGCCCTGAGCGGTGCGTGCGAGCTTGCGGATGGGCTCGAGGGCTCGCTCGCCAGCCGTGTGATCCGCGGACCAGCACACCATGATGGAGATGCTTGGTTGCGTCCCAGGCGCGGAGCGCAGGAACAGGTCAGTGCAAAGCTCGTCTGGCTTGCGTGGCGCGTAGTCAGCGTAGAACTCGAGCACTTCCCGCGCGCGCTCAAACGGCCAGGTCAGCATTCCCCCGAGCACGATGGGATTCATCGGATGCAGGCGGTATTCCAGCGATGTGGCCACACCGAAGTTGCCGCCGCCTCCGCGCAGGCCCCACAACAGTTCCTGATTCTCCTGCTCGCTGGTATGCACGAGCGTGCCGCTGGCGGTGATGACATCGGCACCCTTGAGGTTGTCGCAAGCCAGGCCGAATCTGCTGCCGAGCCGGCCAAAGCCTCCGCCGAGGGTGAGGCCGGCGGCGCCGGTGTTTGAGACGGTGCCAGCCGTCGTAGCTAGCCCGAACGCAGTGCATTCGCGGTCGAACTGGCCCAATAGCGTTCCAGGCTCGAGATACGCCGTGCGACTGGCAGGGTCGACGCGCACGCCGCGCATCGGCGAGAGGTCGATCATGATTCCGCCGTCGCAGGTAGACTTGCCGGAAGTACTGTGACCACCTGCGCGCACGGCCGTCAGCAACTGGTGCTCGCGTGCAAAGTTGACGGCTCGCACGACGTCCGCAGCGCCGACACAGGCTGCGATGAGCGCGGGACGCTTGTTGATGGATCCGTTCCATACCCGGCGGGCCTGCTCGTAGCGACTGTGCGTCGGAAGGAGGAGATCGCCCTGCAGGCTCGCGGCAAGATCCGCAAGGTCGCTCGCACGCAGCGAGATCGCCGCCCCCGTCAGACTCACCGCCCGCTGATCCGCCGCCCAGCTGCGACGCCATGGCAGCCAGGCGGAGCTCGCGAAGCCCGCGGCGCGCAGGAAGTCCCGTCTCTTCATGGTTGTCTTCACGGCTCTCCGGTCCCGGGTCTGCAGACATACAGCGCGTCTGAGGCCAGGAGGAACCTGACGGATGATGATCTGTAGAGGGCCTTCCCATCAAGCTCATGACCAACACAGCTGTTGGGAGAGGCGACAAGGCGGAAAGAGGGAGCACCGGCCGTGTGCGGGCCGTGTGGAGAGTTGTAAGCGGCGTCACGCCATTGCTGGTAGCGGCGGTAATCGCTTCGCCGGCTAACGTGCTTGTCTCGAGGTCGCCGTGAGGCGATTCGCGAGCCGCATCCGCCGGCAAACCGGCCTGTTTCGGCGCGCGGCAAATCCAATCTAAGTGTTTGAAAAGAAGACCTATTATCGTGCCCGGGAGTGGACTCGAACGAGGCAGGCGTCACTCTCGGCGCGGCCGTCAGTTATGCTAGCGACAGTAGGAAGTGAACCGATTCGCGATAGACCGCACGATAAAGGCGGCAGACGGCGTTCCGACAGGGGGATGAGACATGAAGTACGCGATCTGGGTTGTGCGGCTCTGGTACGCGGGCTGGATGATTCCAGCCGGCTTGGAGCATTTCTATCACATCTATCCACAGCCGGGATATGACACCACCAACCCGCTGGCGCACGAGATGCTCTTTGCGCTGCTTCACAGCCACCTGTTCGACGTCGTCAAAGCCATAGAGCTGATCACGGGGATCAGCGTCCTGCTGGGGCTCTATTGCCCGGCCGTGCTCCTCGTGTGCATGCCTGTCGCGTTCTGCGTGTTCTGGTGGGATTCGCCCCTGTCGGCATGGAATCCGGGAAGCGTGTTCGCAGGCAGCAGGGTGCTGGCCTGCAACGTATTGCTGTCCGTGGCCTTCATCGCCAGCTACCGCTCGATGTTCGCCCTGCGCTCGAAGCCGCGCGGCTGGGGCGCAGCGAGCGTCGCCCAGACTGGCGGGGCCCTGGGCGCGCAGCAGCTCTTACTGGCCGCTCGGGTGATCTTCGGCGCATGGATGCTCCTGAATGGACTCAACCATTTCTTCTTCTCGTTGTGGCCGACGCCAGGCGGACATGGTGCGCTCGCTGTTGAGCTGATGGGCGCGCTGGTTCACTCGCATCTGTTGGACGTTGCCATGCTGATCGAGCTCGTCACGGGCGCGCTGATTCTCACGGGGTACTTCGTCCCGGCGGCGCTCTGCGTGGTCATGCCGGTCTCGACCTGCGCGCTTTACTGGTCAGTCCTGGATCATCAGCCCCTCAGTCTGCTCTTCGGGCTCGTCGCTTTCGCCCTCAACGGTCTCTTGATGCTGGCCCACCTCGAATACTACAAGGGGGCCTTGCAGCGCACCGCGCTGACGCTCGGCGAATCGGGGCGCAGCATGATCTGGGATACTCTATTCGTGTATCCCACAGGCCGAACCTCGCGCGGCCAGTTTACGGCTGCGTTGATCCCGCTCGCGTTCGTTGTATGGTCTTACGCAAAATCCGGGCCGAATGTGTACGCGCCGTGGGACCTGTTGGTACTGGTGTACCCCGCCGTCGTTCTGCATGCCCGGCGCCTGCACGATATGGGCCGCACCGGTTGGTTGCTGCTTGCCCCTGCAGTCCTGACGATCGTCGCCATGGCTATTTGGGCGCACCGCATCAGCCTGGGCAGTCAGCTCGACTCCGCCGTGCCGCTGGCCGCGCTCGTCGTCTTCGTTGGCTTCGCCCTCTGGGGTTGCCTTGGCAGGGGACAGGCCGAAGCCAACAGTTTCGGGCCGCCTGTGGCTGCCTAGAACCTCAACGCGCAGTACCAATAGCCGGGGACCGCTCTGGGACCGATCTCCGGACCATCGTGACGCGCATTGCTAGTGCCCGCGCGTGGAGTGGATCATGTCCTTCAGTGTCATCGCATGCGCCGGCGCTTGCACGCCGCTGAATTCATAACGTCCCACCGTCAACATCTTCATCGGACCCTGCTGACCCGCCGCCTTTGACACGACCGCGTTCGCGAAGCTCTGCGTTTCCGTCAGGTAGAGGTGGAACGGCTTCGTTCTCAGCATTTGTGTGGCGGCGATGAGCTGATTGCAAACGGGATCCGCCGCGAGTGCAGACGCCATGGCAGCGGTACAGAAAACAAACGTCAGCGAGGTCGCACGTGTGCGGCGCAATATTGGCTTCATGGGATGGTTCCCTGAGGATGGGCTTACAATAAGAAGCCGAATCGCGCATGGATTCCCGCCATCCATCGAGGCCTCGTAGCTCAGGCGGCCCGGTCGGAGAGGGGAGTGCCCCTGATCGGCTATCTCAGGTCGGTTGCGCGGCGTGGGAATGGCCGAGCAGGATTTGTGGGAGCAACACCTCGCGGGCAGTACAATCAAACTCCCCTGGCGCTGACGCGAACGTATTCAGTTGCATCCGTCTGCACGCGCAGGCACAGTGAGGCTGAATGCGCAGCTTCCATGAAATGCTGGGAGGCGTGGTCGCCGCGGCTGTGACCTGTATCGCAGGCGCTTCGCCGGCCGAGCACCCATCTCTTCCAGAGATCGGTGCGCCGCTGCCTGCGACCCGGACGTCACATCCGTTCTCCGCGAGCGCCTACCAAAAGAAGCCGCTTGCGCTGGACGAGCGCGGTTACGTGGAGCTCGAGTACCTGGTGCGGGGACGAGCCAGTGTGTATGACCGCTCCGGTCGGGGCCCGCATGCGCTCGCTCAGGGATCCTATACGACGCGCATTCTGGTGCGCCGCCCGAAGAATGGGCGCCGCTTCAGCGGCACCGTCATTGTCGAGCCAATGAATCCGTCCGACGATGCCGATCTGCCCATCATGTGGGCTGAATCCTACGAGCAGTTCATTGCAGACGGCGATGTCTGGGTCGGGATCACCATCAAACCCAACACGATCGCTGCCTTGAAGGCGTTCGACTCCGTCCGGTACGCCTCCGTGACCATGCCCAATCCGCGGTCCGCTCCGGCGTGCGCGGCCTCCGAGATCAACGCGTTCTCCCGGCCGACGACGCCCGCCGATGAGAGCGGCTTGGCGTGGGACATCCTCAGCCAGATCGGGATGCTTCTGAAGAGCCCGGCGTCGGCCGCCCGCATTCTCAGCCGACCCGCGCAGCGTCTGTACATGACGGGGCAGTCGCAGACGGCGGGCTACGCCCGCCTGTATGCGAGTCTCTTCGGCGAGCGCGTCGCCGGTCCGGACGGCAAGCCGCTCTACGACGGATATCTCTATAGCGGTAGTCCGCCCTGGCAGGTTCCGATCAATCAGTGCCAGGAGGATCTGTCGCCGGGTGACCCTGGGCTCATCACGGCACCCTCGGGCGTCCCGGTGCTCGAGATCTTCACGCAGGGAGACATGGGGACGAACATTGCCAGCCGCAGACCCGACAGCGATTCTCCAGGGGACCGTTTCCGGCGGTGGGAGATAGCAGGCGCTGGACACGTAGATCCTTGGGAGGCGCTGTCCTTCGCGAATGATGCGGACATGGCGCGAGCGCACGGGCGAGCGAACGACAATGCGGATGAGGTTTGCTCACCCCGCGGAACGATTCCCACGGACTTTCCCGTCCGCTACACATTCGACGCTGCTTGGCGAGCTCTCGATGCATGGGTCCAACATGGGGTGCCTCCCCAGCATGCTCCGCCGTTGCAACTCGTCGCGAATGCGGATGGACTACCTCCGGACCGCATGTTCGTCGTTGACAGCCACGGCAATGCCTTGGGGGGAGTGCGCTCGCCCTACGTGGACGTCCCTACGGCGCGTTGGATTGGCGCGAAAAGCGGACCCTTTGTATGCCTGTTCCATGGCTACAAGATCCCGATGTCGCATGAGCAGTTACAGCACGTCTACGGGGATCACGCCGCGTACCTGGGCAAGGTGCGCGCCAGTGTGAGCGGTCTGGTCTCAGGCAAGTGGTTGACGAGTGTCGATGGCGCCGCAATCGTTCGCGAGGCCGAACACGCGGCTGTGCCTTAGACGCGCGAACCGGCGCCCACGGACAGAGGACTTGACACTCGCGGCTCACAAACGCCACGAGTAACCGCGCTCACGGGGTGACGGCTATTTCTTTGAGCATCGGAATCTCCGCGGCGCTCCTGCCCTTCGGAATGGTGAGGAGGTATGCATAGATGTCCGCAACATCTGCATCGGGCATGACCACGTCGGTGTAGACGGGCATCCGGATCCGCGGGTGCCGTAGCTGTAGTTTGAAGGCCTCGATCGGAATCGGTTGCGGCGCCAACCGCGGCCCGGCACCGCCGGCACCCCGCGTGCCGTGACACTGATAACACCCGGTCTCGTAATAGAGCTGCTTTCCGCGGGTTGCATTCGCTGTGGGATTGGCCGCAAAGCCGACCGAGATACCGGCGCCGAGTACCACCGAAAGCGTCACCACGGCCCGGATCACTCGCGCAGTAGGCCGCGTTACCGTTGTATTGGATCGCATTGCTCAGCGCCCCTGTGACACGACGTCGACCAAAGCGGGTTCGCCCTTGCGAACGGTGGCTAGAGCGCGCTTCAGCGCGGGCCCGAGATCACGGGGATTCTCGATCGGCCCCTCACCATGCATACCCATGCTTCGAGCCATCGCTGCATAGTCGATGTGGGGATCCTCTATGCGACAGCCGATGTGGACGCGGTCGATGCCGCGCTGCCGGCGGTTGGCAATCGCCTGTAGCTGCATGATCTCCGTGTGGTACGCGCGATTATTGTGGACCACATAGAGAATCGGAATCCGCTCGTGGGCGGCTGTCCATAAAATGCCTGGGCCAAACATCAGATCGCCATCACCAGTGATGCTGATGCTGAGCCGTCCATACTTCTGATTGGCGAGGGCCGCGCCGAGTGTCGCGGGCGAGATGTAACCGATCCCGGCGGCGCCGTGCGAGCCGATGTACTGATAGTGCTTGTCGGCGGTCCAGAGGGCCTGCGGCACATTGCCCTGGAACCCGGA
>Ga0207707_10000964_pt1 | contig 27667 bp, 32 predicted proteins | sample KBSC83BmetaG_FD_184336 | JGI IMG/M metagenome (GOLD analysis project Ga0207707, IMG submission 184336) | Corn rhizosphere microbial communities from Kellogg Biological Station, Michigan, USA - KBS C8-3B metaG (SPAdes) (version 2) | ecosystem: Host-associated > Plants > Roots > Rhizosphere ... | reverse complement strand
CACGCTGCCGAGCGAAGGCAACAAGCAAGGCCAGGCCTTCCGCGACCGCGAGTTCGAGCAGGAGGTGCTGGGCTTGACCCGCGCCATGGGCATCGGCGCGCAATTCGGCGGCAAATATTTCTGCCACGATGTACGCGTCATCCGCCTGCCGCGGCATGGCGCGAGCGTCCCCGTCGGCATCGGCGTCAGCTGCGCCGCCGACCGCCAGATCCTCGGCAAGATCAACAAGAAGGGCGTGTTCCTCGAAGCGCTCGAGACCAACCCCGCGCAATATCTGCCGGAGATCGACGAAGGCAAGCTCGCCGGCGAGGTGGTGCGCATCGACCTCAACCGGCCGATGAGCGAGATTCGCGCGAACCTCTCGCGCCATCCGATCAAGACGCGGCTCGCCTTGACCGGGCCCCTGATCGTCGCGCGCGACATCGCGCATGCCAAGCTCAAGGAGCGGCTCGATCGCGGCCAAGGCTTGCCGCAATATGCGAAGGACCATGCGATTTATTACGCGGGTCCGGCGAAGACGCCGCAGGGTTTTGCCTCCGGCTCCTTCGGCCCCACCACCGCGGGCCGCATGGATTCCTATGTCGATCAGTTCATGGCCGCGGGCGGCAGCTTCGTGACATTGGCCAAGGGCAATCGCGGCGGCGAAGTGCGCGAGGCTTGCAAGAAGCATGGCGGCTTCTATCTCGGCTCGATCGGCGGCCCGGCCGCGCGCCTCGCCCAGGACTGCATCAAGAAGGTCGAGGTGATCGAATATCCCGAGCTCGGGATGGAAGCCATCTGGCGGATCGAAGTGGTCGATTTCCCGGCCTTCATCGTCATCGACGACAAAGGCAACGACTTCTTCGCCAAGCTCTGAGCGGCCCGATTGCGCGGCCGCCTCTCGCCGATCGCCAAGCCGCGCCGCGCTGCCGAAGCGAATGAAGAGCCCGATCAATTCATCGCCCATATCGCCGACCAGCTGCGGCGCTGGGCGCCGGTTTCGGTGCGCCGCCTCTTCGGCGGCCAGGGCATCTATCGCGGCGGGCGGATGTTCGCCTTCATCCGCCGCGACACGCTTTATCTCCGCACGGACGACATCAACCGGCCCGATTTCGAAGCCGCAGGTATGGGCCCGCTGCGCGTCGGCAAAGCGGACAATGCCCGCATCGCGCTTTCCTATCACGAGGCGCCGGCCGAAATCCTCGACGAGCCCGAGCGCCTCGCGCAATGGGCCGAGCGCGCTTACGCTGCCGCCTTGCGCCGCGATGCCGCGAAGGTCAAGCGCGCCGAGACCGCCGCCCGCCGGAACAGCCGGAATAGAACGCGCCGCCCGCCGTTGAAACGGCGGAAGGACTGAAGCGTGGCGGACCCCGTCGATCTCGCGGCGCTCTCTCGCGGCGACAAGGCCGCGTGGGACCATTTCGTGCGCCGCTACGCCGGGCTCATCTTGTCGGCGGTGCGCGGCGCGGCGCGCGCCGGCACGGAGCTCGACGACCTCGTGCAGGAAGTGTTCGCCCGGCTGTGCAAGGACAATTTCCGCCTGCTCAAGACCTATGATCCGGCGCGCGCGGGCCTCTCGACCTGGCTCACCATCGTCGCCCGCAGCACGGCCCGCGACGTGCAGCGCCGGCGCCAGGTCGGGGTAACGCCGATCGATTCGGTGCCGGAGGCCGTCCTCGCGGTGACCGACGAACCGCGCGAGAAGATCCGCCTGCCCGAAGGCCTGCTCTCGCCGCGGCAGAAGCTGATTCTCGGCCTGCTCTACGAGCGCGACATGGAGGTGGCGGAGATCGCCTCGCATCTCGGCATCGACCCGCAGACCGTGCGCAGCACCCATCACAAGGCGATGCTGAAGCTGCGCAGCCACTTCGCCGTCGCCGAGAAATCGCCGAAAACCTAGGCCACTCAGGAGCTTGAAGATGGGGGGATGGAACCCGTTATGGTTGCCTAAAATGTCACGAGGAGACCGGTGATGGCGAATTTGGGGGCCGGGGACGAGGATCGGGAGCTATGGCGGCGCTGGCGGGCGCTGGGTGAAATCGCGCCTGCGCCCGACGCAATGACGCTTGCCGCCTATGCGGAGCAGCGCCTCGGCGAGAGCGAGGCCGCGAGCGTCGAAGACTGGCTCGCGACCAATCCCACGGCCTGGAGCGAACTGGCAGCGGCGCGCGGTGCTGCGGAGCGCGAGGGCACGCCCGTTGATGCGGCGCTGATCGCCAGAGCCTGCGCCCTCGTGACCGGTACTGCGGGCTTGCCACGCGACGGCACGGTCGTCCCCTTGCGCCGGCCGACGCCGGCCTGGCGCAGCGCCCTTGCCTGGAGCAGCGTCGCCGCCAGCCTCATCGCGACGAGCCTCGTCGGCTTCAGCATGGGCAGCGATGCGTATCGCAGCCTCTCCGGCCCCCAGGTCGCTGCCGCCAGCGACCCGCTCGAAGCGTCCCCTGCGCTCGATACCTATTTCGGCGACGATTCCGGCACATGACCAGCATGGCGGAAATCGGTCGGCGCAGCGGGTGGCGCGGGCGTCTGGTGTGGCTTGCCCTTGCGCTTTCGCTCACCCTCAACGTCTTCTTCGTCGGCGGCCTCATCTGGGTCAAGACCGTCCATCCGCCGCAAGCGCCGCTTGAACGAATGCGCCATCTCGGCGAGAGCCTCAATCTCAACCCTGACCAGCACCAAGCCTTCGAGCAATTCGTGCGCTCGGTCCGTCAGCACGCAAGGGCGACGCGCGAGGCGAACCGGCCCTTGGTGAAGCAAATTTGGGCCGAGCTTGCAAAGCCGGCACCTGACGACGCTCAGGTGGCAAAGCTCGGCGAAGAGGTCAACGTCAATCGCGTCCGATTCCAGCACGAGATCTCGGCTTCGATGCTGAGCTTTGTGAAGACGCTCTCGCCCGAGCAGCGCGCGCACTTGGCACAAATCGCCAGCACCGCCCGCGACGAGCCGACGCGCCGTCTGTTTCAGATCGTCGCGCCCTAGGCCCGCGTCACATCGCCATCGCCCTTGCGCCTGGGCTGACGCCGCCCCATCGCCTATCTTGAGGGAAACGCGAGGAGGTGGGCCATGTCCGAAACTGCTCAAACCCGGACCGAACGCGACAGCATGGGCGCGATCGAGGTGCCCGCCGAGCGCTATTGGGGCGCGCAGACGCAGCGTTCGCTCGAGAATTTCCGCATCGGCGGCGAGCGCCTGCCCGAGGCGCTGATCCGCGCTCTCGCGATTCAGAAAAAAGCCGCATGCCTCGCCAATCTGTCTCTGGGCGCGCTCGACGAAAAGCTCGGCCGCGCGATCATCGCCGCCGCCGATGAGGTGATCGCCGGAAAGCATCCGGACGAGTTTCCGCTCGTCGTCTGGCAGACCGGCTCGGGTACGCAAAGCAACATGAACATGAACGAGGTGCTCGCCAATCGCGCCAACGAGATCCTCGGCGGCGCGCGCGGCGCCAAAAGCCCGGTTCACCCCAACGATCACGTCAATCTCGGCCAGTCCTCGAACGACAGCTTTCCGACCGCGATGCATATCGCCGCGGCGCTCGAACTCCGCGAGAGCCTGTTGCCGGCGCTCCAGCGCCTCCACCGCGCGCTCGCCGACAAGGCGCTTGAATTCGCCGCGATCGTCAAGATCGGCCGCACCCATTTGCAGGACGCAACGCCCCTGACCCTCGGCGCGGAGTTCAGCGCCTATGCCCGCCAGATCGAGCTCGGCGTCGCGCGGATCGAGGCGACGCTGCCACGGCTTCACGATCTCGCGCAAGGCGGCACGGCGGTCGGCACCGGCCTCAATGCCAAGAAAGGCTTCGCCGAGCGCTTTGCTGCTGCGGCGCGCGAGCTCACCGGCATCGATTTCGCCTCGGCGCCCAACAAATACGAGGCGCTCGCGGCGCATGACGCGCTGGTCGAGCTCTCGGGCGCGCTCAATGTGCTGGCGGCGTCGCTGATGAAGATCGCCAACGACATTCGCCTCTTGGGATCGGGGCCGCGCTGCGGTCTCGGCGAGCTGCATCTGCCCGAGAACGAGCCCGGCTCTTCGATCATGCCGGGCAAGGTCAACCCGACCCAGGCCGAGGCGGTGACCATGGTGGCCGCGCAAGTGATGGGCAACAACGTCACCATCACCATCGCCGGCAGCCAGGGCAATTTCGAGCTCAACGTCTTCAAGCCGGTGATTGCCTTCAATCTGCTGCAATCGATCCGGCTGCTTGCAGGCGCGGCGTCGAGCTTCGCCGCCAATTGCGTCGAAGGAATCGAACCCGACCGCGCGCGCATCGACGAGCTGCTCAACCGGTCGCTGATGCTGGTCACGGCGTTGGCGCCGCATATTGGCTATGACAAGGCGGCCGAGGTCGCGAAGCACGCGCTGGCCGAGGGGCAGACGCTGAAGGAAGCCGCGGCGGCGCTGGGCTATGTCGATCCTGCGGATTTCGACCGCTGGGTCGATCCGAAAGCCATGCTGGGGCCAAGCTAAGGCGATGCCGTCCAGCTTGCGCAAGCGCTCCGTCCGGATCGCCGGCCACGCCACCAGCTTCTCGCTCGAGGAGGAATTCTGGCGCGACCTGCGCGCTCTCGCCCGCCGGCGCGGCATTTCGGTCAATGCGCTCGTCGCCACGGTTGACGCCGCAAGGCAGGGGAACTTATCAAGCGCCTTGCGCTTGTTCGTGCTGGAATGCTATCGCCAGGGCGAGTTGCCGCAGGCCGAACGTGTGCGATGAGGGGATGATCCATGGCCGAGATCGTCAATCTGAACCGGTTCCGCAAGGCGCGCGAGCGCGACGGCAAGGCAAAGCTCGCCGAGACCAACCGCGCGCGCTTCGGCCGCAGCAAGGACGATAAGGCGAAGAGCCGCAGCGAGACCGAGCGCGCCGAGAAATCGCTCGACGACAAGAAGCTCGATTGAAGCTCGATCAGGCGCTCGGGATTTCCCCGAGCGCGCGGCGATAGAGCGCCAAGGTCTCGGCATCGAAACAGGCGAAGAGGATTTTCGCAAAGCCCGGCTGGCTCGCGATGACCTGGCGCGTCTCGGCGACTGCGATCCGCGCCGCGCGCGGCCGCGGGAATCCGTAAACGCCGGTGGAGATCGCGGGAAAGGCGATCGATTCGATCCTTTGTTCGACGGCAAGGGCGAGGCTGTTCCGATAGCAGCGCGCGAGGATGTCGTCCTCGCCTTCGCCGCCGCCGCGCCACACCGGGCCGACGGTGTGGATCACATATTTCGCCGGAAGGCGATGGCCGCGCGTCAGCCGCGCTTCGCCGGCGGGACAGCCGCCCAGCGCGCGGCATTCCTGCAGCAGCCCAGGCCCCGCGGCGCGATGGATCGCGCCGTCGACCCCGCCGCCACCCAGGAGACTCGAATTCGCCGCATTGACGATCGCGTCGAGCGCGAGCGTCGTGATGTCCGTCTGGAGCGCGTCGATGGCCGCGGCCATCGCGCCTTTATTCCGCGGCTTCGCGCCCGCGCATGCCGAGCGCGCGCATATAGGTTTCGAGCAGCGCCTCCTGCTCGTCGAGATCGGCCTTGTCCATTTTCCGGATCTTCACGATCTGCCGCATGATCTTGACCTCGAAGCCGTTCGCCTTGGCCTCCGCATAGACGTCGCGAATATCGTCGGCGAGCGCCTTCTTTTCTTCCTCGAGGCGCTCGACCCGCTCGATGAACGATTTCAAGCGCTCTCCGGCGACCCCGCCCGTCTTCGCCATGAAACCCTCCGGCTGTACGATGGACGCCGACCCTATCGGAGAGCCAATCGGCGATCAATGCCTCGCGGCGCAAACCCTGTGGATGAATGCGCGCGCGAGCGCGTCAGTGCTTGTGCGCCCCGCCGGCGACGGGTTTGGTCGGCTCCGTCTGGTATTTCGCCTTCCACTCCTCATAGGGCATGCCATAGACGATCTCGCGCGCCGCCGGATCGGGCAATGTCATGCCGCGCTCCGCGGCCGCCTCGCGATACCAGCGCGACAGGCAATTGCGGCAGAAGCCCGCGAGATTCATCAGATCGAGATTCTGCACATCCGTGCGCTCGCGCAGATGCTGCACCAGGCGGCGAAATGCGGCAGCCTCGAGTTCGGTGCGGGTCTTGTCGTCGAGCTTTTGGTCCATCGCTGGTCTCCCTATTCCCGTGGATGGTTCTAAGAATGGGGTGCGCGGGGCGCAATTGCCACGGTAAGCCCCTCTTGCGCCAGGATCGGCCGCAGCAGCCGCGCCAACCGCTCGGCCCAGCCCCGCGCGCCTGCCTCCTCCGCCACCAAATCCTGGCGCAGCTCGATCGCGACATGCGGCAGCCCGGCTTCGAGCCCGTGATGGCGCTGCGTGTAGCCCACCGGCTCGCGCGCCGAATAGGGCTCGTTGTCGCCGATGACGAGCCCCGCTTCGCCGCGCAAAGCCGCGAGCAAGGGCAGCGCGATGCGCCCGTCCCCGTCCCAGAGCACGCCGGCATGCCAGGGCCGCGCGCGGCCGCCCATGCTCGGCGTGAAGCTGTGGATCGAGACAAGCGCCGGCGCGGTGCCGGCGCGGCGATGCGCCGCGAGCCGGCCGGAGATCGCCGCGTGGAACGGCTCGAACAGCGCGAGGCGGCGCGCGTGTCGCGCCTCTGGCGACAAATCGGTATTGCCGGGGATGGCGACGCCATCGCTCGCCACCGGGATCGAGCTCGCATCCTCGGGCGGGCGGTTGCAATCGATGACGAGGCGCGAATAGCCCGCGAGCACGGCCGGCGCATCGAGCAGCGGCGCCAGACGCCGCGTCACCGCCGCGGCGCCGATATCCCAGCCGATGTGGCGGGCGATGACCGCATCCGCGAGGCCGAGCTTGGCGAGCGCGCGCGGGATCGCCCGGCTCGCGTGATCGCAGGTCAAGAGCAGCGGCGCGGCGCCCGCTTGATTGCAAATTTCGACCGGCGGCGGCTCGCCGGGGTCGAGCAAAAATTGGCTTACCATCGACGGTGCAAGGCTGTGATCGCTCGCGCTCTCATCCTATCCTGATCCGCGATTGCGGGGGATGAAAGATCGTGGGTTTTTCGGAGAAACCGCCGGATTTTCTGCGCCGTCTGCTTGCCGCGGCGCTCGATGCCGCCGACCCGGCGAAAACCCTGCCGGCCCATCTTCCGCCGCCGCCCAGAGGCCGCACCTTGGTCGTCGGCGCGGGCAAGGCGGCGGCGAAGATGGCGCAGGCGGTCGAGGATCATTGGCCGGGCGAGCTCTCGGGCTTTGTGGTGACGCGCTACGGCCACGCCCTCCCCTGCCGCCGGATCGAGGTGGTGGAGGCGGCGCATCCCGTCCCCGATGAAGCGGGCGTCGCCGCGGCGGGACGGATTCTCGAGTTGGTGCGCGGCTTGCGCCGCGAGGATCTGGCGCTCTGCTTGCTTTCGGGCGGCGCGTCTGCGCTGCTCACCCTGCCGGCGCCCGGCATCGCGCTCGCCGACAAGCAGGCGCTGACGCGCACGCTGCTGCGCTCGGGCGCGACGATCGGCGAAATCAACACGGTGAGGAAGCACCTGTCGGCGATCAAGGGCGGACGGCTCGCCGCAGCTACGAGCCCGGCGCGGATTGCGAGCTTTGCGATCTCGGATGTGCCAGGCGATGATCCGGCGGTGATCGGCTCCGGCCCCACCGTCGCCGATCCGACAAGCTTCGCCGATGCGCGGCGCATCCTCGCGCGATACGGCATCGCGGCGCCGCCCGCCATCGCCGCGCGGCTCGCGGCCGAAGCCGACGAGACGCCGAAGCCAGGCGATCCGCGCCTCGCTCATGCCAGCTATGAATTGATCGCGACGCCGCGGCTCGCCCTCGACGCGGCAGCGGCGCTGGCACGCGCCAGCGGCGTCACCCCGGTCATCCTCGGCGACGCCATCGAAGGCGAGGCGCGGCTCGTCGCGCAAAGCCAAGCCGCGCTCGCGCAAGAGGCCGCGCGCGGCGCCCTGCGCCACGCCGGCGCGACCTTGACGCTTCCCGCGGTGCTGCTGTCGGGCGGCGAGACCACCGTCACGGTCAAAGGCCAGGGCCGCGGCGGCCGCAATGCCGAATTCCTCCTCGCCCTGGCGCTGGCCCTGGCGGGGGCACCGGGGATTCACGCGCTCGCCGCCGATACCGACGGGATCGACGGCACCGAAAGCAACGCCGGCGCGCTGATCGGCCCGCAGACCCTCGCCCGCGGCGCGGCGCAGGGCCTCGATCTCGCTGCGTGCCTTGCCCGGAACGACGCCTGGAGCGCGTTCGACGCGCTGGGCGATCTGCTCGTCACCGGCCCCACATTCACCAATGTGAATGATTTTCGTGCGATACTTGTGCTTGGCCCGAGTTGAGAGGAAGAAATGCGACGTCAACGCAGCGCCAAGATCGTTGCCACCATTGGTCCCGCCAGCAATTCCCCGGAACGGATCGAAGAGTTGTTTCGCGCAGGCGTCGATGTGTTCCGGTTGAATTTCAGCCACGGCAAGCAGGAAGATCACCGCATTGTTTGCGACTCGATCCGCGCGCTCGAACGGAGCATCGGCCGGCCGATCGGCGTCATGGCCGATTTGCAAGGCCCGAAGCTGCGCGTCGGCACTTTCGCCGAGAAGAAGGTCAAGCTCGTCGCGGGCGAGAGTTTCCGCCTCGATCTCGGTTCCGCGCCGGGGGACGCCAAGCGCGCCTCCCTGCCGCACCCGGAGGTCTTCGCGGCGCTCGAGCCGGGCACCGACCTCCTGCTCGATGACGGCAATATCCGCTTGAAGGTAGAGGAATGCGGCGAGGATTTCGCCGAGACGCGGATCATCACCGGCGGCGATCTCTCGGACCGCAAAGGCGTCAACGTGCCAAACGCCGTGCTGCCGCTCTCGCCCTTGACGGCGAAGGATCGCTCGGATCTCGCCTTCGCGCTCGATATGGGCGTCGATTGGATCGCGATGTCCTTCGTGCAGCGCCCCGAAGACGTGGCCGAGGGACGCAAGCTCATCGCCGGCCGCGCCTCGGTGCTGGTGAAGCTCGAGAAGCCCGCCGCCATCACCCGGCTTTCGGAAATCGTCGAGCTGAGCGATGCGGTGATGGTTGCGCGCGGCGATCTCGGCGTCGAAATGCCGCCCGAGGACGTGCCGCCGGTGCAGCGCGAGATCGTTCATATCTGCCGCTCGACGGGAAAGCCCGTGGTGGTCGCAACGCAAATGCTGGAATCCATGGTGCGCAATCCGGTCCCGACGCGCGCCGAGGCCTCGGATGTCGCGACCGCCGTCTATGAAGGCGCCGATGCCGTGATGCTCTCGGCCGAGACCGCCGCGGGGGCCTATCCGATCGAGGCGGTGACGATGATGGACCGCATCATCCGCCGCGTTCAGGTCGATCCGATCTATTTTCCGGGCCTGCACACCGCCGCGCTCGCGGCCTCCGATCACAGCGCATCCGACGCGATCAGCGCGGCGGCGAGCCAGATCGCGCATACGATCGGCGCGGCGGCGATCCTCTCCTACACCACCTCGGGCGCGACCGCCCTGCGCATGGCGCGCGAGCGGCCCGACGTGCCGATCCTCGCCTTGACCTCCAATCTGCGCACCGCGCGCCGGCTCGCCATGGCGTGGGGGCTGCATTGCGTTCACACCCACGATGTGCGCAACTTCAACGAGATGGTGGTGCACGCGACGCGGGCCGCGCGACGCGAGGGTTTCGGTGAAAAGGGACAGCGCGTCGTCGTCACCGCCGGCGTCCCCTTCGGCACGCCAGGCGCCACCAACGTACTGCGCATCGCCTGGATCGAGACCTGAGCCGCGGCGAACTGCCGAGCAATAAACGGATGGCGCGCGGCGCGATCCGGGACGATAGTCGCGATCCCGACGCCGCAGCACCGCCGCGATGACACGCCTCCTCGGACCGATCTTCGTTTTGATCTTCGCCCTGTCGCAGGCCGTCCGCGATGTCTATTTCGCGCGCGCTTTCCAGGGCATCGATTTCTTTGCCGTCGTTCTCATCGCCTTCGCGATCGCGACCATCGTCTTCGGCGGCATCACCCTGCTCCGCACGCCGGAGGCGTTTGGCAAGCTGCGCCGCGAATTTTGGACGGTCGCGGCGATGAACCTCACCACGGCGATCGCCTGGAGCTGCTATTTTTTCGCTCTCAGCCATCTCGAGCCGGCGGTGGTCAACACCATCCATAGCGGCTTCGCGCCCCTGACCGTGCTCGCACTGTCGGTTTTCTGGCCGAACTTCTCCAAGCGCGAGGCGAAAGGCGTCGCCGAATATGGCTGCTATGCGGGGCTCGTGCTCTCGCTCCTGGCCCTCGCCGCCGTCGTGCTCTCGGGCCGCTCCGGCATTCCGCTCGACAGCATCACGACCGGCCTTGAAAGCCTCGGCGCGCTCGCCGTGAGCGGCACCTCGATCACCATCAGCCTGCTCATCTCGAAACGGCTTCACGACCGCGGCATCGGCGCCGACGCGGTCACTGCCGTGCGCTATTGGCTGCTCATCGTCCTCGCCGCCGTCATCGAAGCGACGAGCGATCATTCGAGCGGCATCGACAGCCTCGCGACCTTCTCGGTGCTCGCGGTCGCGGCAGCCTTGCTCATCGCCTTGCCGACCTTCGTCTTGCAGGCGGGGATCGCGCGCTCGGCGCCGCTCACCGGGCAGATCATCCGCTCGCTCGGCCCGGTCTTCGTCTTTGCGCTGGAGCAGCTGGACCAGCGCATCGCTTACGCAATGCCGAGCCTCGTCTGCATCCTCGCCTATTCGGTTTTCGTCACCGGCGCCAATCTCGCCCATGGCTGGCACGCCGAGGCCCGCCCGGCGGTCCTCAAAGCGATGCGCGGATAATTCCCTCGGCCGGCGCCAGGCCCGGCGCGTCCGGAAAGACCTTGCGCGCAAGGCTCGCCGCGTCGACGCCGAGATGATCCTTGAGCACGCCCTTGATGACGGCACGGGAATCGGTCGCAACGCGCAAATCGCGATCGTCCTGAAGTCGATCGAGGCCCGGCCAATCGCCATAGAGCCGACCGCCCTTCACCGCCCCGCCCATCACCAGCATGACCGAAGCAGTGCCGTGATCCGTGCCGTTGGTTCCGTTGACGGCGACGGTGCGCCCAAATTCCGTGACGGCGATAACCGCAGTGTTGCGCCAAGCCGGCCCCAGCGCCTGCGCCATCGCATCGAGGCCCGATGCAAGCCCCGCGAGGTTCTCATAGAGCCGGCCGGCGCCGGTGCCCTGCGCGACATGCGTGTCCCAGCCATACATGTCGAGCGCGGCGATGCGCGGTCCATCCGCGGCGCCGAGCAATTTCCCGGCCGCCTCGGCGAGCGGCTGGAAGGATTTGGGACCGAAGCCGCGAGCCGCCGCGCCCGACGCATCGCCCAGTACCGCGCTCGACATGCTCTGAGTCTTGAGGCCGAGCTGAAGCGCAGGGCCGAAAAGCGGATCTTTCGCATAGAGCGGACCCAGCGCCGCGAGGAAATCGCCATTGGCGGGATGAAAATTCGCCGGCTCCCAACTCGCCACCGGAACGGCGCCGCGTAGCACCAAGGGCACCGCGCCGCCCACCGCCAGCCCCAACCGCCTGTCGCCCTTCTGGACGAGCGCCAGAGCGCGATTGAGCCAGCCATCGGTCTCGCGCGTCTTGGTCGCGAGGCCGCATTCCATCAGATCCTGCGCGTCGAAATGCGAACGCGTGCGATAGCCATTGCCCGAGGCCGGCACGATCAGCAGCTCGCCCCTGCGGTAATAGGGTTCGAGAATTTTGAGGCCCGGATTGAGCGCGAAGCCGTGATCGAGCGCGACGCAACCGGCGGGATCGAGCGCCAGCGCGCCGCGCTTTTCGGCGTAGCGCGGATCGCCGAGCGGCGGCACCGCCGCTAGCCCGTCGAGCGCGCCGCGCAGCAAAACGAGAACGAAGCGCTCTTCGCCCGGCGCCGCGGCAAAGACCGCGCCGGGTAAGCCCGCAACGGCAAAAAGCCCGGCGGACAGCGCAAGAAATTCGCGGCGGGAGGTCATCGCATCACCGTCTCTGAAAATCGGGCGCGGCCAGGAGAAGCGCGACGCCCTCGCGCCGCGAGGCCGCGCGGCGGATCGCCCCGCCGGTCTCTGCCGGCAAGGCTTCGCCGAACATCGACTCGGCCAGGCCGACGGGATCGGGCGGATCGGGAAGACGCGCAGCATAGGCCTGGCACCAATCGATGCGATGCAGCACCGCTTCGGGCCCAACCCATTCGCTCGCCACATCGGCCCATCCCGCTGGCGAGGGCGCGAAGAAAGACTGCTGATCGAGGAGGTGCAGGCTGTTGACCAGCATCGGCGCGGGCGGCGTGAAGCCGGTCGCGCGGCAGGCCGACGCGACGAGATCCTCGGGCGTGCGCACCTTGGCAAAGGGCGTCTGCCATGCCGCCTCGTCGTCGACGAGCGCCGCCGTCACGCGTTTGAGATCGCCGCCGGTATCGCGAAACACCGTCGCGATGCGGCGCACGGATTGCGGCGGCGGATCATCGGCGATGAAATGCCGCGCGAGCTTCGTTGCGATGTGCTGCGCCGTCGCCGGATGCGCGGCGAGGTCGCGCAAGGCCGCTTCGCCCTCGGCCAGCCCGTCCTCGCGATAGGTCTTGCCGAGCAGGACTTTCGATCCGGGCTCGTGAATCGCCGGATAGAAATGGAACTTGCCGGGCTCGGCCATATTGAGCCGCTCGATCGACCAGCCGGTCAGGATATGCGCCAGCGCCTCGACATCCGCTTGGGTGTAGCCGCCATCGACGCCGAGCGTGTGCAGCTCCAGCATTTCGCGCCCGAGATTCTCGTTGAGCCCGCGGCTGCGGCGTTCGCCGGCGCGTGAATGCGGACCGATCGAGACCACCTGGTCGAGATAGAACAGCATCGCCGGATGCTGCTCGGCTGCGATGAGGAGATCGACAAAGCGGGCGGTGACATGGGGCCGGATCGCCTCGCGCTCGAAAGCGCCGGCAAAGCCGCGGATCGCCGGCCTGATGCAGGAGACGGTGAAATGATTGCTCCAGAACCGCGTCAGCCGCTCGAGAAGCGGCGCATCGGTCGTCGCGGCAAGGCTTGTCCGCGCCTCGACTTCGGCGAGATAGACCGCCCGCAATTGCCGATTGAGCGAGCGCTTGGCATCGGGGTCCTGCAGGCGCTTGTCGCGCCGCGCCTCGAGCAGCGCCGCCACCATTGGCGCCGATGCCGGCAAATCGACCGGCGGCGCGGCCTGCGTCATCTCGAGCTGGCGCAATACCCAGCCCTGCGGGTCGCGCGCGATCGTCGCGAGCTCGCCCGCGCGCGGCGCAAATCCGAAGCGGCTCGCCGCAATCACAGCCTTGGCTGAATCGACGGCAACCATGCCCGCTCCCCTGAAATCTCGGCCTCGACCGGAAGCCCTGATTGGTCATAGGCAACGAAGCCCCCGCGCATCCCCTCGGGGCGGCGCAGCGGGTGCGCCGCGCTTTTGTGGGTGCCGTGGAATTGTGCTAGACCCGCGCGAGCAGCAATCCTTCCGGCTCATGGAACTCTCGGTCGTCATCCCCGCGCGCAATGAGGCGCCCAACGTCGCACCCTTGGTTGCCGAGATCCGCGCCGCGCTCGATGCGCGCGCCGATTACGAGATCGTCTATGTCGATGACGGCAGCGATGACGAAACCGCCGATGCCGTGCGCGGCTTGATGGCGGATTTCCCGCGCCTCAAGCTGTTGCGACACGCCGCGAGCTGCGGCCAAAGCGCGGCCGTCCGCACCGGCGTGCTCGGCGCGAGCGGCCTCTGGATCGCGACGCTCGATGCCGACGGCCAGAACGATCCCGCCGATATCCCGCGGCTCTGGGCCGCCGCGCAGGCTGCATCGAACGAGCGCGTGCTGATCGCGGGCTTTCGGCAAAAGCGTCGCGACACGCTGGTGAAGCGCCTCTCCTCGCGCATCGCCAATGCGGTGCGCGGACGCATGCTGAAGGACGACACGCCCGACACGGGATGCGGGCTGAAGCTGCTGCGGCGCGAGCTCTACCTTGCGCTCCCCTTCTTCGATCACAATCACCGCTTCCTGCCGGCGCTGGTCCTGCGCCAGGGCGGAGAGGTGATATCGCAGCCGGTCAATCACCGGCCGCGGCAGCGCGGTGTTTCGAAATATGGACTTTTCGATCGGCTTTGGGTCGGCATCGTCGATCTCTTCGGCGTGATGTGGCTGATGCGGCGCGCCAAGGTTCCGGTAATCCTCGCCGAGGATGAGAGCGGAGCCGCCGGCGAGCGGCGCAGCACGGCGGGCGCGCGGGCGTGACGCTGTCCTGGCAACGCAGCACGTCGTTGGCGCGGCTCCGCCTCGCCGGACGCCTCTTCCTCCTCGCGATCCTCGCCGCTGGCGCGGCCGCACTCTGGATCGAGCGCGGCGCGTTGCAGCCCGCCGCCATCACCGCGGCGGTCGCGCATTACCCCGCGGCGCCGCTGGTCTTCCTCGCGCTGCATATCGCGGCAAGCCTGCTCTTCGTGCCGCGCACCATGTTGGGCCTCGTCGCCGGCCTGGTCTTCGGCCTCGCCTGGGGCATCGTCTGGGCCGCGCTCGGCAGCGTGCTCGGCGCCATCGCCGGATTCCTCGTCGCGCGCTACGTCAATAGCGGCCTGATCGAGCCGGAAGCACTTCCGCGGCTCGGGCCGCTGCTGCGACACGCCGAAGCGGGCGGCTGGCGCGCGGTCACCGTGCTGCGGCTCATCCCGGTCATTCCGCACAGCCTCACCAATTACGCGCTCGGCCTGACGCGACTGTCGCTCGGCGGCTATGCGGTCGGGTCCTTCATCGGTCAATTGCCGATGACCATCGCCTATGTGAGCTTCGGCGCCGCGGGCGGACGCATCGGCAACGGCGGCGAGAGCTGGCTCATGCCGGCGATCATCGGCGCCGTCGCCCTCGGCGCCTCGATCCTTGTGCCGCGGTTGCACAAGAAGCACCTGACGACGCCGCAGACTTAAGCGGGCGAGCTCGCGTTACGTCTGGGGTGCCGTCGCGCCGAGCGCCGGCGGCGTCGGCCCGCCCGTTGCCCAGTCGAGCAGTTCCACCGTGTGAACGACCGGCAGAGCGGTTGCGCTCGCGATCTGGGTGAGGCAGCCGATATTGCCGGCGGCGACGAGCTCGGGCGCTATGCTTTCGATGTTCGCGACTTTGCGGTCGCGCAAGGCCGAGGCCAATTCCGGCTGCAGCATGTTGTAGGTGCCGGCCGAGCCGCAGCAGAGGTGTCCCTCGGGCACGTCGAGCACGGTGAAGCCGGCCTCGGCGAGCAGTGCCTTGGGCGCAGCGAGAATCCGCTGCCCGTGCTGCAGCGAGCAGGCGGCGTGATAGGCAACGCGCTTGCCGCTGGCCGCGCTCACCGGCCCGATGCCGATCTCGGCGAGAAACTCGGACACATCGCGCGCCAGGGCTGAGACTTTCGCCGCCTTCTCCGCATAGGCCGGATCGTCGCGAAAGGCGTGGCCATACTCCTTCACCGTGACGCCGCAGCCGGAGACATTGATGACGATCGCATCGAGCCCCTCGCCCTCGCTCTCGCGTGTCCAGGCATCGATATTCGTCTTCATCATCGCGCGCGAATCCCGGCCCATGTGATGCGTGAGCGAGCCGCAGCATGCCGCGCCCGCCGCGATCACCACCTCGCAGCCGCGCCGCGTCAGCAGCCGCACCGTCGCCGCGTCGATTTGCGGCGCGAGCACCTGCTGCGCGCAGACCGTCAGCAGCGCGACGCGTTTCCGGCGCTCTCCCTCGGCCGGAAAGATTTGCGCGCGATAGAGCGGCGAGGTGGGCGGCACGCGCTCGGGCGCGAGGTCGAGCATCGCTTTGACCCGCGCCGGCAGCAGCGCCTTCAAAGGACGCGCCGCGCGCGCTCCCAACAAGGCGGCGCGGAAGAGCGCCGGCCGCGGCATCACCGTCGCGAGAAAGCCGCGCAGCATGCGATCCGCCAGCGGGCGGCGATAGCGCGCTTCGATGCGGTGGCGCGCCTGATCGACCAGATGCATATAGTGGACGCCCGAGGGACAGGTCGTCATGCAGGCAAGGCAGGAGAGGCAGCGATCGATATGCCGCACCAGCCGCGGCGTCGGCGCGCGGTCATGCTCGAGCATGTCCTTGATGAGATAGATGCGCCCGCGCGGTCCGTCGAGCTCGTCGCCCAAGAGCGCATAGGTCGGGCAGGTCGCGTTGCAAAATCCGCAATGGACGCAGGTGCGGAGAATCTGGTTCGCTTCTCTCGTATCGGAATTGGCGAGCTGCGCGAGGGTGAAGCTGGTCTGCATGCGTTAGAAGCTTCTATACATGCGGCCGCGATTGAGGATGCGTTTCGGATCGAAGCTGTCTTTCAAGCGCTCGGTCAGCGCTTCGACCGCCGGCGGCCGCGGCTGGAACACCGGCACGCTCGCGCGAAGCGCGTCGGGCGCACGGATGAGCGTCGCATGGCCGGAGCGGAGCGCGGCCCGGATCGCCGCGGCGCCGCCATCCTCCGCGCCGGCAATCGCCAACCAAACCAGGCCGCCGCCCCAATCGAGGACAGAGCGCGCATCGAGCGTCTTCCGGATCGCGGCAAGAAAGCCGGGAGCGGCGCTCGGCGCAACGGAAACGCGCCAAATGGTGCGCGCGCGATCGCCCGGCGCCGCGAGCGGTGCAACGTCGCGCAGCGAGCGCCACAGGCCGTGCGAGTCCGCGTCGTCGAGAATTTCCGCCGTGCCGAAGCGCTGCAGCTCGCGGGCAAGCGCCGCGATGCGCGCCTCGACCGACGGCACGGGGCCCTCGACACGCAGCACCGTCGCCGCTTTGTCGCCGACGGCTACGCCTTGCGGCAGATGCGCGGCGCCGCTCGGCTCATGCGCGGAGTTGAGCGTCTCCGTCATGGCCGCGAGCGCGGCTCCATCATCAAGGCCGCGCAGCACGAGCGTGCGCGTCGCTTCGGGCCGCGGCAGAACTTTCACGGTAACTTCGGTCAAGGCCGCGAGCGTGCCGTAGGAGCCGGCCATGAGCTTGCAAAGATCATAACCGGTGACGTTCTTGACGACGCGCCCGCCGGCTTTGAACGCCTCGCCGCGGCCGCTGACCCCGGTGAGGCCGAGAAAATGATCGCGCGCCGCGCCCTGGCGGATGCGGCGCGGCCCGGAGAGATTGCATGCAAGGACGCCGCCGATGGTTGGCGCGGCATCCTCGGTACCGAGCAGCCCGCGCCAATCGCCAGGCTCGAAGGCGAGCATCTGATTGGCGCCATCGAGCGCCGCCTCGATCTCGGCGAGTGGCGTCGCCGCGCCGGCGGTCAGCACGAGCTCTTCGGGCTCGTAGACGCGGATGCCGGAAAACGCGCCGAGCTCGAGCCGGTGCGGGGTTTGCGGCGGACGACCGAGGCCGCGCTTGCTGCCGCCGCCCAGCAGCTCCAACGGCTCCTCGCGCTCGAGCGCCTGTTGGATGACGCCGGCGAGTTCTTGCTCGTCTTTCGGCCGAAAGACCGTCATGGAGCGCTAACGCCACCACGTCACCCCCGCGCAAGCGGGGGTCCAGGGATGCCTGAAGCTAGATTCCCGCGTTCGCGGGAATGACGAAGAGAGAAAGCAGGAGACACTCACAGCCGCTCGATGTCGGGATGCGGCAGCGCGCCGCGATGCACATGCAGATGGCCGAGCTCGGCGCAGCGATGCAGCTCGGGAAATTGCTTGCCGGGATTGAGCAGCCCGTCCGGATCGAAGGCGCACTTAACCCGCAGCTGCTGCGCGAGATCGGCTTCGTTGAACATCGTGCCCATGAGATCGCGCTTTTCGACGCCGATGCCGTGCTCGCCGGAGAGGACGCCGCCGACTTCGACGCAATAGCGCAGAATGTCGGCGCCGCAAGCCTCGGCCGCGGCCAGCTCGCCCGGCTTGTTCGCGTCATAAAGGATAAGCGGATGGAGATTGCCATCGCCCGCATGAAACACATTGGCAACGCGCAGCCCGTGCTGGGCGGCGAGCGTCGTCATGCGCGTCAAGACATCGGGCAGGCGGCGCCGCGGGATGGTCGGATCGACGCAGTAATAATCGGGCGAGATGCGGCCGACCGCGGGGAATGCCGCCTTGCGCCCGGCCCAGAAGACGAGCCGCTCGGCCTCGGTCTGCGAGGTGCGGCATGAGACCGCGCCGTTCTCGCGCGCGATCGCCTCGACCCGCGCGATCAGATGGTCGACCTCGGCGGGCGGCCCGTCGAGCTCGACGATCAGCAGCGCCTCGACATCGAGCGGATAGCCGGCATGGACGAAGGCTTCGACCGCGTGGATCGCCGGCTTGTCCATCATCTCCATGCCGCCGGGGATGATCCCCGCGGCGATGATCGCGGCAACGCAAGCGCCGGCGCTCTCATTCGAGGGAAAGCCGATCAGCAAGGCACGCGCGGTCTCGGGCTTTTTCAGAATCCGCACCGTGACTTCGGTGACGACCCCCAACAGCCCTTCGGAGCCGATCATCAGCCCCAGGAGATCATAGCCCTCGGCGTCGAGATGCTTGCCGCCGAGCCGCAACACCTCGCCGCTCATCAGCACCATCTCGATGCCGATCACGTTGTTGGTGGTGAGCCCGTATTTGAGGCAATGCACGCCGCCCGAATTCTCGGCGACATTGCCGCCGATGGTGCAGGCGATCTGGCTCGACGGATCGGGCGCGTAGTAGAAGCCCTTCCCCGCGACCGCTTGCGAAATGCCGAGATTGGTCACACCCGGCTGCACCACGGCGCAGCGATTGGCGTAGTCGATCTCGAGGACCTGGTTGAACTTCGCCATGCCGAGAACGATGCCGTCGGCCAAAGGCAGCGCCCCGCCCGAGAGCGAGGTTCCGGCGCCGCGCGGCACGATTTTGACGCCCGTCTCCTGGCAATAGCGCAGGATGGCGGCGACCTCCGCCGTCGAGGACGGCAGCACCACCAGCAAAGGCATCTCGCGATAGGCCGTCAGCGCGTCGGTCTCATAGGCGCGCCGCTCATCCTCGGGCACGATCACGGCATCGGCGGCGACGATGGTGCGCAACCGGGCGGCAATCTCGTCGCGGCGGGCGATGATCGCTGGATCGGGTGGCGGCATTTTCATGCGCGACCTCCACCGGGGAAGCGCCGCGGCCGCACATCAGCGGCCCGGCGCGAAAGCGTCAGCCTTGGCGGGCCTTGAAGCGCGGGTTCGTCTTGTTGATGACGTAGACCCGGCCCTTGCGCCGCACGATCCGGCAGTTCTTGTCGCGCTTTTTCAGCGACTTCAAGGAGTTGGCGATCTTCATCGGTCGGATCCTGGGGCAAACGCGGCGGCGAACCTTATAAACCCGGCCCCAGCCTGTCAACTCGCAGCGTCAAATCGCAGCATCAACTAGCGGTCGCCCGGCGCCGCCCGCCCAAGGCGACGAAATAGTAGAATTTGAGCGCGCCGCTCGAGAGCGCCGCGACCGCGCGCAGGTCGCGCTCCACCGCGTCGATCACCGGCGCGGCCTGGGTCTTCGGCAACAGCTTCAACCGGCCGCTTTCGAGGAATCCCTTCCAGCCGAGAAGGATCATGCGGCGGTATTCGGCGGTGACGTCGCTGGCGATGCGCAGATCGAAGCCGAGGCTTTTGAGGCAGTCGGTATACTGCGCCGCGGTCCAGAGCTGCGGCTTCTGGCCGCAGCTCGCCTCCCAGGCGGCAAGCTCCGGCCTCTCGCCCGCGGCGCGGTCGCGCACGAACTCGGTGAGGACGAGCTGGCCCGACGGCTTCATCGCCTGATTCAACACCCGCAGGAAACGCTCCTTCTGGGCAACCGCGTAGGTCGCCTCGCGCGCCAGCGCGTGGTCATAAAAGCCGGCGCGCAGCTCGAAGCTTTCCGGGTCGTAGACATTCACCTGAACATGCCGCGCAAGCCCATGCGCGGTCGCGGCGTCCGATGCCCGGCGGGCCAAGGCGGGGTCGCGCTCGAAGCCCGCGACATAGGTTTTGAAGGCCTCGGCCACGCTCTCGGCGGGCCCGCCCAGCCCGGCGGCCATATCGAGCACAGTCATGGACGGACCGAGATGGAATGGCTTGACCAGCTCCAGCACATAATCGGCATTGCCGGGGATCGTATAGCCGGGGCCGTAGAGCCATTGCCGGACCGTCAGGAGATCGGGCGGCGGGCCGGCGGCGCGGGCGAGGCTTGGCGCGAGGGCCGTCGGGGCCGTGCGGGCTTGGGGCGCCGGCGCGGCGCGACTCCGCCGCAGGCGGCTGCGCAGACGCTCGAAGACAGATGATCGTCTCCGGGCGGGCCGATCGGTCATCGCACTATCCGCCATGCTTCCCCTCACGCGGCAGGCTGCCCGCCACGACCCCCTCGGGCCTGACAGCCTGGTCCCTCGAGCCCGCGCGGCGCCGCGGCTCGTTTATGCGCCGGGCGCCGCGGCGATAACGTTTCTTGGCGACCGGGCGGCGCCCGATCGCGAATTCCGACCGCTTAGAAACTGTTTGATGTTGCGCGTTGCCTGGCGCAAGCGCTGGCGATTCTCGACGAGGGCGATGCGCACGTAATTCTCGCCATATTCGCCGAAGCCGGCACCGGGCGAGACCGCGACATTCGCCTGCTCGAGCAGCAATTTCGAGAAGCCGAGGCTGCCGAGCTCGCGAAACGCCGGCGGCACCGGCGCCCAGGCGAACATCGTGGCGGGCGGCGTGGGAATATCCCACCCTGCTTGATGGAGCCCCTCGACGAGCACATCGCGCCGCGCCTTATAGCGCTCGCGGATTTCGGCAATGCAGTCCTGAGGGCCGTTGAGCGCGGCCGTCGCCGCCACCTGGATCGGCGTGAAGGCGCCGTAATCGAGATAGGATTTGACGCGTCCGAGCGCGCCGATGAGGCGCGGATTGCCGACCGCGAAGCCGATCCGCCAGCCCGCCATCGAATAGGTCTTGCTGAGCGAGGTGAACTCGACCGCGATCTCCTTGGCGCCGGGCACTTGAAGCACCGAGGGCGGCGGGTTGCCGTCGAAATAGATCTCGGCATAGGCGAGATCGGACAACAGCCAGATATTGCTCTTGCGGCAGAAATCGACGAGCTCGGCGTAGAATTGGAGATCGACCACCTGGGCGGTCGGATTGGCCGGGAAATTGATGACGAGGGCCAGTGGCGCCGGAATGCTCGAGGCCGCGGCCTTTTTGAGCTCGGCCATGAAATCGATGCCCAGCCCGATCGGCACATGGCGCACCGAGGCGCCGGCGATGATGAAGCCGAAGGAATGGATCGGATAGGTCGGGTTGGGCGCCAGGATGATGTCGCCCGGCGCGGTGATCGCCTGGGCGAGATTGGCGAGCCCCTCCTTCGAGCCCAAGGTGACGATCACCTCGCGCTCGGGATCGAGCTCGACGCCGAAGCGCCGCGCGTAATAAGCGGCCTGGGCGCGGCGCAGCCCGGCGATTCCGCGCGAGGCGGAATAGCCATGGGCACGCGGATTCTGCACCGTCTCCATCAGCTTCCTGACGATGTGATCGGGCGTCGCGCCGTCGGGATTGCCCATGCCGAGATCGATCACGTCGCGCCCGGCCGCGCGCGCCTTCGCCTTCAAGGCGTTCACCTCGGCGAAGACATAGGGCGGCAGCCTTTTGATGCGGTAAAACTCGTCCTGCATGCTGACCATCGGCTGGAAAGACCAACCCCATTCTAAAGCGGCTTTCGGCGCGAAGCGAGAGGAAGGCCGGGGATAAAGAGCACGGCTTTCACCTAAGATCGCATGAAGACGCGACGCTACGGGAGGTCCCCGAATGGCCCGCCGAACCATCGCCGATGCCCTGAGCGGCCGCGAGAGGGCGTTCCTGACCCTCGCCTTTATCGGCCTCGCCGCTCCCCTGATGCCGATCCCGGGCGATCATCCCGCCCGGATCGCCGTCCAGTTCCGTCACACCGGCATGGCCTCGCCCCGGCGCTTTGCCGCCTCGGGCGACGCCAGCCTTTGCGCAGTCCTCGCGGCGGCTCTCTCATTTCAGGATCGCGCCAACGGCGGCTTCACCCGCGTCGATTGCGGCCCACGTTGAACCCCAGCCCGGCGGCGCTCTTCGCCATTCGCGGGCGCGGGCGAAAGGCGTAAGCTGGCCCCGAATAGCCGCGCTTCTTGGGAGGAGCACCATGGCATATGGCGAGCAAGCGATTGCAGGCGAGTACGATGTCGGCGGGGTGCGCCTCGAGCGGCCTTTCCAGGTGCTGCGCCTGGGGCATTTCGGCTTCAATGTCCGCGACCAGGAAACCGCGCTGCGCTTCTACAGCGATCTGCTCGGGCTGCCGGTGACCGACACGCGCAATTTCGGCGAGCAATTCAAGCTGACGAGCCCCAGCGGGCAAGACCCGAACGGGTATTTCCTGCGCGTCGGCGCCGATCATCATTCGGTGGTGCTATTTCCGCATTGGACGGCGATGGCGTCGCCCGGACCCAAGCACGAAGGGACGGAGTGGATCAGCCATATCGCCTGGCAGGTCGGAACGCTGCGCGAGGTCACCGAAGGGCGGCGCTGGCTCACCGAAAAACAGGTGCGGATCGCGCGGCCAGGCGGCCGCGACGCGCGCGGCGCCAATTGGAACTTCACCGTGAAGGACGCGGATTTTATCTCCAACGAGATCTATTACGGCATGGACCAGATCGGCTGGGACGGCATTTCCAAGCCGGTGCCGATTTGTCCCGAAGGCGATCCGCTGCCGCCGCTCGACGGCATGGCGCAACCGGATTTCCCGATGGTGAGCCGAGCGATCGCCGAGGGGCTCGATCTGCGCCAAGGCCTCCACCAGCGTCCTTTCGGCGAACCCAAATACGATGTCGGCGGCGTGATGCTGCCGCGGCCCTTCCGCATCATCCGCAACGGCCCGATCCGCCTCTTTGCGCGCGATGTCGCGGCGGCAGCGCGGTTCTATGCCGAGACCATGGGCTTGACCGTGACGGAAGAGATCACCTGGCACGGCCACCGCGCGGTCTTCCTGCGCGCCAACACCGAGCACCACACGATCGCGCTTTATCCCCTGGCGCTGCGCGCCGAGCTCGGCCTGCGCGCGGATTCGATTTGCATGGCTTACGGCATGCAGCTGGGCAGCTATCGCCAGCTCAAGGATGCGGTCGCGTTTCTCGATCAGGCCGGCGTTACGATCAAATATCTGCCGTCCGAGCTTTTCCCGGGCATCGACTATTCGGCCTTCGCGCTCGACCCCGATGGACACGCGATCCAGCTCTATTACTACATGGAGCAGATCGGCTGGGACGGAAAGCCGCGCCCGGCAGCGCAACGCCGCAAGGTCGAGAATGGGGCCTGGCCCGAGACTCTGGATCGGCTCTCCGACACTTATCGCGGGCCGGTATTCCAAGGGCCGCTCGGATAGGACCAGCGTTCTCTCTTGTCAGGCGGCTTGCCGCTCGCCGCCAGCCCGATCAAGGCTCAGCCTTAGCGTTCCCGGCCGCCGCTGTGCCCGCGCCCGCTCCGCCGAGCACCGCCCGAAAAGCCTTGAGATTGTCGTCGACGAAGCTGGAGAAGGCCCGCACCCGCGGCGCATCGCGCAAATCGCGGTGAGCAACGAGATAGAAATGGGTCGTCAGCTCCTCGACCGGCCCCAAAACCTGCAGCAAATCCTGCTCGGCGCTGCCGACCACCACGGGCAAAGCAGCCAGCCCGACACCTGATTTCGCCGCTGCGAGCAAGCCGGAGATGCTGTTGCACCGCGCGCCGACGGGCGCGGCCGGCGCGATCCGCTTGAACCAGCGATTGATCGGATGCTGGCCGAGCTCGACATCGAACAGGGCGATCTCATGGCCGGCGATATCCGCGACCGCCGCCGGCTTTCCGTTGGCCTCGCAATAGGCTTTGCTGGCATAGACCGCCCAGGGCGAGGAGGCGATCCGGCGCGAGACCAGCGCGTCCTCACGCGGCTCGGTACCGCGGATGGCGATATCCGCCTGGCCTTTGGCGAGATCGAGAAGCTTGTCGCTCATCACGAATTCGATGCGCAGCCCGGGGAATTGCCGCTCGAACTCGGCGATGAGGTTCGAGCGCATCAAGCGGCCGCCAACCGGTTCGGGGCAGGTGAGCTTGATCGACCCCGAAAGGCCGAGCCGGGCGTCGCCGAGCCGGCGCTCGAAGGCGAGCACTGCTTCCTCGACCCGTTCGGCATAAGCCACCATCTCCTCGCCGAGCTCGGTGAGCTTGTAGCCTGTGGAGCTGCGAAGGACGAGGTGGCGACCAAGCCGCTTCTCCAACTCCTCGAGGCGGCGATGAACGGTCGATTGGCTGAGCGACAGCGCCTTCGCCGCCGCGAGCGTGCTGCCGTGGCGGGCGACGGCGAGAAAGTACTTGAGGTCGTCCCAATCGAGCATGCCCCGGTTATGCACCTTTGCTTTCCGGTTTTGCAATCTCGCGGCTGCCGCTCGCGAGCCGCCTGTGCCTAGATGAGGCGCGCCAAGGCAAGGGACGCAACGCTCCACAAAAGGACAAAGCGCCATGTCGGAACTGACGCTCGCAGGCGATCGGCCGCGCTCGCAAGACATTGGGGCGCGGCGGGTCATCCGAGAATGGTGGCGCCGATTGATGCGCGGCGGCGAAAGCATCGCGTCCGTCACGCCTTTCGGCGACAACCTGTCGGACGAGGAGTTCGCCTTTTGCCTGCTGCTCATCGCGGCGCATCTTTGAGGCAGTTTGACCATCGCATCGCCGAGCGCGCGCGATAAACTCCCCCGCGGCATTCAGAGTTTGGAAGGAGACGGCACGATGTCCTTCACCGGCGGCTGTTCCTGCGGTGCGGTGCGCTTTGCGATCCGCGACTATCTCTATGCGCTCGTCTGCCACTGCGATGCGTGCAAGAAGCGGACGGGAAGCGCCTTCGGCATCTCGATAGTGGTGGAGAAGGCCGATCTGCTCGAGCTTCGCGGCGCATTGCAGATCTATACGCGCGTCGCCGAGAGCGGACGGCCGGTCGATTACGAATTCTGCCCGCGCTGCGCGACGACGATCCGGTGGCGCATCGACAAGTTTGCCACCCGCGTGATTTTCGCGGGCGGGGCGTTCGACGATCCGCGCCGCTTGCCTGCGGCGGGCGAGATGTACAACGAGCAGGCGCTCGATTGGGCGCGGCCGCGCTGCGCCTTGTCGCGATTGGGAGAGCCGGATGCGGAATTCGGCGCGGCCCTGATCGCGAGGGCGAAGGAGCTGCGCTGAAGGAGGTCGTGGTGGGCGCTAGAGGGATTGAACCTCTGACCCCTTCCATGTCAAGGAAGTGCTCTCCCGCTGAGCTAAGCGCCCTCTAAGAGGTTTGGCGGTTTAACCCAATTTCCCGCCCGAAACAAGATCGCCCGCCGCGAGAGGACCCGCGCCCTCAGGCGGCGAGCACGCGCTCGATCTCGCTGACGAGCTGGCGCAGATGGAACGGCTTTTCGAGAACAGTCGCCTCGGTCGTCATCTGGCGCGCCTCGCGCAGCGCGACCGCAGCGAAACCGGTGATGAAGATCACCCGCAAATGCGGCCACATATCGCAAGCGCGGCGTGCCAGCTCGATGCCGTCGAGCCCCGGCATCACCACGTCGGCGAGAAGGAGGTCGACCGGATGCTCGTTCATCCGCGTCAGGGCCTGCTCGCCATCGGGATAGTCGTTGACGTCATGGCCGGCGCGCCGCAGCGCCCGGGCGAGAAAGAAGCGCAGATTGTCGTCGTCTTCGGCAAGAATGATTCGGGCCATGCGCGATCCGCCAATATCCCTCTCGAATCCTAGCCGGGAAACCTAAACGCAGCGAATAAAGGAAGTATTGACGTTTTCGCAGCGGCGGGCGGCATCCGCCGGGGATGACAGGGCGGGCGGATTGCCTGTAACTTTGGCCGCATGGAAGGCCACCTGGCAGAGATCGCGCCGCTTCGGCCGGCCGTCGAGGTCGTGGCGGCGGGCGTGCAGACCGTCCCCATGGTGCTGGCCTCGCCGCATAGCGGCACGACCTATCCGCCCGACCTCCTCGCCGCCTCGCGGCTCGATCCGCTGGCCCTGCGGCGCTCGGAAGACAGCTTCGTCGACGAGCTGTTCGGCGACGTGCCGAGCCTTGGCGCGCCGCTGCTTCGCGCGCATTTCGCCCGCGCCTATCTCGATCCCAATCGCGAGGCCTTCGAGCTCGATCCGGCGATGTTCGAGGACCCGCTGCCCGATTTCGTCAACTCGCACTCGCCGCGGGTGCGCGTCGGGCTCGGCACGATTGCCCGCGTGGTCGCCTCGGGCGAAGAGATCTACGCGCGAAAGCTGCGCTTTGCCGAGGCCTTGCAGCGGGTGGAGCAGCTCTATCGGCCCTATCACAAGACGCTCCAGCACCTGCTCGAGGCGACGCGCGCGCGCTTCGGCTTCTATATCCTGCTCGATTGCCATTCGATGCCCTCGACCACCCTGCCGCAAAGCCGGCTCGCCCAGCGCGGCCGGATCGACATCGTCCTCGGGGATTGCCACGGCACCTCCTGCGATCCCGTTCTCGCCGAGACCGCCCAGCGCTACCTCATCGACCGCGGCTATGCCGTTGCGCGCAACGCCCCCTATGCCGGCGGCTTCACCACGACGCATTACGGCAAGCCCGGCGAAGGCGGGCACTGCCTGCAGATCGAGATCGGCCGCAGCCTCTACATGGACGAGCGCCTCTATCAGCGAAAGCCGTTCTTCGCCCGACTCGCCGCGGATATGCGCGGGCTTGCCGCGACGCTCGCCGCGATCGATCCAGCCGCGCTGAGGCCCGCATGAAGGATGGCGCGGCGCCTTCGGTGCCGTTCGCCCTGCGTGCCGCACGAGAAAGCGATGTCTCCGCCATCGCCGCGCTTTACGGGCATTACGTGCGGATTTCGGCCGCGACCTTCGATCTGGTGCCACCGACGGAGAAGGAAATGGCGCGCCGGCACGGCGACATGGTCGCCGCCGGCCTGCCCTTTCTCGTCGCGAGCGAAGCCTCGAGCGGCCGGCTTTTGGGCTTTGCCTATGCTGGCTATTTCCGGCCGCGCCCGGCCTATCGCTTCACCCTTGAGGATTCGATCTATGTCGCGCCAGCGGTCACGCGCTGCGGCATTGGCCGCGCCTTGCTCGCGCGCCTCATCGCGGACGCGACGGCCCGGGGCTTCCGCCAGATGATTGCGATGATCGGCGACAGCGGCAATGCGGCCTCAATCGGTCTCCACGAGCAGGCGGGCTTCGCGCGGGCGGGGCTCCTGCCGGCCGCGGGGTTCAAGCTCGGCCGCTGGATCGATTGCGTCGTGATGCAGCGAAGCCTCGGCGAGGGCTCTGCGACACCGCCCGTCTGAGGCGCTCAAGGCCTCCGACCCGCGGGGACGAACCCCGAAAAGAAAAGGGCCGCGCCGAAGCGCGGCCCAAGTTTAGGGAGGAAACGCCTAGAAGACGTACGGCAGGTCGTCGGGCGACGACCGATGCCGCAATGCACAATATGATGCAGGAACACTGCCAAATCAACCTTAAAATCGCTGCGGTAAAGAAATATTTTTCGCCCGATTTCCGCCAGCTTCGCCCCAAGATTGAAATGGTTGTTTGCATTGCACAATCATGGTGCGGCGCGATGCCGCAGCCTATTCGGAGGCGAATTCCCGGCGCAATGCCGCGCCATGCTGGTCGAGGCCGGGGACGGCGCGCAATGGCCCCTCCTCCACTCGGCGCCCGGGCGGCAGCGGCACCGCGACCTGTCCCGACGGGGTCGGCGTTTCCCCGAGGCGGAGTTGCGGGTGGTCGGCGAAATCGGCGACGCTGTTGAGGTTGCCATAGGCAATCCCAGCCGCATTGAGCCGCGCCGCTAGG
>Ga0207707_10000962_pt1 | contig 27734 bp, 21 predicted proteins | sample KBSC83BmetaG_FD_184336 | JGI IMG/M metagenome (GOLD analysis project Ga0207707, IMG submission 184336) | Corn rhizosphere microbial communities from Kellogg Biological Station, Michigan, USA - KBS C8-3B metaG (SPAdes) (version 2) | ecosystem: Host-associated > Plants > Roots > Rhizosphere ... | reverse complement strand
GCCGGCTGTTCTGGGCGCCGGAAGTCTTCAACTGCCAGGCGCCCGATGTGCCGAACATGATCGCGCTGCAGAATTGCGCGACATCAGAGCAGAAGAAGCGCTGGCTCGAGCCGCTGCTCAACGCGCAAACGCGCTCGGCTTTCGGCATGACGGAGCCGGATGTCGCGTCATCCGACGCGACCAATATCGCGACGAAAATGGTCCGCGACGGCAATCACTACGTCATCTCCGGGCGCAAATGGTTCATCACCGGCGCCGCGCATCCCGACTGCAGCTTCCTGATCGTGATGGGCGTGACCAATGTGGACGCGGAGCGCACCAGCCGCCATTCCTGCATCATCGTGCCGATGGACGCGCCGGGCGTGAGGCTGGTGCGGCGGTTGCGCTGGATGGGCTGCGAGGACCATGTCGCGCCGATCGGCGAACTGACCTTCGACAAGGTCCGCGTGCTCCGCGAAAACCTGCTCGGCGCGGAAGGCGAGGGGTTCAAGGTCGCGCAGATCCGCTTGGGGCCGGCGCGCATCCACCACTGCATGCGCTCGATCGGGCTCAGCGAGCTCCTGATCGAGCTGATGATGGTACGCGCCTCCGAGCGCAGCGCCTTCGGCCGCACGGTCATTCAATACGATACCGTGCAGCGCTGGATCGCGGAATCCCGCGTCGAGCTCGAGCAGGCGCGGCTGTTGTGCTATCGCTGCGCCTGGCTGCTCGACCGCAGCGGGCATCACGGAGCAAGTTCTTCAATAAAGAATTGGCGGGATGTCTCGCTGATCAAGGTCGCCATCCCTGCGATGCTGCAGCGGATCGCCGATCGCGCGCTGCAGGTGTTCGGCGCGATGGGCGGCTCGGACGATACGCCGATCCACCAGGCGCTCGCCTGGGGACGGCTGCTCAGGATCGGCGACGGGCCTGACGAAGTGCATCTGCGCCAGATCTTCCGCATGGAGGCGATGCCGTCATGGTCGACGGAAAATTCGCCTTATCTCGCCGCGCATCCCGCGTAACCATCTCGGTTGTCAGTTAAGGGAGGACGATCATGAGCCAGGCCGCCATCAGTGAATCGCCCGCGGAAAGCCCGAAGGAAGCCTCGCCTTCGGTCATCGCGCAGCAGAAAGCCGTGCGCGATGCGCTGCCCTTCGCCGATACCGCCGATTTCGACGATGCCGCGCGCGGCTTCCTCGGCACCATCGAGCACGCGAAGATCATGTCGGCCTCTAGCCGCGTGGTCTGGAGTCTGGAGCCCTACGGTTTCCTGTCCGAGGCGGAAGCGCCGGCCACCGTGAATCCAAGCCTGTGGCGGCAGTCGCGGCTCAACATGCAGCACGGGCTGTTCGAGGTGGTGCCGGGCGTCTACCAGGTGCGCGGGCTCGATATCGCCAACATGACGCTGATCGAGGGCGACAAGGGCGTGATCGTATTGGACACGCTGACCTCGATCGAGGGTGCGCGCGCCGCGATGGAGCTTTACTTCCAGCATCGCGGAAGGAAGCCGGTCACGGCTGTCATTTTCAGCCATACCCATACCGATCATTGGGGCGGTGCGCGCGGCGTGCTCGACGACGAGATGCTGGCGGGCGGCAAGGTGCCGATCATCGCGCCCAACCTGTTCATGGAGCACGCCGTCTCCGAGAACATCATCGCGGGGCCGGCGATGCTGCGCCGCGCGCAGTATCAGTTCGGGCCGTTCCTCGCCAAGGGCGCGCGCGGGCAGGTCGATTGCGGCCTCGGCAAGTCGATGGCGGCGGGATCGGTGGCGCTGTTGCGCCCGACCGACCTCATCATGGCGACCGGCGACAAGCGTACCATCGACGGCGTCGAGTTCGAATTCCAGATGGCGCCGAACAGCGAAGCGCCGGCCGAGATGCACTTCTATGTGCCGCGTTACAAGATGCTCAACCTTGCGGAAAACTGCACGCACAATTTCCACAATCTGCTGCCGTTCCGCGGCGCCGATGTGCGCGACGCGCTCGCCTGGTCGAAATACCTCAACGAGGCGCTGAAGATGTGGGGCGGCAAGGCCGACGCCATGTGCGGCCAGCATCATTGGCCGGTGTGGGGAAGAGAGCGGATCGACACCATGATCCGCCAGCAGCGCGACCTCTACAAGTTCGCGCACGACCAGACCATCCGCCTGATGAACCATGGCCTGACCGCGGCCGAGATCGCCGAGACCATCCGCCTGCCGAAGAGCCTCGACGGCGCCTGGCACACGCGCGGCTATTACGGCCACATCCGCCATAATGTGAAGGCGATCTACCAGAAATATCTCGGCTGGTATGACGCCAATCCCGTCAATCTCGATCCCTTGCCACCGGTGGATGCGGCCAGGAAATATGTCGAGTATATGGGCGGCGCCGACGCGATCCTGACCCGCGCTAAAAGGGATTTCGACACGGGCGAGTTCCGTTTTGTAGCGCAGGCGCTGAGCCATCTCGTCTTCGCCGAGCCCGACAATCAGGCCGCGCGCGCGATGCTGGCCGACACCTTCGAGCAGCTCGGCTACGCCGCGGAAAGCTCGACCTGGCGCAATGCGTATCTCTTTGGCGCGCAGGAGCTGCGGCAGGGCATGCCGAAGACGCCGCCGCGCCCGCCGATGCCGCGCGAGACGCTGGCCGCACTCCGCACCGAGCAGCTCTGGGACGTGCTCGGCATCCGCCTCAACGGGCCGAAGGCGGAAGGCAAGCACATCGTGCTGAACTGGAGCTTTACCGATACCGGCGAGACCTTCGTGCTCAACCTTGAAAACTCCGCGCTGACCTATACCGAGGGTGTGCAGTCGGAGAAGGCGGATGCGAGCTTTGCGCTCGCGCGAAGCACGCTTGACGAGGTGATTGCGAAGCTGACGAATTTTCCGGAAGCGGTCGCAGCCGGGAAGATCAAGCTCAGCGGCAACGCGATGCGGCTTGCCGAATTGATGAGCCTGATGGACGAATTCCCGCGGATGTTCGAGATCGTCGAGCCGAAGCGGACGATGTTGAGTTAATCGTCATTGCGAGGAGCGGAGCGACGAAGCAATCCAGCAATGTTGCGCGCTCTGGATTGCTTCGCTTCGCTCGCAATGACGACGGGGATATACGGTGGCTAGATTCCCAGATACGCCGACTGCACCTGCTTGTTGTTGGCGAGCTCGTCGCTCGTGCCGTGCATGATGACGTTGCCGCTTTCCAGCACATAGGCGCGCTGGACCAGCGACAATGCGCGGCTGACGTTCTGCTCCACCAGAAGTATCGCGGTGCCCATCTTGTGAATCTCGCCGATCTTTTCGAAGGTCACATCGGTCATCACGGGGGCGAGACCAAGCGACGGCTCGTCCAGCATCAGGAGCCGCGGCTTCAGCATCAACCCGCGGCCGACCGCGAGCATCTGCTGCTCGCCGCCGCTCATGGTGCCCGCCAGTTGCTTTCGCCGGTCGGCAAGCCGCGGGAAGATGCCGTAGACCAGTTCCATGGTCTGCGCGCGATCGGCCTTCGCCTTCGGCACGAAGGCGCCGATCTCGAGATTTTCCTGCACCGTCATTTCGGGGAATACCTGGCGTCCCTCGGGAACGTGCGCGATGCCGAGCTCGGGAATGCGGTAGGGCGGCAGCGTCTTGAGGTCGGTGCCGGCAAAGGTGACACTGCCGGTCGACAGCTTCACGAGGCCGGAGATCGCGCGCAGCGTCGTACTCTTGCCCGCGCCGTTCGCGCCGAGCAGTCCGACCGCTTCGCCTTCGCCGATCTCGATCGACACATCGGTGATCGCGGGCACCGAACCGTATGAAGCGCTGACGCCCGATAGCTTAAGCATGCGCGCTTCCGGCTGGAGGCGTGTGCACGTAGGAGCCGAGATAGGCGCGGATCACTTCCGGATTCTCCACGATCTCCTTCGGCGCACCCTCGGCGATCTTCTGACCGTGGTCGAGCACGACGATGTGACGCGCCACCGCCATGATCGCGCGCATCACATGCTCGACGATGACGATGGTGAGCCCGCGCGCCGAGAGTTTCCCCACCAGCGCCACAGCCTGGTCGATCTCCGACGGGTTGAGGCCGGCCATCACCTCGTCGAGCAGCAGGATTTTCGGCTGCGTCGCCAGCGCGCGCGCCATTTCGAGGCGGCGCTGGTCGATGGTGGTGAGGTCCTTGGCCGGCGTCTGCGCGCGCGCGGAGAGGCCGACGAAGTCGATTGCCTCCAGGGCCTTTTCGCGCGCAGCCGCGACATGCCGGTCGCGCAGGAACGCGCCGGTCATGACGTTCGCAAGCACCGTCATCGCGCCAAAGGGCTTTGCCACCTGGAAGGTGCGCGCCAAGCCGAGCGCGCAGACATCGTGCGGCTTCAGGCCGACGATCTCCCGGCCAAACGCCTGCACCGAGCCGGAATCGGCCTTGTGGAAGCCGGTGATCAGATGAAAGCTCGTGGTCTTGCCGGCTCCGTTGGGGCCGATCAGCGCCACCGTCTCGTTCTCCTTCACGGTGAAGCTGACGTCCTGCACGGCGCGCAGGCCGCCAAAGCGCTTGCTCAGGCCCTTGATGACGAGCGCGTCGGTCATGGCGCCGTCCTCGCGCGCGATGGCGCCTGCTGCCGCTCGCGGCGGCGCTGCAACACCTCGTTGGCAAAGCCCATCAGCCCTGTCGGCCGCCACAGGATGACCGCCGTCAGGATCAGCGCATAGACGGTGAGCTGGATGCCGCCGGTGGTCGAGCCGAGCCAGCTCTGCAGCAGCGCCGAGGTCGTCTCCAATAACACCGTGCCGACGACCGGGCCCCACAGGGTGCCGATGCCGCCGACGATCGACACCAGCGCCGCCTCGATCGAGATGTTGAAGCTGAAGGCGGTCGCGGGATCGATGAAATAGATGTACTGGGTATAGAAGGTGCCGGCGAGCGCGGTCAGGAATGCAGAGATCATGTAGATATCGCGCTTGATGCGCGGTGCATTGACGCCGATTGCTCCTGCCGCGTCCTCGTCCTCGCCGATCGCGACGAGGTAATAGCCCATCCAGGACTGCTCGATCTTGTGGGTGATGAAGAGCGCCAGCGCGAGCAGGCCGAGCACGACATAATAATAGGAGGCCTTGGTCTCGAATTGCATCATCAGGGGCGAGCTGCCGAGGTTGGGAATGGTCGTGCCTTCCGCGCCCCAGGCGAAATCGCGGAATTTCAGGAAGATCAGCATCAGCGCCTGCGCGGTCGCGATGGTGGCGATGGTGAAATAGGGGCCGCGCAGGCGGAAGCAGAGCCAGCCGATCGGCAGGCTCGCGATGGCGGCCACCACGCCGCCGGCGGCCATGCCGATCCAGGGGGAGATGCCGAAATCGATCTGCATGATGGTTGAGGTGTAGGCGCCGAGCCCGAAATAGGCGGCATGACCGAGCGAGAGCTGTTTCGCATAGCCGCCCATCAGGTTCCAGGCGGCGCCGATAAAGGAGAACAAGAGGATGCGAATGAAGATGTCGATCGCGAACGAGCTTTTGACGACTTGCGGCAGGGCTATCAGGACGATGGCGAGGACAACCAGTCCGGCGATCTTGAGGGACGAGCCTTGCATCATCGTACCCTTCCGCCGCCGAGGCCGTTCGGCTTGAACGCCAGCGTGAACAGCAGCATGGCGAACACCACGATCTGGCCCGAGTCGGCTCCGACGAACTGGATGCCGAGCGACTCGGCCACGCCCATCATCAGGCTCGCGACCAGCGCACCGATGACATTGCCGAGCGTACCGAGCACGACCGCGACGAAAGCCATCAGCACGAAGACCTGGCCGACAAAGGGATAGGCGGAATAGAACGGCATCAGCAGCGAGCCGGCGGCACCCGCCAGCGCCAGCGCCATGCCGAAGGCGACCGCAAACACGCGGTTCGGATTGATGCCCATCAGGACCGCGACATCGGGCTTCTGGGAGGCGGCGCGCATCGCCTTGCCGAGATCGGTCGTGTGCAGGAACACCCAGAGCGCGCCGCTCAGCACCATCGCCACGACAAAGGCGATCAGCTTGGCAACGGAGATATAAAGCCCGCCGATGTGGAACGCTTCATCCGAATAGAAGGTGTGAACCGTGCGGTAATTCGCCGAGAACAGCAGCAGCGAGAGATTGAGCAGCAGCAGCGACAGCGCGAAGGTCAGGAAGATCTGTGGCATGTCGTTCGGGCCCAGCACCCGCCGGATCAGGAAATGCTGGATCAGCGCGCCGAGGACGAACAGCACCGGCATCGAGATGAACAGCGAGAGCAGGGGATCGATGCTGAAATAGCTGAACAGGAAAAACGTGATGTACATCCCGATCATCACGAATTCGCCCTGGGCGAAGTTGACGATCTTGACGACGCCGAAGATCAGCGTGACGCCGATGGAAACGAGCGCGTAAATGCCGCCGATGAGCAGGCCGTTGATCACGGCCTGAGCCACTGTCTCCAGCATCGGATATTCGCCGCTCAGGTCTTCAGGAGGGGCGCGCGGGCGTCTTCCTTCGGGAAGATGCTGGCGAGGTCGCTGTTCTGCCACTGCACGCCGACGGGGCGGCCGTAGACATTCTTGCCGTCGGGGCCGAACTTCACCTTGCCGCCGGGCGCCATCGCGGCATAGCCGGACGAGACGTCGAGCGTCGACAGGGCCTCGCGCACCTTCTGCGGATCGGCGGAGGCGGCGCGCTCCAGCGCGTCCGCCAGCATGAAGGTCTGCGCGACCAGTCCGCCGGCATATTCGAAGGCGAACTCGCCGGTGCGCTTCTTGAACTCGACGTTCACCTTCTGCGCATCGTCACTGACATCGTGGTTCCAGTGCGCCACGCCCTGCAGCCCTTCGGCGGCCTTGCCGACATTCTTGTAGAAATCGGGCATGACGAACCCGCCGGAGCCGCCATTGATGGCGACGTTGAGTCCGACCTGCTTGACGGTGCGCACGATCAGGATCAGGTCGTTCAGGTAGGAAATGGAGAAAAGGGTGTTGGCGCCGGACGCCTTGACCTTGTTGATCAAGGGGCTCGCATCGGTGAAGCCGGCCGAATAGGGCTCGAACATCACGATCTCGACGCCTTCGCCGGGCGCAAGCTCCTTCAGCCCGTTCGATGTGGAGGTACCAAAAGCCGTGTTCTCGAAGATCACCGCGACTTTCGGCTGGTCGCTGACCAGTTTCGCCATCTGCAACTGCGTCTTGGCGAATTGCGAGGCGCGCGCGAACGGCGTGAACGTATAGGTCCGGCCCTTGTTGAGCTGGTCCGAGCTCGACCCGGTGATGATCGGCACCTTGGCGCGCTCGCAGACTTCGCTCGCGATCAGCGTCAGTGCGCTGGCATAGCAGCCGTGGATCGCCGACAGCTTGTTGCCTGTGATCAGGCGGTCCGTCTCGGTGCGGGTCACCGTAGTGTCGCTCTGCACGTCGGAGACGACGAGGTTCAGCTTGGCGCCGCCGAGCGACTTGATGCCGCCGGCCTCGTTGACCATATCGACCGCCATCTTCGCGGCCGCAACGCAGCCGACGCCGATCTGCGCCATGCTGCCGGTGGTGGGATAGAGCGCGCCGATATTGACGGCGTCGGCGGCCCAGCCGCGCAGCGGCACCGCGCCGAATGCGCCGGCGGCCAATGCGGTCTTCAGGAATTTGCGGCGGCTCGACCGCTTCGACAGAATCCTGTGGCCAACGACGGATTGCTCACGACCGCTCTTCATGCCGTCCTCCCGGAGTGCGATCCGGCGTCGCCGTCCGCGTTGTTATTGGTGAGAGATCGTAGCGCTTCCAAAAATTGTTTACAATATAGTTTTCAATCCTATGATCGCAATCGGAGGTTTCGCCATCCGGTCCAGGGGTTGTGCCGGGGCGGATGCGATGAGGCATCGATGGCCGCGAAGCTGCTCAAGCAGGCGAGATCCAAGCCGGCGAAGTCGCGTGAAGCGATCGCTCGCGAGCCGGCGGCGGCGGCGCTGATCGCGCGGCGCATCGAGGAGGATATCGTGCTCGGGCGGCGTCATCCGCGCGAACGGCTGATCGAGCAGGAGCTCTCCGATATCTTCCGCACCCATCGCGGCGACGTGCGGCTTGCGCTGTTCGAGCTGGAGAAGAAGGGACTGGTCGAGCGCATTCCCAACCGCGGCGCGATGGTGCGCGGCCTGACACCATTGGAAGTGAAGGAGATCTACGCCGTCCGCGAGGAGCTCGAGGTGATGGCGGTACGCATCATTCCGTTTCCGGTGGCACCGGCCGATATCGAGCGGCTGGAAGAATTGCAGCGCGAGCATGCCGTTGCGATCGAGAAGGACGAGATGCTGACCGTGTTCTACAGCAATCTCAGATTTCACCAGGCGCTGTTTGGCCTCTGCGGCAATGCTTGCCTGATCGAAACCATCGATCTCCTGGCACAGAAGGTCTATGGCATCCGCTCTTATGCGAATGCGTTTCCGGAATCGCTCGACCGTGCGCGCCGCGATCATCTCGACATGATCAGGGCGCTACGCGGTTCGCGCCGCGACGAATTGATTGAGCTCAACCGGCGTCACCTCCGACCGTCGCCCGAGGCCTATATCAAGGCCTACGAGCAACGGTTCGGTAGAGGCGAGCCGGCGAGGGTGTGATTATTCCGCGCTTGAGACCAGCCGGATCTTCGGCTCTGCTTTTTCCATCAGGCCGCGATAGGCGGCGAGATAATCGAGCGCCATCCGCCGTGCGGTGAATCGCTTCTCGAACTGCTTGCGGATCGCACCACGATCCAGCCGCGGAAGACGGTCGACCGCGCTCACCGCGCTGAGTTCATCCTCGACGACAAAGCCGGTGAGACCATCATCGATGATCTCAGGCACTGAACCGCGGTTATAGGCGATCACAGGTGTGCCGCAGGCCATGGCCTCGATCATGACGAGGCCGAACGGTTCGGGCCAGTCGATCGGCACCAAGAGCCCGATCGCGCCGCTGAGGAATTCCGATTTCTCGTCGTCGCTGATTTCACCGATGAAATCGACCAGCGGGTTGCCGGTGATCAATGGCGAAATAAGCTGGTCGTAATAGTCCTGGTCGGCGCGATCGACCTTTGCCGCGATCTTGAGCGGAATACCGCAACGCATGGCGATCTTGATCGCACGGTCGACGCCCTTTTCGGGCGCGATGCGGCCGAGGACTGCGAGATATTCCTGCTTCGCTGGCCGCGGCGTCAGCAGATTTTCCGGCAGGCCGTGGTGGATGGTGCGTACCCAATTCGCCTGCGGCACGGGTCGACGCTGTGAATTGGAAATCGAAATCACGGGGACTTTCGAGAAGGTCGTGAAAACCGGCTGGTGCTCCGGCAGGTCGAGCCGTCCGTGCAGCGTGGTCAAAAACGGCGTCGGCTGCCGGTAGAATAGCGAGAACGGATAGTAGTCGAGATGGAAGTGCAGGAAGTCGAACTCTTCGTCGTCACATTTTTGACGCACGCGCTCCAACATCACCATGTGTAGCGCGTTGGGATCACGCACCGCGCCATCAAGCCGCAACGCTTTCGGCCAAGTTGCGTCAAGTTTCGCGGACGTGTGTGAATCGCCGCTCGCAAACAGCGTGACATCATGTCCCAGCGCGACCAACTCTTCCGTCAACCAATGCACCACCCGCTCGGTGCCGCCATAAAGCTTGGGTGGAACAGCCTCCGTCAACGGAGCTACCTGCGCGATGCGCATCTCACCTTCTCCTCTTTGCGATCATGAAAGAAATAGCCCCTGCTCGGCGACACCGGCATGCCGGATATGCAACGCTGCCGCATATGCGAAGTTCCTCGTGCCATGGATTACTTCTCCGAAACGTATGTGTCGCTGTCGTGGTGATGCCGCGAAAACGTATGCATTGCTGTCGTGATGCTGCCACGACTTGCGATCACGCTATGATTCAGCGTGTTGCAGGATTGCGATTGTTGCAGGATTGCCGCGCGCGAATTGCTGTCAGGCGCGGAACCCGGGGGAAGGGTCCGTCGTTCAGTCAGGAACCCTGCCGCCAATGCCCTCCAACAGGTTTGTGAGTTCATGGATCAACTCTCAGGATACGCGCACCGTCCGTTTCCGTTCGTGTTGCGCTATCTGCGCCAGCGGCGAGCGTCGCATCTCGTCATATTGCTGTGTGTTGTCGCGGCGGTTGCCTGTTCGGTGAGCACGCAATATGGCGTGAAGTTTCTGGTCGACTGTCTTGCCGTCGGACCGGGCCACCCGAATAGCGTATGGCTGGCATTCGTCTTCCTCATGTCGCTCATCGCCGCCGACAATTTCCTGTGGCGGATCGCGAGCTGGGTCGCGAGCTTCACCTTTGTCGGCGTGACCGGGGATTTGCGCCGGGACATGTTCCGCCATCTCACCGGCCATGCGCCGAGCTATTTCTCCGACCGGTTGCCGGGCATGCTGACCAGCCGGATCACGGCGACATCGAACGCGATCTTCACGGTCGAGAACATGTTCGTCTGGAATGTGCTGCCGCCGTGCATTGCCACAATTGCGGCAATCAGCCTGATCGGGACCGTCAGCCTGCCGATGGCGGGGGGCCTGATCGTGGTGGCCGGCGGTATGGTGATCGCGATGTTCCATCTCGCCGCCGCCGGCAAGCCGTTGCATGACGATTTCGCCGACAAAGCCGCCTCCGTCGACGGCGAGATGGTCGATGTCATCAATAATCTGCCGCTGGTGCGCGCCTTTTGCGGGCTCAGCCACGAGCACGATCGCTTCGATGCCACGGTCGATCGCGAGATCACGGCGCGCGGCCGCAGCCTGCGCTATCTCGAAAAGCTCCGTCTCACTCACGCTGCCGTGACCGTAGTACTGATCGTCGCGCTGCTCGCGTGGGGTATCCGGCTCTGGCAGCAGGGCGGCGCCACCACCGGCGACGTCGTGCTGATCTGCACGCTCGGCCTTTCCATCCTGAACGCGACGCGCGATCTCGCCGTGGCGCTGGTCGACGTCACCCAGCATGTAGCGCGGATGACCGAAGCGATTGCGACGCTGCTGCAGCCTCACGAGCTCCGCGACCACCCCAAGGCCGAGCCGCTGGTGCGGGTCGGCGCGGCGATCGCCTTCAACAACATCTCCTTCCAGTATCCAGGTGGGATGAAAGTGTTCGATCGTTTCAGCCTTCGCCTGCAACCCGGTCAGCGGGTCGGGCTCGTGGGCCAGTCAGGCGGCGGAAAGTCGTCGCTCTTCGTACTGCTGCAGCGCTTCTATGACGTCGAACAGGGCAGCATCACCATCGACGGCCAGGACATTGCGCGGGTGACGCAGGAAAGCCTGCGGCATGCGATCTCCGTGGTGCCGCAGGATATCTCGCTGTTCCATCGCAGTATCCTGGAAAACATCCGCTACGGCCGGCCGAACGCAACCGACGACGAGGTGCTGCGTGCCGCGATTGCCGCCCGTTGCGATTTCGTCGAGAGCCTGCCGGAAGGCCTCGACACCAGGGTTGGCGACCGCGGCGTGAAACTCTCGGGCGGCCAGCGCCAGCGCATCGCGATTGCGCGCGCGTTCCTGAAGGATGCGCCGATCCTTCTGCTTGATGAGGCGACCGCGGCGCTGGACAGCGAATCCGAGGAAGCGATCCGCGAGGCGCTCGGCCGGCTGATGCGCGGCCGCACCGTGATTGCGATCGCGCATCGCCTCGCCACCTTGCGCAATTTCGACCGTGTCGTGGTGTTGAAAGCCGGCAGGATCATCGAGGACGGTCCGCCGGATCGCCTGATGCAGGGGCAGGGGCCTTATCGCGAATTGGTGACGCAGGAAATGAGCCGGCTCGCGAAGTTTGCCGCGTAATTATGCTGCGGCAGCAATACAGTCGGGTTGCGTTTCCTCACGCGTAGGCATTCCAGGCGAGGTTTTCATGCCCGAAGCCGTCACCCAGATCATTTCCAGCTCGCAGACCGAGCTGGTCGTGGAACAGCCCTTCTACATTCCGATGACGGGGCCCGCGACGCGGCTGCGCCGTTCCCTCAAGCACGACGACACCTTTATCGTCCTCGACAGTCATGGCGATATCGGTGCGTCTGCCGGCGGAACGGACGGACTTTTCCATTTCGACACGCGCTATCTCGCGAAACTCCAGCTCGTATTCGATGACGTGCAGCCCTTGCTGCTCGGCTCCAGTCTGCGCGACGACAATTCGTCGCTTACCGTCGATCTCAGCAATCCCGACGTCTATCGCCAGGGCCGGCTGGTGCTGGAAAAGGACATGCTGCACATCGTGCGCACGATCTTCCTGTGGCGCGGCATCGCCTATCAGCGGATTGGCGTGCAGAACCACGGCGACCGCGCCGCGAGCTTCGACCTTACCCTTCTGTTCGACAACGATTTTGCCGATCTGTTCGAGGTGCGCGGCGAGAAGCGCCGGCGCCGTGGCGTCGGTACGGCCAGGTTGCTCGGGCCGGCCGACGCCGTACTGGATTACAGGGGCCTTGACGACGTTTCACGGCTGACCTCCCTGCATTTCGATCCGCGGCCGACGCGGCTGTCGGTCAACTCCGCCAGCTGGCAATGCGAGCTGGCGCCGCATCGGACCAGCTCGCTGTTCGTCTCGGTCTCCTGCAACAAGCCCGCAGAGCCCAAACTGAAGCGATTTTTCCCGGGACTGCTGGCGCATCGCCGCGAAATGCGCCGCTCGACCGGGAGCTGCGCCAGCATCGAGACGTCCAACAACATCTTCAACGAGGTGCTGTGCCGATCGATGGCCGACCTCAACATCCTGATAACGGAGACGCCGCAGGGCCGATATCCCTATGCCGGCATTCCCTGGTACTCCACCACGTTCGGCCGCGACGGCCTCATCACCGCGCTGCAGATGCTGTGGCTCGACCCTCGCGTCGCGCGCGGCGTGCTGAGGCGGCTCGCGCATTACCAGGCGATTTCGGTCGATCCGCTCAACGATGCGGAGCCCGGAAAAATCCTGCATGAAATGCGCGGCGGCGAGATGGCGGCGCTGCGCGAGGTTCCGTTCGCGCAATATTACGGCAGCGTCGATGCGACGCCGCTATTCGTCCTGCTCGCCGGACTTTACGGCGAGCGTACGGGCGACCTCGAGACTCTGGAAGAATTGTGGCCTGCAATCGAGGCAGCGTTGCGCTGGATCGACAGTTACGGCGACCGCGATGGCGACGGCTTTGTCGAATATCAGCGTGCGACCGACGCCGGATTGCGCAACCAGGGCTGGAAGGATTCCTATGACGCGATCTTCCATGCCGACGGCAGCCTCGCCGAAGGCAATATCGCGCTCGCCGAGGTGCAGGGCTACGTCTTTGCCGGCAAGCGGCTCGCCGCGCGCTGTGCGCAGCGGCTCGGCCGTCGCGAGGTCGCGCATCGGCTGGAGATGGAAGCGCACCAGCTCGCCCAGCGGTTCGAGGAGGCGTTCTGGTGCGAGGAGCTCGGCACCTATGCGCTGGCGCTTGATGGCAAAAAGGAGCCATGCCGGGTGCGCTCGTCGAATGCCGGGCATCTTCTGTTCAGCGGCATGATTCGCGAAGACCGTGCGCGCCGGGTCGCCGTGGACCTGCTGCGGCCGCATTTCTTTACCGGCTGGGGCATCCGCACCGTCGCGGTCGGCGCGGCGCGCTACAATCCGATGTCCTATCACAACGGCTCGATCTGGCCGCATGACAATGCGCTGATCGCGCTCGGGCTCGCGCGTTACGGCCTGAAACATTCGGTCGAGCATGTTTTCAAGGGCCTGTTCGAGGCCGCGACGTATATGGATCTGCGGCGGCTGCCTGAATTGTTCTGCGGCTTCCGCCGCGAGAAGCATCGCGGCCCGACATTGTATCCGGTCGCCTGCGCGCCGCAGGCCTGGGCGAGTGCTACTCCGTTCACGCTGCTCGAGGCCTCGCTCGGGCTCGAATTCGATGCCGAACGATCCGAGATCCGGCTGCGCAATCCGAAACTGCCCGCGTTCCTGAACGACGTGATCTTGCGCGAGCTGCAACTGGGTGAGTCGACCATCGATCTGTGCATCCGGCGGCATGGCGACGACGTGTCGATGGAAGTGCTGCGGCGGCGCGGACAGATTCAGGTTTCGATCGTACTCGCGCGCTAAGTCGCGCCAACGGGACAAAAGCGAGGAGGACACATGCGCAGAAGACGCTGGCCCATCGTGTTGAGCCTCTCCCTTGCCCTCGTGGCGGCCGTAGCTTCTCGCGCGGCGAACGAGCCGCAACCGGCCGCCGCGCCCGTCGCGCCGCCCCCCGCGGCAACAAAGGAGCCGGCACCGCCGGCCTCGGTCACCGTCATCGCGCCCAAGGAGGCCCATGGCGTGCTCGGCCGCGAGGTCCGCAGTCCCACCGACGAGGACATGGGCCGCATCGTCGACGTCATCGTCGATCGTACCGGCACGGTGCGCGCCGCCGTGATCGACTTCGGCGGCTTCCTCGGCGTCGGCAGCCGAAAAATCGTGGTCGAGTGGAACGCTTTGCATTTCGGGCGCGTCAACAACAAGGGCGACAGTATCACGCTGGAGTTGACCAAGGCGCAGGTGGCGGCCGCCCCCGAATACAAGGAGGACACGCCGATCGTGGTGCTGGGGGCGGCTGGCAAGCTCTCACCCTTCGATTTCGATCACTAGGCAGGGAGGAGGGGCATCCTGGTCGCGCGCCCGTTTCATTCGAGCGAGAAAGACGATGGTGATCGCAAGGGGGAGGCGATCGGCGAGGATAACGTTGTGCCGCTTCCGTCGGGTTCCTCCGGCGACAAGCCGCATCCTTCGAAGCAGAGCCTGCGCGGCCTCGACTGGTTCATCTTCTTTCTCGCCGACGTGCAGACCGGCTTCGGCCCGTTCATCGCGGTCTACCTCACCACGGAAAAATGGACCCAGGCGCAGATCGGCCTGGTGCTCTCGATCGGCAGCGTGATCGGCCTGATCGGACAGATGCCGGGTGGCGCCATCGTGGATGCAGCCCGCTCGGAACGGCTGGTCGCGGGGTTCGCGATCGCGACCATCGGCTGTGCCGCGCTCGCTTACGCAGCCTTGCCGATTTTTCCGGTGGTGGCGATGGCCGCCACCTTGCATGCCGCCGCAAGCTGCGTGCTGGGTCCCGCGATCGCCGCGATCAGCCTCGGCCTGGTCGGGCCGCTTGCGATCGGCGAGCGGCTCGGGCGCAACGCGCGGTTTGCCTCGCTCGGCAACGGCGTCGCCGCGGCCGTGATGGGCACCGCCGGTTATCTCATCTCGAGTCGATCGGTGTTCCTGGTCACCTTCTGCCTTACGATCCCGACCCTGCTCGCGCTGTCGCGCATCCGGGAGAGCGAAGTCGACGTGGCGCGGTCCCATGGCGCGATCTTTCGCGAGACGCCGGATCCGCAGGCGACCAGCGTGGTGCGGCTGGTGCGCAAACGGCCGCTCCTCATCTTTGCCGGCTGCGTGATGCTGCTGCAACTTGCGAATGCCGCGATGCTGCCGCTGATGGCGGGCGTGGTGACGACGCGATCGAGCCAATGGGCGCCGGTATTGATCGCGTTGTGCATCGTGGTGCCGCAGGCGATCGTGGCGCTGATGTCGCCGACGGTCGGTGCGAAAGCGCAGGCGTGGGGCCGGCGGCCCCTCCTGTTGATCGGCTTTGCCGCGCTCGCCATCCGCGGCCTGCTGTTTGCGTCCGTGAGCGATCCCTATCTGCTGGTCGCAGTGCAGCTCTTCGACGGCATCACGGCCGCCGTTTTCGCGGTCCTGATTCCGCTCACCGTCGCCGATGTCGCCTTCGGCAGCGGTCACTTCAACCTGGCGCAGGGCATTGTCGGCACCGCAACGGGCATCGGCGCGTCGCTGTCGACGGTGCTCGCGGGCTATGTCAGCGACAAGTTCGGCAGCGGCGTTGCGTTCATGGGGCTCGCCGGCGTCGCGGCGCTGGGGCTTGTGATGATCGCACTGATCATGCCGGAGACACGGCAGCGGACGGCGTGAGGACCAGGCGGCACACCAGCATCGCCGCTGCCAGCAGCGAGGCGGCGACGCCAGTGACACAGGCGGTCCAGCCAAACCGGTCGAACAATTGGCCGAGGACGGCGCTGCCGACAAGTCCACCGAAGAAATAGCAGGCAAGGTACGTTCCGCTCGCCACGCCCCGGTTGTCGCGCGCCGCCTGCCCGACAAAGCCCGTCGCCACCGCCTGCGCAAAGAAGGTGCCGACGCCGACCAGCACCATGCCGGTCAATACTTCGGCCAGATGAGCCGACAGCAGCAGCGGCAATCCGATCCCTGCCAGCGCAAGCGCGCTCCAGATCGCCGGCCGCGTGCCAAACCGTGCGACGGCCTGTCCGGCCAGCAACGTGGTGACGATCGAGGGCAGGAAGACGAAATAGACGAAGCCGAGGTGCATCATCCCGAGCGACAGGGGGCTGCGCACCAGTACGAAATTGACGTAGGTAAAGGTGCCGATGAAGGCGAACAGGATGCAGAAGCCGATGCCGAAGGCCGCGCGAAGCTGCGGGTTTCGCCAATGTGTCTTTGTTGCTGCGAGCGGGGACGTGATCTCGCCCATGGCAGGCATGGGCTTGACCCGTTGGATGGTGAAATAGACGAGGATCGCGCCGGCCAGATTGAGCAGCGCAAAAAAGTAGAAGTTCGGCGCCAGGCCGAGACTGTCGGCGACGGCCGCAGAGATCAGCCGGCCGATCAAATTGCTGGCGACGTTGCCGGTGATGTAGGCCGCGAAGGCGCCGCCCGCATCCATGGCGCTGCATTGCTCGCCGAGATAGGCGAGCGTCAGCGCAAAGGCGGAGGCCATGCACAGGCCCTGCGCGATGCGGAGCATCGTGAAGACGAAGAGGTTTGGCGCGGACGCAAGCAGGCTGGTCGGAATCGCCAGCACGGCGAGGCTGACGAGAATGCCGAGCCGCCGGTCGATATGCGGACTGAAAAAACCGACGATGAGCCCGGCCGCAGCCATGCCCATGGTGGTGGCGTTGACTGCAAATCCCATCGCGGCCGGCATCACCTGGTAATGTCGAGCCAGCGAAGGCAGGATGGCTTGCGTCGCGAACAGATCGACCACGGTCAGGAATGCGGTGAGCCCGATGACGATCGACCGCAGCACCACGCCTGGCGAATGGGCGTGCATGGCCATCGTGTCGGATTTCAGTTGCGCGGACAGGTCGGTCATGGCTTGAGCCTCGAAGTAAGGGATGCGACGTCCGGGCGTGCGGGGTAACACGGGGCTCCCGGCACGTCGCATCCGGCAACGGGCGTAGGTGTGGGGAGGGGCGCGCTCGTCACATGTTGTGGTCGGTCGGATCCTTGCGGACGTCGCCGACATAGAGAATGACGGTTTCCTTGCCGAGGTTCTTCCACCAGTGCGAGGTGCCGTACATTTCAGGGCGGATCTCGCCCGCCTTGTGCGTGATCGGCACTTCGCAGTTGCTGGCATATTCGACGATCTCGCCCTGCTGCACGAAGATCAGCGCGGGCCGGTCGTCATGGCTGTGCCAGGGCACGATGCCGCCGGGCTCGATGGTGAGCTTGCGGAAGCGCAACTCGCGGCCCTCGATGTGGGCCGGCTGCTTGCCGAGATCGATCGAGCCGAGCGTGACGTCGGTGAGGCCAACGGGCTTGAAGTCGACCATCGCGCGCACGTTGGGCTTCATCTTGTCGGCGGGGCACTCGCCCGCCACGGCGCTTGATGCGATCGCGATCGATCCGGCGATGGCGCCGGCGAGAATGAGGCTCTTCCGCAGCGCGTATGCGTTTTTCCTGAACATGTCCGTGTCTCCTCTGTGTGAACCGCGTCGCCGACGGGTCGGAGCGGCTTGATCGATACCTTCGTTCAAATCGCGCGCGGGCGGAAATGCCTGATGGCTCTGGTGTCGATAGCCCGGCGCTATGCGGCCTCACGCATGTCCGATCATGTGCTTGATGTCGGCCGAGAAGGTCGGATAGGCGTAGACATGATCCCTTAGCCGATGCGCGGTGATGCCGAACTTGATCGCGAGGCCGAAGACGTTGATCAGCTCCTGGCCTTCGTGTCCGACGAAATGCGCGCCGAGAATGCGGTCGGTCGCCTTGTCGACGATGATCTTCGACCACGCCATCGGCTCGGCATAGGTCTTCGCCGAGAACCAGCCGAGCATGTCGTTGACATGGACGTCGACCGCAAATCCCTTTTGCCGCGCGGCGGCTTCGGTCAATCCGACGGACGCCAGCGCCGGAACGGTGTAGACCGAGGTGGCCATGCCTTCGTAGTCGGGGCTGTATTTCGGCCCCTCGACGATATTGCGTCCGACAATGTCGCCTTCATAGGTCGCGATCGGCGAGAGCTGCGGCGAGGTCGGCACGGCGTCGCCGCAGACATAAACAAGAGGGTTCGAGGTGGATCGCAGATGGCGATCAACGCCGACGCGCCCGCCTGCCTGCTCGACCTGGCCCGCGGCAAGGTTGAGCGTATCCACATTGGCGACGCGGCCGGCGCCGTTGACGACTCGATCGGCTTCCGCGGCCTGTTCGGCGCCGTCATGGGTGAAGATCACCCGCAGCCGTCCGTTGGCGGGCTCGATGCGTTGGACGCTGACGCTGGTCTTGACGCGAATGCCGATGCGCTCGCTTTCCGCGGCAAGATGGGCCACCGCGTCGCTGTCCATCGCCGGCAGGAGCTGGGGGAGCGCCTCCAGGATGGTGACGGCCGTGCCGGCGCGCGCGTAGACGTGCCCGAATTCGAGCGAGATCACGCCGCCGCCGACGAAGATCACCGAGGCCGGCTGCTCGCGCTCGCTCAGCATCTCGTCGGAGGTGATCATGTGTCCGGCGCCGGAGATCGGCAGCGGCCGCGGCTTCGAGCCGGTCGCGATGACGATGTGTCCGGCCTTCAGCAGGCGATCGCCGACGCGGACGGTGTCGGGGCCGGCGAAGGCGGCTTCGCCCCTGATAACCTTGACCTGACGCCGCTCCATCGCGCGCGCGAGATTGTCCGGGATATCCTTGATCATCGCCTTCTCGCGGTCGATCAGGGCTGCCCAGTCGAGCTTCGGCTTTCCGACCGCGATGTGATGCACGCCGGCGCGCTCGATCTCGTGCAGGGCGTGACCGGCCGCCACCAGTATCTTCTTTGGCGTGCAGCCACGGTTCGGACAGGTCCCGCCGAGGTCACGGGATTCGATCATCGCGACCGACAGACCGGCGCGCCGCGCCGGTCCGGTCACGGCGATGCCGGCATTGCCCCCGCCCAGGATTACGACGTCGAATGGTTCTGCCGTCATCGGACCAACCTCGCTTCGCGGCTCGGGAGACCTGCCGCGAAGGTGTTACGCGGCAGCCTCCGGCGCTGTTACCTCGGAGCGACCGTCGAGACGATGGAGTCGACGACCCGGGTCGCCATTTTGAACTGGGCTTCGCGGTCGGTGATGTTGTGGCGGCGCGCGATCCAGTCGAAATCGGTCCAGACAGCCCAGACGTCGCCGTTGTCGTCCTGCGTGAGCAGCAGGCGCACGGGCCAGTCGAGCCCGGCATTCGGGTTCGAGGTGATGAACTGGGTGCCGAGCGGGGGATTGCCGAAAACCAATAGCGTCGAGGGACGCAGCTTGATGCCGGCGTCGGCGGCGAGCTGCGATTGATCGATCTCAATGAAGAACTTGATGCCCTTGCCGGCAATGTCGGCCTTGATGCGGCGGATCGCTTCGGCCATCGGCACGGCGCTCTTCACCCGGACGATGCCGTCGTCGGGCTCGATCCTGGCATTGGTCGGAGCTGCCGATGCCCAGATCAGCATGAGCACCAGAAACGTACCAAGCTTCGCAAGGCGGAAAATGTTGTATCGTCGCATGGGACTCTCCTGTGGCTGGTTTCGGCGAACAGGATCGTTGCGGACGGCCGGATCTGGAAATACCGGCTCGCTCTGGAGTCGATAGCGAGGCGCTATCGCGCCATGATGCACCGCGGCTATCGAACCGATTGGCGATCGGCATTTCTAATGGCTGACGATCCGTCCTCTGATCGGCCAACGGCCGGCGGTTGCCTCTTGTATGCGGACCGCCCGGGACTAACATCAGTGCATGCCGGAGCCTTTCCATGACCTCGCTTTCGACAGCCGACGCCGATCGCCTGAGACAGGCCTTCCTGCGCTGCCGCGATATGGAGGGCACGCTCGGCGAACAGCTTGAAGCCTATGCCGCGGCGGGACGCGAGATCTTTCCGGCCTATAGCGATGCGGTCGATCGCCTGGTCGAACGCATCCATGAGAATGGCGGCGGCGAGAACGCGCCGCGGCCAGGCGAGGCGATGCCGCCCTTCATGCTGCCGGATGAAGCGGGACGGCTCGTCAGCCTGCCGTCCTTGCTCGCGAAGGGGCCGCTCGCCGTGATGTTCTTTCGCGGCCATTGGTGCCCGTATTGCCGCCTGAACGTCCGCGCCGTGATCGAGGCCGTGGAAGAGATCAAGGCGGTCGGCGGCCAGGTGGTTGCGATCATGCCGGAGACACAGGCTTTTGCCGGCAAATTCAAGAGCGATTCCGGTGCGCCGTTTCCGGTGTTGACCGATCTCGACAACGGCTATGCGCTGTCACTCAATCTGGCGATCTGGCTGGGAAGCGCGATCCAGAAACTGTTGTCGCCCATGCAGGACATGCCGAGCTTTCACGGCAATGAGGGCTGGGTCCTGCCGATCCCCGCGACCTTCGTGGTCGGCCGCGATGGCATTGTGAAGGCGCGCTTTGTCGATCCGGACTTCCGCAAGCGCATGGCGATCGACGATCTGATCGCCGCGCTGAAGGCCGCTTGACGCTCCGCGCGGCTATCCCCCGAGATGCTGCCGCCAGTCGGCGCCGCGCAGCATCCGCATGACGGCAGATGCTACTGCCGTGCGCTCGCGCCCGGCAACCCCGTAAAGATGGACGGTACGGCGCGCATCGAGCCCATCGACCGCCGTTCGCTTCAAGGTCTGCGGGATTGGCGATGTGTCGGGAATGACGGCGACACCGATATCGGCCTCGACCAGCTCGATCAGGTCGCGCTCGCTGGAGATTTCATGGCCGAGATCGATGTCGAGGCCATGCTCGCGCAGCGAGGCGCCGAGACGCTCCGCATGCTCGCAGTAATTTCGCGACAGCAATTGCTCCGAGCGTAGATCCTCGACATCGATGCTGTCGCGCCCGGCCAGCCGATGCTGTTTGCTGACGACGAGCCGGAAATCCTCGGTGAAGAGCGGCCAGGTGTCGAGCCGATCCCAGTCCTGGTCGATCTCGGCGGCAATACCGAGCTCGGCCTCGCCTTTCTTCAGCATGTCGGCGACCTCGCGGGCATTGCCGCGGAGGAATTTGAACTCCAGCCGGTTGAATTGCCGCTTGATTTCGTTGAGGAAAGGAATGAGCAGCGAAAGGTCGACGGAACGGGTCAGCGCGATCCGCAGCGCTCCGATCTCGCCGCTCTTGAATGACGACGCCAGCGATCGCGCGCCGGCCGCGGCGTCATAGCATTGCTTGAGCAGCGGATGCATGCGCTGGCCAAGCTCCGTCAGTTGCGTCGGCCGTTCGCGCCGGAACAGGTCGCCGCCGAGCTCGGCTTCGAGCTGCTTGATCGCGCGCGTCAGCGATGGCTGCGTCACATTGCATTCGTCGGCCGCGCGCGTGAAGTTGAGCGTGCGCGCCACCGCAAGAAAATACCGGACCTGATGCATTTCCATGATCAAGCTCCCCTCGTCCCCCGGCCAATCTAGCCGGAGCCAGGGCCAAACCGCCATAGCGGGTGCCTATGATATCGGAAGCGAGACGGCATTTCCCTTAAATGCGTCCGCGCGTTGAAATGCCGCATCAGGCGTAACGAATATCGGCCGGTTTTCGAAGTTCAGTGAATGCAGCAAGCCCATCGGAGCAGGACATGCAGGACAATACTGTTTCCAAAGGCGGCAAGGCGAAAGCCCTGCCGGGGCAGGTTGTGCTGGTGCTGCAGGGCGGCGGGGCGCTCGGCTCCTATCAGGCGGGTGTCTACCAGGCGCTGCACGAGGCCGGCATCGAGCCGGACTGGATCATCGGAACCTCGATCGGCGCCATCAATGCCAGCCTGATCGCGGGCAACGAGCCGGAGCATCGGCTGGCACGGCTGCAGGAGTTCTGGAAGCGGGTGGAGCAAAATCCGGTCTGGAATTTTCGCGATGCCTTTCCCGGCTTCAACGAAAGGCTCTCTTACTGGTCGACCATCACCCACGGCATTCCCGGCTTCTTCCGGCCCAATCCGCTCGCCCATGCCGGCGACGCCTATGTGCTTGGGCCGGAACGTGCCGCTTATTACACCACCATGCCGCTGCAACGGACGCTCGAGGAACTGGTCGATTTCGATCTGGTCAATCGCTGCCGGCCGCGGCTCACGGTCGGCGCCGCCCATGTCCGGACCAGCCAGATGCGCTATTTCGACAGCCGCGACGGCGCGATCACGGTCCAGCATGTCATGGCGTCGGGCGCGCTGCCGCCGGCCTTTCCGGCGGTGCGGATCGACGGTGAGCTGTACTGGGACGGCGGCATCCTCTCCAACACGCCGACGGAGGCGGTGTTCGACGACAACCCACGCCAGAACTCCCTAATCTTCTCCGTGCATCTTTGGAATCCGACCGGCGCCGAGCCGACCACGATGGCGGAAGTGTTCAACCGTCACAAGGACGTGCAGTATTCCAGCCGGATCGCGAGCCAGATCGTGCGCCAGCAGCAGATCCATCGTCTGCGCCATGTCATCAACCAGCTTGCTTCGCGCCTGCCGGACGGCGAGCGCAACAGCGCGGCGGTACGGGAGCTGGCGGGCTACGGCTGCCAGACGAGGATGCATATCGTTCGCCTGCTCGCGCCGCAGCTCGATCGCGAGACCCACACCAAGGATATCGATTTCAGCCCCGACGGCATCAGGCAGCGCTGGGACGCCGGTTACGCACACACAAAATCCGTGTTGTCGCGCTCGCCATGGACGGGTGATTTCGACCCGCTCTCGGCCGTGATCTTTCACGAGCACATGGAGTCGATGCCGCAAGCGGCGGAGTGAACGACGCGCCTATGCCGAAATCGTCTTGCGGTAGAGCGTACCGTAGCAAGCGGCCGAGAGGTCCCAGCTGAACGAGCGTGCCATCGCGCTGCGGCGCATGGCGTCGAGACGGTCCGTCGACATGAAGGTCGAGAATGCGCGCCGCACGCCACCCAGGAAGGAATCGACCGAGGGTCTCGAGAACAGGAAGCCGGTCTCGCCGTCGGTGATGGTCTCCGCAAGCCCGCCGGTGTGGTGGCCGATCGGCAGCGAGCCGAAGCGCTGCGCGTACATCTGACTGAGGCCACAGGGCTCGAAGCGCGACGGCATCAGGGTGAAATCGCTGCCCGCGAAAATCCGCCGCGCCTGCGCGTCGTTGAAGCCGATCACGACCCCGATCGCGTCGGGCCTGCGGCGATGCGCATCCACCAGCGCCTGCTCGAACGCAGGTTCGCCCGAACCGGTGACGATGATCTGCCCGCCGGACTGGATGATCTCGTCGGCGGCCGACAAGACGAGGTCGATACCCTTCTGGTGCACCAGCCGCGCCACCAGCCCGAAGATCGGTCCCCGCGAGACGGCAAGCCCGAATTGCTTGCGGACATAATCGGCATTGGCGCGCTTGCCTTCCCAATCGCCGGCGCCGAATTGCTGTGCGAGCTGCGAGCAGACGCGGGGGTCCCAACTCTCGTCGATGCCATTCAGGATGCCGGTCAGCTCCGCGGCGTCGGATCGGGTGCGGAGCAGGCCTTCCAGCCCGCAGCCGAACTCCGCGGTCGTGATCTCCTTTGCATAGTTCGCGCTGACGGTGGTCAAATGCGAGGCGTAGATGAGTCCGCCCTTGAGGAAGGACAGCTTGTCGTAGAATTCGACGCCGTCGATATGGAAGGAATCTTCCGGCGCGCCGATCCGACGCAGCGAGTCCTTAGGAAACAGGCCCTGATAGGCGAGGTTGTGGATGGTCAGGATCGAAGGCAGTTTTGCGCCGCTCCAGGCGAGGTAGGCCGGCACGAGCGCGGCCTGCCAGTCGTTGGCATGCACGAGGTCCGCTGCCCAGTTCTTGTCCAGGGTGCCCATGGCAAGTTCGGCTGCGGCGGACGCCAGCCTGCCGAAGCGGATGTCGTTGTCCGGCCAATCCTGCCCTTGCTCATCCCCATAGGGATTGCCCGGCCGATCGTAGAGTTGGGGGCACAACAGCACATAAACCGGCAGGCCGTCCCTCGTCGCGGCCCGCCCGAGCTGGCACGCCGGCATTTGCCCCTTCGGAGCGCATTCGCCAACAATTTCAATATGGATAAGCTGCTCGACGATGTCCCGGTAGCCGGGCAAGAGCACCCTGACGTCGGCCCAGGGACGAAGCGCTCTGGGCAGAGCGGCGGAGACGGCAGCGAGCCCACCCACGCGGATGAAATCATCCATCTCCGTCGTTACAAAGAGGACTCTCAAGAAAACCCCCTGAAGCGAACGCCATGTTGCTATGCAAGAATGGGTCCAAACTTCTCCAATGTCTTGCCAGGTTGCCGTTTCCTGTCGGCGCTTCCCTCAGTCGTCTCTGCCATCTAGGTTCGGTTCAGCGGGTTGCCAGAAAAAACGGTGGATGACGCTCCCGGGAGGATTTCGGAAATGACAATACCTCATCTCAATGAGGACCATTTGACGGGCTGCTTTTCGGGCCTTCGGGTGCTCGATTTCTCCACCACCATCGCCGGTCCTCACTGCGCCCGGATGCTCGCCGACATGGGCGCCGAGGTCATCAAGATCGAAACCACCGAGGGCGAAACCATGCGGACCCGGCCGCCGGTGCGAAACGGCAGCTCGTCCGCCTTCGGCCAGCTCAATGTCGGCAAGAAGAGCCTGGTGCTCGACCTCAAGTCGAAGGAGGGCGTGGAAGCCGTGCGCCGGCTGGTCGCGACCGCGGACGTCCTGGTCGAGAATTTCCGCCCCGGGGTGATGCGCCGGTTGAAACTGGATTACGAGGCGCTGCGGTCGCTCAACCCGAAACTGGTCTATTGCTCGATCTCGGGTTACGGCCAGACCGGCCCGTCCGCCGAGCTGCCGGCCTATGCACCGGTGATCCATGCCGCCTCGGGCTATGACATGGCGCATCTCGCCTATCAGCCGGGCCGTGAGCGGCCGGATTATTGCGGCATCTATCATGCCGATGTCTTCACCGGCACCTACGCCTTCGGCGCCATTGCGTCGGCGCTCTACCAGCGCACGGTCACGCAATTGGGCCAGCACATCGACGTGTCGATGCTGGAGTCGATGCTGACGCTGACGCTCAACGAGGTGCAGTGGTCGCAATTTGCGGTGGCGCCGACCACGCGGCCGATGTTCGGCCCGATCGCCACCTCGGACGGCTATGTCATGCTCGCGATCGCGAGCGAGAAGACCTTTCAGGGCCTGATGAAGGTGATCGGACATCCGGAATGGGTGAGCGATGCGCGGTTTGCGAATTACGGCGACCGCCGCACCAATTGGTCGCAACTGATGGAGGGCGTCGAAGTCTGGTCTCACGGCGTGACGACGGAGCAATGCCTCGCCGCGCTCAACGAGGCGGGTGTGCCGTCCTCGGCCTATCGCACGGTTGCCCAGGCACTCGCCGATCCGCAGTTGGCCCACCGCCGTGCATTGTCGGAGGTGGAGGACGGCGGCGGAACATTCCGCGTGATGAACTTGCCGTTCCGCATGTCGGGCGCAAAGGTTGCCGTGGGCAGGCGGGTCTCGACGCTTGGCGAGCACACGCGTGCGCTGTTGAAGGAGACGGGCCTGTCGGAGGACCAGATCGCGGCATTCTCAGGGAGACCGCTTGTCGCACAGCGAAGCTGACGACAGCCTTTGCCGCTGGCTTCGATTTTGGCCAATCTGTTCCGCACACGCCGGCGTTCCGCATTGCGGCCGGCCAGTACGCCTTGCCATCACCCGCTGACGTAAATAAAGACAAAAGCAAGAGAAAACGTCGGGAGTAGCGCCATGAAGAGTTTTCAGGTTGTCGATTTCAATGCACCCCTCAAGGAAGTCGATCAGCCGACGCCACCGCCCACCGGCACGCAGGTGCTGGTCAAGGTGAAGGCTGCCGGCGTCTGCCACAGCGACCTCCACATCTGGGAAGGCGGCTATGAGCTCGGCCATGGCCGCAAGCCGCTGTCGCTAAAGGACCGCGGCGTGTCGCTGCCGCGGACCATGGGGCACGAGACGGTCGGCGAGATCGTGGCTTTTGGGCCGGATGTCAAGGAAAGCGACAAGGGCGGTCTCAAGGTCGGTACCGTCGCGCTGGCCTATCCCTGGCTCGGCTGCGGCAAATGCGCGGCTTGTCTTGCCGACGACGAGAACATGTGCGCCGTCAAGCCGAACGCGCTCGGCGTCTATTGCGACGGCGGCTATGCCGACCACATGACGGTGCCGCACCCGAAATATCTGCTCGATCTGAAGGGCCTCGATCCCGTCACCGCCGCGCCCTACGCCTGTTCCGGCGTCACCACCTATTCGGCGATCAAGAAGGTCGAAAAGGAATTCGACACCCCGATTGTGATCTTCGGCGCCGGCGGCCTCGGCCTGATGGCGCTCTCGCTGTTGAAGGCGATGGGCGGCAAGGGCGCCATCGTGGTCGATATCGATGCCAGGAAGCGCGAGGCGGCGGAGAAGGCCGGCGCGCTCGCGACCGTCGACGGCATGGCGCCCGATGCACTGGCGCAACTCGCGCAAAAGGCGGGCGGACCGATCCGCGCCGTGATCGACCTGGTCGGCAGCGCCCAGACCACGCAGCTTGGTTTTGACTGCCTGACCAAGGGCGGCAAGCTCATCATCGTCGGCCTGTTCGGCGGCGGTGCGCCGTGGGCCTTGCCGCTGATCCCGATCAAGGCGGTCACGATCCAGGGCAGCTATGTTGGCAATTTGCGTGAAACGCAGGAACTGCTCGACCTCGTCCGCACCAAGAAGATTCTGCCGATCCCGGTGACGCCAATGCCGCTCGCCAGGGCCAACGAGGCGCTGCTCGACCTGCAGAAGGGCAAGCTCGTCGGCCGCGCTGTGCTGACGCCTTAGGCTTATCCAGCCGTCGTTGCGAGAAGCGAAGCGACGAAGCAATCCACCCTTACTTCCTGGCGAAGATGGATTGCTTCGCTTCGCTCGCAATGACGACGTTTACTTTCCGTTCATAAGGAACATCCCATGTCCGCCAACAACGCATTCCACGTCGCCGTCCTCGCCGGCGACGGCATCGGCCCCGAGGTGATGGCGCCGGCGCTGGAGGTTCTGCGCAAGGTCGAGACCAAATCGGGCCTTAACTTCCGCTTCACCGATGCGCCGGCTGGTGCTGTCAATTACCGGGAGACCGGCAAGTCGATGCCGGACTCCACGGTGCGGCTGTGCGAGGAGGCGGACGCGATCCTGCTCGGCGCCTGCGGCCTGCCGTCGGTGCGCTACCCGGATAACACCGAGATCATGCCGCAGGTCGAACTGCGCTTTCACTTCGACCTCTATGCCGGCGTCCGGCCGGCGCGGCTGATCCCGGGCGTGCCGAGCCCGATCGTCGGCGCGGATCAGCGCGGCATCGACATGGTCGTGATCCGGGAGTCGACCGAGGGACTGTTCGCCTCGATGGGGAAGGGCGTGGTGACCAAAGACGACGCCCGCGAAACGCTCGTCATCACCCGCAAGACCTCGGAGCGGCTGTTCGAGTTTTCTTTCAGGCTTGCCGAGCGGCGCAGGAAGCGAGGCCGTCCGGGCGCTTTGACTTGTGTCGATAAGGCAAATGTTTTCAAGGCCTTCGCATTCTTTCGCGAGATGTTCGATGAGGCCGCTCAACGTCATCCGGAAGTGAAAGCCGACCATCTATATGTCGATGCCTGCTCGGCAATGCTGGTCAAGCGCC
>Ga0207707_10000959_pt1 | contig 27823 bp, 30 predicted proteins | sample KBSC83BmetaG_FD_184336 | JGI IMG/M metagenome (GOLD analysis project Ga0207707, IMG submission 184336) | Corn rhizosphere microbial communities from Kellogg Biological Station, Michigan, USA - KBS C8-3B metaG (SPAdes) (version 2) | ecosystem: Host-associated > Plants > Roots > Rhizosphere ... | reverse complement strand
CAGATCGCGCTCACCGGACGGCTGTCGCGAAAATTCGGCGAAGCGCAGATGCTCTCCGCCGGCATGGCGCTGACGATGCTGTTCACCGCGCTGCAACCATTTTCCTGGGGCGCGACCGTCGTCATTGCATTTCTGGCGATCGCGGCCTTCGGACAATCGGTGGCGTGGCCCAATGTGTCCGCGCTGATCTCACGCAATGTCGATTGGAATCATCAGGGCCAATATCAGGGCCTGAACAATGCCGTGGGTGCGCTGGCCCGTCTGGTTGGACCTTTCATCGCGGCGCTGGCGTTTTCCGGATTGAGCGTCGATGCACCGTTCTTTGTCGCGGCCTTGCTCGTCATGCCCGCGATCTTCTTCGCCTGGTCGTCACGCAATCCCCGCGCGCCAAAAACCGCCACGGCCGGGTGACGCTGCTACAATTCCAGAATGCTGAATTTTTCAACTAGTCTTGCCGCGTATTTGCGCCGCGCCTAGATGTTGATCGTCGGAAATAGCGGGGCCTGCCATGCCTGATCAACATTTCGCGGACGAAACCAGCGTGCCGCTTTCGGCGCTGGGCATCTGGCGTTTCTGGCCGTTGCGGTTCGTGCTGTTCTTCGTCGTTCTCACCGGCGCCTATGTCGGCTGCCAATTGCTGGCAGGCGTCGTTCCCAAAAAGCTGCCGCTCATTCCCGCCGATGTCTCCATGGCGGCGTTCGTACTGCTCGGCATCGCGATCATGATCACGATTTATCGCCTTCTTGTGCGCTGGACGGAGAAACGCGGCACCGCCGAACTCTCCGCAAACCGCGCGCTGCCGCACCTTCTGGGCGGCACTGCGATCGGGTTCGCGATGTTTTGCGGTGTTATCGCGATCGATGTCGCCCTCGGCGGCGCACACATTGAGGGCTTCCGCGGATGGGAAGGCGTGGTGCCCGCACTTTCCATGGCGATGCTTGCGGGCGTGGCGGAGGAAATCATTTTCCGCGGCGCGATCTATCGTTTGCTCGAAGATGGCTTCGGCACACTCATCGCCATTGTGTTGTCCGGCGCATTGTTTGGGCTTCTGCATGCGCTCAATCCCGGCGCGACGCTGGCGAGCACCGCCGCCATTGCGGTGGAAGCCGGCATTCTTCTGGCCGCGGCCTATCTGGTGACGCGCTCGCTATGGCTCGCCATCGGTTTGCATATTGGCTGGAATTTCACCGAAGGCGGAATTTTCGGCGCGGCGGTATCGGGCGGAAAATCGCATGGTCTCGTCACAACGGTGTTCGCGGGACCGGATTGGCTGACAGGCGGCAAGTTCGGCCCCGAGGCGTCGCTGACCGCAGTGATCCTGTGCGTCATCGTTGCCGCAGTGCTTCTGATCGTGGCGATCCGGCGTGGTGAATGGAAGCCGCTGCGCTTCAAGCTTGCGACGGCCTGATACAAGCAAACTGTTTCTCGCAAGGTGAAAGCTCGCGTATCGTGCGCCCGGCTTTTTCCGGGAACACGCCCATGCTTGAAGCGATCCGCCCTGTCACCCTCGATGAAATCCGCGCTGCGGCGAAGCGCATCAGCAGCACGATACAGCGTACGCCGCTGGTGAAGTTGCAGCTTGGCAAGGGCGGGCCAGATATCCGGTTGAAACTGGAGAATTTGCAGCCGATCAACGCCTACAAGCTGCGCGGCGCGGCGAATGCGGTGGCGATGCTCTCCGATGCGGACCGCAAGAAAGGCGTGTGGACGATCAGCGCGGGCAATGCCGGACAAGGCGTCGCTTATGCCGCGCGCGCGGCTGGCGTGCCTTGCACCGTCGTCGTCATCGACACCGCGCCGGAATCCAAGAAGGAGCGCATGGCGGCATTGGGCGCGAAGCTGGTGCTCTCGCCGTTCGACAAATGCTGGCAGGCGATGGAAGACCGCGCCTATCCCGGCGTGGAAGGCACTTTCGTTCATCCTTTCGACGATCACAATTTCATCGCGGGCAACGCGACGCTGGGATTGGAAATTCTGGAAGACGCGCCCGATGTGAAGACGGTGATCGGCGGCATCGGCGGCGGCGGATTGGTAACGGCGCTGGCAAGTTCGGTGAAGGCGTTGAAGCCGGGCGTGAAAGTGTTCGGTGCAGAGCCGGAGACGGCAGCGCCGGGCGCACTCTCTTTCGCGAAGGGTTCGCCACAGGTGTTCGACAAATGGGAATACTCGTTCGTGGACGGCGCGGGCGGCAAAAGCATGTTCCCGCGCATGTGGGAGCGCATGAAAGACATCGTGGACGGCTCCATCGTCGTCTCGCTGGAGGAAACCAAACGCGCGATGAAGTTGATGGCCGACAAAGCCCGCATCATCTCCGAAGGCGCAGGCGCGTTGCCGCTGGCGGCGGCGCTTTCCGGCAAAGCAGGCGACGGCCCGATCGTTGCCATCGTGTCCGGCGGCAATATCGATCTGAAAAAGTTCTGCGAACTAATTGGCTGACTTGAGAGCTGGGTCTAATCTCTGTCAGGTAATGGATGGAAGCTATGAGCGACGCTGTCGGCCCCGGCGATCTGGTTCTATGCGTCAATGCCGCCCCGAACCATGTCACGGGAAGGCCGGTGCCGCTCGTCGCTGGGGAGACCTACCAAGTCGTTGCGGTCATGGAATTTGCCTGCCCATGCGGACGTTCCGATGCTCTTCTGGACGTAGGCTTCGACTTCGCGTGGTGCCAGACGCGCTTCCGGCTTCTGCCCAAACCCAAGGCCGAGAAGAAGCTGCGCCGCGTCTCCGCGCCCAAAGAGAAAGAGAACGTGCGGTGAAAATAGCTGCCTGCCTTCGCTGCGCTTCGGCAGGGCGCAAGCTTTTGTAAGCTCGCTGCGCTCGCAAACAAAAGTTAAGCGTGGCGCCCACTCGCTTCGCTCCGTGGCGCTCAATTTTTGTAAGCTCGCTGCGCTCGCCAACAAAAATTGGCGCTCCCACGGGGAATCGAACCCCGGTTTCAGCCTTGAGAGGGCCGCGTCCTAACCGCTAGACGATGGGAGCATCGCGCGGGATGCGGCTTATAGTTTGGCCGCCCGTGCCGATCAAGCAAGCCCGTTCAGGCTGTGTTTTCTGCGGGTTGCGGCGCGATCGCCAGCGACTGCCAGCGGTAACCGAGCCGCTGAAATGCCGTAAGACTGACCGCGTCGCCCGATATGGCGGCAATCAGCCAGAGAAAGCCGTCTTCGCCATCGCCATCGCGCGCGCTGGGTTCGGCGCGGCCATTCGGGTGCGAGTGATAGCAGCCAATGATCGCCCGTCCGTTCGCGCGTGCCATGCGCAGCGCGCGGAAATGATCGGCGGGATCGATTTCGAAACGGTCGGCATCTTCGGAAATGTTGCGCGCGGGATGCAAGGCCGCGACGCGCAACGCGTCGCCTTCGATCAGGCCGCAACATTCGCGCGGAAAGGCAGCGCGGGCTTCACGCGCGATCTGCTCGCGCAAATCGTCGGCAAGAAGAAGTCTGGACGTCACGGACTCTTGGGCGCGATCTGGCCGACGAGATGGCCGTCGCTGGCGCTGAAGATATAGACGCTGGTGCCGCCCGGCGTCTTCACGGTCATCACCAGGTTCGATCCGGCCACCTGCGTGGACTCGATTTTGGCGCCCGCCGGGAGTTCGAATTTCGCATTGTTGTTGGATTGGCCCGGCGCGTGGCCGGACATGCGCATGCCGATGCCGACCACCACCATCACGAAGGCCAGGAGCAGCAGCACGCCCAGGACGATGACGGCCACCTTCGCGCCGCGATAGGATATGGTCGATTTCGGGTCTATAGCGTCGCTCGTGGAACCATCGCTCACTGAACCATCCTCCGGCGGAAGCTTGCGCTCCGTCCCTGTCGCGGACGAGCACGCTGGCTTGCGGCTCGACCGCTTTCTGGCCGCGCAACTCGGCGATCTCAGCCGTGCACGGTTGCAGGGCTTGATCGCGTCCGGCGCGGTGTCGAAAAGCGGGGCGACGATAAAAGACGGCAATACACGGGTCAAACCGGGCGAGATCTACGATGTGCATGTGCCCGAAGCCACGCCGGCCTCGCCTATCGCGCAGGATATCCCGCTCGACGTGGTTTACGAGGACAACGACCTCATCATCATCGACAAACCTGCCGGCCTCGTCGTGCATCCTGCGGCAGGCAATCCCGACGGCACATTGGTCAACGCGCTGATCGCCCATTGCGGAAATTCACTCAAAGGCATCGGCGGTGTTGCACGCCCCGGCATCGTGCATCGCCTGGACAAGGATACGAGCGGTCTTCTGGTCGCCGCCAAGAACGAACGCGCGATGACGAGCCTCGCCAAGCAATTCGCCAACCACACCGTGGAACGCGCCTACAACGCCGTGGTGTGGGGAAGCCCGCGCCTTGGCGAAGGCATGGTGGAAGGCCAGATCGGCCGCAACCCGTTCGACCGCAAGCGCATGGCGGTGTTGCGCGGTGGCGGCAAGCAAGCCCGCACGCGCTACAAGGTGATTGAGCGTTTCGGCGATGGACCACGGCCTTTCGCAAGTTTAATCGAATGCCGGCTCGAGACAGGCCGCACGCACCAGATCCGCGTGCATCTAACCCATCTGGGCCATCCGCTGATCGGCGACCAGACCTATGGCAAAGCGCATCGCCCGCCCCGCGCCAAGACGCCGGAGCAGGAAATCGCTTTCAAAACAGCCTCGGAGTTCCCACGCCAGGCGCTGCATGCCTGGCTGCTCGGCTTTCAGCATCCGAGCCTGCACAAAACCCTACGCTTCGAGAGCAAATGGCCCAACGACTTCAACGAGCTTGTGACGGATTTGCGAGGCTTGAATTCGTGAGTTTGCGCCCCATATTTTGAACACAATCGGGGGCTGCTATCTGTTGTCTGTAGCTTCCGAAAGCCCGGAAATACTGGGCAAAAGGGGTTAAGTAAAAATGAGCAGCCGCGGCGTTCCCGCACTTCAGGGCGAAGCTGGTCTTTCGCGCTATCTGACCGAAATCCGGAAGTTTCCGCTTCTGGAACCGGAACAGGAGTACATGCTTGCCAAACGCTGGAAAGAGCATGAAGACCCCGGCGCCGCCCGCCAACTCGTCACCTCGCATTTGCGCCTCGTCGCCAAGATCGCGATGGGCTATCGCGGCTATGGCTTGCCGCTTTCGGAGATCGTGTCCGAAGGCAATGTCGGCCTGATGCAGGCGGTGAAGCGCTTCGAACCGGACAAAGGTTTCCGCCTGGCGACCTATGCCATGTGGTGGATCCGCGCCGCTATCCAGGAATTCATCCTGCGTTCGTGGAGCCTTGTGAAAATGGGCACCACCGCGAACCAGAAGAAGCTGTTCTTCAATCTGCGCAAAGCCAAGAACCGCATCAGCGCGATCGAAGAAGGCGACCTTACGCCCGAACACACCAAGGAAATCGCACGGCAGCTCGCGGTGCCGGAAGAAGAAGTCACCAGCATGAACCGCCGCCTCTCCGGCGGCGACACATCGCTCAACGCACCGATGCGCGCCGATGGTGAATCCGAGTGGCAGGACTGGCTGGCCGACGACACGATGGATCAGGAAACTCGTCTCGCCGAAGCCGAAGAGATGGGCGAGCGCCATAATCTTCTGGCCGGCGCGATGGGCGAGCTATCGGAACGCGAGCGCGATATCATCGAAGCCCGCCGCCTGCGGGACGATCCGGCCACGCTGGAAGAGCTGTCGCAGAAATATGGCGTCTCCCGCGAGCGCGTACGCCAGATCGAAGTGCGCGCCTTCGAGAAGCTGCAGCAGCAGATGAAGACCACGCTGGCGCAGAAACAAAGCGCGCCGGTGCACGCCTAAATCCAGATTTGCACTGTGATATGACACGGTGCGCGGGCCGTTATGCGCCCGCGCCTGTGTCATCGCGCGCATCGCGCCGCTACGAATAGCAGCGTTGATGGAGGCTTCATGGTGAAACTCAAGCTTTGGCAAGTCGATGCGTTTGCGGAAAAATCGCTGGAAGGCAATCCAGCGGCGATCGTTCCGCTCGATCATTGGACCGATGCATCGCTCATGCAGAAAATCGCCAATGAGAACAACCTTGCTGAAACTGCCTTCTTCGTGAGGTCCGCCGCCGGCAAATACGATCTACGCTGGTTCACGCCGGAGGCGGAAGTCGATCTTTGCGGTCACGCCACGCTCGCCAGCGCCTACATCGTTTTCAGCGAACTCGACCCGTCGCTATCGCGCGTGGATTTCGAAACGCGCTCCGGCACGCTGACGGTGGAGCGCGGCAAAAACGGGCAGCTCATCATGTCCCTGCCCGCCGACCCAGTTTCGCCGTTCGACGGCCCGCAAGATTTCGCGAAAACAATCGGGGAAGCCCTGGGCACAACGCCGCCCACGGAAATCCTGAAAGGCCGTTATGTTCTTGCTGTTTGGCCAAATGCAAAAGACATTCGCGCCATCAAAGGCCCCGGTGACATTGGGCGCGTCATGCGTGATGTCGGCATCTGGGGCTGCATCGCCACCGCACCGGGCGATGAAGGCTTCGATTTCATTTCCCGCTTTTTCGCACCCGAGAAAGGCGTGCCCGAAGACCCAGTGACGGGATCGGCCCATTGCGCACTGGTGCCGTTCTGGGCGAAGCGGTTGGGCAAGAAAACGTTGAAAGCACGCCAAGTCTCCCCGCGGGGCGGCAATCTTCTATGCACCGACGACGGCGCACGCACGATCCTGTCCGGAAACTGCGCGCTCTATATGCGCGGCGAGATCGAGATGTGAGGGATCATTCCTCGTCCGTGTCTTCCTTTTCGCCTTCCGAATCGAACTCTTCGTCCGTTTCGTCGTCATAGCTTTCACCGAAAGCTTCGAGACCGTCCGCGAGATAATCGCCGAGTAGCGGCAGGCCGAGCAGATATTGCGCCGTGCGTTTGTTGTGTTCGGCTCTCGCTGTGTCCAGCGCTTCCTGCCATTCGTCGATTCCGTAAGTGCCGCGCCCGAGCCAGGCCAGCGCAACGAGATTGATCTGCTCTTCCACATCCATGCCGTTGATGAAGGCGATCAACTCCTGCTGCACGGCGTCGTTTTCCGGATCGTCTTCCAGAACATCCGCCATGCCGTCATCTATGGCGTCCGAGCCTTCATCGGGATCGGAATCGGCTTCCTTCGCGTCAAACTGGCGCGCTTTCACGATGACGAAGCGTACTTTCTCCGGCGCCACGCCCAATTCGGGCAAATTCTGTTCGGCTTCCGGTTTTCCCTTTGTCGTGAGCGGCATAGCCCTTCCCTTTCCGATGCAAGCGGGAGGAAACGGCCATGCCGGGTGTCGTGTTCCCCAAGCTCTGCGTCAATGCGAGCCCACTTATGATTTGACGCTCCGCGATCCAATCCATAGAAAGGTTGCGGGCCACGCCGCCCCAACGCGGCGCGAACATTCTGGAAGGAATGTCGATATGACCGGTAAGATGCCGGCCGTGCGCCCTGCACGGCCTTTTTTTTCGTCCGGACCTTGCGCCAAGCGGCCAGGTTGGACGCCTGAAGTCCTCAAAGGTGCGCTCCTAGGGCGATCGCACCGCTCCAAACCTGGAAAAGCGAAGCTGAAGGAAGCGATCGATCGCACGCGTGCGATCCTCGGTATTCCTACGGACTATCGCATCGGCATCGTGCCGGCGTCGGATACCGGCGCCGTCGAGATGGCGATGTGGTCCATGCTCGGTCCGATGGAAGTGGACATCTTTGCGTGGGAAAGCTTTGGCGAAGACTGGGTGACGGACACTGTCAAGCAGCTCAAGCTCAAAGCCGACGTACACAAGGCCGACTATGGCAAGTTGCCGGAGCTGAAGACCGCGAAGAACCGCGATGTCGTGTTCCTGTGGAACGGCACCACCAGCGGCGTTCGCGTGCCGGATGCGAACTGGATCCCCGCCGACCGCGACGGCATCACCATCTGCGACGCGACATCCGCCGCGTTCGCGATGGATCTGCCGTGGGACAAGCTCGATGTCACGACCTTCTCTTGGCAGAAGGTTCTGGGCGGCGAAGCGGCGCACGGCATGATCGTGCTCTCGCCGAACGCCGTGACGCGGCTGGAGAACTACACGCCGCATTGGCCGCTGCCCAAGATCTTCCGCATGACCAAAGGTGGCAAGATCGTGGAAGGCATCTTCGAAGGCGAGACCATCAACACGCCGTCCATGCTGGCGCTGGAGGATTATCTCGATACGCTGAAATGGGCCGAAGGCCTCGGGGGATTGAAGGCGCTGATTGCGCGCTCCGAGGCCAATCTCGGCGCGATTGAAAAATGGGTGGCGAAATCGTCCTGGGCCGCATTTCTCGCCGAAGAAAAGGCAACACGCTCCAATACTTCCGTGTGCCTGAAGATCGTCGATCCGTGGTTCACCGCGCTGGATGACGCCAACCGGCAGGAGATCGCCAAGAAACTCGTCTCCGTGCTGGAGAAGGAAGGCGTGGCGCTGGATCTGGGCGCCTATCGCAGCGCGCCGCCGGGGCTTCGCATCTGGTGCGGCGCTACCGTGGACACATCCGATATCGAAGCATTGACGCCATGGCTCGATTGGGCCTGGGCGCAAGTGAAAGCGTAAACCCATGCCCAAGGTTCTCATCGCAGACAAACTGTCGCCCGCCGCCGTCGCCATCTTCAAGGAGCGTGGCGTGGAAGCGGATGTTCTTCCCGGTTTGAGCAAGGAAGAACTGCTCAAGATCGTGGATCAATATGACGGCATCGCCATCCGCTCGGCGACCAAAATCACTGCGGAGGTAATCAAGGCGGCCAAGAAGCTGAAAGTGGTCGGCCGCGCCGGAATCGGCGTGGACAATGTCGATATTCCGGCGGCGACCGCGGCCGGCGTCATCGTGATGAACACGCCCTTCGGCAATTCCATCACCACCGCCGAGCACGCCATCTCGCTGATGCTGGCACTGGCGCGCGAACTTCCCGCCGCCAACGCCTCCACGCAGGCCGGCAAATGGGAAAAGAACCGCTTCATGGGCGTGGAGATCACCGGCAAGGTGCTCGGCCTGATCGGCGCCGGAAACATCGGCTCCATCGTCGCCGACCGCGCCAAGGGATTGAAGATGCGCGTCATCGCCTTCGATCCCTATCTGTCACCGGAGCGCGCGCAGGATCTGGGCGTCGAGAAAGTCGAATTGAACGATCTGCTCGCGCGCGCCGATTTCATCACGCTGCACGTACCGATGACGGCGGAAACCAAGAACATCATCTCCGCCGATGCCATCAACAAGATGAAAAAGGGCGTTCGCATCATCAATTGCGCGCGCGGCGGCCTGATCGACGAAGCCGCCCTGAAGGTTGCGCTCGACAACGGCCACGTCGCCGGCGCGGCGCTGGATGTGTTCGAGGAAGAGCCGGCCAAGAGCAACATCCTCTTTGGCAACGAGAAGGTCGTCGCGACACCGCATCTGGGCGCCTCCACCTCGGAAGCGCAGGAGAATGTGGCGTTGCAAGTTGCCGAGCAGATTTCGGACTATCTGCTCACCGGCGCGATCACCAACGCGCTCAACATGCCGTCGATTTCGGCGGATGAAGCGACGAAGGTGCGTCCGTGGATATCGCTGGCGGAAAAGCTCGGCGCGTTCACCGGTCAACTCACCGACAGCAGCATCCAGTCCGTGGAAATTCTATACGAAGGCACCGCATCCGAACTCAATCAGCGCGCGCTGACCCAGGCTGCGCTGGCGGGCTTGCTGAAACCGGCGCTGGGCGGCGTGAACATGGTCAATGCGCCGATCATCGCCAAGGACCGCGGCATCAAGGTGAGCGAAACACGCCAGCCGCAACAGGGCATCTATGACGGCTATATCAAGATCACCGTGACGCTGGATGGCGGCTCGACGCGCCGTGTGGCGGGCACGGTGTTCTCCGACGGGCGGCCGCGCCTTATCCAGGTGAAGGACATCAATCTGGACGCCGAATTCGCGCCGCATATGCTTTACGTGGTGAATGAGGACAAGCCAGGCTTCATCGGCAAGCTGGGAACATTGCTGGGCGACGCGAAAGTGAATATCGCGTCCTTCGCGCTGGGCCGCAGCGCGCCGGGCGAGGAGGCATTGGCGCTGGTGGAAGTGGATGGCGGCGTGGATGAAAAAATCCTCACAAGCATCCGCAAGCTGCCGCCGGTTAAAATGGCGCAAGCCCTGAGCTTCTGAACCACGGAGTTTTGTTTGCAGCCCGTCTTTCTTTCTCTGCCGATTCTGATCGCAACGGGCGCGCTCGCCTTGGGCGCGCCTGCCAAACCGGCACCCGTGAGCCCTGAAGTGCAAATCTGCATGAAAGCGGCCGCGGCGACGGATCACATCAAACTGGAGGATGTGGACAAGGACGCTTGCGTGTGCGCCACGAAGGAGCTTCACAAGTCCCTGATGCCGGACGATTTCGCGCTGCATGAGAAGATGCTGGAAGTGATCGCCAGCGGAGCAGATGAAAAATCGTTCAACAAGCAGATGTCCGATATCATGCTCAAGCGCGGCATGAACCAGAAGATGGTCGATGCATTCCTCGCCCGCTCCAAGAAAGCGCAGGACAAGGCACAAGCCACATGCAACACCCCGCCACCATTGCTGGGCCCTACGCCGCTGCTAGGCAACCCGCATTAGGGCTCTTGCAATAGCAACCCCGCACGCCCAATTCTCGAAGGCCGCTTGATGGGGCCTGATATGTGGCATGGCATGTGGCCGGACACCGCGATCTATATTCCGTGGTGGATCTGGGCGATCACCTGGATCATTGCCTCGCTCTGGGCGAACCGCACGGTGAACCGCCCAGGCATCGGACGCGAATGGATTTATCGAATCACCGCTTTGGCCGGCTTCTTTTTTCTTCTGGGTGGGTTCCTGAAGACGCAGGACAATCACCTCGTCTGGAGCCGTTGGCCAGGCGTGATGGGTGATGCCGCGTACCCTCCGATACCGGTTGGCTGGGCCATGGTCGCCGTCACATTCCTGGGATTTGCTTTCGCGTGGTGGGCACGCATCCATCTGGGGCGGCTTTGGTCCGGTTCGATCACGCGCAAGGAAGGCCATCACGTGGTGGATACGGGCCCTTACGCGATCGTGCGCCATCCGATTTATACCGGCATCCTTCTATCCGCTGTCGCCTCGGCAATCGCGATCGCGCAGGTCCACGCCTATCTGGGAGCGCTTCTGCTTATCATTGGGTATTGGCTCAAGGCGCGGCTGGAAGAGAACTGGCTGCGCGAGGAACTCGGCCCACAGGATTATGACGCCTATCGCCGCAGGGTTCCGATGCTGGTTCCTTTCGGCCCAAAAGCGGCCTGACTTTCCAAAACCGTTCAGGCTATAAGTCGTCACCGTGCCTGACGCGATTCCGCGTTTCAGGCGGAATGATCCAGGTACGGAATAATGGCAAACGTCGCCGTGATCGGCGCCCAATGGGGCGACGAGGGCAAAGGCAAGATTGTGGACTGGCTGTGCGCGCGCGCCGATGTGGTGGTGCGCTTTCAGGGCGGTCATAACGCCGGGCATACGCTCGTCATCGATGGCGTGACCTACAAGCTCAGCCTGCTGCCCTCCGGCGTGGTGCGCCCCGGCAAGCTGGCGATCATCGGCAATGGCGTCGTCGTCGATCCATGGGCGTTCGTCTCCGAGATCGAGAAGATTCGCGCGCAGGGCGTGAACATCACGCCAGAGTCGCTGCTGGTCGCGGAGAACGCGGTGCTGATCCTGCCGCTGCATCGCGAGCTGGATGAGAACCGCGAGAATTCCAACAGCGTGCAGAAGCTCGGCACGACCAAGCGCGGCATCGGTCCGGCTTACGAAGACAAGGTCGGCCGCCGCGCGCTGCGCGTGATCGACCTGAAGGATTTCAATTCGCTGCCGACGAAGATCGAGCGGCTGTTGGCGCATCACAACACATTGCGCCGTGGCGGCAATCTTTCGGAGATCGATGCCGGCGCCCTGCTCGAATCCCTGCGCGAGATTGCACCGAAGATTTTACCGTTCGCCGGTTGCGCCTGGCGCAAGCTGGACGAAGCGCGGCGCGAGGGAAAACGTATTCTGTTCGAAGGCGCGCAAGCCGTGCTGCTCGACATCGATCATGGCACTTATCCGTATGTCACCTCCTCCAACACGGTGGCGGGACAGGCGGCGGCGGGTTCGGGCATTTCGCCGCGCGATATCGGTTATGTGCTGGGCATCGTGAAGGCCTACACCACGCGCGTCGGCGAAGGCCCCTTCCCCACCGAGCAGCAGAACGCGATTGGCGAAAAGCTCGGCACGCGCGGTGCGGAGTTCGGCACGGTTACGGGGCGGAAGCGCCGCTGCGGCTGGTTCGACGCCGTGCTTGTGAAGCAGACCGTCATCACCGGTGGCGTGGACGGCATCGTGCTCACCAAGCTCGACATTCTGGATGCGTTCGAAACGATCAATGTCTGCGTGGGCTATGATCTTGACGGAACGACACTCGACTATCTTCCCGCTGACGCTACGGAACAGGCGCGCTGCAAACCCATCTATCAAGAGATGGAAGGCTGGAACTGCTCGACGCGCGGCGCGCGCAGCTGGGCGGATTTGCCCGCGCAGGCCGTGAAATATGTGCGCCGCGTGGAAGAATTGATCGGTGCTCCCGTAGCGTTGCTCTCCACCAGCCCGGAACGCGAAGACACGATCATGGTGCGCGATCCTTTCGTGGATCGCTAAGCTCTTGCGCTGACCGTTCGACCCCGGCAGGCTTGGCCCAACCGATATAAAGCCAAGGGGCGAGCGCCATGTTGAAAACCCGTTTTACCGAAATGTTCGGCGTCGAAGTGCCGATCACCTGCGGTGGCATGACCCGCGTGGGAAAAGCCGAACTCATCGCCGCCGTCGCCAATGCCGGCGCGCTCGGCTTCCTCACCGCACTGACGCCGGGTTCGCCGGAAAAACTCGTCGCGGAAATCAAGAAAACGCGCGACCTGACCGACAAGCCGTTCGGCATCAATCTCACCATCCTGCCGTCGATCAATCCGATTCCGTATGACGAATACCGTCAGGTGATCTGCGAAAGCGGTTTGAAGGTCGTTGAGACCGCCGGCAACAACCCTGCGCCGCATCTGCCCGCCTTCAAGGAAGCGGGCGTGAAGGTGATCCACAAATGCGTGACCGCGCGCCATGCGGTGAAGGCGGAAAGCATCGGCGTGGATTGCGTCTCCATCGACGGCTTCGAATGCGCCGGCCATCCGGGCGAAGAAGACATCGGCGGCCTGGTGCTCTTCCCGGTGACGACCGCGAAGCTGAAAATTCCGGTGATCGCATCCGGCGGCATCGCGGATGCACGCGGTCTTGTGGCCGCGCTGGCGCTGGGATGCGAAGGCGCAAATATGGGCACGCGCTTCATGGCGACGAAGGAAGCGCCAATCCATGAGAAGGTGAAGCAGGCGCTCGTCGCCAATGACGAGCGCGCGACCGATATGATTTTCCGCACCATGCACAATTCCTCGCGCGTGGCGAAAAACGCGATCAGCCAGCAGGTGGTGGAGATCGAGAAACGCGGTGGCGCAAAATTTGAAGATGTTCGCGATCTCGTCGCGGGCACACGCGGCGGCGTTGTCTATGACACCGGCGACACCGATTACGGCATCTGGTCGGCCGGCCAGACCCAGGGCCTGATCCACGACATTCCGAGTTGCAAGGATCTGGTGGCGAAGATCGTCAGCGAAGCCGAAGCGATCATCCGCGGCCGTCTCGACAAGGTGTTGGCCTAGTCTTCTCGCGAAACCAAGTGGTTGAGCGGTCCATGGCCGCGTCCCAAACCGGGCGCGGTCATGATCGCTTTCTGGACATATTCGCGCGCCCGGCCCACCGCGAGCGGCAGGGACAGCCCTTCCGCCAATCCGCAGGCGATGGCGGTGGACAGCGTGCAGCCTGTGCCGTGCGTATGCTTGGTCTTGATGCGCGGAAACGCATAGACCTCGACGCCGCCCTTCCACACCATCACATCGTCAATCGTTGAACTGGTGGCATGCCCGCCCTTGATGAGCGCGGCCTGCGCGCCCATTGCGATCAACTTGCGCGCCGCGGCTTCCGCGTCGCCGCGCTTTGGGCTCTTCAGATGGGCCAACACCTTGGCTTCGGGAATATTGGGCGTGACGAGCACGGCCATCGGAAACAACTCTTTGGTCATGGCCGATACGGCATTCGGCGCCAGAAGGCGCGAACCGCTTGTGGACACCATGACGGGATCGAGCACGATCGGTATTTTTTTCGCGTGTTTCCGAAGCGCTGCCGCCACGGCTTTCACCACCGCTGCCGATCCCAGCATGCCGATCTTGATGGCATCGGCGCCGATATCCGAAAGGGTCGCTGCGATCTGTTCGGCGACGATGGCCGGCGGGATGGAATGGATCGCCTTGACGCTTCTGGTGTTCTGCACCGTGACAGCGGTGACGGCAGTCATGGCGTAAACGCCGAAGGCCGTCGCCGTCTTGATATCGGCCTGAATGCCCGCACCGCCGCCGGAATCCGAACCCGCGACGATCAGCAGCCTTTTTTGTGAGCTCAAGCAGCGACTTCCCGAATGGCACCGCAGATCGCACGAACGACAGCACGGATTTCGCGCTCGTCCTCACCTTCCGCCATCACGCGGATCACCGGTTCGGTGCCGGATTTGCGGACCAGTATGCGGCCCTTGCCGTTGAGTTGCGCCGTGCCCGCCGCGATGGAGGATTTCACGCGCGCGTCTTCCAGCGGCGTGCCGTTTCGGAAGCGGACATTCTCCAGCACCTGCGGCAATGGATCGAACACATGCGCGGCCTTGCTCGCCGGCTTGCCTTCGTCGGCCAGAACCGCCAGCACCTGCAATGCAGCGATCAGGCCATCGCCCGTCGTCGAGAAATCGCTCAAGATAATATGGCCGGATTGCTCGCCACCGACGTTGAAGCCGCCCTTGCGCATCTCTTCCAGCACGTAGCGGTCGCCCACGGCCGAGCGCACAAGCTTCAATCCCTTGTCCACGAGAAAACGCTCGAGACCCATGTTCGCCATCACGGTGCCGACGACGCCGCCGCCGCCGAGGCGGCCCTTCGCCTGCCAGGAGCGCGCGATCAGCGCGAGAATCTGGTCGCCGTCGATGATGCGCCCTTCTTCGTCGGACATGACGACACGATCCGCGTCGCCATCGAGCGCGATGCCGAAATCGGCGCGCGTCTCGCGCACCTTGGCCGCCATCGCGTCTGGCGCCGTGGAACCACAATCCTCGTTGATGTTGAAGCCGTTGGGATCGACGCCGAGCTTGATGACTTCCGCGCCCAGCTCCCACAACACTTCCGGCGCAACTTTGTATGCCGCGCCGTTTGCGCAATCGATGACGATGCGAAGGCCCTCGAGGCGCAGATTCTTTGGGAAGGTGCGCTTGGCATATTCGATGTAGCGCGCCTGCGCGTCGTCGATGCGTTTGGCACGGCCGAGCTTCGCGGGCTCCGCTAGCCCGGCTTCGAGCCCGTTCTCCATCAAGGCTTCGATCTTCTTCTCGGTTTCGTCGGAAAGTTTGTTGCCGTCCGGACCGAACAGCTTGATGCCGTTATCGTGATAGGGATTGTGCGATGCGGAGATCATCACGCCCAAATCCGCGCGCAGCGAACGCGTGAGCATGGCGACGGCGGGCGACGGCAGTGGACCGAACTGGAAGACGTCCATGCCCACGGAGGTGAAGCCGGCCACCAGCGCCGGTTCGATCATGTAGCCGGAAAGACGTGTGTCCTTGCCGATCACGACGCGATGACGATGATCGCCACGGGTGAACAGGCGGCCGGCCGCCATACCCACCTTCATCGCGATTTCGGGCGTCATCGGAAAGCTGTTGGCGAGTCCGCGCACGCCGTCGGTGCCGAACAATTTGCGTGTCATGTCTGAAATGGTCCCTCGAGCCTTAAGGCCCTCTTTGCGGGCCGATCCTACCAAATCCCCTCCGTGAAAGGCGAGAGGTCTTATCTCACAAGGGGTTACGCTTAGTTGCGGGCCAAAACCTCCCAAATGGCGAGCGCGCCTTTCAAAGCCTTTGGATCGTGGGTCCGAATGAAATCCGCCCCTTTCAGCGCCGCAAACAGTTCGGCGGCCAACGAGGCGGGGCCGGCATCCGCGGCTTCCACCCCAGCGGCCTTGCGCAGGAAGGATTTGCGCGAAACCGAAACCATGACCGGCAGAGCGAAGTCGCGCTTCAGTTCGGTCAGCGCGCGCAGAATGGTGAAGGAAGTTTCCGGATCGCTGCCCAGAAAGAACCCCATGCCGGGATCAAGGATAAGCTTGTCGCACGCGACGCCGACCTTCGTCAGCGCCGCCAGCCGCGCGTCGAAGAACCGACGGATGCGGTCGAGGATTTCAGAAGGCGGCACATCCACGCGCGTAGCCTTGCCGCGCTCCTGCACCGAATGCATCACAATCAACTTCGCGGAAGATACAGCGAGTTCGGGATACAACGCTTCGTCGGGAAAGCCCTGAATGTCGTTCAGATAATCGGCACCTTGCGCAAGCGCCCAGCGCTGGACCTGCGGCACGTAGCTGTCGATGGAAAACGAACGGCCATCTTTCCTGAGCGCTTCGACGACGGGCGCAAGCCGCGCGATCTCAACATCCGGCGGAACCGATTTCGCGTCGGGATTGGAAGAGGCCGCGCCCAGATCAATAACGTCGGCATTTCGCGACAACTCACGCGCATGGGCAATGGCGGCATCTGCCAGAAGATATCTGCCGCCGTCGGAGAACGAATCTTCCGTGATGTTGACGATGCCGAAGGTTTTCATGGCCACTCCAAAACAAAAAGGGAGGCCAAGGCCTCCCTTTTTTCAAGCGATTTGATCGCTTTTCAGCGCGGCTGCGGCTCCGGCGCGATGATGCCGCCGCGGGGGCGGCCCGCCGTCGGCACGCTGGGGCCGGTACCGCGTGTCGGCTCCGGCTCGTCGAAGGGCGTGCGCACCGGCGCAATGCCCTTCAGCAGCGCGATGATCTCGTCGCCCGACAGCGTCTCATATTCGAGAAGGCCCCGCGCCAGCACATGCAGATCGTTCATGCGCTCGGTAAGAATTTCGTGCGCGCGGTTGTAAGTCGTGTCGATGATCTTGCGGATTTCCGCATCGATCTTTTGCGCCGTGGCTTCGGAGATGTTCTGCGTACGCGAAACGCTGTGGCCGAGGAAGACCTCTTCCTGGTTCTCGGCATAGGCGATCGGGCCAAGCGCATCGGACATGCCGAAGCGCGTGACCATCGCGCGCGCCATGCGTGTCGCTTGCTCAATATCGCTCTGTGCACCGGTCGTCACTTTGTCATGACCGAAGATCAGTTCTTCGGCGATACGGCCGCCGAAGGCGACGGCCAGATCGGCCAGCATCTTCTGGCGTGTCAGCGAAAGTTGATCGCGCTCCGGCAGGCGCATAACCATGCCCAGCGCGCGACCACGCGGAATGATCGTAGCCTTGTGGATCGGATCGGAACCCAGCACGGACAGCGCCACGAGCGCATGGCCACCTTCATGATAGGCCGTGAGCTTTTTCTCTTCGTCGCTCATCGCGAGCGAGCGGCGCTCCGAACCCATCATCACTTTGTCTTTGGCGTCTTCAAGCTCATACATCGAGACGACGCGCTTGCCGCGGCGGGCTGCCAGCAACGCGCCTTCGTTCACCAGGTTGGCCAGATCGGCGCCCGAGAAACCGGGCGTACCACGCGCCAAGACCTTCGGATCGACATCCGGCGCCAGCGGAACCTTGCGCATATGCACGCGCAGGATCTTTTCGCGGCCGGACAGATCGGGATTGGGAACCACGACCTGGCGGTCGAAGCGGCCCGGACGCAGGAGCGCCGGATCCAGAACGTCGGGGCGGTTGGTGGCGGCGATCAGGATCACGCCTTCATTCGCCTCGAAACCGTCCATCTCGACGAGCAATTGGTTCAACGTCTGCTCGCGCTCGTCATTGCCGCCGCCAAGACCGGCGCCGCGATGACGGCCGACCGCATCGATTTCGTCGATGAAGATGATGCAAGGCGCGTTCTTCTTGGCCTGTTCGAACATGTCGCGCACGCGGCTTGCACCGACGCCGACGAACATTTCCACGAAGTCCGAACCGGAGATGGTGAAGAAGGGCACGTTCGCTTCGCCCGCGACCGCGCGTGCGATCAGGGTCTTGCCGGTACCCGGCGGGCCGACAAGCAGCACGCCTTTAGGGATGCGACCGCCGAGGCGTTGGAATTTCTGCGGATCGCGGAGGAAGTCCACGATCTCTTTCAAATCGTCTTTCGCTTCATCGACGCCGGCGACGTCTTCAAAAGTCACGCGGCCGGTCTTTTCGGTGAGCAGCTTCGCGCGCGATTTGCCGAAGCCCATCGCCTTGCCGCCGCCCGATTGCATCTGGCGGATGAAGAACACCCAAATGCCCACGATAAGCAGCATCGGGAACCAGTTGAGCAGGATGCCGAGCAGATTGAATCCGTCGTCCGCCGGCTTGACCGTGATCGGCACGTTCTTCTGCAGCATGTGCGGAACGAGTTGCGGATCGTTCGGCGAAACGGTGGTGAAGGCCTGACCGCTCGTGGTGTGGCCGGAAATCTGATCGCCTTGGATGGTGACGTCTTTGACCGTGCCCTGATCGACGTACTGGTTGAACTGGGTGTAGTTGATCGCGCTCGTGGCCTGATGCGTGCCGGAGCTCTGGAACATATTGAAGAGCGCCACCAGCAACAGCATGATGACGATCCAGAGCGCGAGATTGCGAAGGTTATTCACGGTCATCCTTTCATGGCTACGCGCGCGGCACCGGCGCGGCCCTGTCCTCTCACAGATAGGTACAGTGTAGCCCGTTGTCAGCCATCAAAGCGTTAAGAAATTTAAGGCCTTCGGGCAATTGGCGCCTGCAATTCCACTTAAGAAGCGCGGTTAATCCCGGTGCTTTTTTTGGCCGGTTTCGGCGGACCGGCTGGAACTTCATCCTTATAAGGGGCGGCGGCAGCGGCCTTTTCCGAAACGGTCCTTCCTGCCTCGCGCGTGATCGCCAGCGTTCCACTTCCAAAGGCGAAGGCCGGCCGCGGCGCAGGTGCGACAATGCACCCGTGAAGTGTGGCCCCGCCGCCGAGAGAGCTGTCGCGGATGGAATCGAACAATCTCTCCAGCCTTCCGAAGCGCGGTCTGTAAACTTCGCCGGAAACGCGCGACAGAATCGCCGCCAGCGCACGCAAACCGACTTCGCGGGGCGCCATTTTGAGGCGCACGGAATCGATCAGCGCACTACCCTCTTCGAAACGCGTGGCGCGCGCCAGCAAGGCCGCGGTCATGCCGTCGAGAGCCTCGCGCGCGCGGCCCAGATGATCGGCCGCATCGGACACGCGTTGTGCGGTCAATCCCAGCGCCTCCAGTTGCGGCCACGCCGCGCGCAATTTCGAGCGGGCAAAGCGCGGATCGCCATTCATCGGGTCCTCGAGCCACGCCTGCTTCTTCGCGCGTAAAAAATCGCGCAGCGGGCCGCGCCCCATATCGAGCAGCGGACGCACCAGCATCAGGCCGGCAAAGCCCTGCATGGGATAAGGCGCAATCACGCGCATGGCCGACAAACCGTCCAACCCGCTGCCGCGCGCAAGCCGCAGCAGGAATGTCTCCGCCTGGTCCTCCATCGTATGCGCCACATAAAGTGCCGGAATTTCATGCGCGACGAGCCACTCGCCCATGAGGCGATACCGTGCCGCGCGCGCTTCGGCTTCAATATCCGATTTTGGCGCCGCGCCTTTCCAACTCAGCACATGCGCTTTCAAACCTGCGGCGACGGCCATCTTGAGAACGGCCTTGGCGTCCTTTGCCGAGTCGGCACGCAATCCATGATCCACCGTCAGAACCACGGGCGGCGGCATCTTCGCGTGTTTGGCATAAGCCGCCAGAAGTAGCATCAGCGCGACAGAGTCGCCGCCGCCCGATACCGCGATGGCGCCGGGCCACGCGGCGCCGGCGCTGCTCAGTGCATTCATGCGTGCCGCGAACTGGGCCGCGATCCCTTCCTCCGGTTTCGCGGAGGATTTCGCGGCAGACTTACTTACAGCGCGCGGCTTTGTGGGCGGCTTTGGCTTGCGCGAGGACGCTTTGGGAAGCTTGCGGGTATTTGCTGGGGAGCGCGCCAAGTGTCGTGCAGCCTTCCTGTTTTTGGTTCAGCGCGATCAGCGACTGTCCGAGTTTGAGCATACTGGCAGGCGCGCGCGGGCTGGAGCCATATTTCTTGATCTCTTCGGCAAAGGCGCGCGCCGCATTGGGATAATCCTTTTGGACGTAGGCGATGTCGCCCACCCAATAAACGGCCTGCGACGCGAGCGGGTCCTTCGGATATGTGTCCGCGAAATTGCGGAAGGCCGCTCGAGCTTCGTCATATTGCGCCTTCGACAGCATATTCATCGCGGCGTCGAACTGCGGGCGCGTGGCGCCGGCCGCAGGGCCGCCCGCATCGGGCGAGCCGGGAGCGGCCAAAGGCAGCGGCTGATTGGAGGGAATTGTGCCCAACACGCCCGGAGGCGGCGACAACCGCGGCGCACCACTGACAGGTGGCGGAGTGCTGACAGGGGACGACCCTCCCGCCGTGCAGGGCAAACCGCCGTCGCCCCCATCGGTGTCCGCGCCCAGCTGATGCGCGGTGAGGGTGCAGAGCTTGTAATCGAAATCCTTTTGCATCCGTTCGATGCGCGCGTTCACATCGCTCAGTTTGTGATCGAGCTGCTCCATCTGCCCTGTAAGGCGACGTATCGAGTCTTCCAGATCGTTCACTCGCTGGGCCAGTTGGGCGATGGAAGCGTCCTGGCTCTGCTCCTTGGCGAGGCGCGCGGCCTTCTCTTCGTCGCTCTCACCGAACAGCGCGGCGGTACGCACATAGCCGGACTTCTGCTGCATCGCCTGGATATGGGTTGCGAGGGCGCGGGCCTGCACCTCATCGGCATCCAGCCTGCGGGCAAGCTTCGGCGCCGTCATCGTCTGCGCGGCATTCACATCCGCCAGCGCACCAACGGCGCCCACGGTTACGCCGACCGCCGCAACGGCCGCGATGCGCCATATGCGCGTTCGCGAGGATTTGCGCATCTTCGTCATGCTCGACATCCACCTTTGATATGGCCCTAAAACCAATTTGGCCGAAACACTTAGCCGAAATTGAGGCTCACCGGAATCCAAAGAAAAAGGCGCCCCGCTCAGGAGGCGCCTTCCCCAGACTTTTTGCAGCTTAGGAGTTTGCGCCGCCGGTGATGGTGGTCACGCCGCGACGATTCTGCGCGTAGCAGCCTTCATCGGACTCTGTGCAGATCGGGCGTTCCTTGCCATAGGAGATCGTATCCACGCGGCCGGCGGAAACACCAACGCTGACCAGATATTCCTTCACCGAATTGGCGCGGCGCGCGCCGAGCGCGAGATTGTATTCGCGGGTGCCGCGCTCGTCGCAATGCCCTTCGACGGTCACGCGCACGGACGGATACTTCGCGAGCCATGCGGCCTGACGCTGCAGCACGCTGCGGCCTTCGTCGGTGATGTTGTAGGCGTCGTAGTCGAAATGGACGGTATCGCCAACATTGACGCGCAAATCCTCGGCGCTGCCGGGGACGATGCTCGACGTTGTCGAGCTGGACATCGAATTCGGCGGGGGCGCGGTCTCGACCGCTTTGGGTTTATCGGTGCAGGCCGCCAGAAGAAGGATTGAGCCCACGGCTGCGAATTTGAGGAAAGCTGAAATCTTGCTCATGTAATACCGCTCCGAAAGTGGCTCCCAATGCGCAGGGAACCCAAGCCTGACCCGGCGTGCGCATCGCCGTATAACGACTCAACCCCCCGAATGTTCCCGTTGAGAGGACAACTGTAGAAATCACCCGTTACTGGATCAAGGGCGACCACGCAGGATCGGAGGCAGAACCCGGTGTGGTTACACGCCGTTCATTACGTCCCGTTACATCCACGGACCAGATCGAGGAGCCGCGGCCACCGCGTTCGCTGCGACCGAACATCAAAACGCGGCCGTTCGGCGCCCAAGTGGGGCCCTCATCCTCCCAACCATCCGTAATCATGCGCTCTCCCGAGCCATCGGGCCGCATGACGCCGATGCGGAAAGCGCCTCCGGCCTGCTTGGTGAAGGCGATGAGATCGCCGCGCGGCGACCATACCGGCGTTCCGTTCTTGCCGCCGCCGAAGCTGATGCGATGGGGGTTCGAGCCGTCGGCATTCATGACATAGACCTGCTGCGATCCGCCGCGGTCGGATTCGAACGCGATCTGCGTGCCGTCCGGTGAAAACGACGGCGATGTGTCGATCGCCGGATCCGAGGTCAGGCGCGACACGCTACGGGTCCGCAAATCCATCACATAGATGTCGGAATTGCCGGCGTTCTCCAGCGACATCACGACCTTGTTGCCGTCGGGAGAAAAGCGCGGGCTGAACGTCATGTTCGGAAAGTTGCCGAGCATCTCCTGCTTGCCCGATTCCATGTCGAACAGATAAACGCGCGGCTTGCTGCCGATATAGGACATGTAGGCGATCATCTGCGCCGTCGGGTTGAAGCGCGGCGTCAGAACCAGATAGCTGCCATTGGTGAGGAATTTCGGATTGGCGCCGTCTTCGTCCATCACGGCCAGGCGCTTCTTGCGGTTGGTCGCCGGACCGGATTCGGAGATGAACACGATGCGGGTATCGAAATAGCCCTTCTCGCCGGTGACGCGCTGATAGATCGCGTCCGATACAAGATGGGCGATGCGCCGCCAATTGTCCGGCGTCGTATAATATTGCAGGCCGACCATCTGGCTGCCGCCGGCAACATCCCAAAGGCGGAAGTCCAGACGCAGGCGGCCATCAGGCTGGTGCTGGACCTGGCCGGTGACGAGAGCCTGCGCATTGATCACGCGCCAGTTGCCGAAATTCGGGATGGTGTTGATGTCCTTCACCTGTTCCACGAAGGACTTGGGATCGAGCACCTTGAACAATCCGGAGCGATCGAGATCCGCGCGCACCACGCCTGCGATCTGCGCGCCCGAGGGATCGCCGATGAAATCGGGAATGGCGATAGGCAAGGGCTGAATGTTGCCTTGTGTCACATCCACGCGAAGTTGCGCGGATGCCGGCGCCGCATACCCGGCGACGAGCGCGGCAAAAGCAATAACGGCTAGTGCGAACTTTCTCATGGGATGCTCCAAAATCGCTCTGAAAATCACTGCCCCATCATCTGGCGCGGATCGAAGTGGAAGGGATTGATCTCTCGCCACTGATTGTACCGGTCCGCCGGCAGCTTGTAGGGCGCACACTCGTAGATAGCCCGCCGCGCTGCCTCCGCTGCCGCACGCGTATAAGGATTGCCCGCTGCGGTCGATGCGGAGTTTCCAACTAATTGTGGCGGACGTGCGACCGATCCGTCCTGATTGAGCAACAAATCGAAATCGACGACCAAATCCTCGGCGTTTGGCGCGCCGACGGGCGGGCTCCAGCACTGCGCGATCTGACTGCGCAGCGCATCCTGGATGTCGGCCGTCATGGCGGTCTGTGCGCCGAAGCCTTTCACATTGCGCGCGCCGGTCTTGGCGTTGCGCGCACTGGCCGCGGCGGGCTGCTGTTTGTTTAGCAATGCCATGATGTTGTTGATATCGAATTGCTTCTTCTTGGCTTCGGGCTTGGGCTTGTCCTCTGGCTTAAGTTTCGGGACGGGCGCCGGTTCCGGCTTGGCGACCATCGGCTCCGACGGCGCCTGATCGGGCGCCGCTTCAGCCTGCGTATCGGGCGGCGTTACCATGGGCTGCGGCGTGGGCGGCGCGGGCTGCGGCTCTTCCTTCGGCGGCGCCTTGGGCTGTTCCTTCACCATCGCCTTCAGGTTGGTCTTTTCACCGATGGTGACGAGATCGACCGGCACGACCGGCGAATCCTGGATGTTGAGATCGAGCTTGTGCGCGAAGGTGAACAGCGTCGCGCCTATGACGAGGACATGCAGAACCGTCGCTGTGATGATGCCCAGCGGCGACGTTTTTTCACCGGCGCCAGAGGCCAGCGAAATCCTATTTCCGATCGCGCGGCTTTGCGACATCCGTGACAAGTCCGATATGCGTGAACCCCGCGGCGCTGATCTCGGCCATCACCTGCATCACCCGGCCATAGTCCACCGACTTGTCGCCGCGCACGAAGATGCGCTGGTCGTAGCCGTTGGCGGCAATGGCACTAAGCTTGGCGACGAGTTGATCTTCGGGAACCGGCGCGTTCTGAAGATAGATCTTTCCATCGCGGCGCACGGTGACGGAGAGCGGCTCGCGATCCTGGCCCAGCGCCTGGGCCTTTGTCTTGGGCAGATCGACAGGCACCCCCACGGTCAGCAGCGGCGCCGTCACCATGAACACGATCAAGAGCACCAGCATCACGTCCACGAACGGCGTGACGTTGATCTCCGACATCGCATGCGATCGCCCGCGACGGGCGCGGCGATCGACGCGTTTCATGGCCATGGCCATCAGCGCGCCGCCTTCTCGTCGAGCTGGCGCGACAGGATCGCGGAAAATTCATCCGCGAAACCTTCGAGACGACCGGTGTAGCGGCCGATGTCGCCCGCAAACTTGTTGTAGAAAATCACCGCTGGAATGGCGGCCAGCAATCCCATGGCGGTGGCGAACAAAGCTTCGGCGATGCCCGGCGCGACGACGGCCAGTGTGGTGTCATGGCGCGCCGCGATGGCGGAGAAGGAATTCATGATGCCCCACACCGTGCCGAACAAGCCGACAAACGGCGCGGTGGCGCCGACCGTCGCAAGGAAGCCGAGATTCTTCTCGACACTGTCGGTCTCGCGCAGGATGGTGACGCCCATCGTTTTGTCGATGCGCTCCTTGATGCCCGGCAACAACCATTCGCGCGGCGCACCGCCTTCGAACGCGCGGCGCCATTCGCGCAGCGCCGAGACGAACACGGCCGACATGGGATGATCCGGCCCTTTGGCGAATTGCGTGTAGAGTTCGTCAAGCGAAAGGCCGGACCAGAACGTCTTCTCAAAGCGATCGGCCTTGCGGCGCAGATTGGAGAGCGCGATCAGCTTGTTGATGATGATGGTCCATGACCACACCGATGCCAGAAGCAAAAGCAGGAACACGCCCTTCACGATTGGATCGGCGTGCAGGAAAAGCGAGACCACGGAAATGCCCGCGACAGTCGGTGTGGCGCTGCCGCCGGTCTGCGTGACATCGACATTGGTGACGGGCGCGGCGGCTGGCGGCAGATTCTGCACCTGCGCATCCTGTCCACTGGGCGCCGCGGCGGGCTGCGCAAAGGCCGGCGCAGCAATGCAAAGAGCAAGCGCCGCAAGAGCCACGGCGATCCAACGCGTCAAATTCATCAGCAAACCTCTTCATGCCGGGCCCGGAAGGCGCACCGGTTATTGCTCCGTGATACCGCGTGACGCGCCGGGAGCAAGCGTCATAAGCGCATTTGAACGTGGCCGAAATTGGGCGCTAATCGTTAAGCGACTGTTTCCAAAAGGAAAGGCGAAAGTTTGTCTCGCGTATCCTGCGGAATGCGTTTTGGCTTTCCGGTCAGCGAGATGATGCAGGCTTCGACGGTTCCATGCGTAAGCTGGCGGCCCTCGCAGTAAATGTCCTGCGACGCGATCATCCGCACGCCGGTGAGCGACACCGCGCTGGTACGAACCTCGACGAGATCGTTAAGGCGCGCGGGGCGCATATATTCGAGTGCGGCCTTGCGCAGGGTCCAAGCGAAGGGTTCCGGGCCATCGAGTTCCGCGAGCTTGTGAACGCCAGCGGCACGGAAGAATTCCGTGCGGCCACGCTCCATGAAACGCAGGTAATTGGCGTGATAGACGATGCCGGAGAGATCGGTGTCTTCATAGTAGATGCGGATCGGAAGGACATGCACCTTGCCGGCGAACTTGCCGAAGCTTTCTACGGTTTCGGACATGGGTGCTTCTTGTCTGTGGGACAATGGCCAAGCGGGTGAGACGAACTTTCCGGTGCAATAATCGTCATCGTGAGGACGCCGGTGTCCTTGGGTTTATCCGGTTTGGTCTCCATCGTGAGATAGCTATCGAGCGCGCCGCCAAACTTGCCCCAGAAGCCGAAGGTGACTGCGGTGAAGCCGATCGCAAAGACGATGATCGCAAGGCGCAAGAGGATGCCGTTGATCTTCACTCTTCGTCCTCCCCGCTTTTGAACAGGCCGATCTGAGCCGGATCGCGCGGCGGCGCATTCAATCCCAGATGTCCGTAAGCCGCGCCGGTCAGCATGCGCCCGCGCGGGGTGCGTTGCACGAAACCCTGCTGCATCAGGAACGGCTCCACAATCTCTTCCAACGCATCACGCGGTTCGCCCAGCGCAGCGGCAATCGTCTCAATCCCCACAGGACCACCACTGAAACTTTCCGCGATCAGCTTCAGATAGCGCATATCGAACGCATCCAAGCCCCGCTTGTCCACTTCCAGGCGTGTCAACGCGGCGTCGGCGATCTTCGCATCGACTTGTCTGTGGCCGCCAACACTGGCGAAATCGCGCACCCGCTTGAGCAGGCGGCCCGCGATACGCGGCGTGCCGCGCGCGCGGGAGGCGATTTCCTTTGCCCCGTCCTGGGTGAGATCGAAGCCCAGGACGCGCGCGCCGCGCTCCACGATCGAGAGCAATTCTTCCGGCGTATAGAAATTCAAGCGAACCGGAATGCCGAAGCGGTCGCGCAAGGGTGTCGCCAGCAAGCCTGCGCGCGTGGTGGCGCCGACCAGCGTGAACGGTGCCAGCGTGATCTTCACCGAGCGCGCCGATGGCCCTTCGCCGATGACGAGATCGAGTTCGTAGTCTTCCATCGCCGGATAAAGGATTTCCTCCACTGCGGGATTGAGGCGATGGATTTCATCAATAAAAAGAACGTCGCGCGGTTCGAGGTTGGTGAGAATGGCAGCGAGATCGCCGGCCTTCGCCAGCACCGGGCCGGAGGTCGAGCGGAAGTTTACTCCCAACTCGCGCGCCACGATCTGCGCCAGCGTCGTCTTTCCCAAACCCGGCGGGCCGGAGAACAGGACATGGTCCAGTGCTTCTTCGCGCTCGCGCGCCGCCTGGATGAAGATGGAGAGATTCTCGCGCGCCTGTTTCTGGCCGACGAATTCGCTGAGGCGCTTGGGGCGCAGCGACGATTCCAGCGTATCGTCCTCGCCGCGCTCGGGCGCAACGATGCGATCGGGTTTGGGAACTGCACTCGCCATCTATCGTCCCATCGCGCGCAGGCTTTCGCGGATCAGCACATCCACCGGCGCGTCGCCACCACTTGGGCCCATGTCGCGCACGATCCGCGCCACGCTTTCCGCCGCCTGCCCCTGAGAATAGCCCAGCTTGACCAGCGCCGCGACCGCATCGGCTTCGGGGCCGCGCGGCGCCACAACCGCCACGAAATCCTCGCCTCCATGCCCGCGCAGGATCATCGCGGGGGCCTTGTCCTTCAACTCCGTGACGATGCGCAGCGCCAGCTTGGGGCCGACGCCCTGCGCTTTGCCGATCATCGCCTTGTCGGACAGCGCCAGAGCACGCTGCAAATCTTTCGCCGAAAGCGCCGACAGCACGTTCAGCGCCACGCGGGCGCCGACATTCTGAACCGTCTGCAACAGGCGGAACCATTCGCGCTCTTCGGCGCCGGCGAAACCGTAAAGCCGGATCGCGTCTTCACTGACCTTGGTTTCAATCATCAACGAGGCGGGCGAACCAACCGTCAAGCGGGATAGCGTGGAAGACGGGCAATGCACCAGATAGCCCACGCCGTTCACATCGAGGATGCAGTGATCGTCGTGGATTGAATCCACGATGCCGCTTAGCTTTCCGATCATGCCATCGACGCCAATATTCTGGCGCGCGTGCCGGAAAGATGGGCGTGCGCGATAGCGGCGGCGAGCGCATCGGCGGCATCGGCGGCTTCGACGCGGGCGGTGGGA
>Ga0207707_10000957_pt1 | contig 27832 bp, 25 predicted proteins | sample KBSC83BmetaG_FD_184336 | JGI IMG/M metagenome (GOLD analysis project Ga0207707, IMG submission 184336) | Corn rhizosphere microbial communities from Kellogg Biological Station, Michigan, USA - KBS C8-3B metaG (SPAdes) (version 2) | ecosystem: Host-associated > Plants > Roots > Rhizosphere ... | reverse complement strand
CCGCGCGCGATGGGGCGCGCGATGAACGGCGCGGGGCGCACGCCCGTGGGCGAGCCGTCGAGCCGCGACGCGCGCAGCCCGCCGCGCTCGGGCTCCACGATCCACTGCTCGTCACCGTCGCCGTGGAGCAGCGTGCTCCCGCCGCCCGAGTCGTAGAGCTTCCATTCGCCGGTGGCCGACAGGGTGACGCGCGGCACCCCCGCCGCGAGCGCGATGCGCACCACCCGTCCCGTGCCCTGAATGCCCGGCTCCTCGGGGGCGTTCACATCCTCGATCTTTTCGGGCGGCAGCGACTCCGGCACGACGCGCGGCGGAATCGTGTCGCGCGCGATCTCGGGCGGCGGCGCCGCCGGCTTGTGACCGCCGCACGCCGCGAGCACCACGATCGCCGATGCGAGGAGCGCCCTACGCACGCGCAGCGCGCATCGCGTCGTCCATCCGCTCGAGCGCGAGATCCACCTCGGCGTCGCCGTGCGCGGCGGACATGAACGCCGCCTCAAATGGCGACGGCGCGAGATACACGCCGCGCTCGAGCGCCTCGTGGAAGAATCGCCGGAAGAGCGCCACGTCGCTCTCCTTCGCATCGTGAAAGTCGCGCACCGGCTCCCGGCGAAAGAAGAAACCGAACATCGATCCCGCGTGCGACGCCGTGAACGGAAGATCGTGCCGCGCGGCGCTCGCGATCATCCCCTGCACGAGCCGCTCGGTGCGCGCGGTGATGCGATCGTGAAGCGCGGGAGTGAGCGCGCGCAGCGTCGCGAGCCCGGCCGCCATCGCGAGCGGATTGCCGCTCAGCGTCCCCGCCTGGTACACGGGCCCCTCGGGCGCGATGCGCTCCATGAGATCGCGGCGCCCCCCGTACGCGGCCACGGGCAGCCCTCCGCCGATCACCTTGCCGAGCGTGGTGAGGTCCGCCGTGACGCCGAAGCGCTCGCGCGCGCCGCCGGGCGCGATACGGAAACCTGTCATCACCTCGTCGAAGATGAGGAGCGCTCCCGTGTCGTCCGCGATCGCGCGCAGCGCCTCGAGGTACCCCGGATCGGGCATGATGAATCCCGAGTTCCCCACCACGGGCTCGACGATGATCGCGGCCAGCGGCGTGTCGCGCGCGATCGCGTGCGCGACCTCCGCATCGTTGAACGGCGCGACGAGCGTGAGCGCCGCCGTCGCGTCGGGGACGCCCGGCGAGTTCGGGAGGCCGAGCGTGGCCACGCCCGAGCCGGCGCGCACGAGGAAGGAATCCGCGTGACCGTGGTAGCAGCCGTCGAACTTGAGAAAGGCGTCGCGCCCCGTGGCGGCGCGCGCGAGACGCAACGCGCTCATCGTCGCCTCGGTGCCGCTCGACACGAAGCGCAGCATCTCGACGTGCAGCATGCGCTGCGCGATCAGCTCGGCCAGCTCCACCTCGAGCGCCGTCGTGATCCCGAAGCTCGTGCCGCGGCGCATCGCGTCGTCGAGCGCGTCGAGCACCGCCGGCGCGGCGTGGCCGAGCACGAGCGGGCCCCACGAGAGCACGAAGTCGATGTACTCCTTGCCGTCCTCGTCCCAGATGCGCGCGCCTTCGCCTCGCGCCACGACGAACGGCTCACCCCCCACCCCACCGAACGCGCGCACCGGCGAGCTCACGCCGCCGGGCATCACGGCACGTGCGCGGGAAACGATGCGGGCCGAGTTGGATGTCACCGTCCGTAGCTGGCCGCGAGTGCGCCGGCCATCACCGGGAGCGACCGGCTGGCGCGCGCTGCGGGCGCGGCGACGGACGGTGGCGCGTGCACGCGCGTGATCCGCGCCGCGAAATCGTAGTCGTCCACCACGTCGTCGATCACGCACTCGACGATGGACCCGGCCACCGCATCGCCGGCGAAGCGCGTGATGCCATCGATGTCGTCCGCCTGCCACACGGTGCGGCCCGTGACCTCGCCAGCGTCGCTCGCGCGATCCACGATCGCGCGCACCGTGCGTCCGATGTGCCGCTCGTACCGCTCGGCCGTGATCGCGCGCTGCAGCTCGGTGAGGCGCTCGAGCCGGTCGCGCTTCACCGGCATCGGAACGTCGTCCTCGAGCAGCGCGCCGCTCGTTCCCTCCTGCGGCGAGTACGTGAACGCGCCCACGCGCTCGAACCGCACCTCTTCGAGGATGTCGCACAGCTGCGCGAAGTCGCTCTCCGTTTCGCCGGGAAAACCGACGATGCACGTCGTGCGGATGGCGACGTCGGGCACCACGGCGCGCAGCCGCGCGACGCGCTCGCGAATCGTGCGCGCGCGCTCGGGGCGCCGCATGCGCGCGAGCACCGCGTCCGACCCGTGCTGGATCGGCATGTCGAGATACGGCAGCACGCGCGGCTCGCGCGCCATGAGCTCGAGCAGCCGGGGCGTGATGCCGGTGGGATAGAGGTAGAGCATCCGCAGCCACGGGATCGACGTGGATTCCAGCAGTGCGGCGAGCAGCTCGGGGAGCGTTGTGCCATCGCGCCGATCGCGACCGTAGTGCGCGAGGTCCTGCGCCACGAGGTTGATCTCGCGCGCGCCCTGGAGCTCGAGCAGCTGCGCCTCCGCCACCACGTCCTCGAGCGCGAACGAGCGGTGTTTGCCGCGCATGATCGGGATCGCGCAGAACGCGCATCCGTGGTCGCACCCCTCGCTCACCTTGAGATAGCGCACGTGCGGCAGGTCGCCGGTGTAGAGGCGCACGCCGGGGTGCAGCGCCATGGGCGACTCGGGGTCGATCACGCCGCGCGCGAGCAGCTCCGGCACGAGCCGGTCCATCTCGGACGCGCCGAGGAAGAGGTCGACCTCCGGCAGCTCGGCGGCGAGCTCGCTCTTGTGGCGCTCCACCATGCAGCCGACGGCGACCACGGTCTGGCACGAGCCGTCGAGCTTGCGGCGTCCGGCGTCGACGATGGCGTCGATCGATTCCTGCTTGGCCGCGTCGATGAAGCCGCAGGTGTTGATGATGATCAGATCGGCATCGTCGAGCTCCGGGGCGAGCTCACCGCCGTGATCCGCGAGCAGCGCGAGATAGCGCTCGCTGTCGACCGTGTTCTTGTCGCAGCCAAGCGTGATGAAGCCGACCTTCACTCGGGGGACAGGGCACGCGGAGACATGGGGCGAAAGCTACCGTCGCGGCGGGGGGCGCTCAACGGCGTCGCGGCGCGCCGGGCGGGGCGGCGCGGGGAGCGCTGGTTGCGCGGTAGACCACAGTGGGATACCATAGCGCCGGCTCCTTCTCGCGCCTTTCTCGCTCCGCGACCCTACCATGCCACGTCACTCCCTGCCGCTGCGGCGTTCCCTCCTGTCCGGCCTCGTGCTCTGCCTCCCGGCCCTGCTCGCCGGGAGGCCGGCCCTCGGCGCACAACAGCCCGCCCTCAAGCCGCCGGCAAAACCAACGACGCAGGCGGCGGCCGAGCTCACCGCGACGCAACGCCAGGGCGCGCCGCAGCTCACGCGCGAGGACCTCGAGGCCTTCATCGATGGCATCGCGCCCACGCAGCTCGCCACGGGCGACATCGCCGGGATGGTCGTCGCCGTGGTGAAGGACGGGAAGGTGCTCTTCGCGAAGGGGTACGGCTATTCCGACGTGGCGCTCAAGAAGCCCGTGAGCGTCGACTCCACGCTCTTCCGCATCGGCTCCATTTCGAAGACGCTGATGTGGACCGCCGTCATGCAGCAGGTGGAAGAGGGAAAGATCGACCTCGACAAGGACGTCAACTCGTACATCGACTTCAAGATCCCGGCGCCGTTCGGCAAGCCCGTCACGATGACGAATCTGATGACGCACACGCCGGGGTTCGAGGAGGTGCTCAAGGAGCTCTTCGTCACCGATACGTTGATGGTAGTCCCGTTGAAGACCTGGCTGCCGAACCACCTCCCCACCGAGATCTACGAGCCCGGGACGACGCCCGCGTACTCGAACTACGGCGCGACGCTCGCGGGATACATCGTGGAGCGCATGTCGGGCGAGCAGTTCGACGACTACATCGACGCGCATATTCTTCGCCCCCTCGGCATGACGAACACCACGTTCCGTCAGCCGCTACCGGCGGCGCTCGCGCCGATGATGTCGAAGGGGTACGCCAAGGCGTCGGACTCCGCGAAGGCGTTCGAGTACGTGGCGGCCTGGCCTGCCGGCAGCGTCGCCGCGACGGCGGAGAACATGACGCACTTCATGATCGCGCAGCTGCAGGATGGCGAGTACAATGGCGCGCGCATCCTGAAGCCGGAGACGGCGCAGCTGATGCACGCGCGGCTGTTTGGCGCGCTCGACGCGCTCCCCGGCATGGCGCACGGGTTCTACGAGGAGGGACGCAACGGCCATCGGGTCATCGGACATGGCGGCGACACGCAGTGGTTCCACTCCGACATGCACCTCATGCTCGACGACCACATCGGATTCTTCGTGTCGTACAACAGCGCAGGCAACGGCAAGGGAACCGGGCGCGCGGAGATCTGGCACCAGTTCCTCGACCGCTACTTCCCGTACACGCCCCCGGCGGTGGCGCCCGTGAGCACCGCGTTCGCGGACGCGCACGCCGTGGCGGGAACCTACCGCAGCAGCCGCCGGTCGCAGACCACCTTCGTCGCCAGCTCGGAGCTCGCCTCGCAGCAGGCGGTGACGGTGAATGCGGATACGACCATCAGCGTGCAGGGGATGGACGACCTCGCCGGAAATCCGATCCACTTTCGCGAGATCGGGCCGCGCGTGTTCCGCCAGGTCGGCGGACAGGAGATGGTGGCGTTCAAGACCGATCCGCACGGCGTCATGGTGATGGGGAATCCGTTTCCGTTCGAGGTGGGACAGCGCGCGTCGCTCGTGAAGAACGGAAAGTTCAACGAGTCGATCCTGGGCTTCGCCATCGCGATGTTCCTCTTGACGCTCCTTGGCTGGCCGCTCAATGCGATGCTGCGCCGGCACTATGGCGCCCAGCCAGTGCTCGACGATCGCTACCGCATGCTGCGGTGGGTCATCCGCGCGTTGTGCTTCGCCAACATCCTCTTCGTCTGCCTCGTCGTGAAATTCTTCGCGAACCTGGGCGACGACATCGGGGCCTTGAGCAGCCGCTCGGACGGCTACCTGCGCTTCCTGCAGCTCATCGCGCTCATCGGCGCGCTCGGCGCGTTCGTCGCGATCTACTACGACGTGCGCTCGTGGCGGAGCACCGCGCTCTGGATCTGGGCAAAGGTCTGGAACACGCTGCTCGCCGTCGCGTTCGTGGGCTTCGCGCTGTTCCTGCTCAACTGGCATCTGCTCACGACATCGCTCAGATACTGAAACCAGGGCGCTGAACGAGGGATACCGAGTAGCCATCGCAATCTCACATGTGCCAACGCGCGGTATAGCCGGAGCAAAGTTTTTCGAGCATCTCCTTGTACTCTCTATCGACGTTGATGCCAAGGGCATTCGGTCGTGGAAGAGACGGGGGATTCACATTGTCAATTTCCACTGGGACTATCAGGACGTAATCGTACCCCTGCACATGAGTGTGGCCTGGCTGCCTAGTCGGAAGGGTTCGCAACAGAGCCACGGTCTTCGCGGCATCCTTCGGGCGGTTGGTGCTGATCGCCCAGTTAAACTCTTCCCAGAGACTGAGGTCGCCGCTCGACAGTCGCGGGAGAACTTTCGAAGTGAACTCGTCTTCTCGATCGCGATAGAACTTGTGCACCTGGTCCGGAATATTTAGCAATCGCGGACTCACTCCGACAAGTATCGTCGCGATCAACAACGCCTCAGGACGCGCGGAGTGGACCGCCGAAAGCACTTTTCGAAGATCGTCGAATCGATTCGTGACATTCCGATGTGCCGTAATCACCGATTTGTTTTCTACGGCAATCCGGACCTTGTTCATGTCGGGCTCTCCATCGACCGCTGGTTCGCCGACAAAGAGATCAACTTTTCGAAGCCGATCGCCCGGTGCGGAAACGTTCGTCCACACTTTCACAACACCGTTTTCAAAATCCTCGCGAAGCGGATTGCAATAGTCGATCAGGTCCTGGAAAAGAGAGGTGCTGACGGTATCCGAATGAGCCTCGAGACGGTGGTTGTGATATCCCGCCTCCGCAATCGCGGTAATGGCCTTGTCGAATGGAGTGAGCATGCGTGCGGCTACTCGACTCCCGCCGCGGTTAATTCCTTTTGGGTCACGAGCCAGTCAAGCGATTGTGGAAGCGGCAGTCGCTTGAGAACGTGGCTCTGCAGTCGTAAAAACCCCTTTGCCGCTCGCTGGCAATTGTCCCATAGCCAATTCGCCGCTGCGGCAGAATTCAAATATTCCGCGAGCTCCGTAATTCCTTCCAAGCTTGTTGGGACGATATAATAAATCGAGTGTCGTGGCACCAAGGAACCGGCCGAATCAACCACGAATACGGGCTTTCCACCAATGTCTTTGCAAAGAATCTTTGGTCGTAAGATGTGATTCAGTGGGGGGGTTTCATGAAAGGCATACCATGGCTTGTATGAGACACAGGTGCGGGTGTTCAGTTGTTTCTTCCGTTCTGGTTGCGAAAGAAATTCTCCGAGCTCACCCAGCTCAGACTCTGGCAGCAAACGCCCCCAGCGGTCATATGGGACCAACAATGATCGGTGAGAAGATGGCAGCTTGACCGAAGTGATGTCTCTGCCTGCTAATGTTGGATGCGCGAACGGTCGCAGGCCCGGAGTGAGAGCATCATGGTTCAACAGGAACGCGGAATCCGCACCGGTTGCAACGCCGCAGCTGATTCGAAGACATGCGTCTTCCAGACAAGGACCCTCAGGGACCTTATCAGCATTGCGCAGCAAGGGCATCCAAGATGTGCTGGCGCCAAACTGAGATATCGAGCGCACGCTCCCTTCTCTGTCAACGATCGACGTGGGGCGTGTCGTCGACTTAGTAGTAACAGTAGTGATCAGCGGATACGTCACCAGACCGGCGAAAGTCTCTTCGTCTACAAAATGCAATTCCTCAACCGTGTAGCGGCGTAACAGCTCGCGAAATGGAGATGCAGATTCTACATAGAGGAACTTCTCAGGCGTGATAAAAACGAGGCGACCGTTCCTTGTAATTGAGCGCAGCGACTGCTCGAAAAAGAGCAGATACAGGTCGAACCTGCCGCGAGCTGTTTGATATCTTGATCGGTAGGTCTCGCGCTCCTCCACAGCGAGTGATGTGATCGATACATACGGTGGGTTGCCGATTATAAAGTCGAATTCTTCGGTGCTCGCCTGCAAATAATCTGCGTGACGAATCTCAAAGTTTCCTAACCCGGAAAACCGCGCACGCAAATGTTCCACGTGAGAAGGATCGGACTCAATACCAACAATTTGAGGTAGGGTTATTTCGTTCTTGTCGCACCACCTCATGATCCCGTCAACGAATGCTCCTCGGCCGCAGCCCGGATCCAGGATGCGCGAGTGCGGAGTCGGAGTACGTTCAGCGAAAAGCTTTTCGACCATTAGGTCGACGACGGCACTCGGCGTAGGTACGAATCCCTTCACTGGCATTTCCGAAAGAGACGAGAGGTGACGCAAACTGAGGAGTCGCGACCTCGCGAGTCAAGCGCGCGACAGCGCCGGCATCATCTACTTTACTATCAGAACAGGCCGACCTTCCCCTTCACGGACGCAATCAGCTTCGCGGGATCGTAGCCCACGCCCTGCTTGAACACCATCTCGACCTTTCGAATGTCCGAGATGCTCGCCGCCGGATTGCCGTCGATCACCACGAGATCGGCCTGCTTTCCGGAGGCGATCGAGCCGATCGTGCTCGTCTTGCCGAGGTAGGTCGCGCCGTTGAGCGTGCAGATCTTGATCGCCTCGAGCGGCGTGAACCCGCTGCCGACCAGCAGCTCCACCTGGTGCTGGTCGGAGTAGCCGGGGATCACGCCGCCCGCGCCGGTGGGATCGGTGCCGGCGATGAGGAGGCCGCCCGCGTGCGCGAACTGCACCTCCATCCGGCGCTCCTTCGCGAACAGGCCGCCGTAGATGGAATTCGTTCTGCTCTGCACCGAGGCGTAGAACTTCTCGTACTGGTCCTTGAGTATCGGATCGAGCACGTCGACGCCCGGCGGCATCGGCTGGCCGGGGGTGAACGTCTCGAACACAGTGAGCGTGGACGTGAGCGCGACGTGGTGCGCGATGAGATCGGCCACGAGCGCCTTGAACGGCGCGCCATTGGTGTCGACCGCGGCGAGCGCCGTCATGCCGACCGTCTGGCCGGGGCACACGTCAGGCTTCTTGTCGGGAACGAAATCGGTGGCGACGAAGAAGCCGTGCTCCAGGTCGTCGATGCCGAGCGCCGCGGCCTCGTGATAGGTGACGGAGCAGAGGTGCCCGGTGATCTTGAGCCCGCGCCGGTGCGCCTCCTTCACCGCCGCGCCGAGCTCCGCGCGCGTGATGCTCATGTACGCCTTGAACGACGTCGCGCCCGCATCGGCCCAGAAGCTCGCCATGCGCGTCGCGTCCGCGGCGTCCTTGAGCTCGTACATCTGCGTGATGCCGAGTCCGGGGCCCTGCAGATATGGCGCGGTGGCATCCATCCACGGACCGGGCTTCTCGCCGCGCGCGATCTCCTTCGCGATGTTGATCTCGCCGTAGCCGTTCGAGTTGCCGGCCGTGCGCATGGAGGTCACGCCGCCGGCGAGATAGAGCCGCGTGAAGCTCTCCTCGAGATTTCCATAGACCGCGGGACCGGTGGGATAGTAGAGATGCTCGTGCATCATCACGAAGCCGGGGATCACGCTCTTGCCCGTGAGATCGACCACCTGCGCGCCCGCGGGCGCGGTGACCGACGCCGCATCGCCGAGCTGCGCGATGCGTCCGTCGCGGATGACGATCGACTGGTCGTCGCGCGGCGCCGCGCCCGTGCCGTCGATCACGCGCACGTGCGCGAGCACCACGGTGGGCGTGTCGATCGCGACGTACTGGAGGACGTTCTTCGAGAGCGTGGGGCGCTGGGCCGCGAGCGGCGCGGCGAGGAGCACGAGCGCTGCGACGACGGAGACTCTCTTCATGGTGTGGTCCTCGCTGGAGCCGCAGCTCCGTTCGTGAGTCGCAGCAGAAACACCGCGGTGCGCTTCGTCTTCACCGGCAGCATGCGCAGGTCAGCGGTCTCCTTGTCCGTGTGGTCGTCGTGCCCCGAGAGCCCGAGCGCGTCGATCGACATCGGAACGAGGTTCGCCACGAACGAGATGTCCGCCGCACCGGCCTTGGCCGGATCCACCGCCACCACCGCTCCCGATCCGACGTCGCGGCTCGCCCTGTCGTATACCGACAGGAGTCGCGTATTTCCAGGCGTCGGCGCCATCGGCGGATAGCCCGTCTCGAACGAGATCTCCGCGTGCGTTCCCGGCAGCGGCTTCGACACGATCTCCCGCATCGTCTTCTCGGTGGTCGTGAACTGCTCCGGCGAGATCGTGCGCAGATCTCCCGTCACCGTCATGTGCTCGGCCACCACGTTGTCCTTCCCCTCCGCATGCCCCACCGTGCCAGTGGAGTCGACCGTCACCGATGTGCCGCCGAGCGCGACGCCGGGGTTGAAGGTGAGATAGCGCTCGTGCCCGAGCTCGGTGTAGAACTGGTCGAGCACGCGCGCCGCCTCGAACACCGCGCCAGCGCCGACCTCCTTGCTGAAAATCTGTCCCGAGTGCGACGGCGTGCCCGTGGTCGTGAGCTTCCACGAGCCCGCGCCGCGACGCGACGTCATGGCGGTGCCCGGATCGCCCGAGCCGTCCTCGAATCCGAGCGCCGCGGTGGCGCCCTTCGCCGCGTCCACGAGCGCCGCGCGCGCGGCCTCGAGTGGCGTCCCCGACTCCTCCTCGTCGCCGTCGAAGACGATCGTGATGTTCATCTTGCCGAGCTGCTTCGCCTCCTCGAGCGCGCGCAACGCGTACACGATGATGACGTCGCCCCCCTTCATGTCGATCACGCCCGGCCCGCGCGCGGTCGAGTCGTCCAGCCGCTCGAACTTCTGGAACGGATTGTCGGGCTCGAACACCGTATCGAGGTGCCCGATCAACAGCAGCTTGGGCCCCGGCCCCGGATGCTCGGCCACCAGATGTCCAGCGCGGTGAAACGCCGCGCCGTCCACCCAGCGGGTCTTGAAGCCGAGCGAATCGAGCTGCGCGCGCAGGACGTCGGCCACCTGCCGCACGCCGGCGAAGTTCATCGTCCCGCTGTTGATGTTCACGAGCTTGATGAGGAGCACGAGCGCATCGGCGTTGTGCGCGTCGACGGACTTGACGATGGCGCGCTCGGTGGTGGAGAGTCCGGCTTTGGGCACCTGCGCGCGAGCGACGAGGGGCGCAACGACCGCGAGCGCGGCTGCAAGAGTGATCGCGGATGCGGTGCGGACGAGTGACTTATGCATGAGCGGTAATCTATCACCGCGCCTTCTGCCACGCGCGCGCGGTCCCATACTCGCAATTCATACGGCCACGACCATTGCTGCGCGCCCGACGCTCGTCGGCGCACCGGTCGAGTCGTACCAGAGATGGATTCGGATTGAACGGAGTGTGCGAGCAGAAAGTTGGTCGCCGCAGAGTCCTCATCCGTTCAATCCGTCCACTCCGTTTGATCCGCATCTCATCGGTTACGACTCTCCACGCGCGGTGGTCGAGTCGTAGCAGAAGCGGTAAAGCCCTTGTCGTCCTCCGCGTCTCTCAGTTCCGCTGCGTCCTCGTACTATTTCCCACTCCCTCCAGCCCTCACCACTCCTTACCGGTAGTTGCCGAACTTGAGCTCCACCCCGAAGTCCTTTCCGCGCAGCAGCGTCATCACGTCCTGCAGCTCGTCCTTTGACGGCGACGTCACGCGCACCTGCTCGCCCTGAATCGACGCCTGCACCTTCTTCATCTTCGCGTCCTTGATCGCCGCCACCACCTTCTTCGCCGTGTCGCCGTCGAGCGACATCTTGAGCGAGATCTCGCGCTTCACCGTGTCCCCGCCGGCCTGCTTCACCTCGCCGATGTCCAGGTTCTTCACCGGCACGCCGCGCTTGATGAGCTTCGACTGCAGCACGTCGAGCACCGCCGTCATCTTGTAGTCGCCTTCGGCCGCCAGATAGATCTTGTTCTCCGCGCGCTTCAGCTCGATCGTCGCGGGCGAGCCCTTGAAGTCGTAGCGCTGCGTGATCTCCTTCTGCGCCTGGTTCACCGCGTTGTCCACCTCCTGCAGGTCGACACCGGTGGTCACGTCGAACGAGCTCTGTTGGGCCATGATCGATGTCGCTCGAAAGAGGTTAGTGCGAACGGCTCACTGCACGCACGGTGCGTGCGGATCCTTCTGCTTCGGCTTGTCCACCACCATGCGATGGTCGAGGCTCGCCAGCGTGTCCGCGAGATCGCGCACGAACCCCGCCACGCGCGCCATCGCGTCGTAGTCGATGTACTGCGGCTCATCGGTCACCTCATGATAGTCCGGATGGTCGCCGCGTGAGAAGTTGATCGACGGAATGCCGTAGCGCGCGTAGGAGTAGTGATCCGCGCGGCAGTAGTACTGCTCCCTGTCGCCCGGCGCATCGAAGGCGTAGTTGAACTTGAACGGTGCCGGCTCGGTGGCATTCACGCGCTCGGCGACGTCGCCGAGCTCCGTGGAGAGGCGGCGGGTTCCGATGAGCTCCAGGTACGCGGGTCCGCCGTGCTCGACGTCCGCCGCGCTCCCCCGCCCCACCATGTCCATGTCGAGCTCCGTGACGAGGGAGTCGATGGGCACCGTCGGGTGATCGGTGAACCACGACGAGCCGTAAAGTCCCTCCTCCTCCGCCGTGTGCGAGATGAAGAGGATCGAGCGCTTCGGTGCGTGCGGCGCCGCGGCCATCGCCTCCGCGATCTCGAGCAGCGACACGGTGCCCGACCCGTCGTCGTCGGCGCCGTTGTAGATCGAGTCGCGGCGCGGCGGGCGGAGGGCGCGCAGCGAGTCGAGCGCGTGCGCGGCCCACGCGCGCGCCGTGGCGTCCGGCGTGCCGCGCTTCTCCATCGCCGCCGCGAAGTTGGCCACGCGCAGCGAGTCGTGGTCCACCGCGCGCCGCGCGACGCCCACGTGATCGTTGTGCGCGCTGATCACGACGTACTCGTTGCGGAGCGCGGGATCGCTCCCGCGCAGCACACCGATCACGTTCCGCGCGGGCACCGGCGGCTCCCCGCCGCGCAGGCGGAAGTGAACTGTCTGGAAGTATCCGCCGCCCTCGCCCGCAGGCGCGAGCCCGACGCGCGCGAACTCGGCGGCGATGTACGCGGTCGCCACCGAATCGCCCGCGGAGCCGGCGAGCCGTCCGCGCATCGAGTCGTCCGCCAGGAGATAGAGCCGCGTGCGCAGGTCCGCCGCGGTGATCGCGGCCGCGGTGGCGGCGATGCGGCCGCCCTGCGCGCGAACCGGCCGCGCCTCGAGCGCGAGCGTGGCGAGCGCCAGCACGGCGACCGTGAAGTATCTGGACAGCATAGGGGGCGAAACCTACGGTCGCGTCGCGGGCCCGGCCACGGAGCCAGGGGCCGCATGGCCCTCGAGCTCGCCGGGGCGCACCGGCCGGAGCGACAGGTCCGCGGCGAGCCAGATGAGCTTCGTGAATGGAAAGAGGAAGAACGGCGCGGCGGCCATCGCGAGCGGCGCCACGATCTCGAGGGCGTCCCAGTTCACGCGCGGCCACACCGCGACCAGATACGCCACCAGCGCGACGACGAACAGCAGCTCGGCGAGCACGATGTTGAACAGCACCGAGCCGGTGAGGTAGTCGTGCCCCTCACGCTCACTGCGCAGCCCGCACACCGGGCAGCGCTCGCGCATCCTGAACCACGACTGCACGATTCCGCGCGACCCGCAATTGGGACACCGGAGCGTGACCGCACGCCCGAGCATCTGCGCGATGCGCCGCGCGCTCGTCGGAGCAAATGGAGGCTCGAGGTCGTTCGCATCGCGGTTGACCATGCGTAAAGCTAGCCGCGCGTGGGTGATTGCGCGTTGAAGATCGCGACGCGGGGCGAACATCGCGAGACGGTCGCGCGAGCTCAGGCTGTAAGCCTTCGAGCCAAGAAGCATTGAGCCGTGAGACTTTGCGAGGGAGGGCTCCACAAGCGTCTCGAGCGCCTATGGTACGCCTAGTTCGTGCGGAGGTAATCGCGCTACGAAACGCTCTGCTCTTCAGCTTCTCTTGCTGCGCGATGGAGCCGGACACATCACGATACCACAACGCTTGTGGAGCTTGCCCTCGTAGAGACTCCAAGCTCAAAGCTTCTCAGCTCACGAGCTTACAGCCTGAGCTCGCGCGACCGTCTCGCGATGTTCGCCCCGCGGTACCTACCCGAGGAAACTCTCGAGCGCCCGTGCCCGCGACACATGCCTCAACCTGGAAAGCGCCTTCTCCTTGATCTGCCTCACCCGCTCCCGGGTGATGCCGAGCAGCGCCCCGATCTGTTCGAGCGTCATCGGCTCCTCGCTGTCGAGCCCGAAATACAACCGGAGGATCTTCGCCTCGCGCTCCTTGAGCGACGACAGTGATTCCTCGATCGCCTCGGTGAGCGCCTTCTCGAACGTCTGCTCGTCCGGCGTCGCGTTGAGCGTGTCCGGGAGGTAGTCGAGCAGCTTGTTGTCCTCGCCCGGCGTCATCGGCGCGTCGAGCGAGAGATGGGTCTGCGAGATGGAGATCGTCTTCGCGACCTCTTCCTCGGTGATGTCCATCTCGAGCGCGATCTCCTCGTGCGTGGGCTCGCGGCCCAGCTCCTGGAGAAGGGCGTTCGCGCGCTTGCCAATGCGGTGCAGTGTGCCTGCGCGATTGAGCGGCACCCGCACGATGCGCGACTGCTCGGCAAGCGCCTGCAGAATGGCCTGGCGAATCCACCACACGGCGTAGGAGATGAACTTGATCCCCTTCGTCTCGTCGAATTTGTGCGCCGCGCGGATGAGGCCGAGGTTCCCCTCGTTGATGAGATCGGAGAGCGCCACGCCCTGGTTCTGATACTTCTTGGCCACGGACACGACGAAGCGCAGGTTCGACCGTACCAGCTTGTCGAGCGCCTCGGGGTCCTTCACGCGTATGAGCTGGGCGAGACGGACTTCTTCGTCGCGATCGATCAGCGGGTACGCGCTGATGTCGCGAAGATACTGGTCCAGCGAGCCTTCGTCGTACGACGACTTCTTATGAGAGGGTACGGCCATACTGGGCGGCGGCTCCTGCGAGGGCCAACGCGATGCTGTCACATCGCGCCGGACGAACCCAACGTGAACCCAAACGAAACGATCAGCGAATCAACGCCCCCAGACGACTCCACCGGATGTTGGTGAGCCAGGGAAACCGTTGCGTCGCGTCAGGCTCGTAGCTGTAGTACACGACTAGTGGCCGTCCCTTGACCAGAGAGTCCGCGACGAAGCCCCAATAGCGGCTGTCCGCCGAGTTGTCCCTGTTGTCTCCGAGCACGAAGTAGCTCTTCTCAGGGACGATCAGCGGACCCCAAGTGTTACGTGACGGATGGTATCCATCGCTCGCTTCCGCGGTGCGCACCAGATACGGATTTTGCCAGCGGAACTCGTCGTCGGGCTGGTCGCTGTTCGGCTGCGAATGAATGACGTACCGCTCCGCCTGCGCCCGCCCGTTGAGCAACAGCATGCCATCGCGCATCTCCACCGTGTCACCGGGGAGACCGATCAGTCGCTTGACGTAACTGATCTGCGGCTCGAGCGGATACTGGAAGACTATCACATCGCCGCGTCGCGGGGAGCGGAGCGCGGGAAGATGCACGTTGGTGAAGGGGACCTCGGCGCCGTAGAGCGCCTTGTTCACGAGCAGGAAATCGCCGACGAGCAGCGTGTTCTCCATGCTCCCGGACGGGATCTTGTACGCCTCCACGCCGAACGTCCGGATGATGACGAACAGCGCGACGGCGAAGATGATGATCTTCGACCATTCCCAAAACCCGTCCAAGCGCCAGCGCGAGCGATTCATCGCGCGCAGCACGTGCGCCCGATGCTCATCGGTAACGATTCGCGAGCCGGACGGGGTGACAGAGTGGGACATCGGCGTCCATCGTGTGACGGCGGCGTGATGCCGCGGAGCAGCGAACGGCGGCAGCCCGCCATGCTCCGGGTGACTCATCAGCCGACCGCGAGGCAACTGCTGACGAATTTCCAAGAGGCGCGGCCCGATTGCAAGTCGATCCACGCCCCTTTACGAAGGTTAAAGCAGGGTTGTGGCGTCGTCCCCGTAATTGTCGATCTGCGCCCGCTGCAGGGTACCCGAAAAGTCCACGTACCCCACCTTGGTCTCGGAGTAGAACTCGTACACCTCCCAGCCCCCCTCACGGTGCCCGTTCCCCGTCTGCTTGACCCCTCCGAACGGCAGATGCGCCTCGGCGCCAATGGTGGGCGCGTTGATGTAGGTGATGCCGTTGTCCAGTTCGCTGAGCGCGCGAAAGGCGACGTTCACGTCGCGCGTGTACACCGACGACGAGAGGCCGTAGCGCACGTCGTTGTTCACCGCGAAGGCCTCATCCACGCTCGACACGCGAACCACCGAGAGCACCGGACCGAAGATCTCCTCCTGCTCGAGCCGCGATCCGGCCGTCACGTGCGCGAACACCGTGGGCTCGAAGAAGAAGCCCTTCTCGAGCGACTTGCTGTCAGGACGCTTACCGCCGCACAGCAGATCGGCGCCCTGCGCCTGCCCGATGTCCACGTAGCGCTCGACCTTGGCGCGCGACGCGTCGTTGATGAGCGGCCCCACATCCGTGCCCTTCTTCCGGCCGTCGCCGAGCTTCATGGCCTTCGCCCTGTCGACCAGCGTGCCGAGCAGCCTGTCGTGGATCTTCGACTGCAGAATGAGGCGGCTCGTGGCCGTGCAGCGCTGTCCCGTGGTGCCGAAGGCGCCCCAGAGCACACCCTCCAGCGCGAGATCCGCGTCGGCGTCGTCGAGCACGATCATGGCGTTCTTGCCACCCATCTCGAGCGAGAGGCGCTTGTGCATGCGCCCGCACGTCGCGCCCACGATGGAGCCCACGTCCGTGGAGCCGGTGAACGAGATCGCGGGGATCTCCGGATGCGCGACGATCGCGGCACCCACCACCTCTCCCGCGCCGTGGAGCAGCTGGATGACGTCGGGCGGCACCCCCGCCTCCAGCAGGATCTCCACGAACACCGTTCCCGTGTGCGGCACATCCTCGGCCGGCTTGAAGATCACCGAGTTCCCGCAGAGAAGCGCCGGGAAGATTTTCCAGGTCGGGATCGCGAGCGGGAAGTTGAACGGGGTGATGATGCCGCACACGCCGATCGGGCGGCGGAAGCTCATCGCCCACTTGGCCCGGAGCTCGCTCGGCACCGTGTGGCCGAACAGTCGGCGTCCCTCGGTGGCGGCGTAGTAGGCGGTGTCGATCCCCTCCTGCACGTCGCCGCGCGTCTCGGTGAGCGGCTTCCCCATCTCGCGCGTCATCAGCTCCGCGATCTCTTCCTTGCGTGCCACCAGCAGGTCGCCCGCCTTGCGCAGCACGTCGCCGCGCGCGGGGGCGGGGGTGCGGCTCCAGCGCGCAAAGCCCTTCTTGGCGGATGCCACCGCGCGCTCGACGTCAGCGGCGGCGGAAAGCGGAAAGCGCCCGATGATGTCGGTCGTGTCCGCGGGATTGATGTTGTCGAAGTACTCGCCGGTCGAAGGCTCGACCCAGGCGCCGGCGATGAAATTCTTGAATGTTTTCATGCCGTAATATCGCAGGAAAATCGGGGGTGCGTCAGGAGCACATCCACGCGGACGGGTGCGCCGCGGAGGGTGCGGCGTAGCCCACGCGGGGCAGAATCTCGAGCGCTCCCAGCACCAGCCCCCACACGATGAGCAAGAGCGACAGCACGTGCGCCTGCGCCGAGCGGTGCCGCCACGTCCATACAGCGCTCCACACGCCGGCCACCGCGACCATTCCGCTCGCGAAGAGATACGCGAACAACCCTGGCCCACAGCGGGCGCTGTACGGCCACATCAGCATGCCGAGCCCGAGCGCAACGGCGAGAATCAGCCGCGCGAACACTCCGAACGTGGTCGTCGAACGCTTCAATTCGGCGACGCTTTCCTTCTGCGCCGGCGCCTTCGTGCCACCCGTCGGCGCGGCGGGCTTGATGAGCGCATCGTCCGAGATCGACTCGAGCTGCTTGTCGATCTTCGCCATCTCCTTGTCCCAGTCCTTCGTCGACATGACGGTCCTCAAATCACTGGAGGGGCCAAAAAGAGCAACTGCTCGACGCAGAGACGCAGAGGTGAACCGAGAGCCGCAAAGAAATGAAATAATATTCTTCGCTGACGGCCCTACGATAAAGCTGTCCTCTGCGCCTCTCGGTTACCTCTGCGTCTCTGCGTCCCTCGGTTGCCTTTTCCTTCTCCCTACGCGTGCTCGCGTGCCAAGGCATAACGTTCGATCTTCTTGTAAAGATTCGACCGGGGCATGTCGAGGAGGCGGGCGGTTTCCGAGACGTTCCAGTCCGTCTCGCGCAGCTTCGTGAGCAGGAACGCGCGCTCCGCCGCCTCCTTGAACTCCTCGAACGTCTTGCAGTCGGCGAGCGAGCCGAGGCTCGTGTTGTCCGCGGCGCGCTGCCCGAGCAGGCGGTCGACGTCCGCGGCGGAAACGCGCGCGCCGGTGGACAGGATGAGGATGCGCTCCACGGTGTTCTTGAGCTCGCGCACGTTGCCCGGCCAGTCGAACGCCGCGAGCCGGTCCACCGCGTCCTGGCTGAAGGTGCGCGGCGGCATCCCCTCGCCCTCCGACAGCGTGCCCGCGAAGTACTGCACGAGCAGCGGGATGTCCTCGCGCCGGTCGCGCAGCGGCGGCACCACGATCGGCACGACGTTGAGCCGGTAGAACAGATCCTCGCGGAATCGTCCCTCGGCGATCTCCGTCTCGAGACTCTTGTTCGTGGCGGCGATCACGCGCACGTCGACCGAGATCGTCTTCGAGCTCCCGATGCGGTTCACCACGCCGTCCTCGAGCACGCGCAGCACCTTGGCCTGCGCGGAGGGACTCATGTCGCCGATCTCGTCCAGGAAGAGCGTGCCGCCGTTCGCCTGCTCGAACTTTCCCGCGCGGTCCGCGATCGCGCCGGTGAACGACCCCTTCATGTGGCCGAACAGCTCGCTCTCGATGAGCTCACTCGGGATCGCGGCGCAGTTCACCTCCACGAACGGCTTCGCGGCCCGCGGCGACAGGCGGTGCAGCGCGCGCGCGACGAGCTCCTTTCCCGTTCCGTTCTCGCCGGAGATGAGCACGCGCGCGGGCGTGGTGGCCACGCGCTCGATCTTCTCGATGAGCGAGCGGATCGCGAACGACTTCCCCACGATCTCGTGCCGCGACTCGATGCTCTGCCGGAGCCGGCTGTTCTCCTCGCGCAGCACGACGTGCTGGAGCGCGTTGCGCAGCGTGACCTGGATGCGATCGGTGTCGAGCGGCTTCTCCAGAAAATCGTAGGCGCCGAGCTGCGTCGCCTCCACGGCCGTCTGGATGGTGCCGTGCCCGCTGATCATGACGACGATCGCTGACGGATCGATCTCGCGAATGCGCTTGAGCGCCTCGAGCCCATCGATCCCTCCCATCTTCACATCCATGAACACGAGATCCGGATGCCACTTCTCGTACTCGGAGATCGCGTCCACGGCGTTCGCCACCGAGTGCACGTCGTAACCGTCGTACTCGAGCAGCTGGCCGAGCGCTGCGCGAATCCCCTTCTCGTCGTCGGCAACCAGGATGCGTGGGCTCACCGCACGACCTTGTACAGGGTGATCTCGCCGTTCTTGAGACGAACATCGCCGATGTGTACCGGCGCGACCAGTGGCAGCGCGTCATCCGCGATTCCCGCCGGGCGCGCGCCCTTTTCGTACCCCTTGAGCAGCCGCGGGATCATCGCGTGCGGAATCGAGAAGTCGTGGATCTTGAACGAGGTCACGTGGTACTCGGCGAGCCCCGGCTTCACGACGTCGAGCGTGCCGCCGAACTGCACGTCCTCGCGCGCGTTGAGCATCCTGGCCATTGGGCCGAGCTGCGACACGTCGCCCAGATCGGCGGGATTGATGGAGCAGGCGACGAGGAGCTGGTCGCCGCTCACCATCGCCTTCACGCCCTGCGCGGACGGCGGCAGCTCGTGCGAGAGCTGCTGGAAGATGTAGGCGATGAGGTCGCCGGCGGAGACGTTCGCGTACACCGGACCGTTGCGTGCGGCGAGCTTCTGGATGATGGCCTTGGCGCGCGCCGCGCCTTCCGGCGTCGCCAGCTCCCACGTGCCCGGCTGCGGAGCCGCCGGCGCGGCGCGCGACGGAGCCGTGACGCGATGGAGGTACGGTGTCCAGAGATCGCGCGTCACCCACGCGCCCGCCGCGATCGCGATGGCGACCACCAGGCATCCGATGGACTTGAGGCAACCACCCATGGCTCAGGCTCCTCCGAATGGAATCGACGCGACCTTCGTGTAGCGCGGGCCGCCCTTCGTGAGCTCGCTCCGCATCAGCGATATCTCCGCGACCTGCTGCACTCCCTTGTACCCCACAGACCGCGCCGCGACCGCGAGCGCCTTTGCCTCGGCAACCGGCATTCCGTCGCGGATGCGCGCCAGGGTGATATGCGGCCGGAAGATGCGCGGGTCCAGCGCGAAGCCGTTGGCGGCGCAGCATTCCTCGACATCGTGGTGCACGAGCTCGAGCCGTGGCTCGTGCTGCACGCCCATCCACACGACGCGGGGCGCGCGAAGATTCGGGAACGCGCCCAGGCCGCCCAGGCGAAGATCGAGTGCGTAGTGCCTCGCCGCCACTGGCGCGAGCGCTCGCGCGAGCGCGTCGGGCGTGGAGTCGGGCTGCTCGCCGAGGAACTTGATCGAGAGATGCAGGTTCGGCTCGCGCACCCAGCTCGCATGGGGTGCGGCGTCTCGCATTGGCGCGATGGCCTGATGGATCGCGCGTCGCTCGCGCGGGCCCAGCTCAAGCGCCAGGAAGAGACGCACTATCCGCGGGTTCGGAGCGCCCTGGCGCGGATGTGACGCCGGCGAGAATGTTGAGCGATCCGGAGCGGAAGCCGCGCGGGTCGATCTCCGCGCGCGCGAACCCGGCCTCGCGCACGGCTCGCTCGATCTCGGCCGAGCGCCCGTTGGCGGCCCACCGCTCGATCTCCGCGAGATCCATCTCGATGCGCGCGAGCTCGCCGTGATGACGCACGCGCAGATTGCCGGCCACACCGAGCGTGCGCAGCGCGCGCTCGGCGCGCTCCACCACGGCGAGCCGGATCGTCGTGACAGGCGTGCCGTACGGCAGCCGCGAGGAGAGGCACGGCGACGACGGCTGCGACCATGTCGGAATGTCGCGCGCGCGCGATCGCTCGCGGATCATCGCCTTGGTGAAGCCGAGCTCCGCGAGCGGGGAGCGAATCGCGTGCTCCGTGGCGGCGCGACGCCCCGGCCGATGGTCCGAGAGGTCGTCCGCATTCGTGCCATCGATGATCGTCTCGATCCCGCGCTCGGCGCGCACGCGCTCGAGCACCTGCCAGAGCTCGGACTTGCAGAAGTAGCAGCGATTGGATGGATTCGCGACGTAGCGCGGATCCTCCATCTCGTGCGTATCGACCTCGAGCACGCTCAGCCCCGCGCGCGCGGCCACATCGCGCGCCGCCTGCCACTGCTCCGCCGGATACGACGCGCTGCGCCCGGTCACGGCGAGCACGCGCTCGGCACCGAGCGCGCTCACCGCGACGCAGGCGAGATACGCGGAGTCGACGCCGCCGCTGAAGCCGAGGAGAACGGAGCGGTGCTCCCGGAGCCACGCGATGAGGGCGCGCTCGCGCTGCTCGTTGCCGGCGTGCTCGATGAGAGCGGGAGAGCTCATGGATGAAACGTAGCCGCGGGTGGGAGCGGGGGAAGAGCGTCAGCGGGCGACGAGTTGCGCCGGATGCACGACGCGGCCATCCGCCGCGCGGAGCGCGACGTCGATCGAGTCGACGTCCCACACGACGAGCAGCGCGCGATCGGTGCCGCTGGTGAAGGTCATCAGATCCTGCGCGGAGAGACCGGGCTCCTTGAGCGCGTGTCCCGCGGAGTCGGCGCGGTACGGGTGTGTGTGAAAGGTGCCGATCGCGCCCGGGATGCTGTCGCAACTTCCGGTGACGGCGAACTGAAATCGCTTCATGTCACGCGCGGGCACCCATCCGATCACGTGGAAGGTGTCGGCGTTCGCATCGCCGATCAGGCAGCCGAGATATTCCTTTTGCGTCGGCTTGCCGGTGCCGAGCGCCTGCGTGAGGGTGTTCTGGTCGGAGATCTCGTTCCAGTGGAGGTTCGCGCGCGTCCACACGCTGTCGAGCGAGTCGCGAACGGCTGGCGGCAAGACGATCACCGGCTCGAGGGCGCGCGAGCGCGCGGCGATCCCGGCCACCGCGAGGGTGAGGAGCGCGAGCCAGGGAGCGGGGTGGGCAAAGCGACGACGGGACACGGCGGGGCTCGGAGACGGATGCACGAAGCGGGGAAAGCGCGCGGCGGGACTCTCTATATTACCCGCTCCCGCGCAGTCGTTCGTAGCCGCCTCGCAAACCCTGACTCCGCCCCCGCATGCCCGTCATTCTGAAAACGGCGCTCCTGCTCGTCGTATCGAACACGTTCATGACGTTCGCGTGGTATGCGCACCTGAAGAATCTGCACAACCGGCCGCTGTACATCGCGATCTTCGCGAGCTGGGGGATCGCGCTGCTGGAGTACGCGTTCCAGGTGCCGGCGAACCGCATCGGCGCCACGCAGCTGGAGCTCGGCCAGCTCAAGATCCTGCAGGAGGTGATCACGCTGTCGGTGTTCGTGCCGTTCGCGGCGTGGTACATGAAGACGCCGGTGAAGATGAACTACCTGTGGGCGGCGATGTGCATGGCGGGGGCGGTGTACTTCATGTTCCGGCGGTGAGCTGTCGCGCGGCTTGCCTGTGGCCACGCACGACGGCGAAGCCTCTTTCACGGACCTTCGCGCACGACTGGTTCGAGCCTCACGTGCGCGTCGTGGCGGGCGGTCAAAACCTCGAAGAGCTTCCGTTGTTCGGCGACTACATTACCCACCAGAACGCTCACGCTCGCGCTCAATCAAGTCGTCAGCGGAGTCGCCGGGTACATCGCAGTTCATTCGGGCGATGACGAGCTGTCGGGGTGCTACCGCCGGATGTCGTGACCGGAGCCGGTGCCATCTCTGTCGAGGCTCAAGTGGCGACCCAGGCGCATTGAGCTGAAGGTTTCGGGAGGTTTAGAACCTCAGATAGCCGCACTTGCCCATCATCATCACGATGAACAGGGCGAGCATGATGCCCAGCGGGACGGAGTAGAGTTTCCCCCGATAAAACGGCGCGCCGCGCTTGTTCCGTCGGTCATTCATGAGTACCTGTTCCGACAGTAGGTGCTCCAGCGTTCGAGACGCAGGGCGTCAGGACGAAGATACGTCGGCGAACGCGTCCGCGCGCGTCCTCCCAGGAGACTCACCCGTCGCACGGTAGCGTAGCGCCTCCGCCACGTGCGGCGCGGTCACTTCGCGCGACTCGTCGAGATCGGCGATCGTGCGCGCCACGCGCAGCACGCGATGGTACCCCCGCGCCGTGAGGTCGAGACGCGCCGCGGCATCCGCCAGGAGCGTGCGCGCCTCGCCCGAGATTGCGCCAACGCGCTGGAGCACCGCCGACGGCACGTGCGCGTTCACCTGTGACCCGATCGCGTCTCCGTAGCGCGCGAGCTGCAACGCGCGCGCGCGCTCGACGCGGTCGCGAATCGGCGCCGAGCGCTCGCCGTCGCCGCCGGCGGAGAGCGCGGCGAGCGGCACCGCGCCCACCGGCACGTGCATGTCCACGCGGTCGCGCATCGGCCCCGACAGCCGCGAGCGATAGCGCGCGATTTCCGACGCCGCGCACGTGCAGTTGCGCGCGGGATCGCCCGCGTTTCCGCACGGGCACGGATTCATCGCGCCCACGAGCGTGAAGCGCGCGGGAAAGGCGATCGCGATCGCGGCCCGCGCGATCACCACCCGCCCGTCCTCCATCGGCTGGCGCAGCGATTCGACCACGTGCCGGCGGAATTCGAGCAGCTCGTCCAGAAAGAGGATGCCGTGGTGCGCGAGGCTCACCTCGCCCGGGCGCGGCGGGTTGCCGCCACCGATCAGCCCCGCGTCCGAGATCGTGTGGTGCGGCGCGCGGAACGGGCGCGCGGCGACGCGCGGATCGCCCGGCGCGAGCGCCCCCGCCACCGAGTGGATCGCCGTGACGTCCAGCGCCTCCGCTTCGCTGAGCGCCGGCAGGATGCTCGGCAGCCGCCGCGCGAGCATCGTTTTCCCCGCGCCGGGCGGGCCGACCATGATCACGTTGTGCCCGCCCGCCGCCGCGATCTCGAGCGCACGCTTCGCCGTGCCCTGCCCCACCACGTCCGCGAAGTCGAGCGCCTCGCACGCCGTCGCGCCGCGCGCGATGGTGGTCGTCGCCGCCACGAGCTCGTTGCGCCTGAGCGCGCCGACGAGCGCGCCCAACGACGCCGGCGCGGCAAGCCGCGTCGCCCGCACCAGCCCCGCCTCCGTCACGTTCGGAGGCGGGAGCACGAGCGTTCGCGCGGGCGTGAGCGACACCCGTCGCGACACCGGGAGCGCGCCGCGCATCGCGCGCAGCGATCCATCGAGCCCGAGCTCCCCCACCGCGACGATCGATGCGACGCACTCCGCGCGCAGCTGCCCCGTCGCCACGAGAATGCCGAGCGCGATCGGCAGGTCGAACGCGGTGCCGTCCTTCCGAACGTCAGCCGGCGCGAGGTTGATCGTCATTCGCCGCGGCGGCACCACGAACCCCGAGTTCACGAGCGCCGCACCCACGCGCTCGCGGCTCTCCTTCACGGCGCCGGCCGGAAGCCCGACGATCGTCCACTGCGGCAGCCCCTGCGCCGCGTCCACCTCCACCGTCACGTCGTACGCGTCGATCCCGAGCACGGCGGCGGAGCGGATGGCGGCGAGCATGCGGTGAGTGTGGCGCCCCAGAGCGATCTCGATGGCACCGGGTGAGCGCGGTTACAAACGAAACCGCGCGTTTGATGTACAGCACCGACGATGCCGATCGTCCATCAGAAGCGTGCGACGTCCGGCGTGCTCGCGCGGCCGGTGTCACCAACTCGATGCGGAGACAAGCTCAATGCGCTCGATCGTCGTCTATCTTGGACTGTCCCTTCTGAGCCTTGCCCACGTCGCTGCCGCGTACGGACAGCAGCCGAACGACACCGCAGGCAGGGCGAGGGCGAGCGCCCGCGCGGACTCCTCGGCCCCCTACTGGAAAAGCCGCGTCCGCGCAGCGAACACGGGTCCGTCCATCGGCTCCCCGCCCTCTGCCTATCACGGCGAGCATCCGCCGGACAAATGGTGTCTCGATTCCGCCGACACGCTCTCCGCCCATACGGCCGCCGACTACAGCTCCATGTCCAGGCGCTGGACGATGGCGGAGTGGGCAGACGTTACGATAAGCACTCTCCATTCATTTCTCAGCGATACCTCCGAGGAAGGCGCCACGGTTCGGCTCGTGTTCGGAGCACCTCCACGCATCGAAGAATCCAGAACCATCGAGATCGTTTCGGATGAGGCGCTCTGTCGGGCGGTCGCGCGCGTCCTGAATCGGGAGCTGCTCGGCTGGAAGGTGGGCCCTCCTCCCGTGGCGCTGCTTCGAATCGACCATTACCTGTACGCGTATCCGTCGAGAACGCAGCTCGGGGAGTGGGGGCTCGTCGCAGGGATGGATGAGAAGCTGACGATTCGCGGAGTTGGAACCTGGTAGAGGCGCCTGGTCAACCCGCGTGGGGAGCGCGCGCGCCGTCTCGCCCCCGCATTACTGGTACATCACGAACAGCGGCACCGGATCGAGCTCCAGCACCTGCGCCGGCGTCAGCATCGGCTTGTCGTTCTTGTAGAACACCTTGAACCCCGCGAACTGCACCGGACGGTCGTGCACGTACGCCTTGTACGAGCCGTACTTGAGCCGCGGCGGCCCGAACCCATCCATATCGATCACGATCTGCACCCGCGGGTCGAGCTTGATCTTCTCGTGATTCGAGAGCATCGGCGTCGTGAACCGGTGCACGATCAGCACCTTGGGCGGCAGCTGGAGCGAGTCGACGAGATTCGCCAGCACCCCCGACACCGCGTTCACATCCGACGCATCGATGCGCCCGATCACCTTCCCCGGCACCCGCTTGGTCCCGATCGAAAACTCGGGATCGAGCGCGAGATGCACGTACGGGCGCGCGAGATACTTCATGAGCGGCACGAGCTCCGTCGCCATCGTGCTCCGCCCCGTCTGGATGTCGAGGATCACGAGATAGTGGTGCGCCTCCGCCCATCCCATCACGCGCTCGATGAGCGAGTCGGGCATCCGCGCGCGATAGAGCCCGCTCTTGCCTGGCGCCCCCTGCGCCACCGTCGCGATGAGCTCGAGCGCGGGGAGCACCGGGCGCGTCGGATCCACCGCCTGGTACGCCGCCGCCTGCTTCGCGAGCCGCGCGAGCATCGAGTCCGGGTGAATCTCGCCGAGGATGCCCATGCGCTTCGACATCGGATTGCCGTAGTACGCGACGATGCGGCAGCCAGGGAGGAGCGATCCCGGCCGCCTGTGCGTCGCCGCGGAATCTGTCTGCAGCGCGATGAGCCGCATCGAGTCGGCGTGCGCCTTCGCGCGAACGCGCGCGATGGAGTCGGCACGCGCCGCCTTCGCGGACTTGGGCGCGGGCGCGGCCGGCGGCACCGCCGCCTGCGCCACCGCCGTGTCGCGCGCGGCGGAGCCCGACATGTGCATCGAGTCCGCGGTCGCCCGCGCCACGGAGTCCGCGTGCGTCACCGGCGTCGTCGCGTGCGCGAGCGCCCGTGCGCGCGGCACGGGAATCGACCCTTGCGCGCATTGCGGCGGCACCGTGAAGCCCGCCACCGTGTCGCGGTGCGCCACGGCCGGCGCGGGCGGCGCGACGCCCGGTGCCTTCGAGGCCTTCGCATCGCCCGCATTCTCACACGCCACGATCATCGCGCCGCTCACCATCAGCGCGCGCACGCTGATCCGCCTCACGCGGCGCCGCCCTCGTCGTCGCCACTCGCGCGCATCGACGCCGGATCGATTCCAAGCGACTCACACCACGCCGCATACGCACCCGGCGCGATCTCGCTCGGCTTGATCTCGCTCCGCCCGCCCCAGAAGACGTTCGTATAGCTCACCGGAATTCCCGCCTCCTCGAGGTGCGCGTCGATCGCTGCCTTGTGCGCCAGCACGAGCTGCTTGTCGGTGCCGTGCGCCACCGCCATCATGTTCACGTTCGCGAACTCGGCGCCGCCCTCGCGCCAGTACGCGTGCGTGAGGATGTGGTGCCGCCCCACCTCCTTCCCCGCCTCGATCTCGCGCCCCGGCGGCACGCGCCAGTGAAAGAGCGCGTTGTAGCGCGTCACGCGCGTCCCGTCCGCGCCCGGCTTCACGTGCTCGAGAAAGGTCGAGAAGCGTCCGATCACGCCGCGCTCCGCCAGCCCGCGCGCGACCTGTAGGAATTCTACATATGGGACCCCCGCCTCCTCCGCGCGCGCGCGCCATGGCATCGGGGCGATCTCCTCCACCGCGAGCTCGCGCTTGAGCGGCTCGAGCACACGCCAGTCGCGCTCCGACAGCTCGACGATGTTCGTGTCCATCACCCGCCCCGGCTCCTCCGACCGCGAGCCCGGCTCCATCCCCTTGCGCCGCACGTGACCCACGCCGAGCGCGAACAGCCGCTTCGCCGGCATCACGCGGAACGCCTCGGCGCCCACGCGCGCGCCCACCAGCGCGCAGTGCTTCATCCGCGAGTAGCCCTGCGGCACCTTGAGCGTGGTCCACAGCCGGTAGCCCGAGCCCGGCGTCGCGCCATCGGTGGACCGGATCACGACGTGCCCCGAGAACGGATCGTCGCGCACGAAGAACTCGAACGCCGCGTCGAGCTTCTCCTCGGGAATCCGCCACGCCACGAGCGCGCCCGGCGCGAGATTCGTCGCCATGAGCGTTTGCCGCACGCGGCGGATGGTGCCGGCGCTCAGCATCGCGCGGATGCGCGCGTGCACGGTCTCCGCGTCCACGCCCGACAGGCGCGCAATCTCCTCGAACGGATCTTCGAGGAAGCCGGCGATCCGGTCTTCCGAGATCGCGAGAATGCGCGCGTTGATCGCGTCGCCGATGTCTGCTGGCGTGACTGCGGTGCTCATGCGTTCAAGATAACGCGGGGCCGTCGCGTCGCAGCACGATGCGCACAGTCGTCCCCTCGCCCTCCACGCTCGCCACCGCGATCTCGCCACCCCAGCTCTCGACGAGCCGCCGGCTGATCGCCAAGCCGAGTCCGGAACCGCGTGTGCGCGTGGAAAAATGCGGCTCGAACAGCCGCGCCTGCACGCTGGCTGGAATCCCGCTGCCGTCGTCGCGCACCGCGATCGCCACCCGCTCCGCCGTGCCATCCACTCGCACCTCCACCCGCTTCGCGCCCGCGATGCGCGCGTTCTCGAGCAGGTTGAGCATCACCTCCCGCAGCTCGTCTTCCCGCGCGTAGGCGAGCACCGCGTGCTCGACACCATCGGTGCGCCAGTCCACACCTCCCTCCCCCATCCGCTCCAGCTCCACCACGTCTCGCACGATCGCGCTCACGTCCAGCGCCTCCGCCACCTGCGCCTCCGATGGGCCCATCCCGTAGCGGCTGAACCCGCGCGCGATCTCATCCAGCCGGTCGATCTCCGCGAGGATGCGCTCCGCATTCGTGTCGAGGATCTCGTCGAAATCCGCGCGGCCATCGGCGTGCGCGCGCTTGAGGTGCTGCACGCCGAGCCGGATGGGCGTGAGCGGATTCTTGATCTCGTGCGCCACCTGCCGCGCCATCTCGCCCCACGCGAG
>Ga0207707_10000956_pt1 | contig 27839 bp, 23 predicted proteins | sample KBSC83BmetaG_FD_184336 | JGI IMG/M metagenome (GOLD analysis project Ga0207707, IMG submission 184336) | Corn rhizosphere microbial communities from Kellogg Biological Station, Michigan, USA - KBS C8-3B metaG (SPAdes) (version 2) | ecosystem: Host-associated > Plants > Roots > Rhizosphere ... | reverse complement strand
GGAGATCGCGCCTTTCGCGAGGCGCGGGAAGTATTTCTTTTTCTGTGCGTCAGTGCCGAACAACTTGAGCGGTTGCGGCAACCCGATCGATTGGTGCGCGGAGAGCAGCGCGGTGAGCGAGCCGTCCCGCGACGTGACCATACCCATCGCGCGGATGTAGCTCGTCTGCGACAGTCCGAGTCCGCCGTACTCGCGCGGAATCTTGATGCCGAACGCGCCCATCTCGCGCAGCTCCTGCACGAGGGGCTCGGGGATCTCGCCCGTGCGATCGATGTCATCGGACGGGTATCGCTCGAGGTAGCTCCGTAAGGCATCGAAGAACGGCTTGGCGCGCGCCGTCTCCTCCGGATCATCGGCCGGATACGGATGGATGATCTCAGGCCGAAAGCGGCCGAGGAAGAGTTCCTGAAGGAAGCTCGGCTGGGTCCATTCGCTCTCGCGCGCGGCTTCGGCAACGTCGCGTGCTTCTTGTTCGGAGGCCAGTCCGTGTTTGGTGTCTGCCATGCGAGATCACCCTCGTCGGTTTGTCTCCCGCGTGCGCGGGCCGGGCGGCGCTCAGGCGTCGCACAATCGAAAAGTACACGTTGCGCAGGAACCCGGACAATCAGCCGGCCCGTATCACCCTGATGCGCGATGTTCCAGCCACAGGAGATACAGTGCACCGTAGAGGGCGATGGCCGCGAACGTGAACCACTGAATGGCATAGCTGAGGTGTGGGCCGTCGTCCATTTCGGGCAGCGTCAGTCGGGTTGGAGCGCCAACGGGACGCTGGCCCTTCGCCAACTCGACGATCGTGTAGGGCTCGATTGGGTAAGGCAGCTCGGCGCTCGCGCGTGCGTAATCCAGCTCGCGCCACGCGCGCGGGTTGCTGACAGATCGCGTACCGCCGCGCATGCGCGCGGGAAGCGGCTCGACGAATCCTTCCACCGTCGTACGCTCCGGTTCGAGCCAGAGCGACGAGTTCACCGATGATGCGTCGGGCGAATAGACCCAGCCGCGATTCACGAGCACGGCGCGCGCATCGCTGTCGGGGCGGAGCGGCGTGATGAGGAACACTCCCGGTGCGCCCTCGCGCGACCGGCCTGTGATGACAAATTGGTGATCGTAGTCGAGGGTCCCGTGCACGCGCACCCGCCGATACTTGGCCAGCGCGGTGTCGGCTGGGAGGCTGTCGAGCGGCGCGGGCGAGGCCGCGAGCCGCCGCTCGAACTGAGAGTTGAACGCGCGCCGCTCGGCGAGGCGGTGCAGCTGCCACACGCCCAACCGCGCGAACAACGCCGCCGCACCCGCCGCCACCACGCATCCGATCAGTGTCCGGCGATTCATGCGGCGTGCCGCTGCGTTCGTCTAACGTTAGGCATCAAAAGAGAGACATCTGCTCGCCCAACTCGCTCGGGTCCACCGGGTGCTGGCCGAGGAGCCGTTGCAGGTGCCGGGCGGTAGCGGGGCTGTGCCCGGCGAAGTGATTGTTGGCGTACCCGTACACGGCGGTCACCTTCTGCGTGAGCATCAGCAGCGCATCTGCCCACGCCTCGAGCTCTCGCGTGCGGTCGGCTTGAATGCGGGAATAGTCCACGATGTCACGGTCGGGCCCCATCCATCGGATGTACGCGAAATCCGCCGTCGGCCTTTCGGCCAGTGCAAGCATTGTGCGACGGGGAATCCACCGAGCATCCGTGAGTGCGAGCGCGACGTGGTGTTCGGCGAGGAGCGCGAGGACACCTTCGTGGATCCATGCGCGCTGCCTGAACTCGACGGCCACCTGCGCATCGCGCGGCAGCGTCGGAAGAAACGACGCGAGTGCCGGCAGCTCGGACGGTCCGAACTCGGGGCCGAGCTGAACCAGCACCGGCCCAAGCTTGGCGCCCAGTGCGCTGACGCGATCGAAGAATTGGGCGGTGAGGTCGGCGCAATTGCGCAGCCGATGTTCGTGCGTGATTTCCTGGGGCAGCTTGAGCGCGAACATAAAATGCCCCGGCGTGCGCTCCGCCCAACTTTGAACCGTGCGCTCCGGCGGCACCGCATAGAACGTCGAATCGACTTCCACCGTATCGAACGCGCGGGCATACACGGCGAGAAAGTCGGAGGCGCGCGTATCCGGCGGATAGAACGGACCCACCCAGGCGTCGTAGTTCCAGCCTTGCGTTCCGATGTGCACCGTGGATGGCATGACGTAAAATTCGCCATGCGTCGCGCGGCGGTGTCAAGAGGCGTGCGGCGCCGCGGGACTGGATGGAGGCGTCGAGCGCTGGACTTTCGAGCCGCGCACGAGGAGGACCGGCACGTCCGACTTGTGGCGGACGCCGTCCGCGACGCTCCCGTAGATGAGGTCGGAGAAGAAACGGTGGCCGTGCGTCGACATGGCGATGAGGTCGCACCGTTCGCGGGTGGCGGCGTCGGCAATCTCGCGCGCCGGGTCGCCGTTGGCCAGTACGGCGTCCGCGTCGAGTCCGTCGGCTTCGAGCTGTGCCGCGACGCGGCTCAAGTACTCGCGATCGGCGCGCATTTCTTCGCTCTCGCGCAGGTCCAACTGGCGCAGGTTGCGCGCGGCCCAACCGTCCGCCACGTGGATGAGGATGATCGACGCCTGGCAGAGGCGTGCCAGGCCGCGGACGTGATCCAGGATCGCCTCGTCGTACGGTGAATTCTCCAGCGGGACCAGAATGCGCGTGTACATGGCCGGTTCACTCGGTCGATGTGAGCGCCAGAAACTGCCGAAGAATGCGCTCCGTTAGGCCCCAGATCGTGCGCCCGTCGTGCTGAAACGTCGGCACGCGCCGAGGACCGCCTGTCAGCTCGAGCACCACCTCGCGGGTCGCGTCCGGCGCCCGCAACGCGTCCACTGAGATCCAGAACGCGTCAGCAACTTCATCACTGAGCGTCAGCGATCCGTCACCGGCCACGACGCCGACGAACGGCGTGATCACGAGCCGCGGCAGCGCGACCGTGCGTGGCTGCACATCATCCAGGCGACCGAGGATCGAGTCGCTGCGCGAGAGGTCGAGGCCCGTCTCCTCGCGCGTCTCGCGAACAGCCGTTTGCTCGATCGTTTCACCCGGCTCCTGTCGTCCTCCCGGCAGCGCGAAGTGTCCGCTCCACGGATCGCCCGCGTACGTGGCGCGCTTGATCATGAGCAGCTCCACCGCCTCGAATGTGCGCGCCCTGAGCACCAGCGCTACCGCCGCTCGCCGGCCGCCGGCACCCACGTCGATGCTCCGCGCCGAGCGCAGGCGAAGTCGTTCGACCAGTCGAGCGACGATGGGGCGGGCCATGACGGGGCCCAACTCACCAGCGTCGTCGCTGCCTAACGGAAAGCCGGCGCCCGGCGACACCCGGCGTTACTCCTCCAGCGCCCCGCCCGCGTTCACCCACGCCATGAGCCCGCCCTCGAGCGACAGAACGTCAGCGAAACCGAGCTCGGCGAGCGTCGCCGCGGCGGTTGCCGCCCGGCCGCCGCGGGCGCAGTACAGCAGCACCGTGCGGTTCGGCTGGAGTCGACGCGGCGCCTCGTCGCGCACCTGGGCCAGGGGAATGTGCACTGCCCCGCCGATGCGGAACAGGTTCCATTCGTGCTGATCGCGCACGTCGACGAACGTGACGTCGTCGCCGCGTTTTTTCATCTCGATCACGTCCGACGCCGCCACCTCTCGAAATCCCTTTCCCGAATCTTGCGCGTGCTCCGCCATCTCGCTCCGCTGTCTCAATAGCATCGTATGGTTGACTCTTGTTCCGCGCGACACGCCGAACCACCCAAGCAAGTTAGCGAGCGGCCTTCCCCCGCCGCAAAAACGGCCGCTACCTTTCGCCTGGTGACGAAGCCCAAGCGTGACACGTTCGCCGCGCCCCAGTGTTGACGTTTGCGCTCGTCGCCGCAACGCCGTGGATCGTCATCCCCCTCGTTGCGCTTTGGCGCGCGCGCGGCGACCCGTCGCTCGACAACGAGCCGGCGTCGGACTCGACCGACGCCCCCAAGGTTTCTGTCGTCATCCCCGCGCGCAATGAAGGTGCGAACATCGCCGCGTGCGTGCAATCGATTTTGATCTCACGCTACCCGGCGTTCGAGGTTATCGTCGTCGACGATCACTCGGCCGACGACACGCTGGCGATTTCGCGTGTGATGGCCACCTTCGACCATCGCGTGACTGCGCTCGAGGCGCCGCCGCTGCCCGACGGATGGTTCGGGAAACAGTGGGCGTGCGATCGCGGCGCTGCCCAAGCCTCCGGTGAAATTTTGTGCTTCACCGACGCCGACACGCGCCACGGTCAGGAGCTGATGAGTCGATCCGTGCACAGGCTGCGTAGTCGCAACCTGGACTTCGTGAGCGTCCTGGGACGGCAAGTGATGCTCACATTTTGGGAACGACTGATCCAGCCGCAAGTGTTCGCGATGCTCTCGATGCGATTCGGCGGCGCACGCGAAGTGAATCGATCGCCGCGCGTTATCGACAAGCTCGCCAACGGCCAATACATGCTCCTCACGCGCGCCGCATACAACGACGTCGGTGGTCACGCAGCCGTTCGCGATCAAGTTGCAGAGGACCTGACCCTGGCACAACGGCTCTTCCACCGCGGCAAATGTACCGAGCTCGTCGAGGGTCGCAATTACTTGTCGACGCGTATGTATACGTCGTTCGGTACGCTCGTTCGCGGCTGGATGAAGAACATCTACGCCGGGGGCGTGCGCGCGGCGCCGTTCGGATCCGCGGGGCGCGCGCTGCTGCCACTCGTCTTGTTGGCGGGACCGATCGCGAGCATCGCGCCGCCGATCGTGCTCATCCTCGCCGCGTTCGGTCTCGTGACCAGCACCTGGCTCGTGTGGTCGCTCATCACGACGACCGCGACCATACTATGGTGGGTCCAGATCTACCTGCGCGCGCCCGTGTCCGGTCCGTCGCGCGCCCTGCGCTTCGCCGCCATTTACCCGCTAGGCTCGTTGATCCTGGCCTACATCATCGTCCGCGCCGTCGTGCGCGGCCGGCGCGTCGAATGGCGGGGCCGAGAGTACATCGCCGGCTGATCCCTAGGAAACCTTTTTCGGGCGACGTTCGTCTTATGATTGAAGCCTTCGGGCTTCTACTTCCTCCGAGTGGGGGCGCCCCCGGTACCTGTGCCGACAGGTATTCGGGGGCGTTCCACATCCAAGCTACCGCTGGCCGACCGCGTTCTGCGCACCGGTTCCTTGCCATTTCTTGAACCACGCCAGCACGTACGCAATCTTGACCATCATGTGGCTCGGTGTCGCCGAAATTTCGTGTGATGCGTTAGGCACGCGCACCAGCGCCGCCGGAACTTTCCGCAATTTCAACGCGGCGTAAAATTGCTCGGCCTCCGAGCTCGGCGTCCGATAGTCGACATCGCCCGTGATCATCATCGTCGGCGTCGTCACGTTCCCGACGTAGGTGATCGGCGAATACTTCATGTACGTGTCCGCCTGCGTCCACGGCGCGCCCGTGAACCAGTACGTCATACCGAACTCCGACAAGTCCGCCGTCAGCACCCAGCTGTACCAGTTGATCACCGGCTTCTGCACCACCGCCGCCCGGAACCGGTGCGTGTGCCCAACGATCCACGCCGTCAGCACGCCGCCGCCGCTGCCGCCAGTCACGTACAAGTTGTCGGGATCGACGAACCCTTTCGCGATCACCGCGTCCACACCCGACATCAGGTCGTCGTAGTCGTGATTCGGATAGTCGTGGTTGATCAGATTGCCGAACGTCTCACCATAGCTCGTGCTGCCGCGCGGATTCATGTACAGCACCACGTACCCGGCCGCCGCGTACTGCTGCAGCTCAGCCGACCACCGGTCGCCATAATCGCGAGGTACGGGCCGCCGAATCTCGAGAAGCAACGGATACTTGTGCGTCGCCTCGAATCCCGGCGGCGTGATCACCCACCCTTCCACATCACGTTGGTCGAACGATGACTTGACGTGGATCTCCTGCACCGCGCCTAACGCCTTACCGCCAGGCCCGAACAGCCCATCGTTGAGACGCGTGAGACGGACCGCCGGCGAACCCGCGCGCGCACCCGTCGCCGCGACATCGGCCGGATGATCGGGATCCGATTCCGTGAACGCGATCCGGCCCGTGTGCGACGTCGAGTACGAACCGCCGGGATACGGACGCCCGATGTCCAACCCACCAACGTGCGACACGACCGGCGTGACCTTCCCGTCCAACGTCACCAACCCGACCTTGGTGTCGCCCTGATCATCGTACATCGCGTAGATCCCGCGGCCGTCCGTCGTCCACGACGGCGCAAATACGTCGCGGTCGAAGTTAGGCGTCACCTCGCGCGGCGATGATCCATCCGCGTTCATCACGTACAGATGCGTGACCTGATACCCCTGCCGGTGATCGTCGAATCCCGTGTAGGCTACCATCCGGCCGTCCGGCGAAATCGCGGGCGAATTGTCGGGGCCGTCGCGCTTCGTCAGCTCGCGCACCTCTCCGCCGGCCACGGACACCGCATACACTTCCGTGTTGAGCGGCATGTAGTCGCCATCCTGATGCCGGTTCGCCGAGTAGTAGATCGTTTTTCCGTCCGGCGCCCACACAGGCGAGCCATCGTTGAATGGTCCGTTAGTCAACTGACGCGGCGCGCCGCCATCCGCACTCACCACGAAAATGTGCGCGTGCCCCGACGGCACGTCGCCGCTGCCATCCCGCCGGTAGACTAACGCTTCCGTGTACCGCGTCGGCGGGCCCCAGTCCGCACCATCGGGCTTCGACGGCAACGTGACGAACGATTTCGGCGGCTCCGACACGAACATCATGAACGCAATCCACTTCCCGTCGGGCGACCATACCAACGACGACGGACTGTGCTCCACGTGCGTGATCACACCGTCCACCCCCGACGCCAACCATCGCACGTGAATTTCGCTCGACCCCTCGGCGTTCGACACGTACGCAATGCGCCCGCCGTCCGGTGACCAACGCGGCGAAACTTCGTTTCGATCGCCGCCGCTCGTCAACGGACGCTGCTCGCCCCCATCCGCATTCACGAGCCACAAAATCGACCGCTCCCGATCCTTCATGATGTCGTAGCGCGACCGCGCGTACACGATCTGCCGGCCGTCTGGAGAAATTTGCGGATCCGCGGCCCATTGCAGATCGAAAATGTCGCGCAGCGTGAACCGGTGGTTGCCTAACGAATCCTGCGCCTGGACGGTAGACGCCATCGCGCACGCGGCGCACAACACATTCATCAACTTTCGCATCGCATCTCCCGATTCGGGACGCAGCATCGGCGCCCAACGCGCCACGTTTTCGCTCCCCTAACTTGGGAATGGTACGGCTCCGCGCAAGCGCGACCCCCCCCTTTGACGCCTCTCATGCGCGCGCCGTACGGCTCCGCAATGCTTTGTACCGCTCCGCATGATTTCGCACCCGCTCCTCTTCACCACCCCCGCTACGTTCGCGGCGTGCGATCCCTCGAATCCTTCGCCGCCCTCGTCGCCGCCACGAGCTCCGACGCTTCCCTGTCCGCCCTCGCCGCCGAACTCGGCTTCCCCCGAGAGGCGGTGCGACTCGATCCGGATACCCGGGCAGCCCTCGGCGTTCCTTCCGCGCCGCTCGTCCGCTCCGCCCGCGTCGCAACAGGACGCGGCGCCCTCCGCGCAATTCTCCTCGAGTGTGAACACGATACGCCGCTCCGCACCATCGCAACCAACGTTGCCCAACAATGCTCGGATCACGCCCCGCAATTGCTCTGGCTCCTCATCGCCACGCAATACAATGGATGCGATCTCACGGTCGCCACATGGTCGGCCGATCGATCGAAACCACGCGTCGTCGCCCTGCACGTCGATCGCACCCACGTTGTCCCAAGCGACGCCGAAACAGTTGCCGCATTGGCCGCCACCTCGGACGACTCCGATATCCTCGCCCATGCCGCCTGGCTCGACACGTTGGGCCGCGACTCCCTCACACGACGCTTCTATCGCATCCTCGAACAGGTCGTAGCCAACCTCGCCGCCTCAGCCACCTTCGGCACCGCACCCATACGAGTCCCGCCGTCGGAACGCACTGACCTCGCCCTACTCTACGTCTCCCGACTCCTCTTCCTGAGCTTCATCCAAACGAAAGGCTGGCTCGACCACGATCGACGATTCCTCCACAATACCTTCGCCCGGTGCATGGAACGTGGCGGCGACTACCACCGCCGCATCCTCCTCCCACTGTTCTTCGGCACTCTCAACACGCCGCCCCGCGCACGTGCCGCCGCCGCCCGCGCCTTCGGCCGCATTCCATTTCTCAACGGCGGACTCTTCGCTCGCACTCCCCTCGAACGCCGCCGCCCCCGTCTCCGATTCCCCGACGATATGCTCGGCGTCGTCTTCGGAGAATTGCTGTCGAGGTACCGCTTCTCACCCCGCGAAGAATCGGCCAACTGGTCCGAGGCGGCAGTCGATCCCGAAATGTTGGGCAAAGCATTCGAATCGCTCATGGAGGCAAACCATCGCCGCGCCTCCGGAGCGTTCTACACGCCGCGCCGACTGGTCGCTACCGTTAGTCGCGCCGCCCTCGCCCACGCACTCGCCACACGAACCATCTCGCCAGACTCGGCCCTCGCCGCACTCGAGGGACACGTGCCTAACGACGAGGATGCGGGCCGCCTCCTCGACCGGTGCGACGACATCACCATTCTCGATCCCGCCTGCGGCAGCGGCGCCTTCCTCGTCCACATCCTTGAGCAGGTCGCCTCCCTTCGCTCCCAACTCGGCGACCCCCGCCCGGTGTGGCAGCTCCGACGCGACATGCTCACGAAATCGATCTTCGGCGTCGACATCAATCCAACCGCCGTCTGGCTCTGCGAGCTCCGACTCTGGCTCTCCGTCGTCATCGACTGCGACACACGCGATCCCATGCTCGTACCGCCACTCCCCAACCTGGATCGCCACATCCGCATCGGCGACTCGCTCGCCGGCGACGCCTTCGATCTCGTCGTTCGCGCGCCGTCTCGCGGCAGCCCGCGCCTCGCCCAACTCCGCGAACGCTACGCACGCTCCAGCGGACGCCGCAAACACACGCTCCAACGCGCACTCGATCGCGCCGAACGCACACTGGTCGTCGCACACCTCGAACGACAACTCGCGGCATCGTCGGCACGACGCCGCGACATCCTCACCGCTCTCCGCGGACGGGACCTCTTCGGCACGCGCACCACACCCGCATCGATCGCCCGACAACGACTCGCCGCCGAACGCGACCGCAGTCGATCGCTCAGCGCTTCCCTCCGCGACGTGCGAAACGGCGGCGCGCTCCCCTTCGCCTGGATCACCCACTTCCCCGACGTCGCCCGCGCCGGCGGCTTCACCACCATACTCGGCAACCCCCCATGGGTCCGTCTTCACCGCATCCCGACCAACGCACGACTCGAGCTGCGCCGCCGCTTCGCCTCGTATCGCAACGCCCCGTGGGCTCGCGGCGCCACGGCTGCCCGCGCTACGCTGGGATTCGCCGCCCAGGTCGACCTGGCCGCTCTGTTCGCTGAACGCGCTCTCACCCTGCTGCAACCCGGTGGCACGCTCGCGCTCCTCCTGCCGTCGAAGCTCTGGCGCGCCCTCGCCGGCGGCGGCCTCCGCGCCCAACTCCAGCAGCACGCGCACATCATGTCGCTCGAGGACTGGAGCGAAGCGCCACCCCAGTTTGATGCAGCTGTGTACCCGTCACTCCTCGTCGCCACACGGCGAGATGCGAGTGCGCCAGACAACGTCTTCGGCGACCAGCATGAAGCGGTCGACCACGACATCGGCACCACCGTGCACCGGCCTAACTATACCGTGCACTGGTGCATGCCGCACCGCCGCATCGCGCTCGACCCGGATCCCGCCAGCCCGTGGCTCCTCGCCCCGCCGCTCGTGCGCGATGCCTTCGACCTCCTCGCCGACGCCGGGATTCCCCTCGTCCACACCCCACTCGGTCCCCCACAACTGGGTGTCAAATGCGGGCTCAACGATGCATTCATCGTCCGCTGCACCGGCGCAGACTCGGCTATCGCCACCGTCAACGACGGACGCCGCACCGGACGAGTCGAACGATCGCTCCTCCGCCCCCTGCTCCGCGGCGAGGCCATGGCCGCATGGCGCCGCGAGCCTAACGGAACCGACGAGTGGATTCTCTGGACGCACGACGCCCGCGGCGCCCCCCTCCGCACGCTCCCCCCGCTCGCGCACGCCTGGCTCGCCCGATGGCGCTCGGCGCTCGCGCATCGCGCCGACGCGCGGTCCCGTGGACCGTGGTGGTCGCTGTTCCGCACCGCCGGAGCGGGCAGCGAGCTCGCACGCGTCGTCTGGGCCGACGTCGGCCGCACACCACGCGCGCTGGTGCTCGCGCCTAACGATCCAACGGTTGCGCTCAACAGCTGCTACGTCCTGCCGTGCCGCGACCCGCGCGACGCGCACACCCTGGCGGCACTGCTCAACTCGCCGCTCATCGCAGCCTGGCTCGCCCTCATCGCCGAACCCGCGCGCGGGGGCTATCGCCGCTTTCTTGCCTGGACCATCGCACTCCTGCCTACCCCCCGTGCGTGGTCCCATGCCCGCGACATCCTTGCACCACTCGCCCAACGCGCCCAACGCGGTCGCGAACCCGACAGCGGCGAACTGCTCGACGCCACACTCCGCGCCTATCGCGTCCGCCGATCCGACATCGAGCCGCTGCTGCAGTGGACCTCATCGTGAACGCCGACCCCACGCGCGTTCGCGCGCTCGTCGCAAATCTGTGGCTCGGCGACCAGGAGTCGGCGCCAGTCGCGACCATCGGCCGCATCGCCCTCCGCCCACACCAACAGTCCGCCCTCGACCGCGTTCGCCAAGCCATCGCCGAATTCGGCGGTGCCCTCCTGGCAGACGACGTCGGACTGGGCAAGACCTTCGTCGCAGTTGCGCTCATCCGCGACGTCCGCCACGCACTCGTCGTTGCACCCGCCGCGCTCCGCGACATGTGGCGCGACGCGCTCGACCGCGGCGGCGCCGCGGCCCAGGTCGTGTCCTACGACGCACTCAGCCGCGGCTCGCTGCCTAACGGGACATTCGACTTGGTGGTGCTCGACGAGGCACACCACGCCCGCAACCCGGCCACCAAGCGATACGCCCGCCTCGCCGCCGTCACCGCGCACACACCGGTCCTCCTTCTCTCCGCCACTCCGGTCCACAACCACGCCGACGACCTCGCCGCCCTTCTCGCCCTCTTCCTCGGCGCCCGCGCCTGGCAACTCGGTGATGCCCAACGAGCGGCCTGCATCATTCGCCGCGAACGCGCCGACGTCGCCGACTCCACGCTGCCCGCACTGCACCCACCGGTTTGGATACCGGTCGGTGACGACCAGGAACTGCTCGAGCAGATCACGTCGCTCCCGCCGCCACTTCCACCGCGCGACGGCGACGACGGCGGCGCCCTCGTCCACTGGGGACTCGCTCGGCAATGGGCCTCGAGTCACGGCGCCCTCCTGCGCGCCCTCGACCGCCGGCTCGCCATCGCCACCGCGCTCGACGCCACCCTCGCCACTGGCCGCTACCCATCGCGTGCCACGCTCGGTGCCTGGATCTGCGGAGACGACGCCGTCCAGTTGGCGTTCCCCCAGCTCCTCGAGCAGGGAAGCTGCCTAACGACGTCGCTGCGCGACGTCGTGAACCGGCACACGGCCGCCGTTGCCGCGCTGCGCACGCGCGCACTCGCCAGCGTCTGGACGGATACCGAACGGGCCCAACGCCTCCACGAGCTGCGGGCCCAGCACCGCGGCGAGAAGCTCGTCGCCTTCTCCCAGTTCGCCGATACCGTGCGCACGTTGTTCGCCCGCCTGCCCGATCGATCTCGAGCCGCCGCTCTCACCGCTCGCGGCGGCCACCTCACCAGCGGCCCAGCTTCCCGCGCTGAGCTCCTCGCGCGATTCGCACCCATGGCCATGGTCGCCGCACCGCCGCGCGACATTGAACGCATCGACTTCCTGCTCACCACCGACCTGCTCAGCGAAGGCGTCAACCTCCAAGACGCCTCAGTGGTCATCCACCTCGACCTCCCGTGGACACCAGCGCGCCTCGAGCAACGCGTGGGCCGAGCACGCCGCATTGGCTCAACACACCAGCGCGTTGCGGTCTATGCCCTTTCACCCCCTGCCGCCTCGGAGTCGCTGCTCCGTGTCGAGCAGCGACTGCATGACAAGCTCCGTGCGGCGAACCGCGCCGTCGGTATCACCGGAACCATCTTGCCGACCGCCGCGCCTAACGACTCTCCGTCCGCCGCCCGGCAGCACGAGGCCCTGCGCCACCTGATCGCCTCATGGCGCGTCGACGGCTCTAGGCCGCCCGACGACGCCCGCCCGCTCGTTGCGATCGAGCGCACCGGACGACCGTGCGTGCTCGCCGCATACCGTGAGGCCGACTCCAGCTCCTCGCTCGCCGCCAGCATCGACAACCGTTCTTTCACCGACGACCCCGCGCTCCTCCTAGAAATCGCCGCCCTCCTGAGCCCGGACCGGTGCCGGCCCGGCGAGACGTCCCAACCGCCTAGCGACGCCGTCGAGCGCGCGCTCGCACTCGCCGACCGCTGGATCGCCCGGCGCACCGCGATCGCCGCCACCGGCGGCGCCCTCCCCCTGCACGTGCCCGGGCGGCGCCACGCCATGCGCCGCATCGTCTCGATCACCGCACGTGCACCGCATCACCTTCGCCCTACGCTCGCTCCCCTGGCCGCGCGCGCGCGCCGAGCCATCACACTGCCCTTCGGCATCGGAGCGGAACGCGTCCTCGATGACCTCGCTACCGCCTCCCTTCCGGACGAAGCGTGGCTGCGCGCACTCGGTACGTTCGCCGACGTGCAGGAACGCACCCGCCACCGCGATCCCTGCGCTCCCACGCTCGCAGCACTCTTAATCGGGGTCGAATGAGCAGGCCGCGCGCCCACCAGATCGCTTCGCCGCACTCGGCCGATTCCCGTAGATTGCGGCCATGCTGTCACGCGCTCCGCTCGCCATCCTCTTCGATCTCGACGGAACCCTCGCCGACTCCGTCGAGCTCATCCTCGGCGCCTTTCGCCACACGTTCAACACGCACTTGGGTTCCGTGCCGGCAGATCAAGCCTGGATAGCCGGCATGGGCACGCCGCTCTCGTCGCAAATCCGCGCGCTCGTCGCCGACGAGGCTCTCATCGAGCCGATGACCGCCACGTACCGCGACTGGCAGAACCAGCACCACGACGCGCTCCTCCGCGAGTTCGAGGGCGTGCGCGAGACGCTGTCAATCCTCCACGACCGCGGACACGAGATGGCGCTCGTAACGAGCAAAGCCACCGAGGCCGCGAAGCGCGCGCTCCGCCTCATCGGCATCGACGCACTCTTGAGTCAGGTCGTCGGCCTTGATTCCACGACGTCGCACAAGCCCAATCCCGAACCGGTGCTCCACGCGCTCGCCCAACTGCGACGCGATCCCCGCGATGCCATCTTCGTCGGTGACTCGCCCCACGACATCGCCGCCGGAAACGCCGCGGGCGTGTTCACCGTTGCCGCGCTTTGGGGCCCGTTCTCCCGCCAAACCCTCGAGGCGGCACACCCCGGCCGCCTCGTCGCCGACATTCGTGACCTTCCGCCCCTCATTGAAGACCTAACCGCTGCCATCCCGGCACCTTCGCACACGTGACCGTTCAAACCTTTCGACCGAACCAACCATCTGATTCAGCGACGGCACGAGGGTGCACACTGAATGCTGACAGCCACGATGGACGTGGTCGCAACGATTCCGAGTGAAGAGCCGCCTTCCGACGTGGCGCGAGCTGCGGCGGGTGACCGGCAAGCCTTCGAGCGCGTGTACCGCGCCAACATGCAGCGGGTGTTTTCCATCTGCGTTCGCATGTCCGGCGATCGCGCACGAGCGGAAGAGTTGACGCAGGACGTGTTCGTCCGGGCGTGGGAGAAACTCCCGTTGTTCCGCGGCGAAAGCGCGTTCAGCACATGGCTGCACCGCCTGGCTGTCAACGTGGTGTTGAACGATCGGAAAACGCAGGGCCGCGAGCGATCGCGGGCCGCTGCCGGCGATGACGACGAAGACACCGAAGAGTCGTACGGCGCAAGCGCGCCGCCATCGCACGCCGATCGGATGGACCTCGAGGCAGCGATCGCTTTGCTGCCTCCCGGCGCACGACGCGTGTTCGTATTGCACGACGTGGAAGGCTATCGACACGAGGAAATCGCCGAGATGCTCGGCGTGACTTCAGGCGGCAGTAAGGCACAGCTCCACCGCGCCCGACTCCTGTTGCGCGAGGCACTGAACCGATGATCGACCAACTCTTCACCTGTGATCAGTTCGACGCAGCGCTCTCCGACTATCTGGAGAGCACGCTCGATCCGGCTGCGCGCGCTGCGCTCGAATCACACGCGGTCCGCTGCGACCGGTGCCGCGCCCTGCTCGCCGACGTCTCCGCAATCACAACCTCAGCCGCGGCCCTGCCGGAGCTCGAGCCGTCGCGCGACCTGTGGCCTGGCATCGTGGATCGCATCGCTGCCCCGGTGGTCACGCTCCCCGTCGCCGGCCGCCGCGCCGCCGACCGGTCTTTCGTTAGGCCGTGGTATCTGGAGCCGGCGCCTCTCGCCGCGGCAGCAGCCCTGCTCATCGCCGCGACCGTGAGCGTCACGCTCCTCGCAACCCGCACGAGTCCGTCCGGCCCGAGTACCGTGGCCAGCACCGGCGCCAGCACACCCGATACGCAGTCCGTCGACTCCCTGCCTGCGATCCCGGCACCCGCGCCGCGTGTAAAGAACGTAGGCAGCAAGCCTAACGTAGTGCCGGTGCAGCAAATTTACGCCAGCGAAATCGCCGAGCTCGACTCGATCGTCCGCGACCGGCGCTCGCAGCTCGACACGGGCACCGTCGCCGTGATTGAAAAGAACCTCCGGATCATCGACCAAGCGATCGCGCAGAGTCGCGCGGCCCTGGCTCGCGATCCCAACAGCGGCTTCTTGCACAACCAGTTGAATAACGCACTGAACCAGAAGATCGCCCTGCTTCGCACTGTTGCCCTACTTCCTGCTCGCACCTGAGGCCCGCAATGTGTGCCCGAGTCTATAGCATCCTCTGCCTGGCCGCGCTGATGGCGGCCACCCCGGCGCTGCTGCCGGCGCAACGTCACCACCGGGATGATGACGCGGACGTCTCGTCCCGCATCGATACCACCGTCGCGCTGTCCAGCGGCGGCGTGGTGGAGCTCTCGCTCATTTCCGGCGAGGTCAAAGTCACCAGTTGGAATCGCGACCAGGTCCGCATCCACGCCACGAGCGACGGCGGCCTCTTGCAGTTCGACGCTTCGGGGAGCCGAGTGAGCTTGTCGGTCCGTTCGGACCACGGGGACATGGGTGACACGGAGTACGAGGTCACCATCCCCGCCGGCGCGCGGCTCAGCACACACAGCGTCTCTGCCGACATCACGACCGACGGCGGCAGCGACGTCGAAGCGCGCTCCGTTAGCGGCGACGTCACGATCTCCAATGTGACGGGCCGCGCAACGATCGAATCGGTATCGGGAACCTTGAAAGCCACGCACGTGGGACGCGGCCTGCGCGCCAACACCGTCAGCGGTGACCTGACCGGGAACGATGTCACCGGCGATATCGATGCCCAGTCGACCAGCGGCGAAATCGTCCTCGGCGCCACGAAGTCGTCCTTCGTCCGCACGCAGACCGTGAGCGGCGACACGCGATTCGGCGGTACCGTCGATCGAGCCGGCCGTTACGAGTTTCACTCGCACTCCGGCGACATCGTGCTCGCCGTCCCATCGACCGGTGTCACCTTCGACGTCAACACGTTCAGCGGCGACGTGCAGAGCGACTACCCAATGACGCTCCAGCCCGGCTCCGAGGTCGGACAGAAGCACATGGAATTCTCGATCAACGGCGGCGGCGCCCGGGTCACTGCCGAAACGTTCAGCGGCGACATCACAGTCGAGCGACCGGGCCATTCATCCCACGAGGACTAACGATGCGAACGATCCTTCGCGGCACTCTTGCTCTCGCGGCACTCGTGGCCATTGGGTCGCCCGCGATCGCCCAGAACGCGGAAACACAGAACGGCGACACCTTCGACTGGTCTGGCAGCATCCCGGCGGGCAGCTGGCTCACCGTGCGTAACCTGAATGGCGCCGTGGATGTCGAAGCCGCGTCCGGTGACCAAGCGTCCGTCCACGCCACCAAGCAATATCACGGCGACGCCGATCCGAAGCGCGTCCACTTCGTCGTCACGAAGGACGGCAGCAACGTCACCATCTGCGCCCTGTGGAATGAAGGCGACAGCTGTGACGAAGACGGCTACCACTCGCACCACGACGGCGACCACAACGATCACGTGTCCGTCCACTTCACGGTGAAGCTGCCCAAGGGCGTGCGGATGAACGCCGGTACGGTGAACGGCGATGTCAGTGTCGCCGGCGCCACGGCACCCGTCAAAGCGCACACGGTGAATGGATCCGTCGAAGCCTCAACCACCTCCGGCCCGGTAGACGCCAGCACCGTGAATGGCGACGTGCGCGTGCGCATGAATGCCCTGACGGGCGACGGGGATCTCCGCTACAGCACCGTCAATGGCTCGATCACTGCCGAGTTGCCTGCCGGCCTCAATGCCGACATCGACATGGAAACCGTGAACGGTTCGCTCACGTCCGACTTCCCACTCACCGTGAGCGGAAGCATCAACCCGCGCCACCACTTGCACGCGACGATCGGGTCCGGCGGACGCCGCATCGAATTCCACACAGTGAACGGCAGCATCGAGCTCAGGAAACTCAGCTGACCCGTCGCCCGTAGTGTACATTGCGGGTGCTCGCGCCCCGCCCCGCCCGCGCGCAGCGGACCGGGCGGGGCGCAGCGTTAGGCACTCGCGATGTCCAACTCACGATCGCACACGAGGTCGACATGAGCCGAGTCCTGATCGGCGTAGGCGTCGCTGCTGCGTTAGGCGTCGCCGGATGCGCGCACACGTCGCACTACGAGGCCAACGCCTTCACCTGGTCCGGCGCGGTGCCCGCCGGCCAGTGGGTGCACGTCCACAACACGAACGGATCCATCAGCGTCGTCGCGGGAACGGGCGCGAACGTCGAAGTCCACGCGTCCAAGCGGTGGACGCACAACGGCGACGCGGTCCATTTCGTCGAGAGTGCCGGCCCCGACGGCGTCACCATTTGCGTGTTGAACCGGCGCGGTGACAGGTGCAGCGCCGACAACAACTCGGACGCAGACCGCCACCACGGTCTCTTCATGTCCCGCGGGCATACCGATGCGCGCGTCGACTTCGTCGTCAACGTACCGGCCGGCGTCAATGTGGACCTGGCCAGCATCAATGGACCAGTGCAGTCGTCCGGCACGTCGGGAACCGTGGAAGCCAAGGTCGTCAACGGCGACATCAACATCGCGTCGCATCAAGGAGCGCTCGACCTGGTCACCGTGAATGGGAGCGTGAGCGCCGCGCTCGACACCTTGCCCGCGACGGGCGACATCTCGCTCAAGTCGGTCAACGGATCAATCACCGCGGTGCTTCCGCCGCAGCTCGCGGGCTTCGTGAACCTCGAGACCGTTGCCGGCACGGTGTCCAACGGCTTCGCCGTCACGAGCGACGGACCCGTGAATCCGAGGCATCTGTCCGGCACCATCGGCACGGGCGGCACGCGGCACGTCGACCTGTCCACGGTCCACGGCACGGTGACGCTGCTCAAGCACGCCTGACGCGTTTCGCCTAACGGAATGCGACGCGGGGTGGCCGGCTTGATACCGGCCACCCCGCCTTGGTTTTCCCGCGCGGCGCGCGCGCGCGTCACAACTCCGCGGCGAGGTCCCCCAGAACGGTGGCCGTCACGAGTCCTGATCCGCCGCTCACCGGCCGAAAGTCGCGGCGCGGCTCGAACCGCTCGGCGCGCAGGCTCGCCAATTCGATGCGCGAGACATCCAGCGTCTTCCATCCATGCTCGGCTGTGTCGCCGAATCCGCTCACCTGGTAGGCTTCCAGGACCTCCGTGCCATCCGGCTTGCGAAGAATGGCGTGCGGCTGGACGGCGAACGGAGCGCCACCGGCATACGACAGGTCGAGCACCCGCCGGTCTTCGAGCGCCTGCATGATGATGTCGCGGTACACATCCCCTCCGAAGCGAATCGCGATCCAGCCTGACGGCCGCATCGACCCGTCACTGAGCTTACCGTTTTGTCGCCGGGTCCGCCAGCGACCTTGACGCGCGAGCTTAGCGCGTTCCGTGCCGTCTGGTAGATTTCCCGCGTGCCGCCGAACACTCCCCTCCTGCGCGTTCTAAAACGCGCACTGCTCGCGCTCGCCGGACTCACGATTACCGTCAGCGCGCACGCCCAGGACTCGTTATCCACCCGGATGCAGCCGCCCTCATTGGCGGCACACGCTGACACGACGAGGGCAGCGGACACCACTGCCTCGGACTCGGCCCAGGCGCGAAGCGAAGCGCGTGCACGTTCGCGCGCGCGCCGCTCCTTCCGAGTGCACATGGCGCTCGGCTTCGTCACGAGCATTCTCGCGCACGAGTCCGGTCACATCATAGCCGCGTTTGCCCTGGGCGCACGCCCGTCGTTCGGTTTCAACAAATTTCGTCCAACGATCTATTCCGGCATCGACGCGAACCTCCACCCGACGAAACAGTTCATCTTCTCGAGCGCGGGTCTAACGGTTCAGTCCCTGCTCGACGAAACGATCCTCGACGTGCCACACCGCGGCGGCTCCGCCTTCGAGCGCGGGTTGTTGGCCGGCGGAATCGGCACCGCGCTGTTCTACATCACGCTCGGCCGAAACGGGCCGGTGAGCGACGTCGCCTACATGGCGCGGACTTCGAAGCTGTCCAAAGATCAGGTGTCACTGATCTTTGGCGGCATCGCGGTATTGCACGCGGTGCGAATTCATGGCAAGGCCGAGTACGCACAGTTCTTCACGGCGCCGAGTGATCGCGGCGGGGTGAAGATCGGCATGCGCATCGATGGCGACCTGGGACGCTGACCTCGGCGCCCGGTGCGTCAGCGTGGCAGCTCGTAGATCGCGCCGTCGTGGGTGCGCAGTACGACGTGCACTGGGGGTGGCACGAGCTGCATCAACGCCGTGGGCGAAGCGGCGAACCGGCTCGCCCGATCGAAGGCGATGATGAGCCCGTGCTCTCGGGCGACGGTGTCCGCGAACGCGCGTGCGGTGTCGGGACGCGGCGCCTGTGGCAGCGCGCGCGAGAACCGGTTTGCGTGGAAATACAGCGCCGTCGGATAATTGGTGTAGAGCTCGCGTCCGGCGCCGTGGTCGCGCACCCAGGCGATGAGCGGCGAGCCGAACCACATCTGGTCCGCGTAGTCGTTGCCCGTCTCGACCGCGTACGAACCTTCCTGCGCCGTCGCCCACGCCGAAGCGGCCGTCCAACCGAGGAGAAGGACCGCGGCGACCACGCGTGCGGGGCGCCGCCACACGCGCCACCCGTTGCTCACCGTGACCACGAGCGCCACCATCGCGAGGAGCATGAGCGGAGCGAGGAGGCGCTCGTCTAACGGAATGGCCGGGTCGGCAAAGAGCCTCGCCGCGACCACCACGGCCACGTAGCACGCCGCCATCACCAGCGTCGCCGCGACAACGAGACGCGCCCGCTCCGCGCCGTCACCGACGGTGGCCGACCGGCTGCCTAACAGACGATCGCGCACTGCCCATCGCCGGAGCACGTCGCGCGCCAGCACCACGAGCGCGCACGCGGCAATCACCGCCGGGATCGTTCGCCACGCGCCGTCCGCGAGCGGCGCCGACCAGCCGGCGAGCGTCCGCACGCCTTCGCGCAGCGTCGGCGCGATCTGGCCGTAGACGCTGAAGTGGCGGATGCCCTCGCCGTGCGTCTCGAGACGCGTCCGGACCATCCACGCGCCTAACGCAACCACGCCCGGAATCCCGGCCGTCACCGCGCGCCGGATGCGCTGGCGCGGCGTGCCCGGGAGCAGCAGCGACCACACGCCCGCCGCCGCGATCACTGACACGCCGGCGTACCGCACCAATGCCGCAGCCGACGCGGCAACGCCTGCCCAGATCGGCGAGCGCGGACGCCAGATCATGCACGCGAGCGTGGTCACCATGAGCGCAAAGAACAGCGGCTCGCTCAGGACATCGAGGAACTGGAACGCGACCGCCGGCGTGACCGCAAGCGCAATGGCCGCGACGGCCCCGGCTGCGCGCCCCTCTGCCCAGCTCACGAGCATGAAGACCAGCGCGACCAACACGAGCGCCGCGATGCCGTTCACGACGCGCGCCGCCTGCACCGGGTCGGCGCCTAACGCAACGGGCGCGGCGAGCACCGTCGACAACCCGGGTGGAAAGTGCGACAGCGGCTCGACGCTGTCCGGGCTGTCCCAACTGTCGTCGGGAACCTCAAGTGTCCCGTTCGCTGCCAGCGACTTCGCCGCAGCCACGTATTGAACCGCGTCCGGATCCAGCCCCGGCCCTGCCGGCTGCGTCCAGTTGAACACGAACCAACACGCGATGGCGCCGAGGAGGACCGCCAGCGGGACGCGGAAGGTTGGAAGAGGGGTGGTCGACGTTCGCGAGGGCATGCCGGGCCGAAGTATACCCAACCACAACCGGTTAGCCGAGCCTGGGTGCCGTGTTGCGCAGGGCTGGAGCCCTCTGTCGTCCGGAGGCGGTTCGGCGTATCGTGTGTCCTCTCCCCTCGACCGGCACGATGCTCACCATTCAGACGCTGGGTGGTTTGTCGCTGCGGGGCGCCACCGCCTTCGATGGTTCGTCCCGCGAGAACCAGCACGCGCTGGCGCTGTTGGCGATGCTGGCGGTGGCGGGTGAGCACGGTGTCGCCCGGGATCGGGCGCGCGACCTGCTCTGGCCGGGCTCCGCCTCCGGACCGGATCCGCTGCCGCCGGTTCTCGATTCGATCCGTCGCGAGCTTGGACCGGGTGCCGTGTTCAGCGTTGACACACTTCGCATCGACCCCGCCGTGCTTCGATCGGACGTCGGCGAGTTCGAGCGGGCGCTGGACGGGCGGGACGCGCGCACTGCCGTCGCCCTCTATGCAGGTCCTTTCCTGAGCGGATTTTCGCTGGCCAGTGCGCCGTCGTTCGACGCGTGGGCGGGACGCGAGCGGGACCGTTTGGAGCGGCGTCAGCGGAGCGCGCAGGCGATGCTCGCGTTGCGATCCACGCCCACGGGACGGACGGCGGGCATCGCGCCCATCAAGCGTCATGCCGGTTCGCCTGGGCCGCGGACGCCTTCGTCGGTCGAGGCGGTGCCCACCGGACCCGCGCCGAGTCGCGAGCGGGGCGCGATCATCGGCGGCCGGTATCGAGTGTTAGGCGAGTTGGGCCGCGGTGCGATGGCCACGGTACTGTTGGCGCGGGACATCAAGCACGAGCGCGACGTCGCGATCAAGTTCGTCCGGTCCGACGCCGCCGACGCGCACGGCCTGGCGCGATTCCAGCGCGAGATCGCGCTCGTGGCCAGTCTCCAGCACCCGCACATCCTGCCGCTGCACGACTCCGGCGAGTCGGGGGGCTCGCTGTATTACGTGATGCCGTACATCACCGGCCAATCCCTGCGCGAGCGGCTGGCCGCCAACCGCGTGCTTTCGTTAGGCGAAGCGCTGCGCCTCACGCGCGAGGCGGGCGACGCGCTGGCTCACGCCCACGCGCACGGCATCATCCACCGCGACGTGAAGCCGGCCAACATCCTGCTCTCGGGCGGACACGCGCTGGTGGCGGACTTCGGCATCGCGAGCGGCGCCTCGCGCAGCACCGGCCGCCGCATTACCGACGACGGCTACGCGGTGGGCACGCCCGCCTACATGAGCCCCGAGCAGGCGTCCGGCGATCCGGTCGACGCCCGGAGCGACGAGTACAGCCTGGCGTGCGTGCTGTACGAGATGCTCGCCGGCGCGCCGCCGTTCCCCGGGTCGCACACCGAATCCGCGCTCGCCCAACGCTTCCTCTCCGATGCTCATCCGTTAGGCGACAAGCGCCCCGACGCGCCGCCGGCCGTCGCGCGCGCGGTCGCCACGGCGCTCTCCCGCACACCGTCCGATCGGTTTCCCGGTGTCGCCGACTTTCTGGCCGCGCTCGAATCGCCAACGGGCGACGGCACGCCGGCCACGCGGCTCTCGCGCGTCCGGCGATGGCTCGGCCGGTCGCTGCCCACCGTCGTCGCGTTTGCCGTGCTGCGCCCGCCGCGCTAACTCACCGGCGGGGGTTGCTTCGCCCCGGGCCGTCGCCGTAAGAATGCAATGAACGCCGCCGGCGCCGAAAAAAGCGGCGCCCTCGACCCGCTCTATTCGGAGTGACTCGTGACATCGCTTGACACCGAGCGCGTCCGTGCGCCGCGCGGGACCACGCTGTCCTGCAAAGGATGGCAGCAGGAAGCCGCGCTGCGCATGCTCATGAACAACCTCGACCCGGACGTCGCCGAGCGACCCGACGACCTGGTGGTGTACGGGGGAACGGGGAAAGCAGCGCGCGACTGGGCGTCGTTCGACGCGATCGTCGCGACGCTCCGCCGCCTCGATCACGATGAAACGCTGCTCGTGCAGAGCGGGAAGCCCGTGGGCGTCTTCCGCACGCACCCCGGCGCGCCGCGCGTCCTCATCGCGAACGCGAATCTCGTCGGCCGGTGGGCCACGTGGGATGTGTTCCGCGAGCTCGAGCGCCAAGGCCTAACGATGTACGGCCAGATGACCGCCGGCTCGTGGATCTACATCGGCTCGCAAGGAATCCTGCAGGGCACGTACGAGACGTTCGGCGCCGTCGCGCGGCAGCACTTTGGCGGCACGCTCGCCGGCCGCGTGGTGCTCACCGCCGGACTCGGCGGCATGGGCGGTGCGCAGCCGCTCGCGGCCACGATGCACGGCGCCGCATTTTTAGGCATCGAGGTCGACCCGGCGCGCATCGCCAAACGGGTGGCGACTGGCTATTGCGACCGCCAGACCGCGAGCCTCGACCAGGCGCTCGCCTGGATCGCCGAGGCGAAAGCGTCGCGCACGGCGCTGTCGGTGGGATTGGTGGGCAACGCCGCCGTGGTGCTGCCGGAGCTGGTGCGGCGCGGGGTGGTGCCCGATGTCCTAACGGACCAGACGAGCGCGCACGACACACTGAGCGGCTACGTGCCCGCGGGCCTGTCGCTCGAGGCGGCGGCCGAGCTGCGGCGCGCCGACCCGAAGCAGTACGTTAGGCAAGCGACCGCATCGATCGTCGAGCACGTGCGCGCGATGCTGGCGATGCGCGCGCGCGGCGCCGTCACGTTCGACTACGGCAACAACCTGCGCACCGTGGCGCACGACGCCGGACTCACCGACGCGTTCGCGTTCCCCGGCTTCGTACCGGCCTACGTGCGGCCGCTGTTCTGCGAGGGCAAGGGACCGTTCCGCTGGGTGGCGCTTTCGGGCGACCCGAAAGATCTCGCCCGCACCGACGAGCTCGTGCTCGAGCTCTTCCCCGAGGATGAACACCTCGTGCGGTGGATCACCCTGGCGCGCGAAAAGGTGCAGTTTCAGGGACTGCCGGCGCGCATCTGTTGGTTAGGCCAGGGCGCGCGGGCGCGATTCGGCGTCGCGCTCAACGACCTCGTGGCGAAGGGCGAGATCTCGGCGCCCATCGTCATCGGGCGCGACCATCTCGACACGGGAAGCGTCGCCTCGCCGTTTCGCGAGACCGAAGCGATGCGCGACGGTAGCGACGCGATCGCCGATTGGCCCATCCTGAACGCGCTGCTCAACGTGGCCAGCGGCGCGTCGTGGGTGTCGTTCCACCACGGCGGCGGCGTGGGTATCGGCAACTCGCTGCACGCCGGGCAGGTGATCGTGGCCGACGGAACGCCCGAGATGCGCGTGCGCCTCGAGCGCGTGCTGACCAACGATCCCGGCATCGGCGTGGCCCGCCACGCGGACGCGGGCTACGACACCGCCATCCGCACGGCGCATGAGCAGGACATCGACATCCCGATGCTCGACCGCTGACGATTTGTTCACCCGTTAGGCATGAAGCCTTGACGCCAGTCCAGATTTCCCTGGCAGACGGTTGCCTTGCACGCGTTCGGGCGAAAGTTGTACAGCCAGTGATCGATGCTGGGGGAGTCGAGGACCACGAACTCCGCCCGCTTCCCCGGCTCGAGTGACCCGGTCTCGGCCTCGAGTCCCACAGCACGCGCGGCGTAGATCGTCGCACCCTTGAGCGCCTCCGCCGGCGCCATGCGCTGCATCGTGCACGCGAGCGTGAGCGCGAGCGGGAGGTGATAGCTCGGAGCCGAGCCCGGATTGAAGTCGGTGGCAACCGCGACAGGGACCCCGGCCGCTATGAACTTTCGCGCCGGCATTGGCGATTGGCCGAGGTAGAGCGCTGCTAACGGAAGGCTGACGGCGACGACGCCGGCGCGCGCCATGGCTGCGATGCCGGCATCCGATGCATGCTCGAGATGGTCCGCGGAAATCGCGTGCATCTCGGCGGCGAGGGCGGCCCCGCCGCCGTCGCTCAACTGGTCCGCATGTACCTTCGCCGCGAGCCCAGCCTCGTGTGCGGCGCGCAGAATGCGACGTGCTTCATCGACCGTGAACGCGCCGCGCTCGACGAACACATCGCAGCACGTGGCGAGGCGCTCGCGCGCCACCGCCGGAATCATCTCGTTGATCACGAGATCGACGTAGGCATCGCGCTGGTCGCGCATCTCGGCCGGCACGGCGTGCGCGCCTAACAGGGTGGGCACGATGCGCTGCGTCCCGTCCGCCGCCAAGTCGCGGTAGACCCGCAGGATTCGCAGTTCTTCTGCCAGCGTCAGCCCGTAGCCGCTCTTGCACTCCACGGTCATTACGCCTAACGAAAACATCTCGGCGAGAAACGACTCACACTTGTCGAACAGCGCTTCGGACGAGATCGCGTGCGTTTGCGCGACCGTCGAGGCGATACCGCCCCCCTCGGCGCCGATCTCCTGGTAGGTACGTCCGTTGATGCGCTCGACAAATTCGTTCGCCCGCCACCCGCCGAAGGCAAGGTGCGTGTGGCAGTCGATCAGGCCGGGAATCACCAGCGGCGTCGACATGCCAAGGTTCGCCGGCGTTTCCTCGGCGTACTCGGCCGGCAGATCCTCGTCCCGCCCGACCCAGGCGATGCGTCCATCCGCCCACGCCAGCGCGGCGTTCGTGATGGAATGGATGTCGCCCTGGCCGCCGTCCGCGGCGCAGGTGGCCAACATGCCGATGCGTCGCATGACAGGCACGGTATGATCTCAGCTGTTCACGGTATGGGCGACTGCCTAACGAATTGCCGGTCCGCCGCGACGATTGTCCACCACGAAGCGATCGCGCGCCGGCATCCGAACACGCGGAAGCGTGCGCGCGTCCATGGTGGCCGTGTCGGCGATGATCTCGTTCCGCCACAGCAGAAACGCGACGACGCCATACACCTCGTTAGGCTTCAGTGAGCCCGCCGCGTCGTAGGGCATGGCCCGATTGATGTAGTCGAACACGGTCGTCGAATACGGCCAGTAGTTGCCAATGGTACGAGTGAGCGAGTCCGCACGGCCGAACGGGAACCCCTGTCTCGGCTCCCGGCCGACGAGCCGGTCGAACGGCCCCTCGACGCCCGTCGGCCCGTGGCAGCGAGCGCACTTCTGCGAGAAGATGGTCGCGCCTTGCGCAGCGGTCCCGCTGCCACTCGGCAATCCGGTGCCGTCCGGCATTACGCTGACGTCCCACACTCGGATCTCCTCGGGCGTGGCGGGCCGGCCAAGACCATACTGCGCCGGCGGACTGGCGCGATGCTCGGCTCGCCTAACGTGAACCGGCGCGACGGCCGCCACGGCAAGAAGCGCCGTCCTCACAATCGCGGCTCTCGTCATTCCTCGAGCCCGAACGACACGCTGCCGTCCGATGCGACGCGCCACGCCCGGATGTTGTTGAAGTGGTAGCGCGTGCCAGTTCCTCTCGCGGCGCGAAGTCGAGCGAGCGTCGGTTGGACGTAGCCCGTCTCGTCCGTCGCGCGGCTCATGAGCACCGCTTCGCGCCCATCCCACTTCCACGGAAAGCAGAACCGCGTGTGGCATTTGGGCAGGACCGGCTGCTCGAGCACGGCGGACGACCACGTTGTCCCGCCGTCTGCCGACACCTCGACGCGAGTGACCCGTCCTCGACCGCTCCACGCCAGACCGGTCACGTCCCACCAGCCTCGATCGGGCAGCGTCACCGGATAGGCGGGGAACGTGATGATCGACTTGGCGTCCATGACGAACGAGAACATCCGCGCCGTTCCGTTAGACAACGGGTCCGTGTACTTCGATGTCTCGTCGCGCGTCATGAACGGCCGATCCGCAAACTCGAGGCGGCGGATCCACTTTACGTTGGTGTTCCCTTCCCACCCGGGCAGCAGCAGGCGCGCCGGGTACCCCTGCTCGGGTCGCAACGCTTCGCCGTTCTGCGCGTAGGCGATCATGGCATCGTCCCGGGCCTTCTCGACCGGGATGCTCCGCGCCATGAGCCCGGCATCTCCGCCTTCGGCGAGAAACCATGTCGCGCGCGGGTGCACGCCGACCTCGCGCAAGAGCGTCGCCAGGGAGACGCCCGTCCATTCGCTCGTGCTCGTGAGCCCGTCCACGAGCTGCGGCGACTGATCGGGGCGCATGTTCCGGTAGGCGGACTCGCCGTTGCCCGAGCACTCGAGAAAATGGAACCGCGAGACCGCCGGAAACCGCTTGAGCGCGGCCAGGTCGAACACCGTTGGACGATCGACCATGCCGTGGATCAACAATTTGTACTGGTGCGGGTCGATGACCGGCACGCCCGCGTGATGCCGTTCGTAGTGCAGGTCCGACGGCGTCACGATGCCGTGCAGCTCCTGGAGCGGCGTCAGCGAGATCTCGTGCATCGTCCCGCCGACGACACGCCGGAGCCTCTCGTTAGGCGCGCGGGCGCCGAGGGGCGTGGCGGGCCCGCCTAACTGACGGGGCTGCGCGGGCGGCGGTCCGGCCTGCCCGAACGCGCCGCGTCGGAGCATCGCGAGTCCGATCGCCGCCGCCGTGCCGGCGACGACGCTTCGACGGCTCAGCGTGTTGGAATCCCGTGGCCCTGGTGGCTGATCGTTCATCTGGCGATGGGTTCGGCGGTTGGCTAAACGCTCGCCTCCGTCCCCCGCCTTGGCAAGGCGGCCATGGCACCAATGACGGTGACAGGCTGCACGCGATACGTCACCGGCAGCGCGATGCCGATGTCGAGCAACGCGCGCGACACCACCCACCCGCGCAGGAACGGGCTGTCGAACTCGCATCGCGCGCCCCGCTCCTCTCGCACGAGCCGCCCCGCATCGACCAGTGCCGCCAGCGCCTGCGACACCGCGCTGCTCGACGCGAGCCCGAAGCGCGCGCTCGTCTCGGCCGACGTGAGTCCTTCGCCGGCCACCGCGAGCGCACGCAGCACGTTCTGCTGGTGCGACGTGAGCTGCTGCCAGAAATCCGCGAACGCGTCGTCGCGCTCGGCCACGCAGTCGGCGAACGCGAGGTCCGCATCGCGCGGCTCGGCGTTCCCGGCGGCGACGGCGCGATCGAAGCACGTGCGCGCCACCTGCGTAATGTCGCGCGTGCGCAACCCCGCGATCTCGATGATGCGCGCGCCGACGCCGTCGCAGGTGACGCCCGCGCCGCGCATCCGCTGCTCGATCCACGACGCGAAATAGGTCGGATCGATCGGGCCGAAATAGAGCACGTCGAGCATGTCGTAGAACGCGCGCCCAGGCTCGATCATGCGGCGAATGAGGTGCGGCTTGGACCCGGCCAGCACGTAGCTCACATGGTCGTGGCGCTGGATGACGCCGCGCAGATGCCACTCGGCGTCCTCGCCACCGAAGCG
>Ga0207707_10000955_pt1 | contig 27840 bp, 28 predicted proteins | sample KBSC83BmetaG_FD_184336 | JGI IMG/M metagenome (GOLD analysis project Ga0207707, IMG submission 184336) | Corn rhizosphere microbial communities from Kellogg Biological Station, Michigan, USA - KBS C8-3B metaG (SPAdes) (version 2) | ecosystem: Host-associated > Plants > Roots > Rhizosphere ... | reverse complement strand
GCAAATTGCGATTGCGGGAGCAGTTACATAGCAGTATTATGACGACATGCAGAAGTTCTGGAGCATCCCCGCTATAGGTCTCTATTTCTATATTGCAACGGTTCTTACCAACTGGGGCTTCCTGTCGTATTTCAACATTCCCCAATCTTTCGTGCAGGCATCGCTCAGTAGCAATATTGTTTTTTTCTATCAGTACGGCACAGCAATCCTGAGCCTACTGGGCGGCTTCCACTGGTACGTTTACGTAGCGGCAGGATTTTTCTTTCTTGTTGCCGCCGCACTCTACTACATCATTTTCGATTACAATAAGCGATTGAAAAACGCCCTTGTCGCTGCTCTAATTATCATCTTGCTTTTCTATCTGGGAACATTCTTTAAGCTTGGCGGCATTATTGCGTCAAATCAAACCAATTTCGTTGTTCCCTCAAATTGCACTATTGGTTCAGCCTACACCTATATCATTCCGTCAACGGACGGTAGTCAAACAATCTTGGTGCCCATTGACCAAAACAATAAAATGATAGGTGGGTACCTAGTGAGAAGCACCACAGATTTACCTTGCACATTTTTGTGGAAAGAGATAGGCAGGGTTAACTAGAAAAATCTTCGCCTTATTTCCACCCTACATCGGTCTGGCGCCAAGTAATAAAATCTTGCAGACCATTTTGTCCGTAATTACGGTAGCCATCAATTCGCATACTTGCCTCAAAAACATCCGAGCCGCCAGTGAGACTTTCTATCATAACTCCCTTTTGAACAACTCCCAGAGATGCAGGATTGAACCCTGCCGGCATAAGCATAATCGGTAATCCTTGTGGATGCGCCGCATTTAAAGCCGTCGGGGCATCAAATGGCTTTTCCAAATCCATTTGTTTTTCATAATATTCATATAATTTCCAAGCTGCCCCCTCTAAATCAGCGCTCATTTCTCTTATAGGCAACCCAAGTTTCTTGGCCTCTTCGCGGTTAATGGGATGTCCATGAAAATAAGATTTTGAATTTAATGATTCAACAATCCTATTAATCTTTGGCAAATCAAATATCGTCGAATGCAATTTCAGAAGATTTTTCGCAATCATCCTTGCCTGATAATAAAAGCGTTTAACATGACCGAGGGCGAGGGGGTGAATTTTATTTTCACCAGCGATTAATTCCAAAATCTTTTCTTTATTTTGAACCCCGAAGTCATTTTCTGCTAGGGCGATATAAGACATGACATCTTCAACGCTAACACCTAATTTGTTCCTAGGATTAAATGGGTCGGGAGGATTGAAGTCATTCCTTACAGTGGGGTCTGTTGGTCCAAGCATTCCAGCTGGGTGCATATAGATATTATCAGCCCCAAGAGCAATCAATGTCGCAGCACTGAAAGCCCGATATGGAACTATCACATTAAATTCAGAACAATATTCTCTTATAAGAGTTACAAGTTTCCATGGGGCAACAATATCTCCCCCATTACTATGCAAAAATAGGTCAATCTTAGTTTCTTCTTTTGGCGTTGATATGCTTTTAAGATGTTTATAGAATTTCCGAACAGTATCCATTGAAATGACCATATTCCAGCCATCTCTAGTACTTGTGATGTAAGTCAAAACAATCGTGTTCCCGCGAATTCGTTGCAAATCTCTTATTAGATTTTTTCCTTCTTCGCTTAACTCCATATTTTTATTGTACTTTATCTGCAAGTTTTACCTTAAACCCTACACTGCCAACCTGCACAAATTCATCACCTTTTTTGAGTAAGGTTTTAAATTCGTATACACCCTCCTGAGTAAAAGGAAATGCATTAAAGTTTGCAATAAATCTATTTCTTTCTTGCTGCGCCTCGATTTTGAAGTTATATAATGCGTCCGTTAATGTTTTTCCTCCAGGGTCTACTAACTGGATTTTCGCTTGTGCATCAATGACGCCGGTTTCGGCTCTTTCCCATAATGTAACTAGCTGAAATGGAAATACCACAGGAAGAAATGCGCCCTTAGCTTCCTTCTGCTTTTGCGCAACTTCAGATTTTAAGAGGGTGAGTTCTTCTAGAAGATTATACAAACTTACGTTATTGGTTTGCTTATCAACAGAAGAACTGGAGGCAAGAATTGACCAGACGTATTTAACAGGCAAAAGATTTATTTTTTTAAGAGAAGCTTTTTTCATATGCTCTGTAGATTTAACACTTTAGTTTGCACCTTAGTTTCGTCACGGTTAATTGTGGCAGGCTGAATACCAATATCGCTTAAGGTTATATTAGTTGGTTTTTCAGACGTAGACTGCTGCGAATGTAAAGACAGTTGCATGTTTCTAAGTTCTTCTAAAAACTCGAACCTCGGAGGAACTAATCGGGTTTTAAGCGCCTTAGCCATGTCAAAAAGGAATGTGGTGCTAACTAAGCCAAATCCGTTTTCCACCCTTGCAATAGCAGGCTGCTGAGTCTTTAGTTTTTTGGCTAATTGTTTTTGAGTTAACCCCTTAGTTAATCGCGCTTCTAAAACCTCCTGCGCAATCTGAAATGCCAAATCCGACTTTGTTTGTTTTTTGTTTTTGTTCATTTTATTATTGTTCTTAGTTTTTTCGCCCTTTGTTTCGCTAAGTCTATATCAGTGTCAATTTTTTGCTTCTTTTTAGTAGCTATATGCAATATTAATGCGTTATCACCGTCAGAAATTATGAAAAAATGTCTGAATCGCCCCTCCGGAAACCTCATACGCAACTCGTGTACCTTATCCGGATTATCTCCTTTTATCTTCTCAATATCGCCGGACTGCTTGAGTTGGGAGAAGGTAAACTTTTCATAAAGTTCCAGCCTCTCCGCCGCTTTAGAAATTGCAGCACCCCTCAATCCACTCAACTTCCTAATGCCGTCCTCCTTGGGTAGGTCGGAGGGGCACCCTAAGAATCTGAATTTCATTGTATCACATATATAACATTATTGTTATACTCTAATCCAGGCGATTTGTTTCGTCAAGCCCCTAAACAGTCCGGCCTCCTGCCATCAGCAACTTTCCTGCTGATGCCCAAAAAACCCAGCATTTCTGCTGGGTTCTCGTAAGCTGTTTTCTGCGGCGCTCGCTTACCGCTTCGCCCACTGCGGAGCCCGCCGCGCTTTCTTCTTGCCGTACTTCTTGCGCTCAACCATGCGACTGTCGCGCGTAACGAATCCCACGGCGCGGAGGCGCGGTTTCCACTCGCCGTCTTTTTCGATGATCGCGCGGGAGAGTCCAAGGCGGATCGCTTCAGCCTGGGCGTGGATGCCGCCGCCCGAAACGTGCGCGGAAACATCGAGGTCTTCAAGTTTAAGCTGCGCAATCGGCGCGATCGCAGCAGCCACGAGGCGCGGAAGCGTGAAGTATTTCTTCACGTCTTTGCCATTCACCATAACGACACCCTTGCCGGCCGAGATGCGCACGCGCGCAATCGCGGTTTTACGGCGGCCGACGGCTTCCGTGTAACGGCCGGCCTTGTGCGGGGCATGAGCCGGCGCCGCGTGGGGCACGGCGTGTGCCGCGGGACGTTTTTCAGTTATGGTTTTTTCGGGAGTCATGATGAAAAATTATTTGCGGAATTATTTCGCGCCGGCCTTCCGGGGTGCCTTATCGACGAAGACGAGATTGTTCAAACGCTTCTGATTCAAAAAATTCTTCGGGAGCATTTTGCGGACGGCGTGGCGCAAAACCCAGCGCGGGTCGTCGCTCATCTTCTGTTCGAGCGACTTCTCTTTCAAATGGCCCACGTAACCCGTGTGCTTGTAATAGACCTTCTGGATCATCTTCGAGCCCGTTATACGCATGCCTTCAACATTCGACACGTACACTTTGTCGGCCGAAACGCGGTTGCGCGCGTACGACGCGCTCTTCTTGCCCTGCAGCATGAGCGAGATGTCGGACGCGAGGCGTCCCAAAACTTTATTTTTTGCGTCGATGTGATATTCCATGTTTTTGCAATAATGGTTGCGCGGTAGCAGTATACTATACAAATTCAATTCGCGCTATACGCGAACCGTCGCGCTTGCGGCTCGTGCCGAGTTTCGTGATACGGAGATATCCGCCCTTGCGATCGGCGTAGCGGGGACCGTATTCAAGGTAAAGCTTGTCGGCGATCTTCGCGTTGTGCACGCGGGAGATGATCTCGCGGCGCGCGGCCAAGGTCTGCTTCTTCGCGAAGGTAACCAAACGCTCTACCTTCGGGCGGATTTCCTTCGCGCGGGCCTCCGTGGTTTCAATGTGGCCCATGCGGATCAGGTCGTTGGCCAGATTGCGCTTGAATGACGCGCGCTGACCCTTCAACCTGCCAAATTTTCTGCCGACTTTGCCGTGCCTCATTGGTTCGTTAAATACTCGTTAAATAATTGATCGAATTACGCTTTCTTTTTCGCAGGCTTCTTCTTAGCCTCGCCGCCGCCTTCGGCTTTCGGGGCTTCGAATTCCTGAATTTCGACGAGTCCGACTTTCTCAAAATGATCCTTCAAAATGTTCGCGGCTTTATGGAGCGCCGTGGAGGGGCTCACCGTGCCGTCGGTCGTAACCTCGAGGCGCAAGCGGTTGTAATCCGTGCGGTCGCCCACGCGCATGTCTTCGATCGTGTAGTTCACTTTCTCGACGGGCGTGAAGATCGCGTCCACCGCGATCGTGCCGATCGGAAGGCGGCCTTCCGTCTTGCGGGCTTCGACGGGAACATATCCCAATCCCCGCTCAACCTTCACTTCGATGTCGATTTCAGCGTTCTTTTCCGTGAGGTGGCCAAGCACTTCGTCGGGATTCAGGATTTCGACGTTCGAGTTCATCTCGATGTCGCCGGCCGTCACTTCTTTTTCACCTTTCACTTTAAGCGCGAGCACCTGCGGCTCGTCGACGTGCAGACGGAAGCGAAGCTTCTTGAAATTGAGCGCGAGCTCGACGATGTCTTCCTTCAAGCCCGGAAGCGTCGAGAATTCGTGCGGAACATTTTTAATTTTGATTTCGGTCACCGCCGCGCCCGGAAGCGAAGAAAGAAGCGCCCGGCGGAGGGCGTTGCCGACGGTCAAGCCGTAACCTGCGTAGAGGCCTTCGATCTCGAATACGCCGTTCTTCGCGTCTTCGGAAACGGTCTTCACGGAAACACTGGAGCTCAAGTATGCAAATTCCATGGTTTTGTTATTTAGAGAATGATTCGACCAAAAGGTTTATTTCAAACGGGGGGTTCAGATCCGAGGGGGCGCTGAGCACCTCTCCTTCGAGCTTCTCCGGATCCATGCGGAGCCAGGACGGAGCTTCGAATTTCTTCAAAAGGTCTTTTCGCTTTGCGATAACGCCGGTCGTCATCGACCCGGAGCGCACGGCGATTACGTCACCCTTTCTCAATTGGAAGCCCGGCGAAACCACTTTCTTTTTATTGACGGCAATGTGTCCGTGAAACACGAGCTGGCGCGCCGCGCCGCGGGACGGAGCGAATCCAAGAAGGAAGACAACATTATCGAGGCGGCTCTCCAAGAGTTCGAGCATCTTTGCACCCGTTGCTCCTTTCGCGCTCTGCGCCATCTTAAAGAGGCGCTTCAGCGTGTTTTCGTTCACGCCATAGCTCAATTTGAACTTGTTCTTTTCGCGGATCTGGAGACCGAATTCGGAAAGCGCGCGCGGGCGGGAGCTCGGGCCATGCACGCCCGGGCGGTACGGCTTGCGCACCATTGCGGATTTCGGCGACATCGAACGCTCGCCCTTCAAACCAAGGCGTACGCCCAATGCCCGTTCTCTTTTTTCTTTAGGTCCGATCATGATCGTAAGATGATTATTATATGAGGGATTATGCTGTTAATCAATTAGACGCGGCGGACTTTAGGAGGCCGGGGGCCGTTGTGCGGAATCGGCGTTGCATCTTTAATGGAAAGGATATTGAAGCCGTGGTTGATGAGCGAACGGATCGCCGAATCTCGGCCAGATCCGATTCCCTTCACGATCACCTGGATGTCCTGCGGGCCCGTTGCCTGGAGCTTTTCCGCAATCGCGGCGATCACTTTCGATGAAGCGAAGGGAGTCGCCTTCTTGGGGCCCGAAAAACCGAGCGAACCGGCGGATGCCCACGCGAGCACGTTGCCCTGCGCGTCGGTAACCGTAACCACCGTGTTGTTATAGGACGCGTTCACGTATACCTTACCTTCGTTCACGCGGCGGGACGCGCGCTTCGGCGCAACTTTAACTGCCGCGCCTTCCGCGCCGGGTTCTTTCGTTCCTGCTCCCGATTGAGTTGTGACTTTTTTCTTTCCCATGTGATTATGTCGCGATTACTTCAGATCAACTTTACGCTTGCCGCTGCCCGCCGTCTTACGGACGTTGCCGCGAACCGTGCGCGAATTCGTACGCGTGCGCTGGCCGCGAACCGGAAGGCGCCGCGCGTGGCGCGCGCCGCGATACGTGCCGAGATCCTTCAGGCGGCCGATATTCCGCTTCAAGAGCTGGCGCAATTCACCTTCAACGGGATAGCTCTTTTCGAGGAAGTTCTGGATGCGGAGCACTTCATCTGCCGTGAGATCTTTCGCGAGCCTGCCTTCGGCGACTTTCGCAGCCGCGAGCGCGCGCGAACTCACCGCGCGGCCGACGCCGTAAAGATACGTGAGCGAGATTTCGATTCTCTTATTATCGGGGATGTTTACGCCGAAGATACGCATTGGAGTTATAGGTGAGAATTTAGCCTTGGCGCTGTTTATGTTTGGGATTTTTGCAGCGAACGTAAAGCTTGCCCTTCCGTTTGACGACTTGGCAATTGGAGCAAATCTTTTTGATTGAGCTGCGCACTTTCATGTTCGCGAAATTTTTCTCTTTTATAATCGGCGGACGATCCGTCCCCGCTCGCCATCAGGGCTCAATTCAACAAGCACCCGGTCGCCCGGCAAAACTCGGATATTGTGTATCTTCATTTTGCCAGCCAGGTGCGCGAGAATTTCCGTGCCCGTGTCGTTCATTTTGACGCGGAAGGTGAGTCCCGGCAACGCCTCAAAAACCTTTCCTTCTTTCGTTCCTTCGGTTTGCATCACAAAATCGCTAGTTCGCCCCGGTTGAAAGGTTTTTAAGATCGGAAACAGTCATAAACCAATGAAAGGATTATATGCGAAACCAGGGTTTTTTGTCAAACCCACCCTTTTGACAAAAACCTCCGTCGCTTGTTAGGATAGAGCCAACTCGACTGCGCTCCCGAGCGATTCGCAATAAGGGTTTTCGGTTCCCTTAACGACATCGCCCGGGAGCGGCAATAATATTATCATCAAGCCCGCCAGCTATACCGGCGGGCTTTTTCTTTTCAGATAAAAATGATATACTATCGAGGCTTTCCATTGAAAGCCTCACTTACAGCTTCCGGGCCATAGGTCCCCCTTCGGAAAGGTTGCCCGGGAGCTGCAATCATACTATAGTTAGTACATCACCTGGACAGAAGTCCCGGCCGCCTGCAGGAAGCTCCTTCCGTCGCTTCTTTGGCCGGGACGGCAATTATCATTATCAACCCCATTATTAATTAACCCGCCGGAACTTCGGCGGGTTTTTCATATCTTTTCAAAATCGGCGCTAATTCACGGTTACGTGAACTTTATTTGCGTTCGAAGGGATATGCACGAGCCAGAACGGCCAGACGGAAATTTTTCCATCGGAAAGATTCGGCAGCGCCGCGATCGTCGAACGGGCGTCGTTAATGCTCTTGCCGAGAACGCCCGTCTTGAAATCATCAACGGAGAACGACGGTTCGAGCTCACTCTGTACGGAAAGCGAGAATGAAACCTGCCCCTTCGGGAAGTTCGCCTTCACGGTGCCATACGAAAGATCGAGCGACTTGAAAACGGAATTCTGTTCCTGCGATTGCGCGAGCGAAAGCAAATAGGTTTTGAGCGCCGACTCATCGAAGCCGATCGCCGAGAGCGTCGCTTCCCCGAACACGCTGAAGTTTCCGTTCTCGTCGGTCGACGTATTCACGGTAAGCTTCGTCACCTGAATGGCCGTCGCGCCATCGAGGATTTTGAAATTGTTCGGATATGTTCCCGAGAAGCCGCCCTGCAAGCTCGATTGCAGAACCTGCGTGGTCTTTGTCTTCGCGTTCGCGATGTCGGCCGTCGTGGGCGTGGCATGCTTGCCGATCAAGCCTCCCGTCGTCGACGCATTGATCACGCCGTAGAAGCCGTTATATTTCGGCGTGCCCTGGAAGCCCGGAATCGTAAGATGCGCAATGGGACCGACGTTATAATCAGGGCCGCCCTGGTCCGCCACAATCGGGGCGGCGATCGAGGAAGATGTGAGCTTGCCGCCCGCGCTTTTCGCGCCCGGCACCGTCACATTCTGGGTGATGCGGAAAATTTTTCCGTCGGGCGTCTGGAAGCGCGTGGTCGCGACAAGATCCTGCGATGCAGTGCTGTAATCGTTTACGATCGTGATCGTGCCATGCGCTTTCTGCGCGGTATTCGAAACCGCGCTCGCCGGGAAGGTCTGCGTGATGTTCTTATCGGTCGTAAAAATCTGCGCCGGGATGATATTCGTTGCGCCATTGATGCCCGTTGCGGCTTTATCGGCCAGGAAATTTCCCTGGAACGCCCAAGGCGTCTGCTTGAAATCGATCGTCACGTCGGCGCGGTTGAAAAACGTCCCCACAATCCAGAACCCGACCGCGAAGACGCCGATGACGACCGCGGCGCCGATTAAAAGATTTTTTGAAAGGAATTTCCGCTCGGTTTCTTCCTCATCTTCTTCATCGTTCATATCATCCGTATCATGATCCTCATCCGCGGCCGTCGCGGGACCGGTGAGCGATGCAGACTTTGGCTGATCTGCGGCAGGCGTCGTCGTTGCGGCCGGAGCCGTAATGTCGGAGATGCCGCCCGTTCCCTTCACCGGATTCCAGAGCGGGTGGCCCGACTGCAGTCCAGCTTCTTTCGCGAATGCGAGCGCGGTGTCGTCAACGGATTCGATCGTGATGCTCCGGCCGGCAGAATCGGCTTCGCGCTTTAAAAGGCGGAAATTGCTCACCGATTTCACGAGCGCCGACCCCTTCGGAACGACGAGCGTTATCTCCTTTTCGGCTTCGTTTAAAATGCGGTCGATGATCTCCGCGATCTCGTCAGATTTATCGATGGTGAATTTTTTCATGGTGAATAAAAATGTTTGATGTCATTCATATTATATCACACCGCGCGCAGGTCCTCAGCGCGCGTTTCGCCGCGCTCTTTTAATTGAGGAGCCAGTGCAGGCGGCGGCGGAGCTTCTGATTGATGTCCGAATTGCTCTTGTCGAAATATGCCTCGAGGAACGGGAAAATATGGCGCGCGGCATCACGCTCGGCTCCCGGAAATTCTTTCAAATCGTGCGCGAAACCGTATTCACGGAGCATCTCCGCAACGGGCATGCGGTCGAACGTCATCCCTTTTTCGCGGTACGGCAGATCGAACGGCAGTTCCTCCGGCGAATCGAAAAACGTGAGTCCTTTTATTTTTCCTTTCACGACTTCGCTCAAAAGTTCGTCGATGGCGGGGTCGATGATTTTTTTGAATGCCCGCGCGGCGGAATCGGACATCGCGCCTTCGAGATACATTTTATAGATGCCCTTCGCGGCGCTGCGCCCGAGGCCAAGCTCCCTTTTGATGCGGTCGAAAAGCATGTCGAAATGCCACATCAGCTTTTCGCGGTAGAGCACAGGATGCTCGTCTTTCGCCTTTTCGAGCACGAACACGGACGTCTCGCCTTTTTCGGCAACGATCAGATTGAGCGGCAGCTTCTTCATGCGCGCGAGCGAGGTGAGCCGCGCCTGGGGCGCTTCGGCGAAGAAAAATTCATCGGGCGAATTGAAGAACGGCTTCAGGGTTTCAAAAAGATCGCGGCCGGTGAAGGTAAGCTCAAGAAGCAGTGAAATTTTCTTGCCGGTGAAGCCGACGGGGTTCACCACGTGATGCCCGTCCACCTTAAAATTCTTGCCTTTCGCGCCCACAAGAATTGCGTCGAGTTCGTGCACGGCAAGCCGGTGTGCGGCTTCCGCGCGGCATTGGTTGAAAATCTTCCCCATCGCCTGCGCAATGAGATTCTCGAGTTCTGATAATAAAATTTCCCGCTTCACGAGATCGCGGTCGCGCGCAAGGTCGAGCGGAATCGGAATCGTCGTCGCGAGCGCGGAATCCGCCGCAGCGATCACCCGGCGGTGTGCGCGCTTAAACACGTGCTCGCCCTCCCACGATTTCTGCGCAAGGCGCAGCGCGGGCGACTTCATGAACTTTTTGAGATCGGCGGAACGCGCGATTTTTTCAAAAATGATTTTCTTGTCCGGGGTTACGCTCAAAAAAAGTCCGCTCACGCCCTTTGGGGCGATTTCGAGTATTAAAAATTTTTCGCGGGATGATGAATGAAGCGTCGGCAACTTCACAATTTCATAGTAGCATAATTTTTATTGACGGTGCTGCGCAGGGCGCTTATAGTGCGGGTAGCACGCGGCCGGGTCTCCGGACTCATGTCGTTCGCTCCCCTTCCTCCGGGAAGTGCGGATTTTACAAGGGGCTCCGGCCCCGGAAAAAGGATAGAATGTCAACCCATGCAATGGATCGGCTCTATAGAACCGGCGGCAAAGCACTGTTACCGCTCACGAAGTCTCTCTTCTCTCAACTCGCATCCAGGGAACAAGCGGCGATCATCACCGAAAACCTTCTCGGCGCCGTGAAGAATAACGACGGCGAATCCGCATTACAAATGCTTGAACTCCTCATTGAGGCGTATCTCGATATGGGGCTTGAAGACGAAGGTCAGGAGACCACAAACAAGAAGGCATACGATCGGCAACAGCACTACATCTGGACTCGTTTGCGGCCTCTCTTTTGGAATATTCCTCCGCTTGATCGCTTCGCCGCGGTACGGTTCGAAATCGTGAAACACATATCCGGCTCCTGGGAACCGGAGACAACGCCTCAAAGCATTCTCGCGTTCCGATTTCTCATCGCCGTGGTGTCGCCGCGACCAACAAGCTGGAAGCATGAACCGTACGAATCGGAAGATGAGATTACGGCACGGACCGATGCCCTCCAGAACAGCAAGGAACGCGAGCAGATTCTCGCCCTCATCCGTGAGCGCGTTTCCGGCCTCTACTGGAAGCGCGAACAACTTGCGGATTGGCTTGAACAACCTGGCCTGCCGGAGGACATTGAGCAGATTCTCGCAACCGCATTCACTCATAACACACTCAGATCGCATGGATTCAAACGTGACCTTGTGCTTCTGAAGACGGCCTCCCCGCACGCCCGCGAGACAACGGTGCCTCGCGCAATCCGCTCGCTCCAGGACATTCTCGCAATTGAACGGCTAATCAAAGCAGCGTGCGCAAAGATCATTACGGAAACGCACGTCCGTTGCAAAGGCAATTTCACGGCAGTCGTGGATGCGCCATATGACTGGACAAAAATAACCGTGAATGTTCATTTCCCCGAAGAAGAGCCGTTGCGGAGTACGAAAGAATACAACCCGAATTCCACGATCAAGACCGTCCAGGATGCGATCAAATTCTTTTTCCAAAATAATCCGGAGACCGATGTCGAACAAATCGAGTATTCGTCGACATTTCCGTTCGGCGGATCATTCTCGGGACGATACTACAAACGAGAATTCTTCCCGAAGAAGCAATAACGTTCTTAACAGTAGGCCCGGCGCTTCGTCGCCGGGCTTTTTCTATTTTTCAATCACCCCTTTGATGCGCCGGATGCCGGCCGCTACCGCTTCTTCTTTTGCGATTTTGAAATGTCCGCCGCCCGCGCCGATTTCGCCCGTGCGCGTTACGTGCGGGCCGCCGCAGAATTCTATTGAAAATGCCCTGTCGAATTGCGGGTCCTCGAGCGTTGCGCCTTTCGGCCCGATCGAATAGACCGACACGCGCTCGGGATACTTCGCGCCGAATTCGTGTTCCGCGCCGAGCTCCTCCGCGTAATCGCGACCGAGTTCGTTGCGCAGCACCGGCAAATCCTCCGCGATCTTTTCGTTCACGATTTTTTCCACTTCTTTCTTTTGTTCGTCCGTCATCTTCGCGTCGTGCAGAAAATCGATGCGCAGCCGCTCGCTCGTGATATTGCTCCCCCGCTGCTTTACATGCGGGCCGAGCACCTGCTGCAGCGCTCTCAATAATAAATGATGCGTCGTATGGAGGCGCGTGGTCTCGGCCGATGCATCCGCAAGCCCGCCCTTGAAGACGCCTGCCGACGCGGTGCGCGAAAGATCCTGGTGTTTTTTGAGTTCGGCCTCGAACTCCTCTTTATCAATCCTCACGCCGCGCTTTGCCGCGAGTTCTTGCATCATTTCCCACGGAAAACCGAATGACTGCAGCAAAGTGAATGCGTCCTTTCCGGAAAGCTCGCCTCCTTTCGTTGCTTTTTCGAATTCTTTCAAACCGCCTTCCATCACGGCATCGAACTTTTCGAATTCTTTCTCGATTGCTCTCCGGATGTCATCCCCGCGCAATCCGAGATCTTCATAATAATCCTTATATATTTCGATCGCTGCCGGAACAACGTTCGCAACCTGTTCGCGATAATTCGATTGCATGAAAACATTCCGCGCGTAGAGCGCTGCGCGTCGGAGCAGCCGGCGCAATACGTATCCCTGTCCTTTGTTCGAAGGCATTATGCCGTCGCCGATCAAAAAAATCGCCGCACGCATATGATCGAGAATGATGCGCACCTCGCGGAGCGATTCCTTTTGCCATGGGCCCGCAAGCGCGAGCGCATCCTGCATCGCTTTAAACACATCAATATGAAACACATCCGGATCGTTATTCGATGCCGCCGTAATGCGCTCCAAGCCGCCCCCAAAATCCACGTTGCGCTGTTTCAACTTTTCGAATGAACCGTTTTCAAGTTTTTTATACTCCATAAACACCGAGTTGCCGACCTCAAGAAAACGCCCGCAATCGCAGTTCGGATGGCACTGTTCGCCGTATTTTTTATCGTGTTTGATGTGCGTGAATTCATAGAACATTTCGGAGTCGGGGCCGCCCGGTTCGCCGGCAGGCATCTTTGAAGGAGCGCCCGCGCGGCTCCACCAGTTCTTCGCGCCATATCCGAAAATGCGCTCGCCGTTTTTCATTCCGCGCCGTGCGCCGTCTTCCTCGGTTCCCATTTCGCCGTACTCCGCTTTAATATTTCTTTCGGCGAACATTTTTTTCCAAATCTCAATTGATTCGTCGTCGCGCGCAATCCCTTCGCCGCCCGAAAACACCGTCACATATAAATGGCTCGGATCAAGGCCGACTTCATTCGTCAAAAATTCAAAAAACCAAGAGAGCTGTTCCTGCTTCCAATAATCGCCGAGCGACCAGTTGCCGAGCATTTCGAAAAACGTCGTGTGCCGGTTGTCGCCCACTTCATCGATGTCTTCCGCGCGGAAACTTTTCTGCGAATCGGCAAGGCGCTTGCCCGAAGGATGTTCGGCGCCCAAAAGGTACGGGATCAAGGGCTGCATGCCGCTGCCCGTAAAGAGCGTCGTCGGATCGTTCTCCGGCACGAGCGGCGCAGAAGGAATGATCGCGTGTTTGCGCGCCTTATAAAACGCGAGAAATTTTTCGCGGACAGTCGAGGAATCCATATGGGTATATGGTAGCGGACGACGGCTATCTTGACCAGATGCGACTCACATAGGATAGTGAAAGTGGAACGTCAACACGAAAGGGGGCCACATGCCCAAAAATAATAAGAAAAAGGAAGAGCTCCTCGGGTGCGTGGACTTCGCCGATCGCATGTTTCAGTATTTAACCGACGATCCATCCCTCACCACAAGCGAGCGGGCCTTTATGAGAGAGCACATGCACGACTGCGAGGTGTGCGAGTCGAAGGCCCTGCTATCCAAGGAATTGATAATCATCTTCCAGGAAAATCCCGACTTGTACGACAATTTGCCGGGTGAATGGGTGATGTAACACCCTGAATGAAAGCGGCACCCATATCGGGTGCCGTTATTCGCATTACGCCAGATTCTCGAATCCCTCAAGCGCGGCGGCCTTGCCGTGTTCGCGGATTTTTTCGAGCGCCTTTGCTTCAATCTGACGGATACGCTCGCGCGTCACGCCGAACGCCTTGCCCACTTCTTCGAGCGTGTGGCTGATGCCGTCTTCCAAACCGAAGCGCATTTTCAAAATCTGCTGCTCGCGCTCGGTGAGGTCGATCATGATTTCTTTAATGAGATCGCGCAGCATCGCGCGGGCCGTGAGCTGTGAGGGCGTCGCGTTGCGCTCGTCGGGAATGAAATCGGAGAGCGTGGAATCTTCTTCATCGCCGATCGGGGTTTCAATGGAAAGCACTTCCTGTGAAATTTTCTGGATATGGCGCACCTTCTCCACGTCGATGCTCATTTCGGCGGCGATTTCTTCCGCGAGCGGGTCGCGGCCGAGTTCCTGAATGAGCTGTCGGCGCACCTGCGTGTATTTCGAAATAGTCTCAACCATGTGCACCGGAATGCGGACGGTGCGGGACTGATCGGCCAATGCGCGCGTGATCGCCTGGCGGATCCACCACGTTGCATATGTGGAGAATTTGAAGCCGCGGCGATAGTCGAACTTTTCAACGGCGCGAGAGAGGCCGATATTGCCCTCTTGGATGAGGTCGAGAATCGAGAGGTGGGGCGTGCGGTTCACATACCGCTTGGCGATGGAAACAACAAGACGAAGATTCGCTTTCATGAGTTTCTGGCGCGCGTCTTCATCTCCTTTCTCGGCGCGCTTCGCAAGCTCGCGCTCTTCATCTTTCGAAAGAAGCGGCGTCTTGCCGATTTCGCGGAGGTACATTTGAACGGCATCGGGCACGTCGCCTTCGAACGCCATTGAATCGTCGAATTTTTCGTCTTTGTCCTCTTTCGAGAAATCGATGAGGGCGCTCGTTTCGATAACTTTAATCCCCGCCTTTTCGAGGCGGTCGTAAATCTCGTCGAGCAGCATCACATTATCTTCGATCTTCGGGAAATAATAGAGGATTTCGTTGTCCGTGACGAAGCCCCGGGGGCGGCCACGCTCAATAAGCTCATTCACCTCGGATGCATGCACCCGGAGCGCCTTTTCAAGCTTCGAAACCGCCTTATTATTCTTTCCCTTCGAAGAAGATTTTGCCTTTTTTGAAACTGTTTTGGCAGACTTCTTTTTCAAAGTTTTTGATTTTGCCTTCCCGGCTTTTTTGGGTTTAGGAGATTTTCGGGCCTTTCGCTTCATGGGAGGCAATATGATTTGATACCTTATTATCCTTTATTTCTTACACTTTTGCAAGTGTTTAAGGGTCTGGGACAGCCTCCCCGAAAGAATAATACGGATCCGACATTAAAAACTCATTAAACGATCCTTGACCTATTCTGCTGCCAATTTTGTGAGTACCTCGCGCAATTCCTGCATTGCCGCCTGCCCTTCCGCTTCATTTCCTCTTGCCTGGGCGTTTTTTATGGCAAGCGTGAGTACGTGCCGGCGCTCTTTATAGTATTCTTTCGCAAGTTCCGTCTTAAGGCTCTCAATTTCCCCCTTCGCCGGATTGTCGGAGGCACGGAGCACGATGATGCCGATCGCCTCGTCGAGTAAAGGATCCTCGCTCTTCCGCTTGCCGCTTTTCAAAATGCGCGCGATTTCTTTTTGCGGAGGCGTAAAAAACTCAGTGCAGTCGTCAAGGATGCCAAAATCGTTGCGCACGAGCGCGGCCGTCATGAGTTCTTCAGCAAGCAGATCGCGCCGGGTCAAAGTCCGCTTCGCTGCCGCGGGCGCCTCCTCTTTTATTTCCCGCACGGGCGCACTCGGCACATTCGCTTTTTCCGCTTCTTCTCCGAGGGTTGTGAGCGCAATGCCGGTCCGCTGCTCAAGCTCCTTGAACCAGAAATCGCGCTCGACGGGACTCGCAATCTGCTTCAATTTCGCGAGCACCGCGCGCAGACTCCGCAAACCCTCCCGCGTTGTAAGCGCCGCCGGATCTTTCGGCAGATATTTTTCAAAATAGAACATCGGCGCGGGCACGGCGCGGGCGATCGCGCGCTGCACGCTCTCGGGATCAGCCTTCACGGCATCAGCCGCATCCTTAATCCCCTCGCCTGCGAACCGCGCGATCTTCACCGTGAAGTCGCTCGCTTCAGCGAGATCGATCGCGCGCTCGGCGGCATCGGAGCCCGCAACATCATTATCGAAACTCAAAATTAATTCATCGGCCAGGCGATGCACGGAGCGCAAGTGCTCCGCGGTGAGCGCCGTGCCGGAACTTGCGATCACGTTCTTCACGCCGGATTGCCATGTCATCAAATAATCCATCTGCCCTTCAACGAGAAATGCCGCCTTTGCTTCGCGGATGCCGTCTTTACTCTTCCAAAATCCGTACAAGATTTTTGATTTTTGGAAAATCGGCGTCTCGGGGCTATTCACGTATTTGCCCATGTCGCCGCGATCGAGCTGCGGCAGGATGCGGCCGGTGAAGCCGACTACTTTGCCGAGATGGTTATGGATCGGAAACATGATGCGGCCGCGGAAACGATCGAGCATAAGGCCGCGCTCCGTTTTAATAGAGAGGCCCGCTTGAATCAAGTCTTGCGGCGCCGCGCCGTTATTCAGAAGATACATCGAAAGGCCTTCGGGTTCGTTGGGCGCCCAGCCGATTTCAAATTCATCGATCGTCTGCTCGGCAAGGCCGCGATCCGCCAGATATTTTTTCGCAATCGGCGCCGCGGCCAACATTTTTATAAAAAAGTTTTTCGCCTGCTCATTCAAGTCGAAAAGCAATCCGGTGTAACGATACTCCGCCGGATTTTCATGGCGCAATTCAACGCCCGCTTTCTCGGCAAGCATGCGCATGGCTTCGCCGAATTCCAGGTTCTCATAGCGCATCGCGAACGTGAAAATATCGCCGCCCAGGCTGCAGCCGAAGCAATGCCACGATTGCCGTTCGGGCGAGATCATGAACGATGGCGTCTTTTCGTGATGAAACGGACAGAGCGCTTTGAAGTTGCGGCCTGCCTGCTGCAGCGTGAGATAACCGCGCAAAAATTCGACGATGTCGAGCTTGCTCTTTATTAATTCGGTTGTGGAAGAAGGCATATGAGGTTGATTGGATTTTAGAACGAAAGAGTATGAGGCGCAAATAAAAAGGAAATAAAAGAGGCCGCCCATATTATAGGCGGCCCCTCAAGATCCTTACAAAATCGTCGAGTAGAATAATCCCGGATGCTGGTTGAGCATGAGGAAAAGGCCGGCCACTACGATCACAAGCAATCCCCCGAACATGAGCTTCGGATGGTGGAGCTCCATTTTCGCGAAGACATGCGTGCCGAGGCCGACTGCGAAAAGGGCCATAAGGATCAAATAGAAATAATTCACAACGGTTGCGGGATTCGCAAAGAGTCGCTGCATTGGAGTGCTCACCGCGGGCGTTTGCGGCGCGGGCGCGGGGACATTCACCGCCTCCGCTCCCTTTACCGCAACAAATGTGAGTTGGGATGACGAGTTGTTCGTCGTCGTGTTATTCGCGACAACGGTCACGACGGAAGGCTGGCTGGGCTTCGGCTTTACAACTGGTTTTGGCGCAGGCTTCGGGGCGGGCGAGGGCGTTTGTGCGGCTGCGGCTTCATTCACGAACGCGATCGGCTGCGCGGCCGGAGTGCCAAAAAGCTCCACAACATATGTTGCGGGACGGCCTTCAAACGTACCCTCCGCGGTTGCCATGCCGATTTCCGTGAAGTTGCCGTTCAAAATATTTTCGCGGTGATCCGGAGAATTCATCCATGCATTCGTCACGTCTTCCGAGTTCACGAAATTCACGGCGAGGTTTTCTCCCGCATAGGCGAAGTTATATCCCACTTTTTGGAACCAATACCACGGCGTGAGTCCTGCGGGGCTCGTGTGCGCGAAATAATTATTCGTCGCCATGTCGTTCGCCTTCTCCTGCGCGGCGGCTTGCAGGACCGGGCTCACCCGAAGGGCCGGTTCATTATTCACGGTCCGGTTCTGGTTCGTCTCATCAACGAGCGCGTTCACTAAAATTTCGCCGAAAAGCCTCGAACGGGGCGCAACGTACGTCGACCCGATCAAAAGCACGGCCTGCGCAACGAGGACGACCATGAGCACGAACCAGACGGTCCGCGGCCGCAGCAAATGCGGCTGATGATCATTATCCTGATGCGGGATGAAAAAATCCTTAAAAAAAGCTTGCAGTGCCGTCGCCATTGTGTTGTGAACATTATAACATATTCATATAAATTAAGCAAATTTGAAACGCGGCGCCGTTCATCAAGAACAGCGCCGCTCCTTTATTCAATCACGCCCCATCAAGCAAGACGCCCTGCCCTGCCGAAATAATTCAGTAAAGAGCAGATCGAACTGGTCGTTGCCGATACATGCACCGAGCCCGAGCAAGCCCTGAAGAGTTTTAACCTGGTCGCTCTCAGGATCGCCGGGACAAAATTCATAGAGCTCAATATCTGCCGTATCTTCGATCACCGAGGCGGCCTGTTTCTTGCCGCTCTCTTTCGAAGGCGCCCTGATAATCACCACTTGTTCGTCTCCGCTTTTCATCTTGCCTACCGCAAAGAAAATTTTTTCCACAAAAATCCTTTCCGAAATTAAACCTGGATCGAATCATAAGTAAATTAATTTATTCCGTCAACAATAACACAACACCCCGCTTTCGCGGGGTGTCATGCTGTCTGCGATCCGTCGCGCCGAATTACGGCAACGGCGGAATCGGGAGATTCAGATCGGCGCACTCGATGAGGTTGATCCAACGCTGCGTCGTCTTGTAGACGTAGCTCGTCGGCGTGAACTCACTTTGCAGGCCGAACGGAACCCAAGGCTCAAGCACCTCGAGATGGTACTTCACCTGGAACTGATTCACTGCCGCAATCGTCTGAGGCCCGTAGAATCCCGTAACCGGCAGGTTAGTGCCAAGGTTCTTGTTCAGGAATGTCTGGAGCTTCATGACTTCGCTCGGATCGTTCAGATCTTTGCGAATCGGGTGAATGTAGGTTCTCAAGTAAAGTCCGCAGCTCGCGCCCAAGACCTGTCCCGGAGGATTCGGCGCGGTACTCGTGGTCGACGTCCCAAGGACGACGCCACCACCGCCCGGCGGAGTCGGCGGAATCGGTGTTCCACCGCCGCCAACGCCCACCGTCGGCGGGGTGCAGTTTATCTGGCACCCCTCGTTCGGCGTGGTCGGCGTGCCGCCACCACCGCTCACGGAAACCGAAATCGGTACGTTCGCGGTGTTGTTCGCCGTGTTCGGATCAGTTGTCGATGCGTTCTCGCCCACGGTCGCCGTGTTCGTGATCGTCTGGCCGGACGTGCCGGTCGCGACGGTCGCCGTGATCACAAGCGTAGCAGTCGAGCTCGGCGCCATGTCGCCCAAGGCCCACGTTCCCGTGGAGGTGGCGTAGGTGCCGACCGACGTGGTCGCATCAACGAGTCCTAATCCTCCCGGCAGCGTATCCGTTGCGACAACGCCCGTGGAAGTCGCAGGGCCAAGCGCACTCACGGTTACCGTGTAGTGGATGGTCGCGCCCTCGCTCGGGTTCGATTGATCAACGGATTTCGCGATCGAGAGATCAGCTTGCGGAGCGCCGGGATTGCCGCCACCTCCCCCATTCGTCGTCGTCACGACGACCGGAATGGTCGAGGAGTTGTTGCCCGGATTCTGGTCGGTGGTCGAAGCATTTTCGGAAACGACTGCGGTGTTCGCTATCGTCGTTCCGGCAGTGCCCGCATTCACCATAGCCTGAATCGCAAGCGTAGCGGTCGAGCTCGGAGCCATATCGCCAAGATCCCATTCACCCGTCGAGCTCGAGAACGAGCCTGTGGACGAAGTGGCATTGACGAACGTGAGGCCCGAGGGAAGCGTGTCGGTTGCAACAACGCCGGTTGACGTCGCGGGGCCGAGCGCGGAAACGGTCAGCGTGTAGTTGATCGTTCCACCCTCAACCGTCGACGTGACGTCAGCGGTCTTCGCGATCGAGATGTCGGCTTGCGGCGCACCGGGGTTTCCCCCGCCGCCGCCGTTCACCGCTACCGCGATCGACGAGCTCGCGGTGTTATTCGCGAGGTTGTTGTCGGTCGACGAGGCGTTTTCGCCCGCCGTCGCAACGTTCGTGATCGTTTGTCCGGAGGTGCCCGTGTTCACGGTCGCCGCGATGACGAGGTTCGCCGTCGAACTCGGAGCCATGTCGCCGATCGTCCACGTTCCCGTGGAAGTGGCGTACGTCCCCGTGGAAGCCGTCGCGTTCACGAGTGTCAAGCCCGAAGGCAAGGTGTCCGTGGCGACGACGCCCGTCGACGTGGCCGGGCCGAGCGCCTTCACCGTAACCGTGTAATTCACGGTCGCGCCTTCGCTCGGAGCCGCGTTATCCACCGTTTTCGAAACCGAAAGATCGGCGGACGGAGCGGTCGAGGTCGGCGTCGATGTCGGAGTTGACGTCGGCGTTCCCAGGAATTGGTTCAGGACGACAAGCGTGCGAACGGGCCGGCTCGCCTCGAGGTTGATGTCCCCGTCGGCGTTCGTGTTGCGCGCGCCATCATTCGACGGATTATTGTCGAAAAGTTCGCCGCTGTACGCGAAGAAGTTAGCCGTGCTCGATGCTGCAACCGTGTCCTGATCATTGTATTTCGGCGCAGCCCACTGCGAGGTCGTCGCAAGGGACTCAGCCGCGTAATACCAGTGGCCAAGCGCAAGGTTGCTGTACGTCATGCACTGCGCGTTCGAAGACGTTGCATTAAAGAGCGTCTTGTTGAACGCGAGCGGCGTCGCGAAATGCGTTGTGGGCAGCGTGCCCGCAGCTGCGGCGGTCGAGGAAGGAATCGAGGAGATTCCGGCGACATCAAATGTCTGTCCCGAAATTGCCGATCCATTCACAATCGTCCCGCTCGCGTCTTCGATCACTTTGCAGACCGTGATCGAACCGGGGTTCGTGGTGCCGCCTCCCCCATTCGAATTGTTGAAAGTATCGGTGACCGTGCAGGTTTTGGAATCACCCGCCTTTGCCGTACCCGAACAGTCAGGAGAGAAAGTCGCCGTGTAATTCGTGCTCGAAGCTTCGTGTACCGCGTAACTGCCGGCATCCAGGGAAACGATTGTTCCCGAAGCGGAACCGGAGAACGACGCAGGGCTCGGATTCGCGCCCGTCACGGTCAGTGCGAAATCGGAAGCGGACTTCGTGCCGCCGCCGTTGTTCACCACGTTGACCACCACGTTCAGCTTCATGATGCACGAAGCATTATCATCATCGTCGTGATCATGATCGCCATCATGGCCGTCGTCATGGTTGCCGTACGAATCGTAATCGTTGTGATCGTCGTGCTCATCGCACTCGTTGTCTTTGTCGCCGTCGTCATGATGATCACCATGATCATCCGAAGACGTCATAACGGACACGGAGCTTGATGCATTCGAGGATGAATCGTCGGAACTCGCGCTCGAGGAAGCGTTGATCTCGGTGTGGCTTCCGCCATCATCCGAGTTGGACGCGTTTCCCATCGCCGAAGACGATGCATTACTCATGTCCGAACCGTTGTCGCTCGACACGCTCGAACTCGAGGTGCTCGATGCGTTTGAAACGGAGTCCTCGGCGTGTGCCACCGTTGCGCCGTACTGAACCGGAGTGATCAGGCTCGCACGGGTCGCGACGAGGCTCAGAAGGATGAGACTCAGGAGGAAAGCTTTGGCCGCCCGAGAACCGCCCTGCCGCGGACTGAAAAGTTTGCGGATTATGTTATACATCCGTACTGAAGAGAATCTGAAAAAAGAACCGCTTATACCCGCGCGAGGCCAAACGCCTTTCCGCACGGAACGGTTTCAACAGATTCTTTTTATTATTTTTTTCGACTCTTTTAGTTTGTAAGGTAAAAGTGTAAAAGTGCCGAAAAAAAATTTTATCAAGGTACTAAAAAATAAAACACCACTTTTTCTACCACAAAGCAGTGGAAAAGGCAATGCCGCCCGAAGCGAATCCGGGCGGCTGCATACGACGCAAGCCGTACGGGAAATCATACTTCGCGCATCGGACGTTTGTTACTCTGAATCGCTCTCCCGCGCGGCTTCTCATAAATTTTGACACACCATGGTTGCGATGGTACTATCATCCCGGCAAACCAGATAGGAGGAATGCATGGCAGATGCCACCGGCAAAGTACGCGTCATACCTCAGGATGTTTTCTGGGCGACGCTTATCTATTGGCTAGTGGAGATGCCGTATGGCTTCTATCACTGGTTCTTTCACTTCAATAATATTCTTATCCCCGGAGCCCGCGAACATTGGTTCCAAACGATCATCGGAACTTCGTTCGCATTCGGACTTGCGGGACTTATCCTCGGAGTGTGCATCGACCTCTTCACCGACCCGGACAGCTTCAACCCGTGGCTCGCGGCAGCTCTCGGCTTCATTATTACGGTCGCCTTTTACGAGCACTGGCTTGTCGCAATTTTCGCGGATCTCTTGAAGGCAACATTCGGACTCTGATCGCGCGCGACCAGAGTCCCATTTTTTTATTCTCTCTATTATTTCGCGATCGGCAGGCTGAAACTGAAGGTCGATCCCTTCCCTTCTTCCGAATCCACCCAGATCGTTCCGTTCATCTTTTCAATAATCTGCTTCACGATGAAAAGACCCAAACCTGTTCCCGTAATATCTTTCGTCTTATCCGTCTGCACGCGATAAAATTTTTCGAACAGTTTCGCCTGCGCTTCTTTCGACATGCCGAGCCCCGTGTCCGCGATGTGCGTGATCACATTCGCCCCGTTCGTTTCGTGGGTAATCGCAATTGCACCCGAACCGCCCATATATTTGATGGCATTGCCCACAAGGTTCACCACGACTTCTTTCACGCGGTCGCCGTCGGCCATCACGTCGGGCAGGCTCTGCGGCGCGTCGTATTTCATCACGATGCTTTTTTCATCGGCGAGCGATTTCAGTTCATCGAGCACCGACGCAATCGGCGGCGCAAGCGCGATGCGCGAAACTTTGATCGTGAGCCGACCCGCCTGCTGGCGCGCAACTTCGAGCAGATCGTTCACCAATTGAATGAGGCGCTGATTCGATGCAATCACCTTCTGAATGAAATCGCGCGTGGCGTCGCTGATGGTTCCCGTCGTGCCGTCGAGAATCAATTGCAGATATCCCTTCATCGCGGCGACCGGCGTGCGCAATTCGTGCGCCGCAATAAATACAAATTCATCTTTCAACTGCTCCAATTGTTTGAGTCCCAACACCATAGCATTGAACGATTCGCCCAATTCTTCGAGTTCATCGTGCGTGCGGATTGAAACGCCCATGTCGAATTTGCCCTGCGCAACCCGCGCGGTGCCCGCTTCGAGCTCCCGAATCGGCCGGGTTACAAAAAGCGCGGCGATAATCGAAAGAATGATGATCGCAACGAGCACGCCCGCGAGCACCCATACATCTTTAATAAGGAGCGCACCCGTCACGGCATCCGCTTCCTTCGTGGGCCATTCGGCAATGAGCCCCCAATGGCTTCCGTACTCCGGGAGAAACGCGCCCGCCGCAACCACGGGCACGGCCGTCGCGCCCGTGTAGCGCATCTGCGCTGCCGGCGTCATCACATCGTTCCCCGTTATCACGCGCTGTACGATTTCCAGGTTTGCCGCTTCGGCGCTTCCCGCTTTGTCCGAAAGTCCCGCACCGCCGCCGATTATCGCGCCGCTCTCATCAACCGCATATAAATATCCCGTCTCGCCGATTTTCGCCTGCGCCACAATGCTTTGAATGGAACTGAGTGCGGCCTGCCCCACGACGACGGCAATGATTTCGCCCGTGTCGGTCCGTACGGGCGACGCGTACGTTGCGACCGGCGTACCATCATCGAAGGAAACCGGACCGAGATAATAATCCCCCGCTTTCGCCGTCATGAACGCCGGATCCGCGCTCACGTTTGCGGTTGAGGATGCGGAAGGATAGCCGTCGATATGCGTCCGATCCGCCCGCGCGGTTTCCATGCCATCCAAATTAAAGAATGATTCCGAACGAATGAACGGCAGTCCGGTGAGCGTCTGCTTCAAAACCAAATTTTCTGCGGCCGGGGCGATCGTGAGGCTCGGCGCGAATGGCACGACGACGCGCGTTTGCGTGAGAAGATTATTATCGATGAACGATTGGATCTCGGACGCTTTTTGCGCAATGAGCGCCGTCTCGAGCTTCGCCACGTCGTCGCGGTGCGCATTCGTGACGACATATTCCGTAAGCGCCCCCGCCACGATGATGGGCACAATGCCGATTGCGGCCATCAAAAAGAACAGCTTGTTCCGCAGCTTGCCTTTATAATGATTCGCAGGCATGATATTCCTTTAATTGTATAATAAAGACGAGTTCATGCGGGCACGTACGTTCCAGTCACACGAAGACTAGCGACCGAAACGTACGTGCCCGCATGAACTCACCACTCCCTATTCAGTTAAAGAATATCGTTTTATTGTAACTAAACCATCGTGACTGTTTTAACGGTTAAAGATTTAGAGGTTTCATTCGACGGAGAGCCGGTTCTTACCGGCGTGAATTTTGCGCTCGATGAAAAGGAATCGCTCGCGGTGATCGGGCCGAACGGCGCCGGCAAAAGCATTTTCCTCCGCGCGCTCCTCGGCATGATCCCTTTCAAAGGAACGATCACGTGGACTAAAGGCGCCCGCATCGGCTATGTGCCGCAGAAGATAGATGCGGATCGGCACCTCCCCATCACGTTTCAAAATCTTCTTGCCGCAAAGGCATCGCTGCGAAAAATTTCCCGGGGAGAAATCGACACGATCGTACATGCGGTCAGCCTCGATGAAAAAATTCTGACGACGCCGGTCGGCCACCTTTCGGGCGGCCAGTTCCAGCGCGGGCTCATCGCCTTCGCGCTCCTCGGCAAACCGAATGTCCTGATCCTCGACGAACCGACGGCGAGCATCGACAAGCCCGGCGAAGAACAAATGTACGAGCTGATCCATCGCCTGCAGGACGAATATAATATGACGATCATCCTTGTCTCGCACGATTTGAGTTTTGTGTACCGCTATTCAACGAAAGTGTTATGCCTGAATCAGTCCGGACTCTGCTTCGGGTCGCCTGAAGAAGCGCTCACGCCGGACATGCTCCGCAAACTCTACGGCGGACCCACGAAATTTTATCACCACATGCACCATGACGATCACTGATTTCATCCTCCCGGTTTTGGGCGCCGCAGCGGCCGGGCTCGTGGGCGCATTCGCTTTGATGAAGCGCACCGTTTTGGCGGGCGACGTGATGTCGCACATCGCGATCCCCGGCCTCGGCCTTGCCGTCCTCTGGAAGATCAATCCGCTGGTCGGCGGCGCGCTCACGCTCTTCGCGGGTATTTTAATCATCTGGAATTTGCAAAAGAAAACCGAGCTCTCAACGGAAGCCGCGATCGGCGTGATGTTTGCAACATCAGTTGCGCTCGGCGCGCTCCTTATTAACTCAACTGAAGAATTGGTTGACGCGCTCTTCGGCGGCTTCGGCGCCGTGTCGCAGGGCGAGTTCATCTTCGGCGTCGCCGTGAGCCTTGGCGTTTTGATCGCGCTTTGGCTGTTGCGCAACGAGCTCATCATCGGACTTTTCTCCCCGGAACTCGCGGGGACGAGCGGTGTGAATGTGGATCGCGTGAACTTGTGGTTCCTCCTGCTCTTCGGCCTTGCCATCCTCGCGAGCCTGCGATTCTTGGGCGCGCTCCTCGTCGGTTCGCTCATTATTATTCCCGCATCCGCCGCGCGACAGCTCACGCACACCCTCGGCAACTTCCTTGTAGCATCGGTCGTGCTTGCCATGCTTGCCGTGATCGTCGGATTCATCGTCGCGCAGCATTTCGGACTTGAACCAGGCGCGACGGTCGTCGTAACCGCGGCCGCATTCTTCGTAATCAGCCTATTCAAGAAGAAGAAATAAAAAACCGGTGCGATAAAAATCAAAAGGCCCCCGTAAGGGCCTTTTGTAGAATTCGAACACGGGCCTATCCTGACTCAGCAATCATTAATAATAGTATTCTCTATTTTATTTTATGCAAATTTCATTTAATAATTATTTAACCTCCATTTCTCTATAGTATGCGAGCGGTGGGCGTAGCATGGTGCCGAACCTGACTCAGCAATCAGGATTCGCGGAGTTCGATTCTCCGTACGTCCACCGCGCGTCAATAAAAAAACCGGAGGCACGTGCCTCCGGTTTTTTTATTGGATCGTCTCTTCGGTAACATGGTTCCGGAACTCCCCTTCCGCATTCACAATCGATTGCGGTAACGTCTTTGGTTTTTTCGGATTTGGGTTTGAATCGAGAAGCACTTCCATAGATCCGCTATCTTGTGCAATTTCAGCCAATTCATCGAGCGTCCGGGCATCCGCACATGCTACTTTATAAGCGGCGAGAAGTTTCGTAAGTTCCGGCGACCGCTTTCCCTCGCGAATCACATCCCGTTCCGCACCTGCCATCTCCGGCTGATTCATGTGTCCCATATTTTCCATGGCATTATTATAAATCAATTTTCTTGAAATTACAAGCCCATATCCTCACGCACGATCTCAACGTGAAATAAACCTTTTTCATCGCGCGGGTGCAATTCAAGAAGCAATAATTTTCCTTTATCTTTTTCCGCTGAATCGGAATCCTGCGACTCAAGCAGACTGATCAGCCCTTCGCTGTCATATCGATTTCGATCAACCTGCACGCGATACGACTGCTCAACGCCAAGCAGCCGCTTGATCCGCCGCACGACTTCATTCAATGTAACCAGTCCTTGAATAAGGAAATCATCTACGCCCAACTCTTTCGCTGTCACCCTATCCTCCGGCCGGCCGCGATGCGAAGAAATCGCCGTCGGGATATCTTTCAGTTTTGCATCGGCCTGCATGTTGCGAATAAGATCGAATCCCGTCATGCGCGGCATGAGGATGCCCGTGAATACCACGTCCGGTACATAGCCGCCCTGAATCAATTCCCACGCCTCTTGTCCATCGTTCGCGGTTTTCACGTCGAACTTCTCTTCGCGAAATTTCGAAGCATACACGCCTAATAAGTATTGATCGTCGTCTACGATGAGGATTTTCTTGCCGGCAACAGATTGCTCCATGTGGTTACTATAAGTATACAAAAGCCCCGTGTACGCCGCGGGGCCTTCCGAGAATTCCGCTCTTTTGCCTACCTCGCAGCCGCACCGCTCATTGCGCGTTCATTCAATTTCGTCTCCGCAAGCTGCGCGAGTTCCTCGGATGTTTCTTTTTCTTCCTGCAGCGTCTGGCTCAATAAATCCGCAACGTCATTTTTTCCGAGAAGCTGCGCCCACTCGATTGCCGACTCGTACTCGGCGATTTCAAAATGCTCCACGCCTTGCGCAGCAGCCGCCATGCCCGCATCGCGCATCTCGTCCCCTTTTGCATTCTTCATGAGCCAGTCGGCATCCTCAACAAGACCGCGAATCGACTCCGCCTTAATCTTCTGCGGCTTTGCCTCAAGCATTTCGAGCGCCTGCTTCACGCGCGCTTCGTGATTTTTCGTTTGCTCCGCATGTTTCTCAAACCCTTTCGCGAGAGATTCATCGTTCGCTTTCTTCGCCATTTTGGGAAGCGCTTTCACAAGTTCGCTTTCAATGTCGAGGAGCGCCTTGAGTTTCATCGTGAGGAGCTCAACGAGGCCGCCTTTTTCTTCTTCACCCGCATTGCCGTTTTTCATATTTTTTGTTGCCATATTGATAATTAAAATTTTATTAATCGATAGTTGCTCTGTTCTTCGTTTTTGCCTTCGACTCGACGAAGGATACTACCCGCCGAAAAATAGTTCGTTACAATAAACCCCGAGCACGCAAAAAATAAGGCCCAGCGCGTGCGCGCGATTTGCAATGCGGCGCGAACGAAGATAGTATTCATCAAAGAACTTAACGCACTCCTAC
>Ga0207707_10000954_pt1 | contig 27843 bp, 27 predicted proteins | sample KBSC83BmetaG_FD_184336 | JGI IMG/M metagenome (GOLD analysis project Ga0207707, IMG submission 184336) | Corn rhizosphere microbial communities from Kellogg Biological Station, Michigan, USA - KBS C8-3B metaG (SPAdes) (version 2) | ecosystem: Host-associated > Plants > Roots > Rhizosphere ... | reverse complement strand
ATGTGGAGAGACCATAAACCCTACGATGAAAATTATCACCTGGCGAACATCACCCGACAGAAAATGCGCCAGGCGGCCTGAAATAATTTGCGCAGCACTTGACATCCCTCATAGAAAGTCTCTCCCGAGCAGCCCGCCATCGACGAGCATCTGCGGCACCTGAGTCGACTTGCCCGAGCCGGTGGGCGCAGTCAGCACTACGCGCCGGTGCGCGCTTAAGGCTTCGCGCAAACGCGGCTCGATTTCACAGATCGGCAAACGGGAATCGGACATGGGCGGAAATCAAACTACCACAAATAGACCGCAACTCGATTGGTGTTGATGGGTGCAGTAGCTGGAGCGGGACAGCAATTATTTTTTGACACCGAGTTCGCGCTGCACTTCGGAGAGTAGCGTGCTGTCCAAAACTTCGCTCAGCGCGACCGGCCGGGTGATGTTCATCGATTTTTTGAGATTGTCGACAACGATGCGCAGACCGTCTTCGGGAATGGTTCCGTCCTGACTGAAAAAACCGACGCTCGATTCATAAGCCGCCGCGGCAAATTCCGGTTTCGTCTTGGTCCAACTGACTAATACTTGAATCGCTCCGTCGCGATTGCGCCGAATGAAACCGTTGGCCCGCACGATGGCGCGAATCACCCGCTTCACCTCGTCCGGTTTTTCGCCGAGCTTCTTCACGCTGGCGCCGAGCCCGTTGTAGGGGAAACGGAGAATCTCACCCGCCCGGCTGAGAATATTGAATCCCATATTCTTACCTTCGTAATCCGCCGGCGGCGCTACGATAATCGCGTCGACCACGCCTTCCTTGAGCGCGCTCAAGCGCGCGGTATCGGAGCCGAGCGCGAGCATTTTGATCTCCGTCTCCGGATCGACACCGTAATATTTCACTACCAGCCGCGCGATGATGTCGGGCGTCGAACCGTAGGAGCCGACGCCGATGGTTTTGCCCTTGAGTTCCTTCACGGACTTGACCGCCGCTTTAGAAACCAGCGACAACGGCGTGCGGTCCTGCGAGCAGGCGATCATCTTGAGCCGGGCGCCTTTCAAATTCGCCCCAATCACCGATCCGACTAAGGTCGAATAATCGATGTCGCCGCTCACTAGCGCCATGGTCGCCACGTTGGGATTCATACGGATGATTTCCGCATCGATACCTTCCTGGCGGAAAAAATTCTCGGTCTGCGCCACGCCGACGGTGAGGTTGGAAATATTGTAATTGGACACACCGATGCGGATCTTGTCTGCGCCGCGCGCCGGCGCGAGCCAAAGCGAAAGCGCGAGCAATCCCGTGAAAATCCCCGTCGCCATTCTTCCGATCATGAACGCCCCATTCCTCAGTTCGCCACGGTAACCCAAGCGCGCCGAGCCGGCAAATGGAGTGAATTGACAAGCCGCTCGCGGCCATTGTATTGCGATTCGAACGAATTGCGCTGCGATTGTATTGCCAACCGGGTCATATTAACGAAACCCTGTCATTTCGAGCGCAGCGAGAAATCTTTCCCCGTGCCTGAAATCTGCATACAATCCAGGCAAAGATTTCTCCTTCAGTCGAAATGACAAAACAATAGGATCAAATTGCTCATGCCCTACTCCGACCTGCAGGATTATCTCGCGCGGCTGGAAAAACCCGGCAAGCTTCATTGGATCGAGCAGCAGGTCGATCCAACCTGGGAAGTGTCGGCGATCACGCGCCACACGTTCGACCGCTACAGCTGGGACGAACGCCCGGCACTGGGTTTCCACCGTGTCGGCGACAGCCCGTTTCCGCTGGTGATCGGCGTGGTCGGCGGCTCGCCGGAAATCTATGCGCTGGCGCTTTCGACCACTGTCCAAGACATTCCAAAGATCTGGGAGCGCGCTCAGCGCGCACCGATCGAGCCGATTGGCGTCAAAACCGGTCTGTGCAAGGAAGTCATCGCTCGCGGCGACGAAGTCGATATCGGCATCCTGCCCCAGGTGGTCTGGACGCCGGGGCAGGATCCCGGTCCGTACATCACCGCGCCGCTGGTGGTGACGAAGGACGCGGAGACCGGCAAGCGCAACGTCGGCACCTACCGTTTGCAGATGAAAGGGCCACGCCACCTGGGACTATACGTCGGCGGCGCGCAGCACGCCGCGCGCCACATCCGGCAATACGACACGCGCAAGGAAGACATGCCGGTGGCGATCGCAATCGGCGTCGATCCGACGATCGTGCTCGCCTCGATCACCAAGTTCGGCTACGGCGTCGACGAATTCGCGGTCGCCGGCGGCCTTCGCGGCGAGGCGGTGCCGCTGGTACGCTGCGAGACCGTCGACCTCGAAGTGCCGGCCCACGCCGAGATCGTGCTTGAAGGAATTATCCGCGCCGGCTACCGCGAGCAGGAAGGCCCCTTCGGCGAATTCTCCGGCTACATGAGCTCCGGCGGCCAGACGCCGGTAATCGAAGTCACCTGCATGACGCGGCGGCGCCAACCCGTCTACCATTCCTTCCTGAGTCAGATGCCGCCGAGTGAATCGAGCTGCATCCGCAGCCTCAGCCGCTCCGCGGGTTTGTTTCACCATTTGAAGCAAGTGCTCGGTCTGCCCGTGCGCGACGTGCACTTCACCGAGAGTGGCGGCGCCAGCGGCATCCTGGTGATATCAATGAAAAAAGATTATCCCGAACAGGTAAAGGAAGTCGCCTTTGGCGCCTGGGCGCTGATGAACAAGGAGTGCAAGTTCACCATCGTCGTCGACGAGGATGTCGACGTGCGCAGCTCGTTTCAGGTCGAGTGGGCGATGAGCTTTCACGCCCAGCCGGCACGCGATTCCTTCACCGTGAGCGGCGTCGTGCCCTCGGGCGTCGATCCTTCCACCGCGGCCGCCGACGTGCCCCAGCACGATCCGCGCCGCCGCGCCGGCAGCAAAATTCTGATCGACGCCACGCGCAAGCACGCCTATCCACCGGCCGCCCGCGTTCCGCGCGAATACATCGAGGCCGCGCAGAAAAAATGGCAGGAATACGGGTTTACAAAGTAACGGCACTCTAACAGGAAGATGAAGAAGCTTCTGGGTTCTTCGACGTAGCTCAGGACGATCGGATCAAGAAAAATTTGTTGAGAATAGTCCGTTCAGGCTGAGTTTGCCGAAGCATTCCGAATTTCTTTTCACGACACAGCAATGAAATTTTCCATCACGACTCTGATCGCGATTTTCTTTTTTTTCACCGCGGCTGGCGCCGCCGAAAAAGTGCGTGTCTCGGTAACCAACTACAACCTGAGCTATCTCTCCGCCGGAGTGGCGGCGCAGCGCGGCTTCTTCAAGGAAGAAGGCCTCGATGTCGAGATCGTGCGCATGAACGCCAACGTGGCCATGTCGTCGTTGATCGCCGGCGAGGTCGATTATACGATGATCTTCGCCTCGGTGATCCGCGCCGCCATGCGCGGCATCCCGCTCAAAGTCATCGCGGTGTTGATCGATAGCCCGCCCTACGCTTTCATCGCGCGGCCGGAGATCGCTGGCATGAAAGCTCTCAAGGGCAAAACCGTCGGCATCGGCGTTTACAGCAGTTCCAACGACATCATCGCGCGCATGATGCTCGAGCGCTCGGGCATCGACCCCGACAAGGAAACGAAACTGGTCGCCTTCGGCACCGACGGCGCTCGCTTCGCGGCATTGAAGGAAGGTCTGGTCGACGCGGCGATCATCGCGCCGCCGGCGGATGCCCAGGCGCGCAAGCTCGGCTTGAGCGTGCTCGCCCGCGCCAACGATTTCTTCAAGTTTCCCCACATCGGCCTCGGAACAAGCAACAAGAAGCTCAAGGAAAATCCCCAGGAAGTCGTGCGTGTGATCCGCGCGTTCATCAAAGCCAATCGGTTCATCCGGGACCATCGCCAGGAGGCGATCAGCGTGCTCATCGACTGGGGCCGCACGCAAAGAGAAGACGCCGTCGCTTCCTACGATTCGACCTGGCAGGTTTTCAGCTCCGACGGAGCGATGCCCGACGACGGCATGCGTCTGGTGATCGACGACGCGCAGAAAGCGCTGAAGCTCAGTCGCGTCTTTGCGATCAACGAAGTCGCCGATGCCGGGCCCCTGCGCGAAGCGCAGCGCAGCCTCGGCATCAAAGCGAAATAGCAAGGAGAAGTTCGCTCATGGTCAATTTCATGGATTTCTACTACACCGGCCCCGGCACTCTGGCGGGAAATTATATGCGCAAATTCTGGCACCCGGTTTTACGCGCCGAGGATCTTAAGCCGGCGTGGGCCAAGCCGATTAAATATTTCGGCGAGCAGTTCACGCTTTACCGCGGCGAGGACGGCACGCCCCACGTGGTCGAGTTTCGCTGCCCGCACCGACAGACGCAACTGTCGGTGGGCTGGGTGGAAGGCGACTGCATCCGCTGCCGCTTTCATGGCTGGAAATTCGATGCCACCGGACAATGCGTCGAGCAGCCGGCTGAAAAGGAATCTTTCGCGGAAAAAATCCGCATCCGCAGCTGCCCTACCCAAGAGTATCTGAAACTCATTTTCGTCTACTTTGGCGAAGGCGAGCCGCCGCCGCTGCCGCGCTATCCGGACTTCGAGAAAGACACTCTCTGGGCGGAAACTTACGTGCGCCCATGCAACTACGTCAACAATCTCGAAAACGACCCCATTCATATTCCGTTCACCCATCGCGAGTCGGAATTCTACATGAATCGTCCGCCGGAGATTCCTGACATCACCGTCGAAGAGAGCGACTGGGGCGTGCTGCTGACTTCGCGTTTTCCGAGCGGTCGGCTCTACATCACGCAGCACGGTCTGCCGAATATTCTTTGCTTCCGTGAGCGCGATCGCGATCATCTTGCCTGGCGCGTGCCGGTCGACGACGACAATCACGCAAGCTTTCAATTGGATGTGACGCATATCCTCGAAGGTGACGAAGGCGAAGCCTACAAGAACCGCCACAAAGCGCGCACCGGCAAGCTTGGCCGCTCGCCGACGGAAATCGGCGAAGCGGTGCTGCGCGGCGAGATCCGCATCCAGGACATCGAGGGCGCGGAACGCGCCAACATTGTTTGGATTCAGGATTACGCCACCCAGGTCGGCCAAGGCCCGGTGGAGCTGAGAAAAAAGGAAATGCTCGGCCGCTCGGATCGCGCCTTGATATTGATCAGAAAGATCTGGGAGCGAGAGCTTCAGGCGCTCTCCGATGGCAAGGCGCTTAAGCAGTGGAAGCGCACGGAAGCGCTCGCCGGACTGAGCTCGCGCGCCAACGATTGACAGCAATTGGTGATTTCTTAGCGGCAAAGTGATCATGAGCGTCGTCCTGAAATCGCCTGGATTCGCGCTCAGAACATGCGGGAATAACGGACTGCGGCTTCACCTTTACCTTCGCAAGGTTTTCTCGTTTTTGTTCCTGTGTTGGATCTTTCCTGGTCCACTTGTCTTGGCGCAAGAAAGCGAACTAACTAACCTCCGGCGCAAAAAGAGAAAAAACGGTCAGTCTCTACACATCGATGGAGGCGCGTGAGAGCCGCCTCATCGCCGATGCCTTTCAGCAACGCTATCCGTTTTTGACGGTGGATATCGCGCGGATGTCGAGCAATCGGGTGCTGCAAAGAATCGACACCGAGCATCGCGCCGGCCGTGATCTATTCGATACGGTGATCACCAGCGGCGTCGAAGTCCGGCAACTAATCAAGTCGGGTTTGATCGGCGCGTACCTCTCGCCGGAAGCCAAGTCATTCTTCTCCGACTCACGCGATCCGCAAGGTCGTTGGGTCGACGTCTATTCGAGCCTGCGCGTATTCGCCTACAACACCCGCGCCGTGCCGCGCGACGCGGTCCCAAAAATTTACGACGACTTGCTGGGCCCGCGCTGGAAGGGACAGATCGGCTTGCCGGACAGGGAATATAGCTGGTTCGCTACGGCACTGCGCGCGCTCGGCAACGACGGCGCGAAATTCATGCAGGGGCTGGGAAGACAGAAACCGAATTTTCGCCCCTCTCACGTCCTCGTTCTCCAGCTCGTCGCCGCTGGCGAGTTCAATATCGGCCTGGTATATCAACATCAGCTGGAACGCTACAGAAAGCTCGCCGCGCCGGTCGAGCTCGCGCCCCTACCCTTTGCGACCAAGAACATTCATCCTATTGCTCTCGCCGCCAAGGCGCCGCACGGTAACGCGGCACGGCTGCTGATCAACTTTATTTTGTCCAAAGAAACCCAGACCATGGTACGAGGCTTCGGCCGCGCGGTGTCGCGGGTCGACATTTCCCAGGACGAAATAGGCAAATTCAAAGTCGTGGTGGAAGACATCGAGCTTGCCGACCGCATGAACGAGATCGCCACCGAATACGAAAAATATCTGCAGTAACTTTACCCAAGGAGATTCACCATGAAACTCACGCTCGACAAATCATCCGTCATCGTCGACAAGGCGCTCGCCAAAGCGCGCGAAGCGAAATATCGACCCATGTGCGTCGCCGTGCTCGACGACGGCGGCTGTTTGAAGGCGCTGAAGCGCGAAGACAGTGCCAGCATTCTGCGTCCGAACATCGCCATCGGCAAAGCCTGGGGCGCCGTCGGCATGGGCGAATCGAGCCGCGCCCTGAGCGAGCGACTGAAAGAGCGGCCCGCCTTCCTCGGCGCCCTCTCGGACATGTCCGGTGGCAAGGTCGTCCCGGTCGCCGGCGGCGTGCTGATCATGGACGGGAACGAAATCATCGGCGCCGTCGGCGTCAGCGGCGGCACCGCAGACGAAGATGAAGCCTGCGCCATCGAGGGCATCAAAGCGGCGGGACTGACGCCAAAGGTCTAGCTGAACAGATAGCCTCCAAAATCTTTTTGTAAACGGTCCTCAGCACCGACGCGCTTTGAAAAACATGAGAGGGGTTTGTTAGGAGTCCTTCGACAAAGCTCAGGACGAACGGAATTTTAATTCCGTGAGCATTTTCCGTTCATGCTGAGACTTGTCGAAGCATTCGGACGTTCTTGACTATCTTTCACGGCCTCGGCTGCCACCCGCTCGCCTTCAAATCGGCGTAAATCTTTTTCACCAGGCTGTAGTCGAATAATTTGTCCTTGTCCGGCGGATTGGCCATCTTGGTGAGCTCTGCGCGCGTGGCGATTTCGTCGCGCAGCACGTCATCCGTCACGGATCCTTCCGGCGTCATGCTCGACACGGTCGCATCGTAGTCGAGCTCGAGGCCCTCGCGCGGCGATTTGTCGTGCTTCGCGATCACCGCCAGCGTCTGTTCTTTGAAGCGCCGCGCATATTCCCGGCCTTTGATCGCGCCGATGAGGAATCGTTCCGCCAGACCGCGGTTTTCCGCGAGCAGTTTGCTGGAAGTCGCAGCGCCGGACCAGATGAGCTGAATTTCCTTGCCTATATCGGCGAGCACCGGGCCTTGCGATGGACCGACCTGGAACGCGTCCCTCGGCAGCAGCAAAGTCGCATCGATAGCGCCGGATTTCATCGCCGCGAAGCGAGTTTCGTTCCGGCCCATGGCGATGAACAAGACGGAGGTGGACGGAATTCGGTGTTTTTTCAGCAGCAGCAAAAGCGCCAGATGCTGAGTATCGCCGAACGAATTGATGGCGACCCTTTTTCCAACCAGGTCTTTGAGCGTCTGAATCTCCGGTTTGGTGGCGATGAGTTTGTAGCTCGGCTTGGAAAGATTCGTATAGACGATCTTTACCGGACCTCCACGCAGCGCCGCGCTGAGCGCCGAACCGGCCGAGGTGCTCAATTGCAAGTCGCCAGACAACAGGGCCGGCGTCGCGACCCCGCCGCCGGCTCGAACGTATTCGACGCTGAGATTCTGCTCGCGAAAGTAGCCTTTCTCCACCGCGACGAAATGATCCATGTACGCGGCGCTGGGCGTGACCAGAGAGACCACAATGTTTTCCGCGCCAGCAAAACCGCACTGGAAAAATAGCCAGGTAAAAAAAACAAGAGACAACAGACGTTTCATGCCGCCGATCCTTTCGCGTGCATTGCCGAAGAACGACTGCCAGTCGTAATGCTCAGCACCTGCCCTGTCAAGCCACTAAGTCGCTCGGTAAGGTTCGTTAATCGGGCATGAACTTCGCCTAGAGGAAAGATTTCTCGCTTCGCTCGGAATGACAGGTATGAGTGTTTGTCATCTCGAGCGGAGTGAGAGATCTTTCCCAAACTGAACCAAGGCCGTTGCTCTGTGTCGATTGACACCATACGGCGCTTTTTATAAACACAGCTTGTCGGTTAGAAAACAATCTTGGATTCGCAAATGAGACTCAAAGACAAAATCGCCTTGATCACCAGCGCCACACATCCTTGCGCCGGCGCGATTGCCACGGGATTTGGCCGCGAGGGCGCCCACTGCGCCATCGCCGACGGCCAATTAAGCAAAGCCGAGCAGCTCGCGGCGGATATTCGCGCGCTCGGGCGGCGTGCCCTTGCACTCGAAGTCGATGTCACCAAGAAAGCTCAGGTCGAGGGCGGCGTGCGACGCGCCGTGGCGGAGTTCGGGCGCATCGACATCCTGCTTAACTGCTCGGCCGTCAGCCATGACAGCGATTTTCTCGGTCTGTCCGACGACGCCTTCAACGACGGAATAGCGCGCGGCCCGAAAGCTTATTTTCTGTTTGCCCAGGCGGTCGGCCGGCACATGGCCGAGCAACGCTCCGGCAAGATCATCAATCTCGCCACGATGGACGCGCACATCGGCTCGGGTGAATCCACCGCCAACAGCGCCGCCTATTCGAGCATCGACTCGATGACTCGGGCCATCGCTCAAGCGTTGGGATTTTATGGGGCCAATGCCAACGCGCTTCTTGCCGGGCCGATGAACTATTTTTCCGGATCGGCGGAAGAAGTCGGCGAGCGCATGCGCCGCATTCCTCTGGGGCGCCTCGGGAAACCGGACGATCTCGTCGGCGCGGCTATTTTTCTGGCGAGCGACGATTCCAATTTTGTCTCCGGCGCGAGCATCTGCGTCGACGCCGGCTACGCCAACGCCGCGGTCACTGAAGACGGCTTTCGTCCATCCTGGGGCAAGGTCTGGGCACCGTTCGAAATTCCGCCGACAGGCAAGTAAGCACAAATTGGCGAGGAGAACGCTCGTATGGGAGCCAAGTTCAAAGAGATCAATACGCTGTCGTTCATCGGCAACATCGGTCCGAAGACGGAAAGAGTCTGGAAGGAAGTGGACGAGGAACTAGACATCGTCGGCTGCAAAGACAAATTCGATCGCGCCTGCCAGTTGATCGCGCCGCTGAAATTGCTCGAGAGAGATCTGCCCGGTGATGACGATACGCGACAAATCCCGATTTTCGTCAACGACGACGTGCGCATGGAGCTGATGCACTGCCGTTCGGCGAAGGGAGCAGATGGCCGCAGACCCGCGGGATTTTGCGAAACTCAGATTCAGGTGCAGAACAAGCGCATCAGCAGAACCTCCGAAGGCAATTTCGAGCTGGTCGAAGGCGACGTGTTGGTCGTGCCACCGAGCATCACTCATGAGAACAGCGGCGACGGACCAACGACGCGGCTGATCGTTTACACGAGAAACCCGGTGGAGATCGCGCGGAGTTATCCGGTCAAGCAATGCGTCGTGCCGAACAAACAGTGTACCTTGCTCAAGCCGACCACAGTGCTCGACCAGGTCGAGGAAGGCGGATCCGGCGGCAAGCACTTCGAGCTGGTGGAAAACGCCGATGTCATGATCGAAACAACGTACCGTTCCGACGCGCAGAGAATCTATCATCGCGGCTTCGGCCAGGACGAAGTCGCCTTTCAGCTCTCCGGCAGTCGCGCCACGCGCACCAACCAGGGCGAATACATGCTCGAGACCGGTGATTTTCTGCTGATTCCGCCGGGCACCTCGCACCGTAACGTCGGCGACATGGCGACGATCCGCATTATTCTCTACACCCGAAAACCGGTGCGACTGGCGGATGAATTCATCGACCGCGCCAAACGCGCAGGACAGCCGATCGCATAAATGAACCTATTTCCGCCACGCCCTATATCCTTGCCAATCACGTGGCTTTGCCTTGTCATGGTGCTCGGAGCGGCGTCGACTGTTTTCGCCATCGACAACATCCGCGTCTCGTACGCTACCCTCAGCACTGCGTATATGGATCACATCTGCGCGATGGACAAGGGCTACTTTCGCGAAGAGGGGCTCAACATAGAGGTGATTCGCGCTCCCGGCGGCGTTGCGACTCCCGGCTTGTTGTCAGGGCAATTTCAATTCAGCAGCTCGGCCAGCTCGGCGGTGAGCGCAGCCGTGCGCGGCGGCCCGCTGAAAATCGTTTATACCAATCTCTCGCGGCCGAGTTATACCCTAGTGTCGATCAAGCCGGATATCACTTCGGCGAAAGACCTGGTCGGAAAAAAAATCGCCATCAACAGCTTCGGCGACACCGGCCATCTCGCAACGATTTTGTATCTCAAGAAAATGGGCGTAAATCCGTCGTCGGTGTTGTTTATCGCCGTGGGAAGAAACGAAGTACGCTTTCCCGCGCTCAAGACCGGCGCCATCGACGCGGCGCCGCTGGTGCCGCGCGATATGGTGGTGATCAAGGACCAGAAGCACATGGTCCTCGCCGATCTCGGCAAGGAGATCCAGCTCGTCTGGAACGGCGTCGCGACCTCGAACAAGCTGCTGGCGGAAAATCCGCAATTGGTGGAGCGCTTTCTGCGCGCCTTGGCCAAGGGTCGCGAGTTTGCTCGACAGTACAAAGACGAGACCATTGCACTGATCAGCAAACGCGACCCGTCACCCTTGGACGCGATCAAGGTCGATTACGATGTGACCCGAGCGGCCATGACCGACGACGGCTCGCTTCCCGACGAGGTTTTGCGCGATGAGGTGGCGACTCGATCGGAGCTCACCAAAGTGGCCAGGCCGCCGAGTATTGCCGCGGTTTTCGATTACACGATCACGCGCAAAAATTACGTTCAATTGAAAGCCGCCGGCTGGCAGCCGGCGCGGTGACACACATGAAGCTCGAAGGAAAAATCTCCATCGTCACGGGATGTAACGGCGAATTCGGCGCGGCCATCGTGCCCGGCTTTGCCGCCGAAGGCTGCGACGTGGCCTGCGTGGATTTTAAGCAAGCCGACACGGATGCGGCGGGGGAAAAAGTTCGGCAAAAAGGCCGCCGCGCGCTTTCCATCGCTATCGACCTGCGAAAACGCAACGCAGTCGAAGCCATGGTCGCGCAGGTGGTCGACGCTTTCGGGCGCATCGACATTTTAGTCAACTGCACCATGGCATCGCACAACCAGGAGTTTTTAAATTTCAAAGAAGAAGATTTCGACGACTCGCTCAATCGCGGCGTGAAGAGCTATTTTCTCACCTGCCAGGCGGTGGCAAGAGAGATGGTCAAACACCGCTTCGGCAGAATCATCAACCTCAGTTCCATCGTCGGTGTGCTGGGCCCCGGCCAGGCGGCGTCATGGACCGCGGATCGCGGCGGCGTCAATGGTCTTACCCGCGCGGCGGCGCACGCGCTCGGCTTTTACGGCATCACCGTGAACGGCCTTGCGCGCGGCAACACTGCGCGCAAGCCTTACAGCAAGGGAGTGATCGAGCGCGTCCGCCGGCTGCCGCTCGGCAGAACCGAAACCCCCGAAGACATGGTCGAACCCTGCGTGTTTCTCGCCTCCGAAGGCGCGAGCTACATCACCGGCACCATTCTCTACGTCGACGGCGGCTACACCGTCGCCGGCGTCACCGACGACCGCTACCGCCCGGAGTGGGCGCGCGCCGGCTCGGAAGAAAACAAGTAGCAAAACCGCTCCCGTAATAGCCGTTGCCGGTCCATCGCCGCGCTGGTATCATCTTTGTTGCCCGAAAACGGGCAATGAGATTTATGCAAGCGCGCGCATTCTGGAAGATGATCGTGGCCGACCGATCGGATTTTTTGACCCGGGTCATCGAGTTGTTGAAGGACAACAATATCTCCTTCTGCGTGCTCGGAGGGCAGGCGGTCAATGCTTATGCGGAGCCGGTCGTCAGCCTCGATCTCGACGTCGTAGTTGCCGTAGATCAAATTGAAGTGGCTGAAGCGCTTCTCAGCGCCGAATTTCGTGTGGAGCGTTTTCCCCACAGTCTAAACGTTTCCGCTCTCGGATCGGATCTGAGAGTTCAGATTCAGACCGATCCGCGCTATGGATCGTTTATCGAGCGCTCCGTGGTGCGTGACGTGCTTGGTTTGCAACTGCCGGTCGCGAGTGTCGAAGACGTGCTGCAAGGAAAAATTTGGGCTGCGCTCGACACGGGTCGCCGCCCGAGCAAGCGACAAAAGGATTTGGCGGACATCGCCCGCCTGATCGAGAATTTTCCCGCGCTGCGCGCGCTTGTCCCGGCGGAGCTGCTAACGCGACTGGTGTAACGACTAGCTTTTCTCTCCCAACGCGCTCTCGGCAAACATGTTTCTGATTTCCAGTCTGCGCTCCGTGACGCCGACCATCTCCGCGTAGCGCGCCATCGTCTCCAGGACCAGTCGATTGTCTTTGATGTTGTACGGCCACGGATCGCCGCCGAACAGTTTCCGCTCTTCTTCCAGCTCGGCCCCATACCAGGCGAGAAACGATCGCCGCGTGTCGCTCACGTGCTTGATCCCGCGCTCCTTGGCTTCCGTAAACGCCGTGACGAGACTTTGCGCGACCCACGGATGCTTCTCCAAAATTTCATTCTTCACGACGACCACGTGGCGGATCGGAAAAATCCTGGTGCGAAGATAATATTGTTTTTCCACCTCGCGAAAGTTCGGCCACAGGCGGCGCACGCCGGGCATGCGCGTGTGCTTCGGCGAAATCTCCGGCAGCATGCACGCATCGATGGATCCGGTGGGAAGCGCGTCTTCGATCTTTTGCCCCTTCGGCAGCCGCTCGATCTCCATCCACTCCGGCGGCTCCCATCCGGGCACCTGCTCCTGCTGATTGGTGCATAGCTTGAGCGAACGCGCCGGTACGCCGTGCTCGTCCTGGAGAATGCCGCGCATCCATAGCGACACCGGATTGAAATGCGCGCGCATGCCGATGGTTTTGCCAATGAAATCCTCGGGCTTCTGAATACCGCTGGCGCCGTGAATGAGCACGTTGCCGTGACAAAACTTTCGGTGCGGGAAAACCGGGATCGCCCGGAACGGCGCGCCACGGCCGATCCAACCGAGAAACACGCCCATCTGTAGCTCGCACACGTCGAACTCCAGATCCCGCGAGAAACGGCGATGGCGCTCCTCGGAAGGCAGCGCGAGAATTTCCAAGTCGATCCCTTCCGCCTTGATCGTTCCGTCGACCAGAAAGCGGGTGCGGTCGTATTCGTTGCAAGAAAGCGTCAGCCGAAGGTTGGCCATGTCACGCTGCCAGTCGCGGTTTGATTTCGTTCAGCAGAATGCGCGATTGCTCGCGTGGGTCGTCGGACGCGATGCGCGCGATGACCGTCGTTAAGCCCGTTGTGGCGTAATCCTTGAGAGTCTCTACGCACTCCTCCGGTGTGCCGAAGATCGCAAAAAAATGTGCAAGCTTTTCCTTCGGCTGCCCGAAGAACCGTTCCATCCAACTCCAGCCCTCCGCCCGCGCGCGCTCACCGTCCGAGTTTAAGTTGAACGCAACATAGAGCGCGCTGGTTCGGCAGCGGTCCGCTCGTCCCTGTTCGCGCGCGTACTGATCGATCTTACGGCGCGCCGCGGAAAATCTTTCCAGAGTCGGCGCAAGGGTCACCCAGCCGTCGCCCAAACGACCAACGCGCTTGAATCCGTTTTCGTTTCGATCGGCGACGATCCAGATCGGGATGCCGGCGCGCTGCGCGGGATGCGGCAGAATGCCTACGTCGTTTAACTTGTAGTAGCGCCCGTCGTAATCGATGGTCTTTTCGCTCCAGAGCTTGCGCATGATCTCGACGCATTCGCTCAAGCGGCCGGCTTTTTCCTGAGGCGGCACACCGCAGGCGGCGAATTGCCGTTGGATGTAATCCCGGGTCGGTCCGACGCTGACGCCGATGATGACCCGGCCCTTCGAAATGATGTCGATGGTCGCGAGCGCATGCGCGAGCAGGACGGGATTTCTCAGCGCGGCGAGCATCGGCACGGCGCCGAGACGAATCCTCTCCGTGCGCGCCGCCAGCGCGGCCATGGTCGTCAGGCAATCGCCGCGCGCCTTATCCAAGACCGTGACGCTGTCGCCGAGCCAGATGTGATCGAAACCCAGCTCTTCAGCCTGGGCCGCGTCGTTCCACAATTGATCGAAGCTTTTGGCCGCGTCTTCCGAGCGAATGAGCTGGCGGGTGTGCAACAACAATCCAAATTCCATGTTTTACTTTCCGGTTTTGAGCACTTTGTCCCAGCCGACCTCACGCAGTTCTTTGTAAACTTCGCGAGTATAGCGAAAGTCGAACACCTGCTCCGTGGGAATTTCCTTTTGAACATTGAGGAAACGGCGGCCGATATCGATGTCGGACTTCTGGGTTTCCAGATCTTCCGTCCCATCCGCGGTCATCATTTCCATCGTCGCGTCGTAGTCGGCGCTGCGCACGTCGTCGGGCGCGCGATCGTATTTCTTACCGAGCGCGAGGGACTGAGTCTTGAAGCGCTTGAGAAATTCCCGCCCCTTGACCGTAGCGCGGATAAACCGGCGCACTACGTCGGGCCGTTTGACCAACATCTCTTCCGAAGTCGCGAGACCGGTGTAAAGCGTTTTGATTTCTTTGCCGATGTTGGCGACCTCATGAACGGCATAGCCGCGCGTTTGCAAAGTGCGCGAGTCGGCGAAACCCAACACCGCCGAGTCCACGGTCTTGGCGATCAGCGAGCTCACCCGGCCGCCGGTGCCGAGAGCCACCCAAATAACGTCGCGGGCAGGATCCATACCGTACTTGCGCAGCAGCAAATTGGCCGAGCCTTCCATGGTGTCGCCGCGCGACGCCACGCCAATCCCTTTACCGCGCAGATCGGTAACTTTGTGCACATCGTCGCGCCAGGTAATGAGGCGATACAGCGGGCGATCTAGATTCACGTAGACGACCTTGAGCCTGATACCGCGCAGGCTCGCAGTCAACGAAGCTCCCGAAGAAGTGCTGAAATGAAGGTCGCCCGCCACCAATGCCTGAGTCGCCAGGCCGCCGGGCATGGCAATCCAATCTACGTTGAGTCCTTCGTCGCGGTAAAAGCCCAGCTCTCGGGCGATGAAGTGCGGGTAATAGATCACGCCGAAGCTGGCGAACGAGACTCGCAGGTCTTCGAGCTTCGGCGTCTGCGCCGACGAAGGAGCTGCGCAAAACGCCAGCATGAAAATGGAGAGCCAAAAAAATTTCTTGATCATCGAATCCACCATCGTGAAAATTTGCATATGCTTAACCGCGATGCAACGCAAGCGCGCAGCTTGTTTGCCCCGGCGGCGTGATATATACACCCAAACTGAGCGAGCAATCTTCGCTTGACCCGCAGCAAGAGAGGAATTCTATATGGAAAATAACTATCAAGTCTCCGACATGATGATTGGCGTGCGCAACATGATCGAGGCGGCAGATTTGCGCCGCGGCGATCAGGTGCTGCTCTTGGCCGACACGCGCAGCGACAAAACGACGATCGAGGCGCTCACCTCGGGCCTGCGCTTTTTCGGCGCCAATCCGATGTCTCTCGTCACCGAGCCGATCTCCCGCTACGGCGACGTGCCGCAGGCAGTGTTGGACGCCATGCACGCCTCGGACGTAGTCGTCTGGGTCTGGCCCGTGTTCATCACTTTCACGCCGGCGCACCGCGCCATGGGCCGCAAGCGCGAGGAAAGCGGCAGTCAGCTGCACGAAGATCGCATGAAGCCCTACCATATTTACTTCGAAGGCAACGCCGGACTCCTGACCCGCGACTACGCAAAATTTCCCAACAAGGTGCTGTGGAAACTCGCCGAGAAAGTGCGCGAAGTCGTCAGCGCCGGCAAAGTCTGCCGCATCGAAGATTCGTTGGGAACGAACTTGACTGCGAGCTACGACGGCAAAAGACTTTACGGCATGCAGTTTCGCGCCGGCGATCCGCCCGGCCGCTGCCACTTTCCCTGGGGACGCTGCGGCGTGTTTAACGGCGACGGGCAATCGAACGGCGAAGTTTATCTGAGCTGCGTGCAGGGCGTCGCCGGCCGGTTGGCCGAACCGATGCGCTGGAAAGTAAAGGACAACATTATTACCGAAGTCGACGGCGGCGGCGAAGTCGGCGAAGAATGCAAGCGCCTGTTCAAGGAAGTTCCCGAGTCGAATCGTCTGATCGAAATCATGTTCGGCTATCATCCGAAAGCATCAGCGCAGCACGGCATTGCGGATCCGATGCACTGGGAGTTGATCAGCAAAATGCCGTGGGCGGGCCTGGGCACGCCGCGTAAGCATCCCAAGTTTCGCCACATGGACGGCTCAGTTTTCAATGCGCGCCTCTACATCGACGATCGGCTGGTCGTCGATCATCATGGCATGCTCGACCGCACGTTGCTGCATCATCCCGAAGTCCTCGAAGCCGCATCGGAGTTCGGCGACCCGTATCAGGTCCTTGCCCCGGTGTCGCACGAAGCGCACGGCTCGGGCACTGCGTGGTAACAAGAATAGCGTGGCGATCGGCGATGCTGAATGTTGCGTGCAACAGCGCCCGCACGATTTTTTAGCCCAGCGAAAAAATTGAATTGTAGACCTTGATCAACTCGACCTGCTTGTCGTCCCATTCGAGCGAAGGGATCTGCATCTTCTTGCCTTTGAGATCGGCGAAGTAGCTGCCGTCTTTGCGGCTCACCCAGCGTCCCTGACCCGCCATCAAGTCCTGCCCCGGCTTGGAAAGAAGAAAATCCACGAACAGCGCCGCCGCGTGCGGGTGCGGAGCCCCGGAGGCGATCGATACCGTGGTCGGAGTTTTCACCGCCACAAACGGCTCGGTGAATACGAATTCCGCCGGCGCTTTGGCGTTTTTCATCTGCATGATTTCTTCGGGAAACGCGTCCACGACCACCGGAAATTCGCCGGCGACCGCGAGCTGCGCTAGCAGCGTCGGCCCGCGTCGCAGGTTGAGCTGTTGCTTGGCCAGTTTTCCGGCTAGCTCCAGGGCCTTAGCGCGGCCGTAATAATCGATCAGCGACGCCAGCCAGTCATAATCCGTAGTGTCCATGCCCAATTTGTCTTTCCAGCGCGGATCGAGCAGATCGTCAAAGGACTGCGGCGCTTTGTCGCGCGCGATCATGCGCGTGTTGTAAAGAAACACCCGCGGCTGGGCGTAGATGCCGTTGACGAAACCTTCCTTGTCGGTAAAACCCTCGCGCAGCGCGGAACGAAGCGGCGTGCGGTAACGGATCACGGCGCCGGCCTTGGCCATGACGCCGACGTAGGAGCGGCGCGTGTTGATGATATCCGCGCGCTGCTTTTTGGTGCGATGCTCGATCAGCAGTTGTTCCAACTGCCGTCCGGCGCCGCCGGGCTGAAACCGAATCTTCAAAAAAGTATATTGGCTCTCGAACGCCTTGATCAGCTCCGCCGCGCGGTCGCTCGCCATCGCCGCGTACCAGACCAGCTCGCCCTCCTTGCGCGCTTCTTTTTCCAGGGCTTCCGTGCGATTTTTTTCAGGCATGCGATTGATCTGGTCGAGCCGTTCCTCTACCGATGCCGCGTTTACCGCGCCGGCTTGGACGACGAAAAAAAGGCTGACAATCAGAAACGTCCAGATTGAACGAAACATCACCCTTCGGCTTCGCGTCATTGGATGTTCACTTTCTCTATTGAAGTTGGGTGAAAAAGCCCTTGCGATCCAGTTCCGCGATAATGCTGCCGTCCATAAACTCCGATACCTTTTTGTTTTTGAACAAGGGATCGGTGAAGGCGACGCTTTCCAGCTCCAGCGCCACCGCCTCTTCACGGGGATAGGGCTTGCTGGGCATGCGCCCAAGGGAAGCGTCGTAGATTACGTCGAGTCGCTTCCGGTCGGTCACTTTCATCTGCTTGCCAATGACCTTTTGCACCAGTGCTTTGTTTTTCTTGCCCAGCACAATCGCTTCGCTCGCCGCCATGAAAAATGAGCGCAACAGGTCGCGATGATTTTTAAGCACGTCGGTTCGCGTCGATAAATCACCGACGGTATTGTAGATTTTCATATCTTCCAGGTCGGCAAGAATTTCCAGTTTCACCTTTGCCTGGGTCTCCACGGCGAGAATGCTCTCCGGACTGCCGATGGTGCCATCCATTCGTCCCTGCAACATCAGCATGATCCGCTTGTCCGCCTCGCCGATGCCGGTGGCGAGAATCTTCACGTCCTTGTCAGGTGTAAGTCCCAGCTTCGACAAAGCGCGCCGCAGCGCGAAATCGGTGGTCGCGCCGATGCGGCTCGTGCCGACAACTTTGCCGCGAAGATCGGTGACGCCGGGATTGGCGACGAGCTTGTAAGTCGTGCTGCCGAAACTGCCGACGATCACCACCGGCAGGCCGCGCCCGGCGGCGACGATGGATGCCGAGCCCGAACCGCTGACAATATCCACTTCGCTGCTCACCAGCGCGCTGATTGCGGTATTGCCCGAGGGAATATTGATCAGCTTGGCGTCGAGTTTGTATTTTTCGTAGAGTTTCGCTTCCTCGGCGATCCAGAGCGGCAGGCGTATGCCGGACGTGGTCGCGTAGGCGATCTTAATTGGAGTGACTTGGCTTTCCGCCACGGGAATGAATACCAGGAAAAGAATGGCAGCAATGAAGACGATCTTCAGAGTCGTTAATTTAGTTCGCATATGATGACGCTAGCTTGCGATCGCAGAATGTCACTTCAAAAGAAGCGGGGGCAATCGCATCGTCAGCATATCCTAACCTCCTCTCCCTCGACGGGAAAGGATTGAGGTGAGGGTGCTCAATATTAATACCCCCTCATCCCCGGATCACGTCCGGGGCAAGCTCTAACCTTCTCCCGCAAGGGGAGAAGGTAGGTAAATCGATCTCGCAACTCAATTAGTAGATGCGACCGCGACTTTCTCCTTACTACTTTTTATCGCTTGCAATCCGACGCATTTTTAATCTGCTCGATGCCGCCGAGGAGTTCGTGTCCCGGCTGCTGGGGCCAGACGGAGATGAGGTGAGCGACATCCGCACCGTCGTTGACGTGCTGATGCGCAATCATCGGCGGCACACAGATCAGATCGCCCTCTTCCCACGGATGGCGCGTGCCTTCGTGCAGATCGTAGCCGCGGCCTTTGAGGACCAGCAGGAGTTCTTCGAAGATGTGGCGATGCTCGCCGCTGCGCTCGCCCGGCGCGATTTCCTGGGCCATCAAATCCAACCCGCGCGCCGCCGTTTCGATCCATCGGTTCAGGTGAAATTTGATTTTTCCCTGCCGCGTGTCTTCCCAGGCGCAATCGGCTCCATGAATCACCCGCGGACTTTTCCGCTCGACGCGGTTTTCATCAGCCAAGCGAGATAAGAACCAATCGTAACGCGTCTTGCCGGGCGCGGGCTCGCGAACCTGGCGGCGCGAATGAAAAATTGCGGCGACTTCTTGCTCCGAGGCCAAATCCTTCTCGTCGCCGCTCTTGCGCGCGCCGAACGAATCGCGCCAAAGGAGTCCCTGGCCGTGCCAGAGCCGTAGCTGCGGCAGCCAGGCGCGAATACCATTCGCTGAATCCGCGCTGAAATGATACGTCGTGTACGGCGGAATGAGGATGACGTCGCCTGGCGCAAACTCGAACTTCACGCCCTCCTGAAAACACGCTCCGCTCCCCGCGACAATATATGCGACGACCGACGGAATCATGCGCCGCGGCGCGGTCTCAACGCCGGCGCCAAGCTCGACAAAACTGCAGGTCAACGCGCTGAGTGGCGCCACCGTATAGCGACTGAACACGCGCGGATCGCCGAGGACGAACTCGCCCTTGGCGAACATCGCCGGCTTGATCACACGCGGCAGAATATTGATGCGCTCCTGTTCGCGCTTCTGTTTGATGAAGCGCGCTTCGTAGTCGTAGTAGTGCTCCGCGGCGGCGGGATTTTCCGCAGGGGAATGTTTCTCAGCCATCTTTGCCGCTGCTCTCTACGCTTCCGGCATCCGAATACTCCGGGGCGTCTTCCAGTTGCTCGATGCCACCCAGCCCTAGACCGACGCCGACGCTCGGCATCGACGACAGCAGCAACGCGAAATGATCGGCATCGACATTGAAATGCTGATGTTCCGCCATCGCCGGGATGCTCACCAGATCTCCGGTCTCCCAGTCCCAGCGTTTACCGTCGTGAACATCGTAACCGCGTCCCTGAATCACCAGCACCTGTTCTTCGGTCATATGCCGATGTTTGCCCGAGCGGCTGCCCGGAGGAATCTCCTGCATGTAGAGCCAGACGCGGCGCGCCGCGCTGTTGATCTCGGGGTGAGTGAACCATTTGAGCCGCCCCTGCCGGCACCACTCCCACGACTGCTCTTCGTAGGCGATCACGTGGGTGACGTTGTTGCAGAATACGCTTTCGTCATGAAAGAGCTTGAGATAGCGATCATAAGTGTTCTCGACTGATCCCTCCCAAGAGATCGCTTCCTTACGCGCACGGAAAACCCTTTCGGTCTTCTGGTCCGCGCCGAGCATGACATCGAGATCGTCTTTGATTCCGAGCACGCCTTTTTTGATCCGGTAGCCGATTAGCTTTCCCTGCTCGTCGCGGAGCGGTTCGGTGCCGCGGGGAAAGGTCGGGTTGTCGCCGAATTTGATCTGCTCACGCTTGGTTAAACCCATCAGACTGAAGAGCCGGCTTTGCGGCACGAAAATCTGACAGCCCGCATCTTCATCGCCGCCGTGCTGATGAATCGTGAACGGCGGCACCACGAGCATGTCGTAGGTACCGAAGGAATAGGTTTTGCCGTCATTGATTTCCCAGCCGCGGCCGCTCAGACAGAACAAGGTCGGCGCGCTGATGTGTCGGTGCGCGCCGCGCGCCGGTGCATGCGGCTGAATGTCCGAGAAGTGCGACGTGAGATCGTACACGGGCGCGCGTTTGAGAATGTCGTAGCAAACGATGTCGCCGGTCTGATGCGGGCTGCTGCTGCCCATCACCGTGCCCTGCACCGGAAGGAGCTTCACCACCCGCGGCAACCGCTCCTTGATCGACTCCTCATGGCGCTGATGCGCAAATGGATCGGGAGCTTCGAGACTCTCCTCCGCTTCCCATGGCCAACGTTCTTCCATGGTTTTATTCTCTTCGCTGATTGCGTTCAGTTTCTTTTGTTCAAACTGTATTTACGCATTATCCGTTCGCCCTGAGCCCGGTCGAAGGGCTCCGAAGAATTTTCCGACATCGTCGCGAGCGCCAGGTGCCGCATAGCATAAAGCTCACTCGCTACCTTTTATACAGCCCGTCGATAAATCCCTGCTTGTCCAATTTCTCGATGAACCGGGTCTGCATGAACTGCGCGGAACTCGCTTTGCGCGCGTCGGCTCGCTTGGACCTGTCGAGGATCGTCTGAATGCCTTTGGCACTCGGGTACGGCTTCTCGGCGAAAAGCTTTACATAAAAATTATACGTTTCGTCCAGCTCCTCGCCGTCCGCCATTTTCATGTACTGTTTCAAGATCGCCGCGGTTTTTCGTTTTTCCGTCTTGTAGAAATGAATGCCCTCGATCACCGACTTCACCACCATTTCCGTGGACAGCGGTTCGGCGTCGAAAAATTTCCGGCTGGTGGCGAGCGCCGCGTTGGGTAACTCCGCTTGCTTCATGGCCGGCAAATCCTCGAAAAAAGTGTAGCCCGCCTTGCGCGCGGCAAAGGTGAACGGCGGCGCCAGGGTCGCGGCCTCCACCTGCCCCAACTGGAGCGCGCCGTAGCGACTCGCCGACGGACCGGTGGCCAGATACGTAACATCGCGCTCGGGATCCAAACCGGAGGCGCCGAGGATCATTTTCAACGACAACATCGCCGGGCCGGCGAGGCTGTTGACGGCCAGCCGTTTGCCGCGAAGCTGGCGAATGTCCTTGATCTCTTTTTTTGCGACCAGCACTTGCGGCTCCTGGTTGATTGGACTGGCGATCATGAAGATATCCGCGCCGCCCAGAACCGCATCGACGACTCCACCACCACCGGCATTGATAAAGTTGACGTCGTTGCTCACCAGCGCCTGGGTCGCAAGCACGCCGCCGCGCATGTAGACCAACTGTGCATTGACGCCGTTCCTGCGGAAGAAGCCCGCTTCCTTAGCGATCCAGACCGGCGCGTACTGCGGCGAAACGGATGTGTACGCTATGGTGACGTTGGCAAGTTGGCCGGAGCCCTGTGCGGCAAACGCGGCGTGAGCCGCAAAAAACCAGTATGCGAGAACAACCCATAGGCGCGGCTTGGCCAAAACCGTTCTCACGCCGTGCGCGCCGACTCCGCGCGCCGCAGCGCTTCCGTCAGCGCCCGACGCAAAATCGCGCTCAACGCCTTCTTCTTGTAGGAGCCCGAGCCGCGCATGTCTTCGATCGGTTCGGCGTTTTCCACGATGAGCCGGCCGGCTTGTTCGATCAGCGGGGCATCGATTTCCTTGCCGCGCAGCAGTGCTTCCACCGTCGTGCCTTTTTGCGGCACCGTACCGCCGCCGGTCGCACCGACACCGATTTCCTTGCAGGCACCGCTCTCGTCCAGGCTCAACTGCACCGCGGCGCTGGCGATAGCAAAGTCGCCCGCGACTTTTTCGAGTTTCACGTAAACACCGGCGCTAGCCTTTGACGGCAGCGGGAAAACGATTTCGGTCAAAATCTCGTCAGGTTCCAAGGCCGTGGTGTAAGCGAAAGTGAAAAACTCCGCAGCAGAAATCCCCCGCTCGCCGCGCGGGCCGATGCATTTTATCTGCGCATTGAGCGCCAGCGCCACCGGACCGTAATCGCCACATGGATCGGCTTCCACCAGGCCGCCGCCAATGGTGCCGCGATTGCGCACCTGCAGGTCGCCGATCTCGCTTGCCGCCTCGCGCAGCATCGGCAGCTTGGCGGCGATGAGTGGCGATTCCTCGATTTCCACGTGGCGGGTCGTGGCGCCGATGCGAATCGCGCCGCCGTCTTCGCGAATGTAACTTAAGTCCGCGATGCGATGGATATCGATTAGATATTTGGGCCGGGCGACCCGGAGTTTCATCATCGGCACCAGACTCTGGCCGCCGGCCAGGAGCTTGGCGTCGTCGCCGTAGCGGCGCAGCAGCTCGAGCGCGTCGTCGATTCCCTTGGGTCTGAGATATTCGAAATTTGCCGGATACATGTCACATCGCTTTCTTGCTGTAGTCGTAGCGCATCGGATCAAACTTGCTGGCGCGAATGTCGTCGTAGGCTTTTTTCACGAACGAAAAATTATAGACCTGATCGAGAGTAACCGGTCCTTTGATCCGGCTGGTCGCGCCCACGGCACGCATCTGCTCCCGGACCCGGTCGATGTTGACGCTCATGACCTCTTCGCTGGCCCTGCCCATTTGCGCTAGCTCGGAGGCCTGTTTATCCCGCTCGCGCCAGATCTCCTTGGCTTCGTTGAAGTCGTTGATCCGAAGCGCCTCCATGATGAATTTGGCCGACTCGTTCGGGTTTCGGTGATAAAATATCTGACCTTTCAACGTTGCTTTCACCACCCGATAGACTTCGTCGGGCGCGGTTTTAATCTTGTCGTCGCTGGCTTCGAGATTGGCGCTCAGCGAAGACACGTAATCGCCGCTGTAGGCGAGAATGCGGAAACCCTTCGCCTGGGCGATACGCGCGTTGCCGATGGTGATCATGGTAGCGTCCACGGTGCCAGAGAGAAGCGCGCCGAAGCGCACCGACGGATCGCCCAGCGCGCGCATCTGCACGGTCTCGATGGCGACGCCGTTTTTTGCCAGCAGCTCGCGAAACAGCAAAGTCGAATTGCCGGACGCATCGGAAATCGCCACGGTCTTGCCATTGAGCTGTTTGATGCTGGTGATCTTGGGTGAGACCACCAGGTACTGTGACGGTTTGTCGGTACTCACCTCAATGATTTTTATGCGCGCGCCGCCGAGAATCGCCGGAATCGAACCGCCGTTGCCGTAGTCCACAGCGCCGCTGACGACCACTTGCGTGGTCACCGTGCCGCGGGTGACGATCACGTCGACGTCGAGACCTTCCTCGCGACAAAAACCCAACCGCTGGGAAATCATGTAAGGCACCAGCGACTCGCCAGGCGCCTTGGAGGCAATGCGAATCTTCTTCAATGCCTCCGCGCCGTGCGCTTGCGGCAGTGCCAAGCATGAAAGCAGCAGGGCCGCAACGATAACTCTCGATACTTCCACTTTCATAACTCTCTCGCTTACGGCCGCGGTCCAGCGAAGATACGGGCGATGTTTTCCTTGGCTCCGACATAGATATCGTCACCATGGCCGACCAGCAGACGCTCCAGATCGAGATTCATCGCGATCAGACGCCTGACGCTCTCGTGCGCCGCGTCGGGATCGGATGACAAGTAGGTCGGCGACACCATCAAATGTTCGCCGGCGCTGACGATCGCATCGCCCGCGATCATGGTTTTGATCTCGGGCAGATGGAGACTGATATGTCCCGCCGTGTGTCCCGGTGTGTGAATCACGTGAATGCCGCCGCGATCGGGCAGACGCTCGCCGCCCTTGATCACGTGCTCAACGTCGTAGCCCGTCGCCTGATGGATCGCCGGCATATCGAGCTCGTGCGCCATCACTTCGAACTTGAGCGTCTTTTTGAGCTTCTTCAAACCGCCCGTGTGATCGCCGTGGCGATGGGTAAGAATGCACAGCTTCAAATCCGCGTGCTGATGTCCCATGTCCTTGATCGCGTCCATGATCAAATCCGCATCGGCGTCCGACGCACCGGTATCGACCAGAATCACGCGATCCTCGCCGGCGACCAGAAACGATTTCACCACGCCGCGGTTGGGCATGGCGACGCGGCACGGCACGATTTTCACGCCGTCGATCGCAATGTCTTTGAGAATGCTGACCATGATTTCCTCACTTGGTAAAATTCGCCGCGGCTTCCTTGATCGCCGTCACAATGTTGCCGTAACCGGTGCAGCGGCAGAGATTGCCGGAGATCGCTTTCTTGATTTGCTCGTCGGTCGGTTTGTCGCCTTTGCTGAGCAGGCCGTACGCCGACATGAGCATACCGGGTGTGCAATAACCGCACTCCACCGCGTCGTTTTTCCAAAAGGCTTCCTGGAGAGGATGCAGTCGTTTGTCCTGCGCCAGGCCTTCGACGGTGACGATCTCATCGCCGTCCGCCTGTACGGCGAAAACCATGCACGACTTCACCGCTCTGCCGTTCCACATCACCGTGCACGCACCGCAGCGGCCGACCACGCAACCCATGTGAGTGCCGGTGAGTCTTAAGGTGTCGCGCAAAAAATGCGTGAGCAATGTCCGCGACTCAGCCTCGCCCGAATAGGATTGGCCGTTCACTGTCAATGTAATCGTCTTAGCCATGAGCTCGGTTTGCCTGCGCTTTCTCGATAAGATCCAAAACCCGATCGGGCGTGAGCGGCGTCTCGCGAATCTTCACACCCAACGGGCTCAACGCGTCTTCCACCGCACTGCACAGCGCCGGCGGCGGTCCGAGCATGCCAGTCTCTCCGGCGCCTTTGGCGCCGAGCGGCGTGAACGGATTCGGCGTGATGATGTGCTCCAACGCCATCTCCGGCACTTCCTCCACCGAGGGCAGTCGGTAGTCCATAAACGTCGAAGACATGAGCTGGCCGTCTTCGGAATAGCGCAGTTCTTCGTAAAGCGCCGCGCCGATGCCCTGCATGATCGAACCCTGTTGCTGCGTGTCGACGATCTGCGGATTGATCATGTTGCCGCAATCGTGCACCGTGCAGTAGCGAACGATTTTGATCATGCCGGTCTCAACATCGACGTCGACGACGGCAACCACGGCGGCATAGGGATAGCTAGAAAACGTATTCATGCGGCCTTTATCATCCGGCGTATAATCGATGTTGGGATTGATGAAATAGCCGGTCACTTCCAGGCCGGGCTCCATGTTTTCCGGCAGCAGGTGAATCGCGCCGTAGGCGGTGCGCACGATTTCCATCACCGCCACGGATTTTTCTTTGTTTTCCTTCGCGAAAACCTTTCCGTCGCCGATCTCCAATCGATCCGGCGCAACGCTTAACAAGCGTCCGCCAATGCCGAGAATTTTGTCGCGCAAAAGTTTGCCCGCCACCCACGCCGACGGCATCAGTACAACCGATGAGCGGCTGCTACCCGTGCCAAAGCCGTAGGGAGTCGGCAAGGTGTCGCCGTGAATCACGGTGATTTTGTCGAAGGGAATGCCGGTCTGGCTGGCAACGATTTGCGCGATGGTGGTTTCATGTCCTTGGCCCTGCTCGCCCATGCTGGAAAACACCGTCGCCGCGCCGGACGGATCGACGCGCAGCCGGCAGGAAGCGTAACCGCCGGTCGCATGAATACGGCTCGAGCTGGTCGGCTCCATCACCAGCGCGACGCCGATGCCGCGATAGATTCCTTTTTTGCGCAGCTCCGTCTGCTCCTTGCGCAGTTGCTCGTAACCGGCGATCTCCGCCGTGCGTTTCATCGCCAGATGATATTGGCCGCTGTCGTAGAGTGCGCCGGTGGCGTTGCGGTAAGGAAAGGCATCCGCGGGAATGAAATTTTTCATGCGGATGTCGATGGGATCGAGCTTCAGCTCGCGCGCGGCAATGTCCACCAGCCGTTCGAGAATGTAAGAAGCATCCGCCTTGCCGATGCCGCGCAGCGATCCGTGGGTGGTCTTGTTGGTCGAAATCCCAAAGGCATCGACCGCGTAGTTTTGGATCTGGTACACGCCGGTCATATACAGCGCCGCCGCCTGGATCGAGTGATCCACGGTGTAGGTCGAGCCCATATCGGCGATGATCTTGTCGCGGATACCGAGCATGGTGCCGTCTTTTTTTAGCGCCAACTCGATATAATGAATCTGATCGCGCCCGTGCCGGCCGTTGCGCATGTGCTCGACCCGCGTCTCGCACCATTTGATCGGCCGGCTCAGCTCGCGCGAGAGATAGGGCAGCAGCAACTCTTCTTGGTAAGTTTGAATTTTGACCCCGAACGATCCCCCCACGTCCGGCGCGATCACCCGGATCTTGCCCTCGGGAAAATTCAGCATGTCGGCGATGCGCCCGCGCAGCGAATGCGGATTCGCCGTCGCCGACCACATGGTGAGGCTGTCCTCTTCCTTATTATACTGCGCGAGATAGGCGCGCGGCTCGATCGGGCAAGCAGTGATGCGATGACTGCGGATCCGCTCCTTGATCACCACCTCGGCGTCCTGAAAAACCTTGTCGATGCCGTCGGTGGCAAAATGGTATTTATAAACAATGTTGCTGCCGGCGTCCTCGTGCACCGGCGGAGCGCTTGGCTCCATCGCCGCTTCCGGATCGATCACCGCCGGCAATAGTTCGTACTCCACCTGCACCGCTTCCGCAGCGTCTTCGGCGAGATAGCGGTTGTCCGCCACCACCGCCGCCAGAGGCTCGCCGAAGTAACGAACCTTTTCCACCGCGAGCGGATAGAGCTTCACCGGGCGAAGCACCGAGCTGCCGCCGACTCGCAGCGGTTTGACCTGCTGCGCGATCTCTTTGCCGGTGAACACGGCGCGCACGCCGGGCATGGAGCGTGCCGCTTCGACGTCGATGGATTTTATTTTCGCGTGTGCGCACGAACTCCGCACGAAGGAAACGTGCAAGGTGCCGGCCGGCAGCAGATCGTCGACGTAACGCCCTGTGCCGGTAATGAACCGCTGAGTCTCTTTTCTTCTGACGCGCTCGCCGATGGGAGCGTTGATCGGAAAATCCATGGAATCCTTTGACACGGGGCGACCGCCGGTCGCCCCTACATTTTCTGTGTTATCTGTGTTCTGCGTTAAATTCTTCCTAGACTTTTATCTGGCCGTTCTCGCAGACCACGACCTTGTCGTCGACCACCACGG
>Ga0207707_10000950_pt1 | contig 27902 bp, 27 predicted proteins | sample KBSC83BmetaG_FD_184336 | JGI IMG/M metagenome (GOLD analysis project Ga0207707, IMG submission 184336) | Corn rhizosphere microbial communities from Kellogg Biological Station, Michigan, USA - KBS C8-3B metaG (SPAdes) (version 2) | ecosystem: Host-associated > Plants > Roots > Rhizosphere ... | reverse complement strand
AGCCGTTGACGAAGAACGGCGGCTCCGCGGCGTCATACTGGTGATCGAGCGAGCCGCGGCCCTCCGGGTCCTTGCCGTAGGTCATGGTCTGGAACAGCGTCGTCACGGCGGGGCCCAGCAATTCCGACAGATGGGTGCAGGTCTCGAGCTTGCCGATCTTGCGCCGGACCAGCTCGCGCCAGCCCTTGCCGATGCGCTCGCCGACGAGGCGGTGCAGGACACCCTCGACATCTACGCAGGACGGGTAGGGAATGGCCTGCATCGTGGTTCCCGTCTCCTGGATGGTGAGCGTGTCGTCGACGGCAAGCCGCAGGCGTATGTCGTGCACGGGATCGCCCGGCTGCATCACGCCGCGGCGGCGGTCGTGCTGGACAAAGGGTTTTGTGTCGACCAGCCGCGCCTCGACTTCCCAGAGGCCGTCGTCGCGAAGATAGCCCAGGCACTCGACCGAGCGGCGGTGCATGAGGCGGCGCTTGTTTTTCGGCTGGTTCTGGTCAGGCGTGGGCATCGGGACTCGCAATGGAATGGCTGCAGGAATCCAAAGCCATCGCAGGCGCCAAAGTCAACGTCTGCGGGCGGGACACCGGCATCTGTTCCACGGACCAAAACCGAACTACACAGAGATGGAGGTGGCTGCCGGCGGCGGCCTCTCCATCTGACAGCGAGGGCAGCATGCAATACCGATCGGCCTGGATGACCGAGGAGCTCGATACCTTCCGCGACCAGTTCCGCAAGTTCCTTGCCAAGGATTTGGCGCCGCATGCCGGGAAATGGCGCGAGCAGAAGCTGGTCGACCGCTCCGCCTGGCGGGCGCTCGGCGAGATGGGCGCGCTGCTGCCGAGCGTGCCGGAGGCCTATGGCGGCCTCGGCGCCAGCTTTGCCTACGACGCCGCCGTGCTGGAGGATATCGAGAGCACCGTGCCGGAAGTCACCACCGGCGTCTCCGTGCACAGCGCGATCGTCGCGCATTACATCCTCAATTACGGTTCCGAGGAGCAGAAGAAGTGCTGGCTGCCGAAGATGGCGTCGGGCGAGATGGTCGGCGCCATCGCGATGACGGAGCCCGGCACCGGCTCCGACCTGCAGAGCGTGAAGACCTCGGCGAAGAAGCAGGGCAATTCCTACGTCATCAACGGCCAGAAGACCTTCATCACCAACGGCCAGGCGGCGGACCTCGTGATCGTGGTGGCGCGTACCGGCGGCCCCGGCTCGAAAGGCATTTCGCTGATCGTGGTGGAGACCGAAGGCGCCGAAGGCTATCGCCGCGGGCGCAACCTCGACAAGATCGGACTGCACGCCTCCGACACGTCGGAGCTGTTCTTCGACAATGTGACGGTGCCGCCGGAAAACCTGCTCGGCCACGAGGAGGGCAATGGCTTTGCGCAACTGATGCAGCAATTGCCGCAGGAGCGGCTGGCGCTGGCGATCGGCGCGGTTGCCTCGATGGAGCGCGCGGTCAAGCTGACGGCGGAATACGCGAAAGAGCGCACCGCCTTCGGCAAGCCGCTGCTCGAATTCCAGAACACCGCGTTCAAGCTTGCCGAGCGCAAGACCGAGGCCATGATCGCGCGCGTCTTCGTCGACTGGTGCGTGGAACGGCTGGTCGCGGGCGATCTCGACACCGTCACCGCCTCGATGGCGAAATGGTGGTGCTCGCAGAAGCAGGTGGAGACCGCCGACGAATGCCTGCAGCTCTTCGGCGGCTACGGCTACATGCAGGAATATCCGATCTCGCGGATGTTCATCGATGCGCGCATCCAGAAGATCTATGGCGGCACCAACGAGATCATGAAGGTCCTGATCGCGCGTTCGCTGTGACGAGGTGAGCGCGCGAGCCTATTGGCGGGACAGCATGACTTCCTGGCCGTCGCTGGTCCGGCCCTCGAAGCGGTCGGGCCCGACGGGCGAAAGCCGCGCCAGCGGCAGCGCGTTGTGGTCGTGGATAATGAGGCCTGCGGCGGCGTAGCTCCACTTCCGGCTGGTGAAGAAATTGAAGGGGCAGCCGCGGTCCGGCGCGATGGTGCCCTCGATCGCGTCAGGCTGAGCGGCAAAATTCATCACGCAGGAGTCCGCACCGGGGGCCGCCAGCATCCATTTGCCGGCGAGATTGTTCGGAGTCGCACCGCCGCCGGGCGCGGCACTCGCCGGCGTGCTCGGGATCGCCGGACGGTCGATGCTCCAGCAGCCCGCAAGCAGCGCGGAGACGAGGAGGAGCGGAAGTGTCGCTGAGCGAATGGCCATGCCGTTGGAGATGTCAGGTGTCCCGGGGCGCGGGTTATGGTTAGCAGAAGGTTGACATGGTGTCAGCGCCCAGGCGCTACGGCACGTTTTGGTCCGGACCAAGGCCAAACAAAGCGGTGGGTGCGCGATATGCAGGCCGGCTCCGTTTAACCTTTACGCGTCTTTAATGGCACCGCCGTACGGTCTGAAAACGCGGTTCAGGACGAGCCGCGGGCCGCCCAGGATGGCCGGCGGTTCGCCTGCGCGTTGGAGTCTCCCATGGATATTATGACGGGTGTCGGACTGGCGGCGGGCATCATCGTCATTTCGACGATGATGCTCCTCGGCGGTGATATTCACATGTTCATTTCCGAACATGCGATCATCATCATTTTCGGCGGATCGATCGCCGCCACGATGATCCGCTTTCCCCTCGGCGTCATGTTGCATGGCCTGCCGCTGGGCGCGAAATTCGCCTTCACGATGAGCCGGCTGTCGGCGCGCGATCTCGTCGACGAGCTCGCCCGCATCGCCGAAATCGCCCGCAAGCAGGGACCGGTCGGCCTGGAAAAGGTCGAGGCCGAAGATCCGTTCCTCGCCAAGGGCATCCGCTACGTCGCCGACGGCTACGACCTCGAATTCATCCGTGACAATCTCGAGCGTGACCGCGACAATTTCCTGATGCATCTCGACGAGGGCAGCAAGATCTACCGCGCCATCGGCGACTGCGCGCCCGCCTTCGGCATGATCGGCACCCTGATCGGCATGGTGCAGATGTTCGCCAACATGACCGATCCGTCGAAGCTCGGCCCGTTCATGGCGACCGCGCTGCTCGCGACGCTGTACGGCGCGCTCGTCGCCAACCTGTTCTGCCTGCCGATCGCCGACAAGCTGCACGGCAAGCTGCTTGACGAGGAAACCAACCGCACCTTGATCATCGACGGCATCCTGATGATCCGCGATTCCAAGAGCCCGGCGCTGGTCCGCGAAATGCTGCTGGCCTATCTGCCGGAGAAGCACCGCCACGAAGAGGGCGAGCCGGTCCCGGCGTAAGGCTGCGGGCGAGGCGGGGCGCAAGCGATGGCCAAGAAGAAACGCGGCGATGCGCATGGAGGCGGCCACGGCTGGTTCGTGACCTTCGCCGACCTCATGGGGCTGATGATGAGCTTCTTCGTGATGCTCGTCGCTTTCTCCACCATGGACAACAACAAGCTGAAGATCGTTGCGGGCTCGATGCGCGATGCTTTCGGCGTGCAGACCCAGTCGCGCTACTCCGGTATCATCGAATCCGACGGCGTCCCGACCAAGCCGCGGCTGAAGAACGTCGCCCATATCGATCCGGACGATGCCTCCAACACGCCCACTCCGGACCAGCAGGACAATCAGAGGATCGCCGGCGCCAAGCTCAAGATCGACCGCGAATTCGCGCTGGCGTCCGCCTCGCTCCGGCAGGCGCTGCAGGACATGCCGGAGCTGACCGAAATCTCCAAGCACATCATGTTCGAGGAGACCAAGCAGGGGCTCAACCTCGAAATCGTCGACCAGGACGGCCGCTCGATGTTCGCGGACGGGTCCAAGGAGCCCTATGACCGCACGCGCCGGCTGCTCGAGCGGCTGGCCGTCCCGCTCAAGCAAACCCCCTTGCGCATCTCCATTACCGGCCACACGGCGGCGGGATTTGTACCGGCGCGCAGCGACTACGGCGCCTACGACCTTTCGGCCGACCGCGCCAATGCGGTGCGCCGGATCCTCGAGCGCGAGGGCCTGCCCGCGGCCCACATCTATTCGGTTTCCGGCCAGGCGGATAACCAGCCGCTATTCCCCGACGATCCCTCGCTGTCGGCCAATCGGCGTGTGACCATCACGCTGATGCGCGAGGATCCGGCAGTCCCGCCCGACCTCAAGCCGTAGGTGTTACTATAATACCTTAGACGATTGTTGGCACGGGTGTGGCGTCATCGACGTCGCGGGAGAGGAGCGCGCGCTGCTATGGTCCGATTGACAGGCGGGGCCGAAGCGTCGATAGGCCACCGCCTGGATCAATCTAACCTGAGCAGCGTTCTCCTTCGCCATGGAAGCCAGCGTCTCCTCGACTGAAGCCAATGAAGGACAGGCGACCGCAGGCTTCTGGTCCCTGACGCTCGGCAGCATCGGCGTCGTATTCGGCGATATCGGAACCTCGCCGCTCTATGCCTTCCGCGAGGCGGTGGCGGACGCCGCCCACGGCGCGCCGGTGACCCGCATCATGGTGCTCGGGGTGTTGTCGCTGATCCTGTGGGCGCTCTTTATCGTCGTCACCACGAAATACGTGCTGCTGCTGCTCCGAGCCGACAATGCCGGGGAGGGTGGCACGCTCTCCCTAATGGCGCTCGGCCAACGCGCCCTCGGCCGGCGAAGCTGGTTCCTGCTCGCGCTCGGCGTCATCGGCGCCTCGATGTTCCTCGGCGATTCCATGATCACGCCGGCGATCTCGGTCTTGTCGGCGGTGGAAGGACTCAAGCTCGCCGCGCCCGCGCTGGAGCATTACGTGGTGCCGCTGACCGTCCTGATCCTGGTCGCATTGTTCGCTGTGCAGAGCAGGGGGACCGCGATGGTGGCCTCCGCCTTCGGCCCGGTCATGGTGGTGTGGTTCGCAACGCTTGGCGTTCTGGGCCTCGTTCACCTCGTTGACGATCCGAGCGTGCTGGCTGCGATCAATCCGCTCTACGCCGTCGAGTTTCTGTTGTCTCACGGCACGATCGGCCTGGTAACGCTGGGCGCGGTCTTTCTCGCCGTCACCGGCGGCGAGGCGCTCTACGCCGATCTCGGCCATTTCGGCCGCAAGCCGATCCAGGCCGGCTGGCTTTACTTCGTACTGCCGTCGCTGCTCGTGAATTATTTTGGGCAGGGCGCGCTGATCCTGTCCAACCCGGCGGCGATCGAAAACACCTTCTATCGCATGGTGCCCAATGGTCTGCTGTTGCCGATGGTGGTGCTTGCCACCGCTGCAACTGTCATCGCAAGCCAGGCGGTGATCACCGGCGCCTATTCGCTGACGCGCCAGGCGATCCAACTCGGTCTGTTGCCGCGCTTTGAAGTCCGGTTCACCTCGGAGACGCATGCGGGACAGATCTATCTGCCGCGCGTCAACACCCTGCTCCTGATCGGCGTCATGTTCCTGGTGCTGATGTTCCGTACCTCGGGCAATCTCGCTTCCGCCTACGGCATCGCGGTCTCCACCACCATGGTCGCCGACGGCATCATGGGCTTTGTCGTGATCTGGAAATTGTGGAATTGGCGCGCTGCCACCGCTGCGGCGCTTGTCATCCCCCTGGTCACGGTCGACCTGACCTTCTTCGCCGCCAATCTCCTGAAACTGCTCGAAGGCGCCTGGGTGCCGCTGTTGTTCGGAGTCGCCATGGCGGTCACGATCTGGAGCTGGCGCCGCGGCTCGGGGATCCTCGCCGACAAGAACCGCCGCACCGAGGTGCCGCTCGACAGCCTGATCAGGAGCCTGGAGAAGCGTCCGCCCCATGTGGTGAAGGGTACGGCCGTCTTCCTCACCAGCGATCCCAATTTCGCGCCGACGGCGCTGTTGCACAATCTCAAGCACAACAAGGTGCTTCATGAGCACAACGTCGTGCTTACGATCGAGACGGCGCAGACACCGCGCGTCAGCCTTGCCGATCGCGTGCGCATGGAGACCGTCAGCGACAAGTTCACCAAGGTCCGATTGCGGTTCGGCTTCATGGAATCGCCAAACGTGCCGAAGGCGCTTGCGATCGCGCGCAAGCTCGGTTGGCAGTTCGACATCATGTCGACGTCGTTCTTCGTCTCGCGAAGGGCGTTGAAGCCGTCGTCGCAGTCGGGCATGCCGCGGTGGCAGGACCGCCTGTTCATTGGGCTGTCCCGGTCGGCCAACGACGCGATCGATTATTTCCAGATTCCGACCGGCCGGGTCGTCGAGGTTGGCACCCAGGTGACGATCTGAGAAAAGCGGCGCGTTGAAAAAGCAAGCCCGGAAGAGTCCAGAGTTGAAAAAACTCTGGGGTCGAAATATATGCGTTTTCGCATGCCGGGCCCCCAAAATCGGGCTAGATTTGGCCTCAGGCGCGGGACTATAAGCCGCCTCGCTTGGCGAAGGGTGCCGACCAGCCTTTTGAGGCCATAAACTTCCATGACGACTGATGTTGCAGCTCCGCCTGAGGAAACGACGGCGGCCAATGGGCATGGCGATGCCCACTCCACCGCGGGCTTTGCCGCGCTGACGCTGGGCAGCATCGGCGTTGTCTATGGCGATATCGGCACCAGCCCCCTGTATGCGCTGCGCGAAGCCGTGACCGCGGCCAGCGCGGGCGGGGAAGTGACGCCGCTGGCGGTCACCGGCGTTGTCTCGATGATCCTGTGGGCGTTGATCGTCGTGGTGACGTTGAAATATGTCGTCATCCTGCTCCGCGCGGACAACCATGGCGAGGGAGGCACGCTGGCCTTGATGGCACTGGCACAGCGCGCGGTCAGCAGCAAGGCGGCCAGTGCGATCATATTGCTCGGCATCATCAGCGGCGCGCTGTTCTATGGCGATGCCGTCATCACGCCGGCGCTCACGGTGCTGTCGGCGGTCGAAGGCATCAAGCTCGTCACCACGGCGTTCGACCCTTACGTCGTGCCGATCACCGTCCTTATCCTGGTGGCACTGTTCGCGGTCCAGTCGCGTGGTACCGCGCGCGTCGCCGCCTTCTTCGGCCCGGTGATGCTGATCTGGTTCCTGATTATCGGGTTTGCGGCATTGCCCGAGATCGTGCGGCGGCCGGAAATCCTGTTTGCGTTCAATCCGCTCTACGCGGTTTCGTTCATGCTCCATCATGGCATGATCGGCTTTGTGACGCTGGGCGCGGTGTTCCTTGCGGTGACCGGGGCCGAGGCGCTCTATGCCGATCTCGGTCATTTCGGCAAGAAGCCGATCCAGACCGCATGGCTTTTCATCGTCTTGCCGTCGCTGGCGCTGAATTATCTCGGACAGGGCGCGCTGGTTATTTCCGATCTCAAGGCACTGGAGAATCCGTTCTTCCTGATGTTTCCGGACTGGGCGCTCATACCGATGCTCGTGATGGCGACGGTTGCAGGCGTCATCGCGAGCCAGGCCGTGATCACCGGCGCCTATTCGCTGACGCGGCAGGCGATCCAGCTCGGGCTGATGCCGCGGTTCGAAATACGCCACACCTCGGAGGCTCATTCCGGCCAGATCTTCATTCCGCGGATCAACCGCATGTTGCTGATCGCGGTGATGCTGCTCGTTCTGATGTTCAAGTCGTCGAGCGCGCTCGCCTCCGCCTACGGCATCTCCGTGACCGGCACCATGGTGGTCACGGCCATGATGGGCTTTGTCGTGATCTGGAAGGTCTGGAAATGGAAGCCGCTGGCCGCGGCCGCGCTGGTCGCGCCGTTCCTGCTGCTCGATCTGACTTTCCTTTCGGCGAACCTCCTGAAGGTGTTCGAGGGCGGCTGGGTGCCGCTCGCGCTCGGCGGCTGGGTGATGCTGTTGATGTACACCTGGCGGCGTGGCAGCCGGCTGCTGTTCGAGAAATCGCGCAAGCTGGAATTCCCGCTCGCCGATCTGGTCGCGATGCTGGAGAAGCGTCCGCCGGCGCGGGTGGCCGGCACGGCCGTGTTCCTGACCAGCGACCCCGCGAGCGCACCGACCGCACTGATGCACAGCCTCAAGCACTACAAGGTGCTGCACGAGAAGAACGTCATCCTCACCATCGAATCCGCGCCGACGCCGCGCGTCGACCTCGCCGAGCGGGTAAGGCTGGAACAGATCAGCCCGACCTTCACCAAGGTGACGCTGAAATTCGGCTTCATGGAATCGCCCAACGTGCCGAAGGCGCTCGCCATCGCGCGAAAGCTTGGTTGGCAGTTCGACATCATGTCGACGTCGTTCTTCCTGTCGCGGCGTGCGCTCAAGCCCGCGGTGCATTCTGGCATGCCGCGCTGGCAGGATCTCATGTTCATCGCGCTGTCGCGGACCGCCAACGACGCCACCGACTATTTCCAGATCCCGAGCGGGCGGGTCGTCGAGGTTGGAACGCAGGTTACCATCTAGCGTTCAATTACCGCCTCTTTTGGCGCCTGATCCCATCGGAAAACCGGTTTCCACTTTTCCGGATCATGCGCTAAACGCCTTCCAAAGCTTGATTTTTACGCCGACTGGGGCGAGTTTGCGCCCTTCATGAGGGATTGCCGGGAGGACCAGCGTGGCGGATCACAAGGTGCACGATTTGACGCCGGAGGACGTGTCGAAGGGGATGGCGGAAGGCCGCTATCTCCTGGTCGACGTCCGCGAGCCCAACGAGGTCGCCGTGGAGGCCTATCCCGGCGGCGTGGTCGTGCCGCTGTCGACCTTCGATCCCAAGGCCATTCCCGATCCGCAGGGCAAGCAGGTCGTGTTTGCCTGCCGCTCCGGCAAGCGCTCGGTGACCGCCTCGCTCGCCGCGCAGGCCGCGGGCCTGCCCTATGACAAGCACCTCGCGGGTGGCATCATCGGCTGGAAGGCGGCAGGACAGCCGACCAAGGCAGGCGGCTGATCGTTCCATGGCCTCCCACAACAAGGTCTTCGCGGACCTCCCCGTCACCATCTTCGAGGCGATGTCGCAGCTAGCGCGTGACAACGACGCCATCAACCTCGGCCAGGGCTTTCCGGACGATCCGGGTCCCTTGGACATCCGGCAGGCCGCGGCCGACGCTTCGCTGAACGGTTACAACCAGTATCCGTCGATGATGGGCATCCCGGAGCTGCGGCAGGCGATCGCTGCTCATTACGGCCATTGGCACGGCCTCAAGCTCGATCCCATGACGGAAGTGATGGTGACGTCGGGCGGCACGGAGGCTTTGACCAGCGCGATCCTTTCCGTGGTCGAGCCGGGCGACGAAGTGATCGTGTTCCAGCCGGTCTACGATTCCTATCTGCCGATCATCCGCCAGGCCGGCGGCATTCCGAGGCTGCTACGGCTCGAGCCGCCGCATTGGCGGTTGTCGGAGGAAATGCTGCGCAGCGCCTTCAATCCGAAGACCAAGGCGGTGCTGTTCAACAACCCGCTCAATCCGGCCGCGGTGGTCTATCCGCGCGAGGACCTCGAGCTGCTGGCGCGGTTCTGCCAGGAATTCGACAGCGTCGCGATCTGCGACGAGGTCTGGGAGCACGTCACCTTCGACGGGCGCGAGCACATCCCGCTGATTTCCATTCCCGGCATGCGCGACCGCACCATCAAGGTGGGATCGGCCGGCAAGATCTTTTCGCTGACCGGCTGGAAGATCGGCTTCGTCTGCGCGGCGCCGCCGCTGCTTCGCGTGGCGGCCAAGGTGCATCAATTCCTGACCTTCACCACCGCTCCCAATCTCCAGGCGGCGGTGGCCTACGGCCTCGGAAAATCGGACGATTATTTTTTCGATATGCGCAAGCAGCTCGCGAAGAGCCGCGACCGGCTGACGGCAGGGCTCGAAAGCATCGGGTTTCCGGTGCTGCGCTCGCAGGGCACCTATTTCCTCACGGTCGACCTGTCGCCGCTCGGCCTCAACGAGACGGATGAGGCCTTCTGCAGGCGCATCGTCAACGACTACAAGGTCGCCGCGATTCCGGTCTCGGCGTTCTATGAGCAGGACGCCGTGACGTCGGTGGTACGGTTTTGTTTCGCCAAGAAGGATGCCACGCTGGACACCGCGCTGGAGCGGCTGTCGGACGCGGTGCATCGACGGGGAAAGGTGGGCTGACGATGGGTGAGGGGAGCCGATTTCGTTTCGCTGCCGTGCTGGCCGCGGCAGTGGCTCTGATCTCAGCTCCGGCAAAAGCCGAGGACCGCGTCGTCAATTTCTACAACTGGTCGAACTACATGGCGCCGGGGGTCCTGGAGGCCTTCACCAGGGAAACCGGCATCAAGGTAGTCTACGACACCTTCGACGCCAACGAGACGCTGGAGACACGGCTGATGGCCGGCAAATCCGGCTATGACGTCGTCGTTCCCACCGCCTATTTCCTGCAGCGCCAGATCACCGCACGCATCTTCCAGAAGCTCGACAAGTCCAAACTGCCGAACCTCGCCAACGCCTGGCCGGTGGTGACGCAGCACCTCGCGACCTACGATCCCGGCAATCTCTACGCGGCCAATTACATGTGGGGCACGACCGGGATCGGCTACAACGCGAAGATGGCGCAGAAAATCCTTGGCGCGGATGCGAAGATCGATAGCTGGGATATGGTTTTCAAGCCGGAGAATCTGGCGAAGTTCAAGGAGTGCGGCGTCCACATGCTGGATTCCGCCGACGATATTTTCCCGGCGGCGCTGAGCTATCTCAAGCTCGATCCGAATTCGACCAGGCAGGCGGACCTGGAGAAGGCCGCCGACCTCGTCGGCAAGGTCCGGCCCTATGTGCGAAAATTCCATTCGTCCGAATATCTGAGCGCGCTCGCGACCGGCGAAATCTGTCTCGTCGTGGGGTGGTCCGGCGACGTCATGCAGGCGCGCGGCCGTGCGGCGGAAGCCAGGAGCGGCGTCGAGATCGGCTACACGATCCCGAAAGAGGGTGCGCAGATGTTCTTCGATAATCTTGCCGTCCCCGCCGACGCCCAGCATGTCGCCGAAGCCTATGAGCTGATCAACTATCTGTACCGGCCGGACGTGGCGGCGAAGAATTCAGACTTCCTGTCCTATGCCAATGGCAATCTCGCGAGCCAGAAGCTGGTCGATCCGAAAATCCTGGGCGACCGGAATATCTATCCCGACGAGGCGACACTCGCAAAGCTGTTCGTGATCACCGCACGCGACCCCGCCACCCAGCGCATCATCAACCGGCTCTGGACCAGGGTGAAGACGGGGCGGTGAAAACCGTCATTCCGGGGCGATGCGAAGCATCGAACTATGGTGCGCAATTGCGCACCTGAGAATCTCGAGATTCCGGGTCTGGTGCTTGCGCACCATCCCGGAATGACGGCGTTACTCACCGCCATCTCCGGTGCAGCCAGAGCCATTGCTCCGGATATTCGCGCACCCAGCCCTCGACCACATTGGTGATCGCCTGCGTCGTGCCCTGGACGTCGATCCTGCCGCTGGCGTCCCGTACGGGGGGGATTTCTTCGGTCAGCTCGGCACGAAAGCGGTTGCCCGGCAGGCGGATGATGCGCACCCCATGCACCGGACATTCGATCTGCCGGAGCAGGCGCGCCAACATGGGATTGGCCCGGGTCTTGCGGCCGAAGAAGGTGACCTCGACGCCGCCGGTTAGATATTGGTCGACCAGCATGGCGACGTGTTGACCCTTTTGCAGGGCGTCCGCCAACCGCAACGGCGCGTCGCGGCCGGCCGGAATGAGTGTTCCCATCTTCACCTCGCGCATCTGCTGAATCGCGCGGTCGGCGGCGGCGCTGTTCGGCCGGCGATAGAGGATGGCCGCATCAAGCCCATGGGCGACGGCGGCCAGCGCCGGCAATTCCCAATTGGCAAGGTGACTTGCGAAGATCAGCGCCGGTTTGCCGTCGAGCCGCAACTGGTGAAACAGGAAATGCGTGCGGGGCGGGATCTCGACGCGGCCATGGGGGTCGGGATTTTTCTCTTCATAATCCCAGATGTGATCGATATGGGCGAACTCGGCGCCGACCCTGCCAAGATTGTCCCAGACGCCGGCAAGAATCCGCTCGATTTCCTCGGGCGATTTTTCCGGGAACGCCGCGGTCAGATTGGCGCGGCCGATGCGCTGTTCGCGCAATGCGGGCCCGATCCGGCGCGCGATACGGCTGAACAGGTTGGCGGTCTTGTCCGGATCGAAATACTGCGTGGTCCGCAGCATGCCGACCGTCAGCGCGCCGACGGCAGCCTCGCCGAGCGGCTTTAAAGCATTGCGAAGCCGTGCCTTGGTACGCGCCAGGAGAGGGGACATAATTTGAGATCGCGCGGGGCCGGTCAGGCCGGCTCGCGCGTCAAAATCAGGGAGGCGTTCTGGCCGCCGAAGCCGAACGAATTGGACATCACGGCGGTGACGCGCGCGTCACGGGCCTTGTTGCCGACCACGTCGAACTGGATCGTGGGGTCCGGGATTTCGTAGTTGATGGTCGGCGGAATCCGCTGGTGCTCGAGCGTGAGCAGCGAAAAGACCGCTTCGACGGCGCCGGCCGCCGAGATGGTGTGGCCCACCATCGACTTGTTCGACGTGACCGGAATCTGCCTGGCGCGCTCGCCGAACACCGTGGAGGTCGTCTGGTATTCCATCTTGTCGTTCTCGGGCGTGGCGGTGCCGTGTGCGTTGATGTGGTCGATCTGCTCGGGCGTCATGCCCGCGTCCGAGAGCGTCTTCAGCATGCAGCCGATGATCGGCTTGCCGTCCGGGCTCGAGCGGGTGCGATGGAAGGAATCTGTGAGTTCGCCGCAACCGGCAATCACGCCGAGGATCGCAGCTCCCCGCGCAGTCGCCGCCTCATAGCTTTCGAGCACGAGGGCGCCTGCACCTTCCGCCATGACAAAGCCGTCGCGGTTCTTCGAGAACGGTTTCGAGGCCGCCTGCGGCGGGACGTTCTGGGTCGACAGCGCCGACAAGAGCGAAAAGCGCACCAGGCCTTCCTGGTTGACCGAGGCCTCGGTCCCCGCGCAGAGGGCGGCATCGGTTTCGCCGCGCCGGATCGCCTCGACCCCGAGCTGTATCGCGGTAGCGCCCGAGGCGCAGGCCGTCGACAGCGAGATCGGCGATCCCTTGGTGCCGAACGTGGCCGCGAGATAATCGGCGACGGAGCCCATCTGGAAGCGGTGGTGATAGGTCCCGAACTTGCCGCCGCCGCATACGGCCAGCAGATCGTCGTAGCTGAAGTCGGTGGTGCCGAAGCCCTTGGCGAGCTCCTCGCGCTGTGGCCACTCGATTTCGACCGGCGGCACCGCGAGGAAGAGCGGACCGGGAAAATCGCCCTTGCCGCCGATACCGGCCTGCCCAATCGCTTCTTCCATGGCGAGCACGGCAAGACGCTCGGAGAGACCCACGGACGAGAACGGTTCGACCGGAATAAAGTCGATGGTGCCGGCCATCGTGGTCTTGAGTCCTTCGATGGGAAAGCGGCTGAGCGTCCGGATGCCGGATTCGCCGGCCGTCAGCTTGGCCCAATTGTCGGCCTTGCCGGCGCCGAGGGACGTGATCACGCCCATTCCGGTGACGACGACGATCGGCCTGCCGAATTTGTCGCGCGGTGCTGTCATGTTCTCCCCACCCGTGCAGCGCCCGGCCCGACGAGCGCCGGACCTGGACCCTGCTTAACTGACGGCCTCGACCAGGGCCATGCCTTCACCCCGCCAGTGCCCGGTCGCAACCACCACAATCTGGGACGGCGGCTTCGACATTTCAATCTCCACGCCGGAGGAATCGCCGGGCGGAAACAGCGAACCGCGTGAAATCGAAAGCGCCGCCAGCCCGAGGCCCAGGGCAAACTGCGTATCAAGGGTGTGGCCGAAGCGCGTGCCGGTCGAACGCACCGCGTAACCGGAATGCTCGCCGAGGAAGACGCGCTCTTCCGACGTCACCGGTTCGGCGCCGGTCGCACCCGTGAAGATGGCCTCGCCGTCGCGGAGTTCGCCGAGTCCGGACCACAGATTCCTGAGGGAGGCGGTGATCTCGCCGGTTTTCCGGCGCGGGCTGCGGTCGGAGACCACGCGGGTCAGGCGCGCAAACGGTTTCGCGCCGCGTGCGAGGGCATGTTCCTTCGACTCGATGACGAGGAAGGCGCCGGCCGAGCCGAGCGCAAATCCGGGGTGTTCCGCTCGCTCCCACACCGGCGCGAACTTGTCCTTCAGATTGTAGTCGCCGAATCCGTACAGGAGCATCAGGTCCTTGCGCTCGCCATTGTGCGAGCCGCCGATCAGGGCGATATCGCTCTGGCCGGCCGCGATACGCGCCAGCGCAATCCGCGTGGCGTCGACGCCCGCGACTTCCTCTCCCATGAAGGTGCGCGAGGTGCCGCAGACGCCATGGACGATCGCGATGTTGCCGGCGAGCAGGTTGGAGAGTTGCGCCAGGAACAGCGTCGGGCGCAAATCGCTCATCAGGCGCTCGTTGAGGAAGCCCGGCGCGGCGTTGCCCTTTGCCTGGGCGTTGAGGATGGTGGTGTCGACCCGGATATCGCGCTCGCCGCCGCCGGCGGCGATCACCATGTCCATCCGTCCCAGGATTTCCTTGTTGCCCTTGACGCCCGCCGACTCCAGCGCGAGGCCTGCGGCATAGGTGCCGATCCGTTGCCACGCCTCCATCTGGCGCTGATCGCCCTTTTTGGGGATCTGCGTGTCGAGATTGACCTGCGTCCAGGGATGCACGACGTAGGGCGCAAAGCTCTTCTCGTCGACATTGATACGCCCGGCATTGAGCGCATCCCAGTTGGCGTCGAGGCCCTCGCCGAGCGAGGTCGCCAGTCCGATGCCGGTGATCCAGACCTCGGCCGGCTCGGCTCTCAGGGCGGGCGTTCCGCTCATGGCTGCAAGGCCTGTTGCGGGAAGCCGATGCGCTTGGCCACGGCTTCCATGTGGCCGCGCAGATCCGGGTTGGGGAAGGGCACGTGGCTGAACGTCAGCGTCGAGTTGGAGCGGAGCTTGCCCCCAACCTTGATCCTGGCTTCGGTGATCGCATAGCCCGAGCCCTCATGCACCAGGCTGGCGTCAATCGTGAGTATTTCCCCCGGCGAGACGAAGCCGCGCATCTTGGCTTCCTTGACCGCGGCCAGGAAGGGCATGCGCTCGAACTTCATCAAGGAGACCAGGAGCCAGCCCGAGGCCTGCGCCATCGATTCGATCAGGAGCACGCCGGGCATGATCGGATAGCCGGGAAAATGGCCCTCGAAAATGGTACTCTGCGTCGGGACGTGGGACTCGACCGTGATCGTCTTCTCGACCGTGTTGAGGTCGAGAATACGGTCGATCATCTGGAAATATTCGAGATGCATGACGGCGGCTATGCGCCCTTTACGCGCCGGCGCCCTTGGCGGCGACCAGTTCATCGATGCGCGCGCAGAGGTTCTTCAACACGAAATACTGCTCGGTGGTCGCCTTGCCGTCGTTGACTTCCTGCGTCCACTTTTCGAGCGGCAGCTTGATTCCAAACGCCTTGTCGATGGCAAACGCGATATCGAGGAAATCGAGGCTGTCGATGCCCAGATCGTCGATCGCGTGGCTATCCGGCGTGATCGTGTCACGCGGAATGTCGCACGTCTCGGCGATGATCGTAGCGACCTGATCGAATGTGGAAGACATCACTAAACCTTTGATATATTGAAGATAAATTCTGGATCGGAGTGGCGATGGGCGTCGCGCCCGGGAACCCCCTGTTCCCGCCGCCCGTGGGTCGAGTGCCCGTATATCGGAGCGCCGCCGTTAGTTCAATGGAGGCGGGCGAGAGCATCGGGACCGAATTTGAGGCAGATTTTCGGTCGGTCGGGCCGGGCGCCTGACCGGAGTGGAAGCTTGTTCAGGGTGTGGAAATCCGGACACAGTCGCGCCGGCCCATCAGCACGCAATCCTGGGTCTTGCGCAGGTCGGCGATGCTGATGGCGAGCCAGATGCCGACCGCCGTCAGCGCCACGGTGAAGGCAAAGGCGGCGATGTTGGCCAGCATGCGGTGGCGGAAGTCATCGGCTTCTTCCCGCGGCTTCTCGTAACGCGACAGGTCGAGGCGCGAGAGCGCCGGCGGCTCGGACGCCGAATGCAGGGGCGTCACAAAAGAATTGCCCCGCGAGGCGGGCGTCTGCACCGGCGGCGACTGCAGCGCGCTACGCGGCCGGAATTGGAGCACCTGATGCTCTTCCTCCGTTGCGATGGGCCGCTGGTTCTTCACTGCTTCCACCTAAGGCCGAGCCGCAAATGTAACATGGTCGCTGCGTCGCTCACAGGAAATGTTATCACGGCAGCAATGCGCAGAAAGACTGGTCTGTGCCGAATTCGAAGGCGCCGCCGCAACGAAGGGCGGGGCGGACCGCCATGCCAGCCCTCGAAAGTGTCATGGAACCTGCCGTAATCAATCCTGATACGCCCGTCGTCCGGGGGGTGGATGACGTCGAAGTAACGCCGGCCAAGCCTGATGTTTGGATGGTCGTAGGTCTTTCGCGCATGCACGATCTGGGCTTTAGCCCGTGACCGCCGCGAGCGAAATGTCCAATGCCTCGAAGTCTTCGTCCGCGAGGCCAAAGCGCCTTGGCTCGATTCCCCCTGAGCGTGCGCGAAGCCATTTGATCGCCCGCACCGTCATGCCATAATTGAATGATTTCAGGGAATTATTTGCCAGCCAAACACGGGAGTTGCAAGCGATGTCCGGTCCCCGCGAGCCGAAAGTCCACCCGATCCGCATCCTCGATCTGCGCCCGACGCAGATGACCGTCGGCATGCGCGAGGTCAAGGAGAAGCGCAAACGCTTCAAGGAGCAGGACGACGAGAAGCTGAGCAAGACGATCGGCAAGCACATGATCCCGGTCGTGGTCGGGCCGGACAAGCGCTATTACGTGGTCGATCATCATCATATGGCGCGTGCGCTTCACGAAGAAGGCATCAAGGATATCCTGGTGACGGTGATCGGCGATCTCAGGATGGTCGAGCGTGACGCGTTCTGGGGCGTGATGGACAACAAGCGCTGGGTCTATCCCTACGACGTCAAGGGCGAGCGTCGGCATTTCAAGGACCTTCCGAAGTCGATCAAGGATCTGAAGGACGATCCCTATCGCAGCCTCGCCGGCGAATTGCGCCGGGCCGGCGGCTTCGCCAAGGACACCACGCCGTTCAGCGAATTCCTCTGGGCCGATTTCCTGCGCCGCCGGATTCCGCGCAAGGTGGTCGACGACCATTTCTCCAAGGCGCTGGAAAAGGCGCTGGCCGCGGCCAAGACGCATGATGCGGTCTATCTGCCGGGTTGGTGCGGTCCGGCGGATGACGACTAGCGTTGCGGCACACCGACGTTACTTGGGAACTCGACCCATCGAATAGAACTCGTCATTGGCGCGCATGCCAGTGACGTTGGCGATGCGGTTCGACAGCGCGAAGAAACCGGCAATCGCGGCGATGTCCCAGATGTCGTCGTCGGAAAACCCATGGGCCGCCGCCGCTGCGAAATCCGCTCCGGATATTTCTTCCGCCGCGCGGCTCACCTTCATGGCGAAATCGAGCATGGCGCGCTGGCGCGGCGTGATGTCGGCCTTGCGGTAGTTGACCGCGACCTGGTCCGCGAGCAGCGGGTTCTTCGCGCGGATGCGCAGGATCGCGCCATGGGCGATCACGCAATACTGGCACTGGTTGGCGGCCGAGGTCGCGACCACGATCATCTCGCGCTCGGCCTTGGTGAGGCCGCCTTCCTTTTCCATCAGCGCGTCGTGATAGGCGAAGAAGGCGCGAAACTCGTCCGGCCGCCGCGCCAGCGTCAGGAATACGTTCGGCACAAAGCCGGATTTTTCCTGCACGGCAAGGATGCGCGCGCGGATGTCCTCCGGCAACGAGTCGATCTTGGGCGCGGGAAAACGTTGGGCGGAAGGCTGGGTCATGGAAGGGTTCCGGCATGTTCGCGAAGACAGGCCGGAACCATAGAGGATGCGCACAAGCGGCGCAAAGCGCGCGTGGCGCCGCTAGCGCATGATCCGGAAAAGTGTCTAGCGGTTTTCCCTCGCGACAAACGCGGAACGCGTTTGCGCGGAGATCATGCGCAAACAGGAATCTAGCGCAGCGGCTTCTTCAGGAGCGAGAAGCGGTCGGGGTCGAGACCCAGGGAAGGCTGCAGCATCGGCGCTTCCGCCGGGGCGAGCGTCCGCGGCATCGGCCGTTCCGCAACGGGGTCGTTGGGAGCGTTGGGATTGTCGCGCTGCGAGGTCGCGCCGCGCCAGCGTTCCAGCACGGCGCTCACGAAATGCATGTCGTGGCCGGCCGCCACCGACGACACGGTGGCGATGGTGGCTTCGCCGCGCGGCAGTTGATGCGGCGGTACTTCCTTGAAGCGAAGCCGTGTCGGCAGCGCCACGCCTTCGCCGAAGGCCAGCACTTCGCGGGTGCCGAGCGACGGCACAAAGGAGAGCAGGTTCGCCGCCGCGTCCGAGACCGCCGAGCGCAGCAGCGCCTGGTCGCGGTCGTTGGCGAGCCGCATCGAAAACAGCGTGTTGCACTGGGAAATGATGGTGGCGTCGAGCTCGGCCGGGCGTTGCGTGATGAGACCGAGGTAGACGCCGTATTTACGGCCTTCCTTGGCGATGCGCGAGACCGCCTTTCGCGTCGGTCCAAAGCCGACATTGCGGTCCGCGGACGCATAGCGGTGGGCCTCTTCGCAGACGAACAGCATCGGAGAGACGCCGTCGCTCCACAGGCCGAAATCGAAGGCCATGCGGCACAGCACCGAGACCACGGAGTCGACGACCTCGGCCGGAAAGCCGGCCAGTTGCATGATCGTCATCGGCCTGCCGTTGGCGGGCAGACGGAACAGGTAGCTGATGACCTCCGCCATGGTATCGCCGCCGACATTGGCGTTATCGAACATGAAGGCGTAGCGCGGGTCGTTGCGCACGGTGTCGATGCGCGAAATCAGCTTGTGATAGATGATGCGCGAGGACCGGTTCTCGAGCTTGCCCATGCGCTCGTCGATCAGCGAGATCAGGTCGACCAGGCGGTAGGGCACCGGCGTATCGACGGTATAGCCGACCTGCCTGGGATCGGCGCGTTTCAGCCCAAGTCCGACCCGGTCGGAGTTCTGGTACTGGGTATAGAGGCCCTTCGCCATCGGGATGACTTCGGCCAGGATGTCCAGCTCTTCCGGCACGCCGGGACGGCCTGCGAACAGGACGTCGACGATCTCCTCGAAATTGAACAGCCAGAACGGCAGCTTCAGGTTTCTCGGGTTGAGCACCTGCGCCCGATCGCCGAAGCAGCGGCCATATTCGTTGTGGACGTCTAGCAGGAAGACGCGAAGGTTCGGGCGCGCCTTGAGGATTTCGTTGAGCAGCAGCGAAACGCCGGTCGATTTACCGACACCGGTCGAACCCAGCACGGCGAAATGCTTGGAGAGCATTTCCTCGACGTCGACATAGGCGATGATGGAGGGGTCCTGCTGCAGCGTGCCGACATTGATCTGGTCGGAGCCCGAGGGCGCATAGACGGTGCGGAGTTCCTGGTTGGAGATCACGTCGACGGTGTCGCCGATGGTCGGGTAATGCGTGACGCCGCGCTGGAATTTCGGCCGGTCGCTGCCCACGATTTCGCCGAGCAGGTCGACGCCGGCGCTGGCGATATAGGTGTCCGACTCCTTCATATTTTCCGATGTCACGTCGGTGATCATCGCCACGATCGTGGAGTTTGCGCAGCGGATGCTGACGAATTTGCCGACCGTGCCCCGCACCTCCGAGAGCGATATCTGGCCCGACGCCAGAAGGCCTACCCGTGCAAGGGAGCCTCGCACCGAAATCACCCGTCCGAAGGAACTCACGCTGTCAAACCCCGGCATGTCAAGGAAATGGATCCCGCGCGGAGTATGAACGGTCCTCCTTGCACAAACGGTTAAGCGGGCAGGACCGTGGGTCGGTCAAATCTGCAGCACTTTGGCGTAGTTGCCGTAACGGGCCCGGCCGGAAACGTTAAGAACGCCTGCAAAATCGGGGGGTTGATAGGCCACCGGAACCCCATACCGGTTAACGAAACATTTACCAAACCGGAAAGCACTGCGCCGGATGAGGGAGCGGACGCAGTTTCCTGCAGTCAAGCGACATGGCGGTCAAAAACCGTGATACTCGCGTGAGGGGCAGGGGAAACGGCAACCATGGACCGCAGCGACGTCTTGATCATCGGCGGCGGAATTGCCGGTATCACCACCGCGCTCGCTCTGCTCGATGGCGGTAAATCGGTGGTGCTGCTCGACCGCGACGAGCAAACGGCGTTCGGCGGGCTGGCGCGCGAAAGCTTCGGCGGCATGTTCTTCGTGGACTCGCCGGAGCAGCGCCGCCAGGGCATCCGCGATTCCGTCGATCTCGCGTTTCGCGACTGGTGCAGTTTTGCGGAGTTCGGCGCTGGGGACCGTTGGCCCAAAGCCTGGGCGGAGCGCTATGTGTCGCGCGCGACCCCTGATGTCTATCGCTGGGTGCGCGCACATGGCGTCAGCTTCCTGCCCGTCGTCAATTGGGTCGAGCGCGGCGAATTCCGGCCCGGCAATTCGGTGCCGCGCTTTCACGTTAGCTGGGGCACCGGCAAGGGACTGGCGGAAGCCTTGATCTCTTCCTTGCGCGGACACAGGAATGCGGGCCGGCTCACGCTTCGCTTCAATCAACGAGTCGAGCGGTTGACACGGCAGGGCGGCAATGTCGATGGCGCCTCCGGTTTCGATGAGAAGACCGGCGCGCCCTTCGAGGTGAAGGCCGATGAGGTGGTGGTTGCGGCCGGCGGCATCAATGGCGGCGATCTCACGCGCGTGCGGGCGAATTGGCATCGCGATTGGGGCAGGCCGCCCGAGGTGCTGCTCTCGGGCTCACACCGCTTTGCCGACGGCAAAATGCATGATGCAACCGTCAAGGCTGGAGGCGTGCTGACGCATCTCGACAACATGTGGAATTACGCCGCGGGCGTGCATCATCCGAAGCCGCGCAAGCCCTTGCATGGCCTGTCACTGGTGCCGCCGCGCTCGGCGCTCTGGCTCAACTGGCGGGGCGAGCGGCTGGGGCCGCAGCCGCTGGTCTCCGGTTTCGACACGCGAAGGCTCGTCACCGACATCTGTGCGCAGGAGAAGCAGTACTCCTGGCAGCTCATGAACATGAAGATCGCGCTGAAGGAATTGGCGATCTCGGGTGCCGAGCACAACCCGTCGATCCGCGACAGGAAGAAGCTCCGCTTTGCGCGCGACATTCTGTTCGGCAATCGCTGGCTGGTGAACGAAATGATCGCGAACTGCCGCGACTTCGTCACCGCCGGCTCATTGCCCGAGCTGGTCGACAAGATGAACACCTTGCAGGGTGACCGATCGGTCGAGTTCGAGGCAGTGCAGGACGCGGTCGGCCATTATGACGCGACCATCGCGCGTGGTGAGAACCTGATGAACGACGAGCAATTACGGCGGATAGCTTACCTGCGCAGATACCGCGGCGACCGCATCCGGCTCTGCAAATTCCAGCCGATCGACGACGCAAAGGCATTGCCGCTGATCGCTGTTCGTGAATTCATCATCAGCCGGAAGAGCCTCGGCGGCATCCAGACCGATCTGCAGAGCAGGGTGCTCGACGCGGCCGGCCAGCCGATACCAGGGCTTTATGCGGTCGGCGAGGCCGCGGGTTTCGGCGGCGGCGGTGCGCATGGTTTGCGCGCGCTGGAAGGAACCTTTCTCGGCGGCTGTATCCTCTCGGGGCGCATCGCCGCGGCATCGATCGATGGAAGAACATTGGGGAGCTGAGGCAGATGAAGAGAACGGGAGCCTGGCTCACGGTATATGCGCTGGAGCAGATCGGCGCGCGCTTTACCTTCGGCATTCCGGGCGTGCATACGACCGAACTGTACGACGCGCTCAACAATTCCAACCGCATCACCCAGGTGCTGGTCACCCATGAGGGCGGGGCGTCGTTCATGGCCGATGCCGTCGGCCGGCTCACCGATTCCATCGGCGTGTTGACGGTGGTTCCGGCCGCCGGCCTGACGCATGCCGCAAGCGGCATCGGCGAAGCCTTTCTCGATGGCGTCCCGATGCTGGTGCTCTCCGGCGGCCCGCGCACCGATACCGGCCATCGCTACCAACTGCATCAGATGGACACCCACAAATTCATGGGAGGACTGACCAAAGCGACGTTCCGCGTCACCCGCCACGATGAAGTGGTGCCGACACTGTTCGAGGCCTATCGGATCGCGACTTCGGGCGAGCCCGGGCCGGTGTTCGTCGAGCTGCCCGTCAACATCCTCCTGCTGACCGACGAGGCCGGCGATCTCCCGCAGTATCAGCCGCCGTCGCCGCCGCGCGTGGAAGCGGCAGGCGAGATCGCCCGCGCCGTTTCGTTGCTGGCGGATGCCAAACATCCCTGCATCTTCGCCGGCTGGGGCACGCGCGACGCCACCGATCAACTCGTCAAGCTGGCCGAACGGCTGGAAGCGCCGGTTGCGACGACGCTGCAGGGGCTGTCGGTCTTTCCCGCCAGTCATCCCCTGCATACAGGCTTCGGCTTCGGCGCCTCCGCAGTGCCGGCGGCGCAGCATGCGTTCAGGAATTGCGATTGCATGATCGCGATCGGCACGCGCTTCTCGGAGATCGCGACCGGCAGCTTTGGCGCGACCGTGCCGGAGAACCTGGTTCACATCGACATCAACCCCGACGTATTTAATGCGAATCATCCGGCCAAGATTGCCATTGCGGGCGATGCGGGCATTGTGCTGAAGCAGCTTCTGGCGGAACTTGAAGCAAAGCTGCCGCGGCGAACTGCGAACGAAGCGTTGCGCGGGCAGATCAGGGGCGACAAGGCCGCGTATCGCGAGAGCTGGTATCGCCACGACGCAAAGGACATCGTGAACCCCGCGCGCTTTTTCGACGAGCTGCGTCGCCAGATGCCGGACAATGGCATCATCGCGATCGACGATGGCAACCACACCTTCCTGACCGCCGAGTTGATGCCGATCCACGCGCCGAAGAGCGTGATCCTGCCGACCGATTTCAACTGCATGGGTTACGCCGTGCCGGCCGCGATCGGCGCCAAGCTCGCGTGCCCCGGTCGTTCGGTGCAGGCCATCGTCGGCGACGGCGCCTTCATGATGACCTGCATGGAGATATTGACCGCGGCAACCAACAATCTCGGGGTGGTCTATTACGTCTTCAACGACGGCGAGCTCGCGCAGATCGGCCAGGCGCAGGCGATACCCTATGGGCGCAAGCCCTGCACCCAGCTCGGCAAGCTCAACATCGAGGGCGTCGCGCTCGCAACCGGTGCGGCCTATCTGGCGATGAACGACAACACGGAGATTGCCGGTGTGGTCGGCAAGGCCAATGAGATCGCGGCCGGGGGCAGGCCCGTCATCGTCGGCATCCGTATCGACTATTCCAAAAAGACGGCCTTTACCTTGGGCGCCGTGAAGACCAATTTCGGCCGTTTCCCGCTGAACGAAAAACTGCGCTTCCTGACCCGCGCTGCGGTCCGTCATGTGGTCGGTTAGCTTCGCATTGCCGCGATGCGCCGCCTTGGGTTGACAGCGCATTCGTCAACGCTACGCTTCCGCCCAACAGAACAAGAAGCAGGGCAGGAAGGAACGCCGTGAAACGCGTCATCGCGTCTTGAGCGGGGCTGCGCGGATTTCCGCGCTCGCACCTTTCGGCATCCGCAATTACCGCTTCCAGTGGCCGTCCGATCTCCTTACTTCATGGGCGTTCGAGGTGGAGAACCTCGTGCTCGGCTGGTACATCATGGTCCAGACCGGCTCGGTGCTGCTGCTGACCCTGCTGGCATCGCTGAATTATGTCGGGACGCTGGTCGCGCCGGTATTCGGCATGATCGGAGACCGCATCGGGCACCGGGACCTTCTGGCCGCGATGCGGTTCGCCTATACGGCGCTCGCCACGACCATCATGATGCTAACGTTGACCGGACATCTCACTCCGCTCAATGTCATGATCGTTGTCGCGATCATGGGGATGATCCGGCCCTCCGACCTCGGCGTGCGCGGTGCGCTGCTCGCCGACATCATGCCGCCAGAGCGGCTGGTCGGCGCGATCAGCGTGTCGCGGACGACGCAGGACAGCGCGCGCATAGCCGGCGCATTGAGCGGCACCGGTTTGTTCGCAGCACTCGGCATCGGCTTTGCGTATGTCGCTATTGCCTGTCTCTATCTTACGGCCGCGATCCTGATGTTGTGCCTGAGCAGGCCGACGAGGCCTCACGGCATGGGCGATCACCGGGCGGCCGATTTTCCGGCGTCGTCACTTTGGCGCGACCTCAAGGAGGGTATCGTTTATGCCTGGAGCGGTCCGGGAATGCGCGCGGCGCTCTGCGTTGCGTTTCTGGCCAATCTCACCGCCTTTCCCCTGACGAACGGATTGCTGCCGTACGTCGCAAGTGAAGTCTTTCACACCGACCAGGCCGGTCTCGGCTATCTCTCGGCGAGCTTCGCGCTGGGCTCGCTGATCGGCTCGATTACGCTCAGCCTGACGGGCGGCGCCCGCATCGCCCGCCTCTTGATCGGCGCAACACTTGCCTGGTACGCGCTGCTGCTGGTGTTCGTGGAGGTCAAAACAATGCCGGTGGCGCTGGTGTGCCTGGTCCTTGCCGGCGTCGCGCAGAGCCTCTCGATGATTTCGGCCGCTGTCATCCTGATGCGCGCGGCGAGCGCACATCTCCGCGGCCGGGTGATGGGCGTGCGGATGATGGTGATCTACGGCCTGCCGCTCGGGTTGCTCGCCGCCGGCAGCCTGATCGATCTCATCGGTTATTCCGCGATGGGCACGCTCTATGCAGCAGCCGGATTGCTGGCCATGATGGCGATTGCGTTGCACTGGCGCGCCGATCTGTGGCCGATCCACGCGCCGGCCAATGCGCGGTAGGGGCGCGGGGGCACTCCGGCTGACACAAGCAATCAACCCGGCTGCCTGCGCGGGCGCGGCGAACATTTACGCCCGACTTCCTTATTGACCGGACCTGATCATTTGTACATTAGTACAAATAATATGGTCCGTCGTTCCACCAGTCCGAAAGCCGCGGCGCGCAAGCCGAATATGCGCGAGGCGATCCTCGCCGCTGCGGAAGAGCTGTTCTCGACCAACGGCTTCAACGCGGTCTCCGTGCGCGACATCGCGCAGGCCGCCGGCGCCAATCCCGGCAGCATCACCTATCATTTCAGGACCAAGGACGGCCTGCTGCTGGAGATCTACCGCCGCCACTGCGGGCCGATGAATTATCGCCGCGCGGAACTATTGGCGGCAGCGCGGCGCGTGCGCGACTTGCAGGACCGGCTGGAGGCGATCGTCCGCGCTTATGTCTTGCCCGCATTTTCCTCCGGCAGCGATCTTGCGGGCGGCGGCGCGCGTTTTACGCGGCTGCGTGCGGTGATGTCGGCGGAGGGCAACGAGGTTGCGCGCAAGATCATTGCGCAGACCTTCGACGATACCAGCCACGCCTTCATCGACGCGGTCCACGAGAGCCTGCCGCATATTCCGCGTACCGAGATCGTCTGGCGCAGCCATTTCCTGCTGGGCGCCCTGTATTACTCGCTGGTCACGCCCGAGCGCGTGTCCCGCCTGTCGCGCGGTGCCGCCGACGGCTCGGATGGGCCAAGCGCGATCGAGCAACTGGTGCGTTCGACCGTTGCCTCGCTGCAGGCGCCCGCACTGGAGGAGCCTGCGAAGCCACGGCCGCGTGCGACGGCCAAAGCGAGAAGCTAGCTCATGTTCACGCCGACCATTCCGGGGCCGGACCCCGATACAAAAACACCGAAGTTCAGGCTGCCGGCGCTCGCCTGCGATGCGCATTGCCATATCTTCGGGCCTGGATCGAAATATCCGTATGCGCCGGATAGGCCCTATACGCCGCCCGATGCGCCGCTGGAGGATTTCCGCGCGCTGCACGGCAAGCTCGGTGTCGGGCGTGCCGTGATCGTCAATGCCAGCGTGCACGGCACCGACAACCGCGTCGCGCTGGATGCGATCGCGGCGAGCGATGGCGCCTATCGCGCGGTCGCCAATATCGACGATACCATCGGTGAGCGGGCCTTGCGCGAACTGCATGAAGGCGGCTTTCGCGGCTGCCGGTTCAACTTCGTGCGTCATCTCGGCGGCGTGCCGGACAAGCGCGTGTTCGAGCGGGTGATCCGGATGATCGCGCCGCTCCATTGGCACGTCGACCTCCACTTCGATGCCATCGATATTCCGGAGTATGCGGACATGCTGGCGAAACTGCCGGTGCGCTACACCATCGATCACATGGGGCGGGTCAAGGCCGCGGACGGCCTCGATCAGCTCCCGTTCAGGACGTTGATCGATCTGATGTGCCGCGACGAGAAATGCTGGGTCAAGGTTTGCGGCTGCGAGCGGGTTTCATCCGTCGGTCCGCCGTTTGTCGACGCGGTACCGTTCGCCAGGAAGATCGTCGAGACGGCAAGCGACCGGGTCATCTGGGGCACGGATTGGCCGCACCCTAACGTCAAGGTGATGCCGAATGACGGTGATCTCGTCGATCTCGTTCCGCTGTTCGCGCCGGAGCCAGAGCTGCACGAAAAGATCCTTGTCACCAATCCCGCCCGGCTGTTCGAATTCGGGCCCTGAGACGACGCCAATGGAGTGCCCATGAAGACCGGCCTTGTTGTCACCGCCCATCCCGGCGATTTCGTCTGGCGCGCGGGAGGCGCGATCGCGCTGCACGCCAAACGCGGCTACCGCATGAAGATCGCCTGTCTCTCATATGGCGAACGCGGCGAAAGCCAGTTTGCCTGGAAGGAAGCGGGAGCCACGATGGCCTCCGTGAAAGCCGGCCGCAAGGACGAGGCGGAGCGCGCGGCGAAAATGCTCGGCGCGGAGATCGAGTTCTTCGATTGCGGCGACTATCCGCTCAAGCTCAACGAAAACCATTTCGACCGGATGGTCGACATCTATCGCGAGCTCAACCCGGCCTTCGTGCTGACGCATGCGCTGGAAGATCCCTACAATTTCGATCACCCCGATGCCGCGCATTTCGCGCAGCAGACCCGCGTGGTCGCGCAGGCGATGGGCCACAAGCCCGACGCGAAATATCAATATTCGGCGCCGCCGGTGTTCCTGTTCGAGCCGCACCAGCCGGAGATGTGCAATTTCAAGCCGCAGGTCATCCTCAACATCGATGAGGTCTGGGAGACCAAGCGCAAGTCGTTCGAGATCCTGGCGGCGCAGAAGCATCTGTGGGCGTATTATGAGCGCGTGGCGCTGCAGCGGGGCATGCAGGGCGGACGCAATTCGGGCAAGGCCATGACCTATGGCGAGGCCTATCAGCGGCTGTTTCCGATGGCGGTGGAGGAATTGGCATGAAGACGGTTGTCGTTCGCAATATCAAACGGACCGATGCGGATCTGGTGAAGCGGCTGGGCACGCTCGGCGTCGCCACGGTGCACGAAGCCTATGGCCGCTTCGGCTTGATGAAACCGTATCTGCGCCCGGTGTGGCAGGGCGGCGAGGCGGCGGGGACGGCCGTGACCGTGCTGGCGCATCCCGGTGACAACTGGATGATTCATGTCGCGGTCGAGCAATGCCAGGCAGGCGACATCCTGGTGGTCGGCTGCTCCGCCGACAACACCGACGGCATGTTCGGCGATTTGCTCGCGACATCGCTGATGGCCCGCGGCGTCAAGGCGCTCGTCATCGATGCCGGCGTGCGCGACGCCAAATCGCTGCGCGAGATGGGCTTTCCCGTGTGGTCGAAGGCGATCTCGGCCAAGGGCACCGTGAAGGCGACGCCGGGCTCGGTGAACGTCCCGGTGGTCTGCGCCGGCATCAATGTGATGCCGGGCGATGCCGTGATCGCCGATGACGATGGCGTCGTGGTCGTGGGCCGCAAGGATGCCGCAGACGTGGTCACCAGGGGTGAGAAGCGCCACGCCGACGAGGAGGGCAAGCGCAAGCAGCTCGCCGCCGGTGCGCTCGGGCTCGACATGTACAATATGCGCGAACCCCTGAAGAAGGCCGGCCTCGTCTATGTCGATGAACTGCCGGAAGACTGAGATGGCGATGCGCCTGCGTACGCTGCTTGGCGACCATCC